>ULQG01053342.1_pt1 | contig 9170 bp, 9 predicted proteins | sample 1954251 | NCBI WGS metagenome assembly ULQG01 (sample SAMEA4835649, study PRJEB28245) | human gut metagenome | biome: gut microbiome; material: fecal sample | place: Denmark | collected 2008 | reverse complement strand
TTTAAAATAATTTTTAAAATTATGATATGTGCATAAAACAAAAATTTATATCTGTAACAATTATAAACTTTAAAACTAGCATGTCTCAAATGTAATCACTAACATGTTAATATGAGCACAACTGACATGTTAGTATAATTTAATTATACAATAGTATAATTTTTAGTGTGAAAATTGTACAGGTAAAAATTATACTATAAAGACTAAATTTAGTAATAACTGTTAATAATTAAAAAGGGTATTATAAAACCATAGAAAACAACAACACAACGAAGTGCAGAACAATATTTAAGGACGTCTTTAAAGAAACTATTTAACAATTAATGATGAATACAAAATATATTTCGCATAAGAATGGAGGATATACAATGAAAGAAACTAATGGAAAGGTAAAGCCTTTCGGTATAAAAGATAAGCTGGGCTATATGTTTGGCGATTTTGGTAATGATTTTACATTTTTGTTATCAGCAATGTTTTTACTTAAGTTCTATACAGATGTTATGGGAGTTTCAGCAGCACTTGTAGGACTTATGATGATGGCAGCAAGATTCGTCGATGCCATAACAGATGTAACAATGGGACAGATAGTAGACAGAAGCAGACCTGGTAAGAAAGGTAAGTTCGCTCCTTGGATAAGACGTATGTGTGGTCCGGTTGCTGTAGCTTCATTTCTGATGTATGCAACATATTTTAAGGGAATGCCAATGGGATTTAAGATATTCTGGATGTTCTTCACATATCTCCTCTGGGGAAGCGTATGTTACACAGGAGTTAATATTCCTTATGGTTCAATGGCATCTGCAATTTCAGATAACCCAACAGACAGAACATCACTTTCTAACTGGAGAACAATTGGTGCAACACTTGCACAGACAGCTATAGGTGTTATATTACCACTTGTAGTATATTATACAGATGCAGCCGGTAATTCAGTATTATCTGGTGAAAAGATGATGATTGGAGCATTAATCTGTTCAATAGGCGCAGTTATATGTTATATGCTCTGCTATCATATGACAACAGAAAGAGTTAAGGTAGAACAGAATACACAGAAGTTCTCATTTAAGGAACTTATTAAGCAGCTTGTTCATAATAAGTCATTAATAGGAATTATAGTATGTGCATTAGTATTCTTACTTGCACAGTTATCATTAAGTAACATGAATGCTTATGTATATCCTAATTACTTTGGTAATATAAAGGCTATGTCTATAGCAAGTCTTGCAGGAACAGTTGTTATACTTGCACTTTCAACATTTATAGTAAAGCTTGCTTCAAAGATAGGTAAAAAAGAATTATCAATGATAGGATGCTTTATAAGTGCAGCTTCCTTCATACTATTATTCATAATTCATACACACAATGTATTGGTATGGGTAGGATTAATAATCGTAGCTACAATAGGAACTTCAATGTTCAATATGGTTATATGGGCTATGATTACAGATGTAATTGATGAGTCAGAGGTTCAGACTGGAGTCCGTCAGGATGGAACAATTTATTCAGTATATTCATTTGCAAGAAAGCTTGGACAGGCTTGTTCATCAGGTTTATCAGGAGTGCTTCTTTCAATAATAGGATATACTTCAGTAACAGCCTTTGATCCAAAGGTAGTAGATGGAATATATAATATTACCTGCCTTGTACCAGCGGGAGGAATGATATTACTTTTACTTGCTTTATGGTTCTTATATCCTCTTAATAAGAAGAGAGTTGAAGAGAATGCAGAAAAGCTTAGAATTAAGAGAAATGAAAATGCGTAGTGCAAAACAATATGTAGGTATAAAGTCGGGGCATCTGACCCCGGCATCATCTGAAAAATAAAATTATTATACAAATTATTATACAAAATTTTAAAATTACAGGAGGAATCAATTATGTTATATCCAATTTTAACAGAATCAAGATTATTAAGTGACTTAAGTGGAGTATGGGATTTTAAGTTAGACAATGGCAATGGCTTTGATGAGAAATGGTATGAAGCACCATTAAAGGATGCAGATACTATGCCAGTTCCAGCTTCATACAACGATTTAAAGGAAGGAGCTGATTTCAGGGATCATTACGGATGGGTATTCTATCAGAGAAATATTTCAGTTCCATCATATGTAAAGAGTCAGAGAATTGTATTAAGATGTGCAGCAGTAACACATTATGCAAAGATTTATCTTAATGGTAATTTAATATGTGAGCATAAGGGTGGCTTCCTTCCATTTGAGGTTGAGTTAAATGATGTGTTAGAGGATGGTGATAATCTTCTTACAATAGCAGTTAATAATGTTATTGATTATACAACTCTTCCAGTTGGTGGTAAGGCTAATATGATGAGCGGTCTGATGGGAGGAATGGGTGCAGGAGCATCTGAAAAGCCTCAGAACAATCCTAACTTTGACTTCTTTAACTACTGCGGTATCACAAGACCAGTTAAGATATACACAACACCTAAAACTTATATCAATGATATTACAGTAACATCAGATATTGACTTTGGAAAGGAAACACCATCAGCAGTACTTAACTATGCTGTTGATATTGAGGGTGTGGATAAGGATAGCACGGCTTGTAAGGTTGAGGTGTTTGATGCTGAGGGTAACAAGGTTGCAGAGGCAGCAGGAACACAGGGAAAGCTTGAGCTTGAGAATGTAAAGCTATGGCAGCCATTAAATTCTTATCTTTACCAGATAAAGGTTACAGCAGGAGAAGATGTATATACTCTTCCATATGGTGTAAGAAGCGTAAGAGTAGATGGAGTTAAGTTCCTTATTAATGAAAAACCATTTTACTTTAAGGGCTATGGAAAGCATGAGGATACATTCCCTAATGGACGAGGAATTAATCTTCCTATGAACACAAAGGATATATCTATTATGAAGTGGCAGCATGCTAACAGCTTCAGAACAAGCCATTATCCATACAGTGAAGAGATGATGAGATTATGTGACGAGGAAGGTATCGTTGTTATTGATGAAACAACAGCAGTAGGTGTTAACCTTCAGTTTGGTGGCGGTGCTAACTTTGGCGGAGAAAGAATCGGTACATTTGATAAAGAACACGGAGTTCAGACACAGGAGCATCATAAGGATGTTGTAAGAGACCTTATTTCAAGAGATAAGAACCATGCCTGTGTTGTTATGTGGAGTATTGCCAATGAGCCTGACTCAGCAGCAGAGGGAGCATATGATTACTTTAAACCATTGTTTGACCTTGCAAAGGAAATCGATCCACAGAAACGTCCTTGCACATTAGTAAGTGTTCAGGGAACAACTGCTGATACTGATTGTTCTTCTAAATTAAGCGATGTTATATGCCTTAACCGTTATTATGGCTGGTATTTTGGTGGACCAGACCTTGAAATCTCTGAAAAAGGACTTCGCAAGGAACTTTCAGACTGGGGCAAGCTTGGAAAGCCAGTAATGTTTACAGAATATGGTGCAGATACTGTCAGCGGACTTCACGATACAACATCTGTTATGTATACAGAGGAATATCAGGTTGAGTATTATGAGATGAACAATAAGGTATTTGATGAATTCGAATTCGTAGTTGGTGAGCAGGCATGGAACTTTGCAGATTTTGCTACAAGCCAGAGCTTACTCAGAGTACAGGGTAACAAGAAAGGCTTATTCACAAGGGATAGAAAGCCTAAGATGGTAGCTCATTACTTCCGTAACAGATGGAGCAATATTCCAGAATTTGGATATAAGAAGTAATATACAAATAAACAATCAGGTAAATATAATAAGTGATTCACATTAAAACTTTCTCAATTTTATAGTAACAATAAAAAGGGGTGTCGCATTAAGAAATTAGTGCGGCGCCTCTTTCTATACATCAAAAACAATTATATGAAATGTAGTTAATGAAAGAGACTGATATTGACAAAGATAGTGAAAAACTATTAGACTATAACTATATTAAATAGTAGTTTGGAAATGGAGATTAAGATGGCAGAAGTCAGAGTTATTAAATTAAATGAAAGTGTGTATTCTAAGAATGATAATCAGGCGGATATGACACGCCGTATGTTAAATGATAAGAAGGTGTTTTTCGTTAATATTATGTCATCACCGGGAAGTGGGAAGACTACTATGCTGTCAAGACTTATCAATATGCTTAAAGATGATTACCGCATAGGTGAGATGGACGTTGATATTGAGTCTGATATAGATGCAAGAAGAGTAGCAGAGTCAACTGGTGTAAAGACAATGCAGATACATAACGGAGGTTTGTGTCATATAGATGCCAAGATGACGGCAGATGCAATAAGCGAGTATGGTGTAGATGACCTTGATATACTATTTCTTGAAAATATAGGTAATCTTGTGTGCCCTGCTGAGTTCGATACAGGGGCACACCGTAATGTTATGATACTGTCAGTTCCTGAGGGTGATGATAAGCCGCTTAAGTATCCGCTTATGTTCTCAGTATGTAATGTTGTACTTGTTAATAAGATAGATACTCTGAAAGCATTTGATTTTGATATGCAGAAGTTTACTAATCATGTTAAAGAACTTAATCCAAATGCTATAATTATGCCAATAAGTGCAAAGACAGGTGAAGGTATGGAACAGTTTGTAACATGGCTTGCAGATGAACGTAAAAAGTTAACTGAGAAATATTCATAAGTTCTGGCATAGTTAGCTTTATCCGGATTTTGGAACAGGTAGATAAACATACCAGCAACGGCTTCAGCATAGAAATTACACAGGAATATCCTGAAGTTTTAGGATATAATAACGTTGAGTTTTTCGGCATATAATTGCAAATGTGGTTAATTGTAATTAATAGGAGATATTTATATGAAAAAGACAAATAAAAAATATATTGTTATATGCGTAGCTGTTATTTTGATTATAGCAATAATGGTTATATATGAAATAACAGGCAACAAAAATAATAGTTCGCAGACTGATAAATCAGAATATTCAGTGTCAGCAACAGATAATGAAAAGAATAATGCAGATAATTTTATATCAGATAATAAAGAAACACAGATAAGGGATGATTATGCAGAGATTTATGATTATGAATATCAGGGTAATTATGCAAGAGTAAAGTTTAAAGATGGTTATTGGGGAATTGTTAATAAAAATGGAAAAGTCATATTTGATGGGGCTGATTATATCGAAAAACTGCCAACAGTTACAGCATTATGCAGCACTGTAAAAAATGGACACGCAATTATTCAAAGAAATAAATTTTTGAATAAATCAGACATAACAAATGCTTGACCAGAAGGAACACCCTGTTATGATACTTATTCCGGGTAATGAGGTTACAGATCGTGAGGGTGATAAGGATTATAGCGAGATTGGAAAGTATAAGGTGGAACAGCAGGGAGAAAATGTTGCGATACTTGCACTTGGTGATTTTTATCAGATGGGTGAAAGTCTGGCAGCAGCTATAAAACTTGAAAAGAAATTCTATGACCGTTATAATCCAGCAGAGCTTCTTAAAGAGCTTGGTATGACCAATGAGACTATGGTTGAAGAGATAAGAAATAAGATGGCTTGAGGAAGAATAATATGATTAATAATTTAGGTGAGGGCAGTATACCTAAGCTTATGGCAAAGCTTGCAATTCCAGCGGTTGTAGCTCAGGTAGTGAATTTGCTCTATAATATAGTTGACAGGATATATATAGGACATATACCACAGATAGGTGCAGATGCACTTACAGGTGTTGGTTTATTTACGCCGGTTCTTATGCTTCTTAATGCATTTGCAATGCTTGCCGGTTCGGGTGGAGCACCAAGGGCTGCTATTTATATGGGTAAGAAAGATAATGCTACGGCAGAGAAAATTGTCGGGAACTGTTTTACATTTTTAGTGATATGTGCAGTCGTGCTTACAGCAGGATTTTATGGGACATTGCCAGTGCTTCTTAAATGGTTCGGTGCAAGCAGTGTTACAATGCCATATGCTCTTTCATATTCAAGGATATATGTGCTTGGAAGCATATTTGTGCTTATTGTGTTAGGAATGAATTTGTTTATTACAACGCAGGGTTTTGCCAAGATTAGTATGCTGACAACAGTTATCGGGGCAGTTATTAATATTATATTAGACCCGGTATTTATATTTGTATTCAATATGGGCGTTCAGGGAGCAGCACTTGCAACAGTGCTTAGTCAGGCAGTTGGTGCAGTATGGATACTACATTTTCTTACAGGAGATAAGACCATTTTAAGACTTAGAAAATGTAATCTGAAGCTTAAAAGCACTATAATAATGCCCTGCCTTGCACTTGGAATATCAAGCTTTGTAATGCTTTCAACAGAGAGCATATTATCTGTAAGCTTTACATCAAGTCTGTCACGTTATGGCGGTGATCTGGCGGTTGGTGCTATGACAATTATAACAAGCACTAACCAGCTTGTTCTTATGCCATTGCAGGGAATATGTCAGGGTGGACAGCCTATTATGAGTTATAATTACGGTGCCAAGAACTATGACAGGGTTAAGAGGGCATTTTTTACACAGTTTAAGGTATGTATTATATTTACAATTGCAAGCTGGGCAGTTATGATGCTTGTGCCTCAGGTATTTGCCGGAATGTTTACAAACAATGCAGAACTTAAGCAGTATACAGTGTGGACGTTAAGGGTATATATGGCAGGAATGTTTTCACTGGGCTTTCAGATATGCTGTCAGCAGAGTTTTATGGCACTGGGACAGGCAAAGGTCAGCCTTATTATGGCCTGCCTTAGAAAGCTTATATTGCTTATACCGCTTATATTCATACTTCCAGTATTTATGAGCAATAAAGTGTTAGCGGTATTTCTTGCTGAACCTGTAAGTGACATTATAGCAGCAGTGGTTACCACAAGTGTATTTATGGTTAAATTTAAGAAACTGCTGGTAGAGGATAATAGCTGACAGTATAAATAGAAAATATTATAAATATATCAGGAGATAACAACTAATGAAGTCACAGTATGAGCATATTATTCATCCATTTCCTCCGCTTTATGACAATAACTCTAAGATACTTATTCTTGGAAGTCTGCCATCAGTTAAATCGAGAGAGCAGATGTTTTTCTATGGACATCCGCAGAACAGGTTCTGGAAGGTTATAACGGCAGTCATTAATAACAGTGGAATGAATGATAAGAATATTGAAGTCCCAGTTACAATAGAGGAGAAGAAGATGATGCTTCATAATAATCATATAGCTTTATGGGATACTATATATAGCTGCGATATAATTGGTTCAAGTGACAGCAGTATTAAAAATGTTGTGCCAACGGATTTAGGACAGATTATAAGCAATTCCCAGATTGAACGTGTATACTGTAATGGTGCAGCTTCAGGTAATTATTACAAAAAGTACCAGCAGAAGGTGTTGGGTATTGAAGCTGTTGTTCTTCCGTCCACAAGCCCTGCTAATGCGGCATATTCACTGGACAGGCTCATTGGAATATGGAGTGGAACAATAAATATATAAGTAATATGGAAAGTAAGGACAGATATTTGGATAATAATAATCATAAATATAAAAAAGATATAATATTAATTGCAGCATTTGTTATCATAGCAGTTATTGCATTTGTTGTGATTAATCATTTTGTTAAGAAAGATGGTGCATTTGTGCAGATAAAGGTTGACGGACAGGTGGTAAATACAATACCTGTCAATCAGAATGAAACACTGACTATAGAAGGATATCAGGGTGGAAGCAATATTGTCACAATAGAAAATGGTGGTGTGACAATGACAGATGCTGATTGCCCTGACAAGTTATGTGTTAAGACAGGAAGGATAAGCAAGACAGGTGAAACAATAGTCTGTCTTCCGCACCGTGTGGTTGTAGAGATTATAGGAGCGGCGGCTGATGATAGTGGGGTCGATTCAATAGTAAGATAGTAATATAAGTAAGGCAGTTAGAAAAAAGTGCAATAGTGTGTTCGTAAATGCAGAATAGGATGAAAAGAAAATTATTATATAATAGTTGAAGGAGTAAATACATTAAAGAATATGACAAAAGAACATAAAAAGAACAACAGCACATATAACATTGCTATGTGCGGGGTGCTTACGGCACTGGCTATGATATTCAGCTATATTGAGAGTATTATACCAGTTCCAATACCAGTTCCTGGAATTAAGCTTGGAGTTGCCAATATAGCAGTTATCACAATTCTTTATACATTGGGAATTAAGGAAGCGGTTATAATTAATATTTTAAGAATATCACTGACTGCAATGCTTTTTGGTAATCTTAACAGCTTTTTGTTTAGTATTGCGGGAGCAGTGCTTAGTATGGTAACAATGATTGTTCTAAAAAAAATAGACAGTTTTTCGTATATCGGTGTGAGTGTAAGTGGAGCAATTATGCATAATGTCGGACAGATAATCGCGGCAATATTTATAATGGGAAGCAGTGCTATAATATATTATCTGCCAGTGCTTATAATAGCTGGTGTAATAACAGGTATTATTATAGGAATTGTGTCAGGAATAGTAGTTAAATATGTAAAAAAAGGGGCTGTCGCTTTAACGATTGAAAATCGTTAAGGTACCAGCCTCTTTTTCCTATAAAAATACGATTTTTAAGTTACTATTTATTAAAATGAATGGGATGTTCCAAAAATTGGCGTACTTTAATAAACCTATACAGGTTTTAAAAATTTTTATTTTGATATTTCTAAATTCAGGCACTTTTTAAAGGAAATAAATGTGTTCCTGTCTTCCCGTTCTGAATCTTATTATGAAGTTTATTTATGTTTCTTGCAATTGCTAAAAGAGTACTTTCAGCGAGTACATTCGCAGACCCTTTGCTTAGGTATCTTCTGAACTGCATGTCCTGTTTTATGTCTCCAAATGAGCCTTCAGCCTGAATGCTCCGGTTCATCCGATACAATACCCCTTCATCAGATATGATTCGTTCCAAATCCTCTTTTCTGTGTTTTATAAATGTTTTTGCAACTTGTAATACCTTGGTTCTTTCTCCTAATGGCGTTTTGCAGTTATTACCTTGTTGAAGATTAAATGCTGGTTTTAATTGACCATTTCCCATGGCATCCTCTTTCATTCTCATAAATGTTGCATCATTATCCGTTTTTGAATAACTGTTTCTTTCCCCACATATATGTATTTTTTGAGTGTATTCTTTAAGTTTAGAAAGAGCTTCTTCTAATGCTTCAATACTTTTTTGTAATGGTGTTTTTC
>ULQG01018663.1_pt1 | contig 9177 bp, 11 predicted proteins | sample 1954251 | NCBI WGS metagenome assembly ULQG01 (sample SAMEA4835649, study PRJEB28245) | human gut metagenome | biome: gut microbiome; material: fecal sample | place: Denmark | collected 2008 | reverse complement strand
CCGCCGCTGCTTGAAATCCTCCGCCGTAAATTATTATATTTGCCATTTCGAGTTCTCCTTTCGTGTTTTATTTATGACAACAAATTACAATAATATCATTCATTTTATGAATGTAATACTTTCAGACTAATCATCTTCATTTCGACAATCTCAAAAGGGGATATTTCGAGAGAAATATCCCCTTTGATTTCATATTACAATATGTGGTCTGCCTCCTGTGTTCAGCAGATATACCCCATTAACGATTTTATTATTAATATGTGGTTAATGTAAAAGCTCCATTTGCGCCATCTGCCGGAACATTATCTGAACTAATTACAAAATAATAGTTTGTATTTTTCTGAAGTCCAGACTGTGACATACCACCACCAAAATTTTTTGTATCATATCTTCCTATCGGTGTTGGATTTTTACCTGAGCCGTTATCTTTATATAACTGATAATTATATGATGTGCCTCCACCATAAGATATAACACTAAAAGCAACACTTGTTTCTGTATCGGTAGTTGTAAAGTCACATACCCTTACTCCCTGATGACCGTCAGCATTATACGGTATCATACACGGAGAATTTTTATACCACTGTGTAGTTAATAGCATTATTCCTGAAGATTCTTTCTGGTTAATAAGATCTAAAACCTCTGCATATGACATATCAGTAGCAGGTGGCAAATCTTCATTTGCTCCATCCTCGTATGTTGTATAGTAGTCAACAGCACTAACATCATCTGTTGCAAATGCACTCATACTCATAACTGACATTGCCATAACAGCCGCACAACCCATAGCTACAATCTTCTTAAACTTTTTCATAATAATCGTCCTTTCCTTTTTTGAAATTTGTTGTTTTCAGCATTTATTTTTCAAATCCCTTGACATACAATGATAAATAGTGTAATATTATTGATATAGTAACACCGAATTTCATATCCGTAGCAACAATGATTATAATTGAAACTATCGACATAAATATCGATGTTATTACCGATTTAATTTTGTTGTTGTACTTTTGCTTATCCGATAGAGGTTTATTAAGGTGTACTATCGGCGCAGTTATTGCAATAATCACAGTGCTTATGACATTAACCGATATTACAATAATTGCTTCATACTTTGTATATGTAACTATATCTGTCAAAAGCATAACGCAAATATATGTTATTATCATTGATAATCTGCACAGCCAAAAAGTTTTTGCGTGAAATCCTCCGCTGAATTGCCTTATCCCACACAATGTAATCAGAAATACAATACTTTCAATAAGTCTGTTAAATACAATCCCAAGTGAAATAATTATTACATAATTTATCACATCGGCAATTATCAGCTTAAATCCATAGGAATATATTTCTCTTTTTTCTTCTGTGATTATCTTTTTCCTTATATAGTAATCTGTAATGGTGTTTGCCAACCTATCCATTTTTATCTCCCTTCTGTTGATTTGATTATAACACGAAAGTAAAACTTTTCAACCCGTATGTGACGGCTGACGCAAATAGTGTGACAGTTGACGCAATTTGCCGAAAAATATCTATTGACAGCCTTTAATGACAACAAAAAAAGAAGCCATTCCGGCACTATAAATTACCGATGGCTTCTTAAATATTATTCTTCTGTTGTGTCAATCATTATGTGACAGCAAAATTCATCTTCTTCCTCATAAAACTGTATCATTCCATTATGTTTTTCAACAATGTTTTTTATTGATTTAATTCCTATACCGTGCAGCTCTTTATCCGGCTTTGATGTTTCAAGATTTTTATTATCCTTTAATACCGATGACTTTATACTGTTACTTACAAATATAATCAAATAACTTGCTTTTTTCTGTATATCTAATGTTATTCTCTTTTCGCTTGTGTCTTTGGCAGCATCTATCGCATTATCTAACAAATTACCGAAAAGCACAGCTATTTCAACAGGGGGAATACTTATGTTTGTGTCTTGTTTTATATTCACTTCCATAAAAATATTTTTTTGATTGCAAACAGCAATATTTGAATTTATAACGGCATCAAAAGCCGCATTATTTGTATTGATATAATTCAAAATGTTCGGCAAATAATTATTCGTCAGCACATTCACATACTCCTTTATATCATTGTTTTTTCCCTCGTCAGCATATTGCATAATTGTCAAAAGCTGATTTTTTATATCGTGTCGGACAGCTTTCATTTCCTTTACAAATGCGTCTTTGTCAGCGATACTTTTCTTTAATGCATCATTCTGCTGTTCGAGTAATTTGGCTTTAATTGTGTTTTCATATTCTTTATTCATTACTGTAAAGAAATAATATGTCATAATATTGGCAAGAATTATACATATCATTCCTATTGTAATATACCCTGAAATATCGTTATTGATAAACACCGCTTTCATCAATGCACATAAGGAAATTACGGATATAACAGGTATTACAATAAGTGTAATACACCTGTAATTACTCATTGGATTTCTGTATTTATTCCTTAAAATCAATCTTGTTATATAAAACTGCATTATTTTTGCAATTACCAAACCAACAATTCTTGTACTATTAAAAACAGTAATCAACTGATACGGGTCGTAGCCAATAATATTGCACAAAATAACATTAGTTAATATAGATGTAAAAGTTACTATCAAATGTGTTAATATAGCAAACCATATTTTTAGTGGTGTACTTCCGTTCAAACAGAGGAAAGCATAGCACGCATATATTATCATTGGAATATACGAGCCGAACGTTTCAAAATCCGTTATATAGTTAGTTACGGTTATTTGAACAAATGATATTATCCATACTATAACAAAAGCAGCTTTCTGTCGATTACCTGTATGTTTAGTACCTAAATACTTTGTAATAAAGTCAACGGAAATAAATGTTTCTATAAGGTTTATCCCTGTTTCAAAAATAAATTCTATCATGTCAGAGTCCTCCTGATAAAGTTTTGATATTCCTCTCTGACGAAATCAATTTTTGAACGGCTAAGACCAAAATGCGTTCCGTCTGTCAAAATAACCTCCCTGCTTGTTATTTTTGAAATATAACGGCAATTAACCAATATACCATTTTGAATACGAATAATATTTAACGAATATAGTTGTTTTTCGGCATCCGTTATTTTACATCTGACTTGTTTTTCGCCCGAAACCCTATCTTGTATAATAATATCATTTTTGTATGATTCTATGTATATTACTGTGTTGATGTCGATTTCCACTACACAATTTTCCGCTTTTAGATTAAATGTCAGTCGTTTTCGTTCTTCTTCAACATCAATCTTCCTCAAAAGTTTGGGAATAACAACTTGCAAGTCGTGCATATGACTCTTTCGTATAAACCAAAACGGGTGATAATCATAGGATTGATACACCTTATCCTCGTGGCTTGTTACAAAAAGAATTAAAATATCTTCTTTCCGTTTTTGCAGTAAAGATGCAACTTCAAAGCCGTTCATTTCCGGCATATCAATATCAAGCAATACGACATCTGCAACTTGTTTGTCAAACTGTTTTAACAATGCAACACCACTATTAAAAACAACAGTTTCATAGTTCCGTCTGTCATTCATATATAAGTCGATTTCCTTTTTTATTCTATCCGCAAAATCGCTATTGTCATCACATATATAAAACTTCAAATTATCTCTCATTGCTGCCTCTCCTTAATGACAATTCTGCTTACAAGCATTATAATTATACCATATTTTCAATGATTAGTAAATGCTTTTGCTATGAAATCGGCGCATTGACTATAAATTTTTTCAAAAGAGTTGCCAAAACCGTATTTTACGCACTACCTATATAGAGGGAAAAACTTGCGTTTTAAGAGAATAGCAAGCAAAGCGAGTGTAGCCACACTCACGATTTTTACGGCGGTTATTTCTTTGAAATTTCCGTAAAAATATTTTTGGGATATTCCCAAACCCTTATTATGAATACACGGAGGATTTTTTAATGGCAAACCGAAAAAGAAAAATGGTGCTTCGCTGCCCGGTAACGGCAGAGGAACGAAAGCTGATTGAACATAAAATGTCGCTTGTGCCGACAAATCAAATCGGGGCGTATTTGCGGAAAATGGCGATTGACGGATATATCATATACACCGATACGAAAGACATTCAGGCTATGAATAAGGAATTGCAGAGGATCGGCAGAAACATAAATCAAATTGCAAAGCGTGTTAATTCCACAAGCAGCATTTACAAGGCTGACATTGAGGAATTGAGAGAGGATTTAAGGGAAATATGGCAGTTACAAAGAACCATCCTATCAATTCTACGTTGAAAAAGGCGATTGAATATATCTGCAATCCCGAAAAGACCGACGGTGCGCTGCTTATCGACTCATACGGCTGCACGCCCGAAACTGCCGATATTGAGTTTGAATGGACGAGGAAAAAGGCAAAGGACAACAGCAAAGAAAGTCATCTTGCAAGACACTTTATACAAGCCTTTGAGCCGGGCGAAACAACGCCGGAACAGGCTCACGAAATCGGAAAGAAATTAGCTGATGAAATTCTGGGCGGCAAGTACGAATACATTTTAAGCACGCACATTGACCGGGGGCACATTCATAACCATATCATTTTTAATGATGTGAATTTTGTTGATTACAGGCACAGTCATATCAATAAAAAATGGTATTACGATACACGCAAAATAAGCGACCGGCTTTGTGAGGAATACGGGCTGTCGGTTATTCCGCAGAACGATAACAAAGGCAAAAGCTATATCGAATATACGGCGGCAAAACAAGGTACAAGCTATAAGGCACAGCTTAAAGCGGATATTGACAAAGCTGTCCGAAAGTCGCTCGATTATTCCGATTTTCTGCTGCGTATGGAAATCGCCGGGTATGAGGTCAAGCAAGGTAAACATATTTCATTCCGAGCCGCAGGGCGAGAACGGTTTGTACGGGGCAAAACTCTGGGCGGTTATTATACAGAGGATTCCATAAAAGAACGCATTTCAAAGAACGCTATACACCGACCGAAAAAAGACAACCGCCGTATCAACCTTATTATCGACATTCAGAATTGTATCAAGGCACAGGAAAGCAAAGGCTATGAGCATTGGAGCAAAATATATAACTTAAAGCAGGCGGCAAAAACTTTGAATTTCCTGACCGAAAATAATCTGACTACCTATGATGATTTAGAGGCTGCCGCAAATAAAATACATTCCGACTTTGACGATACATCACAAAAGATAAAGGCGGTTGAGAAAACTATCGGCGAAAATGCGATACTTATAAAACAACTTGAAATATATCGGCAGTACCGACCTATATATCTGAAACTGCAAAAGGTAAAAAACAAAGAAGGCTTTACACGGAAATTCCAAAGAGAGCTGATTTTATATGAGGCTGCCGAAAGAAATCTGAAAGGCAAAAATCCGCCGCCGCTTGAAGCTCTTATAAAGGGCAACGGGGATCTGTCGGAACGGAAAGCAAAATTGTATGAGGAATACAAAAAGCTGAAAACAAAATCCGCCGAAATCGAGGTTATCCGTTCAAATGTTGATACGCTGCTTAACCGTCCGAGAGAACGCAATCCCGAAATCGAAAAATAAATTGTAGCGCAAATGTAGCCTTATAGGGCTGGGCGCGGTAAAAGTATTGTGATACAATGAATATAACTAAAAAGGTTTAGGAGGTACAGCCTTATGAAGAATATCAAAATACTTTTAACATCAGCGGCAATTTTAACCGCAATTACAAGTACAACATACGCTGCAGAAATTCCGGTCGAGTGTGCGCCGGAAAACGCAACACCCGAAAGCATTGCAATAACAGAAACTCTGATTAGCCCGATTCTTGATGAGGTGCAAGACGGTTTAGGTTATCAGCCTGCTTGGTGCAAAGCTCATAACGCAGTATTTAACGCCGTGCTTGCCGGGAACACAAACGGTTACGGTTATCTTGATTTAGCCGCTGTCGCACGGAACGCCCTCATATATTACCGTGATGTTTATTTAAGACCTGAATACTATGCGGAAAAGGAAGCGGCTGCAAAACTGCTCTTATCGGATATTATTTCAGAGGTCGAGAACGGGACAAAAGATTATGATACCGCGCTCAAAGAGGCATACACAAAAATCTATCAGTCGATAAATCCCGCCTATGTTCCGAATGAGGAAATCGGTGTTGACCGAATATATTTAGATATTCCCGCTGCCGATACAGTAATGTTTACACAGGCAAGAAAGCTGCTCAAAGAAGCACAGACAAGGAGTGTTCAAAAATGACGAGAACGGATATTTTAATACGGTTTATCAAAAAGAGCATAGCTCCGATAATAACCGCAATACTTTTATATAACCTGTTCGCCGGGCTTTGCATAGCAAACGGATCGGTCAATTATATGTATCTTTTAATGCTTTGCGGAATACCGTTCGGAATACGGTTTATGTTCACACTGCCGGTCTTTATCGGAAATCCGGGCGTCAGCATTTTTATGACTGCTGCCAACATAGCAATAGGCGCCGTAATCGGCGGCATAATCTTAATATGGAAATTGCTTGTCGCTGTCTGCTATGTGCCGTACACCGCTGTAAAGCTGATAACCGTATAAAAAAATAAACCGTGATACGCCTATCATTTAAGATAGAATGTATCACGGTATTTTTGTGTTTTTTGCAACAGGGGTACGGTTTGTACCCCTGTTAAATGTAGAAAATGAAATTGTCATTTTCGCAGGTTTTAGAGGAATTATATTACCCTGTCGGTTTCGGCGGTTAAAAACCCTTATTTTACGCTGTTTTTTAGGCTTATATTTTCTACATACCCGACCGCCTTTTGCGTATATAATTCGCCTTTTGCTTTCGTATTACAATTTTTCTGCATACGGGGCAATACTTGAATTTGTTGTTTGCCGCTTCATACGGCTTTCTGCAATTTTGACAAATTCGTGTGTTTTTCGGTCTTGCAAGCTCAATATACAAATCCTTATCTGCCGGAAGTACGGCGATTCTAAACCATTTACAGATAATATGCGAATAGGTTATACATTGAACGCATACGCACGGATCGCCGTCGTCAAGCCTTATGCAATTTCCGTTATCATAATTACAGCACAGCCGTTTTATAAGGGCGTTTACCTTTCTGCTTTGTTTCGGAGTAAGGTCTATTCTGTCGTTCATAGCTCCGGCGGCTTGTGCGAGGGCGGTTTTTTGTCCTCTCGTTCGCCTTGCTCCTTTTTCGCCTGATTTAACTGCTGCTTGATAGACGGCTTTTTGCTATCCTCCGGCAGCTCATTATTGATAATGCCGTCAATTTTGTTGTAGTTTTGTTCTGTCTGCTTTTCTGCCGTTTCAAGATAATTAAAGGGCTTGTCTGCAAACCGTATTTCTCGTATCTGTTCAAATTGAGATAATACACCCTTTTGCAGTCTGTCAAACTCTGCATAGACTTCTTTTGTAAAACTGCCGTTATCGAGCATTTCCTGCTGACTGCATACCCAGCCGCTTCCGTACAGGAATGGGTAAAGCGTTAAATTATCCGTTATGTAGGTAAGTGATTTATCGCTGTTGTCATAGTATGCAAAGCTGTTATCACTAAAAAGATATTTTTCGCTTTTTCCCAAATACAGCTTATTATCATAACCGACAAATGCTGTCATACCCTTGTAATTGCTTATCGCCGCCGAGCGTGTGTGAACATAATCGAAAAATTTATCGACCTTTTCCCAGCCTGCTTTATCGCAGTAATAGGCGTTATTTTTACCCTTATCGGACAATACAACAATATCCGAAACGCTTAAACTATGTCCGTAAAAATCATAAGGGCGGTTTGTGTTAAATTCCGTGAAAATGCTTTCCAATGTTGTATCGGCTTTCATTCGCGCGGAATAAATAAGCTCATAGTTTTCGATAACGGGCAGCTGCTTATCTTTTTTAATCTGCTCCAAGCTCTCAAAGCGCAGCCCTCTTGTGCTGTCGTCGTCTTTGAGCTGATATATCATAAAAAGCCTTTTCGGATAGTTTTTCTCAAATTCACAAAGGCTCTTATACGGCTCATCGGCAGAGGTCAAGCCCATTTCATTAAAAACCTGTTTTAATCTGTGAGTTTTACCGTGCAGAATATTGTCCGACAAATCCTGCTGCATTTCAATAATTTCAGAATACACACGGTCATAGTCGGGGTGATTTGCCCTTAAATACTCGTCAATCCGAACAGCCAGCCCCATAGAATCCTCAATCTCGATTTCCGATAATGCGTCTGTTGTTATGGAATACTCTTTCGGAATTGTATTCAGGTCGCCGTTGTATCTTTCGGTAAATTCAGCACCGCCATTTTCCAAAACTCCGTAACTGTCAAGAAATACGGCTTTATTGTTCTTTTTACACCGTTCGCCATAGTCCCAAAAGTTCACAAAGTCCTCCAAATCGCCAAGCTCGCCTATTTTTATTCCGCTTTCTTCGGCTTTGTATCTGCCGTAGTCGTCATAGTCGTATATGTCGGGAATAAAGCTGTAACACTCCGTATTCAGGGCAAGGTTTATAAGGTCGGCAACGCTCCTTGTATGCTCCTGTGCCTTGACCGCAGCCGTAAATACCCGATATTCGTTGCCGTCAAGATTAGATAAAATATCCGCCAAGTAATTAAGCTCGTCAATGTTTTCGGTTTCCTTGAACAGTCTTTTTGCATTGACGCCGGGTAAATAAAAATCCGCAATTTCAAAAATATACTCGCCGGGCTTTGCGTCAAGCTCAAGCCCGATTTCCTTAAAAATATATGTCAGTTCCTCTTTGTTTACGGGTAATTCCATTAAAAAATGCCGGTAATTATCCGGCGTATTCCTGTATTCGTAGCCGTTTGCGATTGCCGCCGTAAAATAAAATTCTGCCATAATCACACCTCCAAATCCGCAAACTCTTTATCGGTCATACCAACTAATTTTGAAACAATATCCGCCGCCGTATTTTTCAAATCAGCGTCCTCAATATACGGGAGTGCTTCTTTGATTTTAACAATAAGCCCCACACGGTCAGCGGTATTATACATAGAAATTATGCTTTTTTCTTCGTCCGAAAATCGTGTCATAGCGATATATCCTCCTTGTTCTTTGATTTCGCCGGCTTTTTCGGCACTTTTTCCGTTTTAGCCTTTTCTTCTTTAAGCTGCTTGCGGATTGAGGGCTTTTTATCTGTTTTCTGCGCCGTCTTTGCTTTCTGCTCTGATTTCGCCATAGT
>ULQG01050927.1_pt1 | contig 9193 bp, 5 predicted proteins | sample 1954251 | NCBI WGS metagenome assembly ULQG01 (sample SAMEA4835649, study PRJEB28245) | human gut metagenome | biome: gut microbiome; material: fecal sample | place: Denmark | collected 2008 | reverse complement strand
GGTGATGGTACTGTAGATGTTAAGGGTAAGTCAACTTATGTAACAATTTCTTACAACCATTTCTTTGATAATGGTAAGTCATCACTTTGTGGTATGAAGAGTGAAGTAACTTCTTCATTAATTACATATCACCACAACTGGTTCGACCACTCTGATTCAAGACATCCAAGAATCAGAACAATGTCTGTACATATTTATAACAACTATTTTGATGGTAATGCAAAGTATGGTGTTGGTGTAACAATGGGTGCTTCTGCTTTCGTTGAAGCAAACTACTTTAGAAATGTTTCTAAGCCAATGATGAGTTCTGGTCAGGGTTCTGATGCCTTAGGTCAGGGTACATTCTCTGGTGAAAACGGTGGTATCATTAAGGCATACAACAACAAAATGGTAAATGAAAACAGAGTATTCAGCTACTATACTCAGAATAACCCAGCTTCAACAGGCTATGATGCTTATGAAGTAACTAGCAGAACTGCACAGGTTCCTTCAAGCGAAACAACTGAAAAGGGTGGCACTACATACAACAACTTCGATACAGATGCTAACTTTGGTATCAATGTATCAGATGCACAGGTTGATGACCCAGCTGATGTACCTGCAAAGGTTACAACTTATGCTGGTCGTGTAAACGGTGGTGACTTCAAGTGGAAATTTGATAATTCTACTGAAGATGGAAACTACTCTGTAATTACAGCTCTTAAAACAGCAGTTGTAAACTACAAGACTACTATTCAGTCTATTGGTGGTAACGGTACAGGTGCTACTGACCCAACTACAAGTGCTACAACAGAAACAACTACAAACAAAGATGGTTCAACTGAAACTACAACTAACAGTCAGGAATCTTCAACAGAAGGTACAACTATTGCTCCAGTTGAAGGTGCTCAGGTTCATAACTTTACATTAAACGGTACTAGCAGTTCTTTCTATACTATTACTGGTACATTAACATCTAGCTATGGTTCTGTAAACTACAATGGCTTAACACTTACTAAGGCATTAAAGATGGAATCTAAGACAGCTGTTAACTTCGACCCAGACGGTGTTGCTGGTACATTAACAATTGTTACTAACCCTCAGTATAGTGGTATTATTGAATTAAACGATAAGGCAATTACAATAGGTTCTGATGGTGTTGCAACAATCAGCTTAGACGGTTCTCAGTCTTACGAAATCACTAAGGGTAGTGGTTCAAACTACATCTTCTACATTGCATACACTCCAAACGGTAGTACACCTAAAGTAATCAAGGGTGATGCTAATGATAGTGGTAAGGTTGACGCAGCTGATGTTACAATGATTATGGATTTTGCAGTTGGCAAGATTTCAGCTGTAACAAATGCTACAAACGCCGATGTAACAGGTGACAAGACTGTTGATGTTGACGATGCTTACAAGATTAGCCAGTTCTTAAATGGCTTAATCAAGTCTTTATAATTCGACATAGGTCGTGAAACTTTTTCCTCTCCTGCCTATGGCAGGGGAGATACTTCTAAATTTAAAGGGAGGAAACAAAAACATGATAAAATGTTTTAAGAAAGCTATCAGTAGCGTACTTGCAGCAGCTATGCTCGCAACAAGCTTTACTGCTATGCCTATAAACACTTTTGCGGCTACATCTTTTAGTGCTGCAGGTGGTTGGTTTGAAACACTTTATGCTGAATGGGCTGGTAACAAGAGTGATGTTACAGCTGTTAGCTATAGTGGTACAGCAAGTGGTTCACTTACTGGCGATGATTTAACTTACCTTGTAAGACAGGACGGTTCTAATGTAAGATTAGATATTCCTGGTTTAAAGGCAGGTACATATAACTTAACTGTTACAACAAATAGTGGTACAATCACTAAGGACAACATTAAGGTATATGAATATGATAGAAGTGGTTATGCTCACTATGATGCTCATAAGGAAGGCGTAACTGGTATTGGTGCATACAATGATGACGGTACATTAAAGTCTAATGCTGTTGTTGTTTATGTAACAGAAGAAAACAAGAATACAGTACAGCTTCCTGGTTACACTGGTAGCCAGTATCCAGCTGGTATTGGTAATATCCTTAACTACAAGTCAGAAGATGCCAACGGTGTAACTGGTGGTGGCAAGATTGATATTGTTCAGCAGTTAAGAGCAGAAGGTATCCCTCTTGATGTAAGATTTGTTGGTAAAATCAGAGGTGGTGACTCTAACACAAGTAACAACCCACCAGCAGAGAACATTAAGGGTCTTACTGGTTACAATACTACTACAAACGGTGGTACTAAGGGCGATAACGGTATGATGATTAGAGTATACAAGTCATCAAATGTAACAATTGAAGGTATTGGTGATGACGCAACTCTTGATGGTTGGGGTATTCAGATTATCAGCCAGACAGGTTATACAAGTCAGAGCTTTGAATTCAGAAACCTTAACTTCACAAATACTCCTGAAGATGCTATCGGTCTTGAAGGTACTTGTGCTATTTCTTCATCTCCACAGACTAAGGAATGGTTCGAAAGCAACGGTTATGCACCAATTAAGTTTAGTTGGGTACATAACAATACATTCCATCAAGGTTTCTGTAAGAACCCTGCCGAATCAGATAAGGCAGAAGGTGATGGTTCTTGTGACTGGAAGCGTGGCTATGGTTACACAATGGCTTATAACCATTATATAAACAACCATAAGACAAACCTTATTGGTTCTTCAAGTTCTAGTATTCAGTATGATGCTTCACTTCATCACAACTGGTACGAAAAGGTTGAATCAAGACAGCCATTATCAAGACAGGCTAACATCCACATTTACAATACATACTTTGATGGTGCTACTTCTTATGCTATTTCTCCAAGAGCTCATGCTTACATTTTCTCTGAAGGTAACTACTTCGGTGCTTGTAAGAACCCTGTAGACTCAGCAAAAGAAGGTTCTGCAACTGTTAAGTCTTATAATGATAGCTTTGCAGGTTGTAATGGTACAAATGCTGCACAGCAGGTTACAAACAAGACTGATAAGGTAAGCGACAGCAGTGGCAACCCTTATGCAGGTTTTGAAACTGGTAGCGATATGTATGAATATACAGCTACTTCACCTATTCAGGCAAAGGCAGACTGTCTTAACCTTGCAGGTGTTATGAAGACTGCATCTGAAATCAATATGGAACCTACTCCAGAGCCTATTGTAACTGAAAATCCAAATGCTTTAACTCTTCCATATGAATTAAATTGCACAGACCCAACTAATGCAAATTACTGGGCAAAGAAGATTAGCGATACTAGCTTAACTGCTAATACACAGTACAATATGGGCAATGCTTTAGTTACTCCTATTGCTAAGATTTCTAACACAGCAACAAATATGAAGATTAGAGATAACGGTGTTATCTTTAAGGTAAATACTGGTGCAAATGTAACTATTACAGCTGGTGCATCAAGTGCTTACGGTATCGAACTTTACGATGCTTATGGCGAACTTAAACTTGCTGTTGCTGGTGGCAAGACAGCTACTGTTTCTAACATTCCAGCAGGTGTTTATGTAATTAAGTCTGGTAACACTCAGAAGGATGGTTACCTTGATGACTTAAAGGTTGTTGCTTACGACCCTAATGCTCCTACAGTAACAGAAGCTACTACAGAAACTACAACAAAGGCTAATACTGGTGATGACGGTACTACAGAAACTACTACATCAGGTACTGTTGTTGATGACGGTTATGTATGGCATGATGATGGTGTAGATGCAAGTGGTAATAATGTTGCTGCTGCAAATTCTAACATCTTCAATATTAGTGGTAATGATACAACAAATAAGTATACTTATAACGGGGTAACTTATAATAGTGGTATTAAGATGGAATCATCTACTAACATTACAGTTAATGCTCCAGCAGATGGTGCGTTAAAGTTAGTATTAAGTGCAGCTGGCTCAAGAACTATCAAGATTGATGGCGAAGAACAAGATGTAGTTGATGGTCTTAATGTATTTGATTTAACAGCTGGTACTCATACAATTACTAAGGGTACAACTAATGTTTATCTTTATGTAATGAGCTATGCAGTTGACGGTGGCGATACAACAGTTACTACAACAACTGAATCTACAACAGAAGCTACAACTAAGGAAGCTACAGAAGCTACAACAGCTACTCCAGTTGATGGTGTAAAGGTTGTTGTTGACAATGAAACAGTTAAGAATGGTTCTGCTGTTACAGTTCCTGTTAAGTTGACAGGTATGACTGATTTAGCAGACTTCAACATTACATTAACTTATGACTCAGCTGCTCTTACAGCTACTAAGGTTGAAAACGGCGACATAATCAATGACAGCAAGGCTACAATCAACAGCAACATTACTGACGGTTCAGTAAGAATTGCTGGTATCAACCCTGCTGATACAATTAACGCAAACGGTACAGTTCTTGTAAAAGTAACATTTACAGCAAACAAGGAAGGTGCAACTCCTGTTGCAATTACTGTAAATACATTAAAGGGTGGTAAACTTGCAGTTGCAAACTACACTACTTCTAATGGTACAGTAACAGTTACAGCAAACGGTGGTTCAGTTGAAACCTCAACAGAAACAACAACTACTACTGAAACAGATTCTACTACAGAAGCAACTACTGTTGATTACTCTACTAAGGGTGATGTAAACAAAGACGGTAAGATTGATGAAAAGGATGCAGCCCTTATCTTGAAGTTCATTCAGGGTATCAAGGACGAAACATTCTATGATGAAGATGCTGCAGATGCAAATGGCGACGGTGTAATCAATGTACTTGATGCTACTTGGGTATTAAACCACAAGGGTAACACTTCTAAGCCATCTACACCTGAAACTAAGACTTATACATTAACAGGTACTGATATTAATGCTACTTCTGGCACTGCTCTTACAGCAGACACAAATGTTGGTACAGAAAATATGTTCCTTGCAAAGACTGGCGTTAAGAATGCAAGTGGTTCAGTTCAGATTAGTGGTTCTAAGACAGTTCAGTTCAAACTTACTTCTGATGGTACAGTTGCATTAACAAATGCTATTTCTTCAGGTGCATATGCTAGACAGGTAGCGATTGTTAACTCAAATGGAGATACAGTTGCAACTTTAGATGTTGAAAATAAGAATGGTGCTAAGAACAATTTAAGTGCTACTTCACTTGTAGCAGGTACTTACACAATTAAGGGTGTAAATGTTGATTCAAATGATAAATCTACAAACGGTGGTCTTAATTCTTCTGTAAACATTGGTACAATTACAGTAACAGGTACTCTTGAACAGGTTTCTGCAGAAGCAACAACAAAGGCTACAACAACAGAAACTACTACAGAAACAACAACAAAGGCTACTACAACAACTACTACTGAAGCTACTACAGAAACAACAACAGTAACTCCAGCAGGCGACATTGTAGCAACAATTAATGCAAGTGATTTAACAGCCGGCGATATTACAGCTAACACAGTAAGTGGTCAGTTCAAGCTTATTGCAGATGCAACAAACAAATTAACAGTTGAAGCAAACAGCAAGAGCTTAGATGGTTACACATTTACACAGAGATTAAAGACAAACGGTACTGGTGCAGTTGATAAGAGAGCAATCTCATTCACAACAACTGGTGCAGGTAATGTAATCTTCTATGCAATGAGTGGTAGTAACAAGGAAGACAGACCAGTAAACTTACTTAATGCAGAAGGTACAACAGTAGGTACAGTAACAGTATCTGGTACAACATTTGCTAAGTACACAATTGCAATTCCAAGTGCAGGTACATATTACTTAGTATCAGGTAAGAGTGGTATCAACTTCTACTTAATCGGTACTGATGTAGCATTAGCAGACCAGAAAGCTGATGCAACAACTGTTACAACTACAACAACTGAAACTTCAACAGAAGCTACAACAACTACAAAGGCTGACGATACAACAGAAACTACTACAACAGCACCAGCCGGTAAGGCATTTGCTGTAAGTGGTGACAGCTGGTCAGCTGAAAACGACAGCGTACCAACTTGGTTAAATGGTGGTAAACTTACAACTGCAACAAATAACAGTGGTTACACAGCTTTCGCAGCAGAAAGTGCTAATGGTACTGCATTTACAAAGACTGTTGAAGTAACAAAGAATACATCATTTACTATTGATGTTGCTGATGCTTTAACAGCAAGCGTATTCATCGCTGGTGACAACAACACAGCAAACAAGGGTGTAATTAAGGCTACATTTACTGACGAAAGTGGTACTGTAACTGATATTACTCCAACAAATGCTAGCCTTGGTGGCAGAAAGACTGCAACAACAGCTTTCGAACTTGTTGCAACTGGCAAGGGTACAATTACAGTAACTCCTAACTATAACTCATTATTATACAAGGTTGCTGTTAAGTAATAAGAATTTATAGCGAAATTTAGTTGATTTAAGCGAGGGTTTATAGCAAGAATAAATGAATACACAAAATATTCACAAAAAAGTTGTATAAACCCTTGCAATTTTAATAAGAAAAGGGTATACTTTTATAAAGGGATTTTTTCCAAAGGTGAGGAAAAGGTTTCTAGTATAAAAGAAGGAGGTTAATTATGAAATTCAGAAGTTTATTATGCTCTGTATTAGCTTCTACTATGGTTATTGGCTCTTGTGTTTGTGCTAATGCCGCTACATTTACAGCAGGTAGTGAAAATGCTACAGCAGGTAATGTAGTATCAGTACCTATTACCGTTGCTCCAAGTGCTGGAGAAACATCTACAGATGTGAACGCCTATGCTATAGCTATTAGCTATGATTCATCTGTGCTCACACCAGTGGTAAAGGGAACTGACGAAGTAGGCGACAACACTTATGCAACTGTTGGTGACAGCTTTAATAGTGGCGTGCTTACAGCTGATTTAAAAGATAATGAAACAGGCAATGATGAAGTTCTTATAGGTTGGGCTGCAGCTTCACCTGTTAATGTAACTGAAGCAAGTACACTTGCAACTGTAGACTTTACAGTTAATGCAAATGCTACTGGTTCTACAGATGTAAAAGTTGCTGTTGCTCAGGTAGCTAATTCTGCTTCAGCTTTAGCTGATGAAAGTACAATCGAAGCTGCTTCTGGTACTGTAACTATTGATACAGCATTCATCTACGGTGATGCAAACGGAAACGGTAAGGTTGATTCTGATGATGTAAGTTTAACAGCTCAGTCATCACTTAGTTTACTTGAATTTACATCTACTCAGCTTAAGGCTTGTGATGTAAATGGAAATGGTAAGATTGACTCTGATGATGTAAGTTATATTGCTCAGAAGTCTTTAGGTCTTATCTCTAGTTTCCCTGTAGAAAACGAATAATAGTAAGATAGAGGAGATAGAAAATATGAAGTTAAAGAAATTTATAAGTGCTTGTGTAGCTCTTGCTACAGTAGCAACTTGTTCATCTGTGGCTTTTGCAGCAGATAATACAATGACAATGGGTACACCTATTGATTTATCAACAGGTGCAGAAATTGGTGATACATTAACAGCAGGCGATGTTATTGCTATTCCTGTAGACATTTCATCATCAACAGGAAGCTTAACTTCAACTCTTGTTAGATTAGCTTTATCAGATAATTTACAGCCTGGTGTAACAGATACAGACTTAACTGATGACCAGTATACAAATCTTGAAGCTTTAGGTGGCGAAATTGCTACAGAAGATTCAGGTGTAGATTATTATGTAAAGAACATTTTCAAGGCTGGTAGAAGGAAGAGTTTCCCTGGTACTTGGATGGTAAACCCAACAGAACACAGAGCTGATGGTAAGACTTATTTCTCTGTACAGTGGTATGATGTTGTAGCAGATGCTGTAAGTGATGAACCTGAACTTTGGATGCTTTGTACAGTAAAGAATGATGTAACAGTAGATAACCTTAACACAGAAGTTATTGGTTCATCTGCTAATAGTGAAATTGCTGATAATAAGAATGGTTTAGCTTTAGTTGATACAGTTGAAGCTGGTACTGTAAAGCTCAACGCTACTCAGGGTGCTTTCAAGGTTGTTCTTGATGCTGATGCACTTCCAGCAGGTAACTGGGTACAGGGCTTATATGCTCAGGTAGGTTCTACTAAGCAGGAAATTACAGCTTGTGTACACGCTGATGGTACTACAACTTATGAATTCCCAGTAAGAGTTAACTCTGCAACTGGTGCAACTGATGCTATTGATGTTGACATTTATGCAACTACTACTGCTGATGAAGCTGGTGCAACTACTTCTACTGACAAGAAGATTGGTTCAATCAACCTTACTATGGACGGTACAGTAACTAGCTACAATACAGTTAATGGTACAATAGCTAAATAATATAAGGAGGTAGATTGATAATGAAAAAGTACGAAAAACCAGAAATTAAAATCGCTTCCTTTGATAGCGAAAATGTAGTTTCTACAAGCGCAGGTGTAAACCTTACTAAGTTCAACACTACAAACAAGTATACATCTATTGAATTCTAATAAATTGAATTTTGATGAAACTTTAATAAAGAGCCTAATTTATTTAGGCTCTTTTCTTATATTAATATTGAATCGGAAAGATAAATTAGGAGGTATAATATGAAAAAGTTATTGGCTGTTTTTATGGCTGTTATGGCTCTTAATGTAAATGCTTTTGCAGCAACAGAGGTAAATGTTGTTGTGGATAAAACTCCAGTAGAACAAAAGGGCGTTATTGTAGATAATAGAACTCTTGTGCCTGTTCGTGGCGTGTTTGAAAAAATGGGATATACTGCTGAATATGATGCTGAAACAAAGACTGCTACTCTCAAAAAGGGTAGTGATGTTTTAAAGTTTACAGCAGGAGAAAACTATTTTACATACAACGATAAGAAAATAGAAACAGAAGTACCTCAGCAGATTATTGAGGGCAGATTTATGTTGCCTTTAAGAGCTATTGAAAGTGTAGAATTTGTCGGTATTAAGTGGGACGGAGAAACAAAAACTGCAAGTATTACGCACCCATTCTCTGTTGTGCCAATTACAGTAGAAGAAGCTGACAAGATGCTTAGTGGCGATGCTACAGATATAAATTTAGACTGATTTAGAGAGCCTATCCTTTGATAGGTTCTTTTTTTATTGTATTTGTCATAATATTAAGGGATAAATATTATTTAAGGAAGTGACAATATGTATCCCGAAATATATTCTGCTGTCTATGATTTTGGAATATGCCCTAAGAATATAGTGCGTTGCAAATATT
>ULQG01005406.1_pt1 | contig 9312 bp, 5 predicted proteins | sample 1954251 | NCBI WGS metagenome assembly ULQG01 (sample SAMEA4835649, study PRJEB28245) | human gut metagenome | biome: gut microbiome; material: fecal sample | place: Denmark | collected 2008 | reverse complement strand
TTTTCACGTTTATTCGGCTCTGATTCTCTTATATATTCTTTGAAAGGATCCTGATTCATTTTCATCTCCTAAATATCATATGAGGACTCTATAGAAATTAATAGGCAGTGACCGACTACTGCCAAACAAGAGTTTGATATTTTTTACAGCACAAGCTATGTTCTAATAATTCATAAAAAATATCGTGTGACTGATGTCCAATTTAAAGGAAATCCCATTATTGTAAGCAACTCCTGTTCAGCTAGTTGACTGCTTTGTCTATGATATGTATGTAACACCTTAATCAGCGAACTCTTAAAATCAAGAAAGCTCTCTTTTGGTAATAAATAATGAAAAGCAATAACCACACCAAACAAATCTCTTTTTCCATAAACATACTGAATTCCTTTTTTCGGAATACCAAGTTTGTCATGAAGTTTGGTGTCCGGAAAATCAATTTGTGTTCGGAAAGAGTATAAGCGTTCATTGTGAGCACATACATTCCTAAACAGAGTAAGTATTTTTAAATATTGTTCCAATGTTTTTTCTTTTACATGCGGAAAATTTTTGCTAATGCTGCTCTGTATTTGAGATGGAAGCAAAGTATACAGTTTTGAAATTTGTCCGTAAGTAAGTGTATTTATCAGCACCCATAACGGAACATTGTGATACACCTTACGTTGGTGAACTACATATGTATGATCCTGATTCTTATTTGCCTGATAATCAAGAATATTTATAAGGCGATTGATATCATTCTTTTTTTTCAGGCTGGGATTATAATTATGAGGATCAAGATATTCCGACTGTTGTTCACCATGAACTGAACAGAAATGATAGGATATCAATTGACGCATTCGACATTCGATTTCACATAGATATTTAAATATAAGTTCGCGTAGAGATAAATCAAAATGATACAACGCTAAAATATCATTGAAAGACGCACCATTCTGATAAATGCGTGTCATCGGATCAATAAACGGAGTTTTGTATCCTCCAATCAGTGAAAAATATCCAATATTTTTAAGAACCTCTTTCGCCGACTCTGAATCATTTATTATAAGTTTCTTTTCATTGATGAGCTTTTCTATCTGCTCATCATATGTAAGAAATGGCTTTGCCAACCGATCCGTCTCCTTCCTGTACAAAAAAAGGAGGGCCCTCAGGTCCTCCCCCGGTCCCAGTCCTCGCGAGTATCTGGAACCTGATCACTGCCTACACTCTACCACAAAACATGCCAAAAAACAAGTAGAAATCGAAGGATTTCAACCTGATAGGCATGAATAATAGAATAGGCACAAGTGTATTCTATGCATAGCATATGGCAAATATACTCCCTGACAGATCATCTGTCTGTTTGCCTCAGCGTTTTTCATTTTCCCATGCCCTTTGACCGCGTGAACCTAATACGTTTTGCTATACGCCGCAGTTGTTGCAAATTTTGCAACAGCTGAACTTGTAGTTAATTCTTGTCAGCAAGCCATGAACAAATTCATTACACCGGACAATACCTTGCCAACAAAAACATATATGCTGATTATCGAAAGAGTCATAATAAATCTAAATTTTACGAAGCTCATCGAACTGAACTTATTCTCTATGAGTCAGCCCTTAGAATACTGAAAGAAAAATCTAACGGAAAAAAATTACCTACTTTGAAAATGTTACAAGAAGAAAAAAAACGCTTAATAAAATTGCAGATTTCCCAACGGGAAAAACTTGATACCTTCCGTCAATATGAACGAAAACTTCGTACAGTATGCTCCAATGTTGAAAGTATCCTTCATCAGCCATATATAAAAATACCGGTACAAGAAAATTCACACGAACATTCCTTGTTTTAAACCAAATTTTCGATTGAAAATATATTCTTATTCAGAAATATGCATAAGTCATTATAAAAGTGATAAAATTTGACAGCAGAAAAATATATGTTTATATTTTTTCTGCTGTCTTTTTAGAGAAAGATTATGTATACACTACTATCTTTTTAAAATATACTTAAAAGTATTGCCTTATACCATTGATTTTCTAATTAATCTCTCTGCTTCCTTCTACAAATTTAAAATAATCATCTTTCCATAAAACACAGCACTTATATCCTGTACTCTTATATTTAATCCCTTCAATTCCAATCCTTTTACAGCAGGATGCTACAAAATTGGAAAGTAAATATTCTTTCACTATTTTTCCGTTCTCATTCCCTGCAACGAAACGCAAATGATCAAGAAATTTATTTGATCCTTCAGATAAATCCAGCATCTTTGCATCTTTGATTGGCTTGAGTCCTGCTATCTGAATGAGTGGTTTTAATTCTTTACTATGTTTAATGATTTCCATTACCGCCCCCTCTTTTGTTTCTGCAATATAATAACAACTTTCTCCAATCGCATTATATCGTCCATGTGAAGTTACATTAACTGGGGCCTTCATCATCTCCTGGTCTAAAAATGGTCGTTCTCCATCCTCCAGTTTTCTTGCATGATAATATGTAATATCATCAAAATTAACGAACTTATTCCAGTCTTTAATAATGTTAAATATCTTCCTACCAACAGGATGCAAGATTGCAAATGTCCTGTCTTCATACAACTGACTCTCAAATGCAAGCAGCTCATCAAGTGAAATAGCTTCAAAAAGTTCCTGTGAACTTCTCATAGTTACATTCTGTTCTTGAAGCAACATACATTCTGACAAATTTTTGTGATTCGTATTCATAGTCATTGTTTTGTCCTTTCCCCCAAAACTTTAAGAAATAAAGTTACCTAAGCTGAGGAGTACTGTTGAGATTCAGCTCATTCAAAAAAAGCCGTAATAAACAAAACAACTGACGATTCCAGAAATGGCCAAAATATCCCATTAGTACACTGTACATTCGGCAATGATTTGCCTTTTTGTAAAACTCTACTATGGTATCTTTTTCCTTTTCTAGAATCAGGATTACGATATTTTCAATTTTTAAATTCCACTATATTAAGGTTTTATGATAAAATAAGTTATCAGCACCTTATGAAACAATTGAACCACATGTTTTTTTTTCTGTCAGTGACATTATGGTGCCAAATTAGTGCCAAGGAGGATTATATGCTTTTTAGAGACGTTCTTCATATTCTTAAAGACCAGGTAACTTCTATAAGAATAACGAATCACCTGTTATATACGATGTTATTTACGGATGAATCTCCGGAAAATGCTGGACTTTATACTGATAAGGCAAAAAAAGGATTCAGCAGCCGCGGTTTGATGGGGGATGACAGGAATAAATATTGCAATGCAGAAAGTTTTCCCAAATTTGTAAATGCCATCCATCAAAAATACCTCCCCTTAATTTCTCAGCCCACACATATTTACAACCAGCTGAAAAATTTGGTAAAAACCTGTAAGTATCTTCCTACATCGCATAAGGAAAAGCTCCTGGCTTCATGTTCTCCAGATAATCCATACCAGCTTTCCCGCTTTATAGCAGCCTGCCTTCTCTGTGCAAGCTACCAAAGCAATCACCTTTCCGTTCTCCAAGAAAAAGGAAATGAATTTTATACTTTTGGGATTGATTTTATGAATTTAGATTGTCAGATTCTTTCTGCACCATTATCAGAAGAAATATGGAAAGGTTCACAACAATCATTTTTACAGTCACATGCAGAAGGAAATCGTTTCCACGACCTGAATATCATTGAAAGATTGCTTCCTAAGGGATATGTATCAGAAAATGTTTTCAAATTTCGGGGAAAAGAAGAAGACGGAACTATCCGCCCTTTAAAGGATATCTGTTCTGAAGATAATACCGATATTGCCGTAACCGGTGAAGGTGGTATTGGAAAAACCACCTTTCTTCAGCAACTTCTTGAAGATGAATTTCTGGATAGCAATAAAGAACCTGCCCAATATAAGACAGGACATCCTATTCCTGTTATTATCGAACTTCGACGCTGCCCTGCTTTAATAGAAAACTGGTATGAGGATCAATACAAAAAAACAAATTTTATCACCCGTTATATCGGACAGTTACTTGAAAATCACAGTTCTTTAGCCGCTGTTTCACAGCAGACATTAACCTCTGTAGAAAAAGAGCTACAGCGCATTCCCTCCAATGGATTACCTCAATATTTACTTTTGCTGGATGGTTTTAATGAAGTCAGTGTTGCCGGAAAGGGAACTTCCCAGTCCTGCCGTGCTTTACTCAGCAATGAAATTACTGTGATACATAAAGAGTACCCAAATGTCCGCATTATTGCCACAAGCCGAGAAACACAGTCTGCCTATTTTACTTCCAGTTTCCGCAATGTAAATCTAATTGGTCTTGAGAAAAATGATATAAAATTACATTTGGAAAAATGTAACTTTTCGGAAGCCTCCATAGGTTTCACACTTTCCAGCAAAGAATTGGTTAAATGCTTGCGCATTCCCCTTTTTCTTTGCATATTTTCATGTGAAAATCAGGCAGATCTTCCTTTTCTCCCTGAAACACGGGGCGAAATTTTATATAGTTTCTTTCACAGAAATTCGTTCTTTTATAACACTCGAAGTCACGCAGAAGCCACTCATACAAATCCATTAGACAAGTATCAGACCGCCCTTGTTTTAGATTTTATCCTTCCCTATATAGGATGGGGCATGGAACATCAGGATATTTTTTCACTGTCAGAAACACAGCTGATTCAGACAATACAAAATGGAATGGATATTGTAGAACATATGATTTTATCTGCTTCTTCGATTCCTTATGATGATTTTTCCTATGATCCAGAGCTTTTAAACATAGCTTTTCATTCCCTTATAAAACTGGATAAATATGAGCAAAAAATTATTTCCTGTGCGTTTGATTATCTTGGCCTTTTATACCAATACAATGAACCTGAAAAAAATTTCAGGGAACGTCGTCAATACGCTTTTATTCACCACTACTTTCGTGATTATTTTTCTGCTGTTTTGGACATACAGTTTCTGCGTATGTTGCCAGCCATTGATATAAATCAATTTATGGGTTTAGCTTCTGTATCATATACATACAATTATTTTCTTAATTCCCATTACTGGAATCAAGGAAAAAAAGAGCTTATCAGTGAAGTACTTATGGAACATCATAATAAGCCTGTATTAAATTCCAATACCGAAAACTGGTATCTTCCAAGCTATTCTACGGATGAACAGCACGTATTAACAGATGCCATCAATTTTTGCCAGAAATATGGAATGACTTACGCTCTTCACTATCTTCTGCATAATATTCTGATGGCAATTGTGTACGGACGTCAGGAATTATCTGGCATGGACTTAACGGGACTTAATTTTAAGCATTATAATATTTTTTCCATACCATGCAGTAAAAAAGGTGCTACATCTACACTTACTGCACAATTTGATCACTCTATTCTTCCTGATTATTTTTTTGAGCCGGAAGATCATGTAAACAGTATTGAAGAATATGCTTATTCCAGTCATCATTGCTTTACTTTGGATGATTTTGGAACCATAAAGTGCTGGGATATTTTTTCCGGTTGTTTAGAATATATTCTTCAATCTGGAGCACCCAACGGACCATATGATTATTCACCCAACGGACTGATGAAAATATCATTTGATGGTCAATGGCTTGCTGCAAAAGTATACAATAACAAACAAACGGACCATTCTGGTTGCTTATATGTATTCAACTTACAGCAGCCAGAACAGCCTCCTGTTATCCTTCAGCCTTCAAAACCAGGCAGGACTATAACCAGTTTTTCTTTTACATTTGATAGTCAGAGTATTCTATATTTGTCTGATCGTTACAATATGTACTGCTTTGATATTAAATCCGGAAAAGAATTGTACAGCCAGAATTTTCCGGATTTCATGAAACAGACAGATTTGTATGCTGAATCTGCTTGTTCTACTATATATGCTTTCAGCGGAGAATATGATTGTTTTGATTCTCCTGATTTTTATCCAGAATCTGAGGACGAAGAACCTGTTCCCGATGAACTTTTCTCTGATGACGATATTGATACTGATGATGACTGGGATGAATCCAGTACTCCAACGCCCTGCACTTTACTAAAATGCGATGCTGTTTCCGGGGAAGTAACAGTTTTATATAACTTTACAGGAGAACCTGCTGCTTCTCCAATTGCCAGGTACTTTCCTTCTCTGGATTGTTTCATCTTATTTAATGAACAGACACATTGTCTGGAACGGTTTTCCTGTTCATCAGGATCATCCGAAACTGTCTGGTGTGATATAACCATGGAAAATGGTGATTCTACTCCGTCCGCGATTCAATATTGCCCGGAAAGTCCTCGCCAGTGTTACATTATATATCCTGACTGCTGTTACCATGTTGATCTGATCTCACACCAGCAAAATGGGATTCTTATGAAGTATAATGTTTCCGCATTAAATAAGCTCATAAATGATGATGAAGATATGGAAGAATTAATTTTCTACGCAAATATTGTTCCAAGTTGCAATCGTTTTATCATCCGAAACTCCGAAAATACTTATGAATGGGATACCGCAAATGATACTTTGCGAAGACGTTATAACACGGCATTATATGACTGCCGGGATTTACTCATTGATAAAATACATCATCTCGGTATTTTTGTCCATCAGTTTAACGGTGTATCCATTTTCAGCGGAAACACACCCAAACTGGTTAATGCTTTCTGTTACCCAAATGCAGAATACTATGTAAGTGGGTGTGCTTATCATGAAAGTACCATGAATCTGGCACTCATGTTCAGTAAAGCCAGCCATGAATATATTGAAATTATAAATATTCGTACTGGAAAACGTGAAATTATATATTCTACCCTGCTGGCTCATGAAACACTGAAAAGTGTACAGTTTCATCCATCCGGTAAATATCTTTTAATTACTCTGGCTACAAAGTGTTTAGAATATAATCTTAATACCTCAGAAACATTTACGGTAAAAGAAACGGAAACAAACGAATTATTTATTGATGGAAATTATACAAACGACAGTGCCCCTCTCATTGAAATTGCTATCGTGGAACATTTTAATTATGATGTCCCCAGGGTTGAACCTCATTGTGACCACTTTGTCGTTCATCGAACTTCAAAAAATGCAACTTATACCTTAGACTGGCGGTACTATATGCCAACATTAACGCCCGAAACAGCAAAAAATTTTCTGCATTATAGTTATGATATAGGCGCAGGAGCATCTTACACCAAAGAAGAATACCAAACTTACTGGTGCACTCAGGGATTTTTTCTTCATGATTATCCTTCTGCCCCTGTATTTCAAGATATTCAATGTATAAAATTTAATGGAAAACGTTCAAAGACAACAGTAAAAAAATTTGAGAAATTACAAATGCTTTACTGCAGACATGATTTTCCACTTGCCAATCAATATCGAACTGAAAAAAACTGCAACAGTTATGCCTACTGTTCCGATGATTTCTCAGAAGTCATCCAAATACAGGATCATCGTCATATACAATACTGGCATAATTTGTTAACTAATGCACCCTGTTGTGAAAAATATGTATATGATAATGGTACAAATACATCCGATGAACTTTCCTATGCATATGTGGATACAATAATCCCTTGGGATTCAGACTCTGTATTGGCCTGCTATGAACAATACAATCTTATGCAATTAAAAAAATCCGGACATGGCCAATCCATCCAGATTCCGTATACGCCGGGTATTTGTATTATGAATTGCAGTTTTTATAATGTAAGCACAACGGATGAATTATTGGAAATAATAAAATACAATGGTGGTAAATTTTAATTATTCTTCTTGCCGTTGACTAAATCTATTTTTTACATATCCTAGAAACAGGGGACATCCTGTTGGTGTGGCTGACACCTAAAATCCGAATCGAAAGCCGCACACTAACGGAGAATTGGCAGGTAACAGAAAAATCAGCCTATAAGGGAGATGCACAATGCTACGGTATTGTAATTCTCCTTTAAATATTTTATATATTACATACAGCAGGTCATGGTGGTGAAAGTAAAAAGAAGCAAAGCAAAGACATAAACAGGATTACTTTAATATGTATTCTTAAACAAGCTGATTATTTATCGGGTGGAAATAATTCTTTTACATTTCCCTTTACTTTGTAATATAGCTTCCTTATATTATTGCAAGCTAAAAAATAGAGTTATGAAACACTCATTACTATTTGTACCTCCGCTTGATAGCGGAATGGAGATAAAAAATTTGGCTTTTCAATAAAAAACACTTGATTATGTGAGGAGGAATTTTTATGTCTAATAACAATAAAAAAATAGTTCTAAACGCCGAAAAAAAACTTCGTAAAAAAGTAATTAAAAAATATCGTAAAGAAAACAGATACGATTTTATATTTTTATTGATTTTACAATGTTATGTTTTAACTCTTTTCATTCTGTCAATTGCTACTGATTCATCATTCCTTTCGCTTATTTTAGCCATATTTTCGCTTATTACAACTTTTAGTTTTGAAGCCTTAGAATGGATAGATTTCAAGTCTAAATCCGTATCTTCATGTCTTATTAACTATATTTTGAAGAATAAAGCTATTATAATGTTATTAATCCCTGTATTTTTTTTAATAACTATGATTCCTTTATTTATCTGTGTTAGAGCCCGGAGGAATCGACCACTCAGAGTCCAGTAGAAACAACCAATCCGAACTCATTAGAAATAGCCAATGCACCTGCTTGGCTAATTAATTATCGACAATTATTCGGTAGGATCACTGATTTCTATCGAATAAGTTTTCAGGTTACGACCTCGATAGCTTTCACCTTTCATGAGATAAACGGTGGCAGCATCAAAAGTCCTATCTAACGCACAGAGTAATGAATCCTCTTCTCGAAAGAAGTCCCTCCACTTATCTGGTGTTAGGTTACTGGTGAAAATCATGCAGTTTGGGCCTTCCTTACTGCATCTTCGGTCAATCATATCGAAAAACAGACGGGTGTTTTCCATGTCGAAGATGCTTCTGCCGATTTCATCGATAATCAGACATGATGGTCTGACAAGCCCAGATATTGCACTGCTTTCAGTGCCTGTTCTTCGGGCCTTTGTGAATTTTTCATTCAGTTCTGTGGCTTTTATGAAATAAGCTTTTAATCCTTTTTGGCAACAGGCATTACCATATGCCATTGATAAATGCGTTTTTCCAACACCTGGAGGACCGATAAAAGCTATATTCTGTCTTGAGTATAGCGCTGTCAGATTCGGAAGATTTCTTATCTGCGCTGCATGCTCGCCAGTCACTCTGCTGAAATCAAAGTTTTCGAATGTACTTGGCTCTTTCTGTGGAATACGGCTGTGCTGCAATAGTGCGCTTATTGCTTTATCTCGCTGATTTTTTCT
>ULQG01014678.1_pt1 | contig 9461 bp, 7 predicted proteins | sample 1954251 | NCBI WGS metagenome assembly ULQG01 (sample SAMEA4835649, study PRJEB28245) | human gut metagenome | biome: gut microbiome; material: fecal sample | place: Denmark | collected 2008 | reverse complement strand
CTGGTTCGATTCCCGTTGGCACCACTTGAAAAAAGAGAGTTTCAATTTAGTAACTCTCTTTTTTATTTCTTTGCTTTTTTCTATTATAGAAAATTCGGCTTTCACCACGGACGGTGCGGTGGTCTTGTCGGTTGAAAATCGCGAGGCGAGTCGTGATAGTCGCTTATTCGCTTTCCGGCAGTGTTCAATAAGTACCACCCCATGATTTTGTCTTTCACCAAAGCGACGCCCCGGTGAAATGGATAGGCTTCTTCGTAATAGTCGCCGAGTCGATGACCGTCCCTATTGATGAAACAATAGCCCATGATTTTATCTTTGACAAGTGCATACCCTTCGTGGAAGTCGTCGACGAGAAGGTAATAATCGGTGCATCGTTTACCGTCGAGGGAAATGAAACACCAACCCATGATTTTGTCTAATGCTGCTGCCCGACCTTGCCTATAAGGTCGGATTTGTTCGTAATAGTCGCTAATGCGGTTTCCGTTTATGTCGGAAACGTACCAACCCATGATTCGGCTTTTCTGAATGATAAGACGTGGGGTATTATCGTAGTAATGATTGCCGCTATCATAAGGATAGTCATATTGGGCTTGTATAGATAGGAATCCGAATAAAATCGAAATAAGGATAAGTAGTGGTTTCATGTGCAATCTTTTTTCATTTGACGAAGTTAACGAAAAAAGGTTTAAACGCAGTCATAACTTATTATTAATCTCTGCTGGGAATATGCGATTTTCTGTGTTCGAATAGAAGTCTGTTTGTATATCAGCGAGTGTTTATAGGTTGTTGTAATGACTCTAAAAATAAAAAGGTAGGCCGTATGAATCTTTTAGTGCATTGTTTATGTAACTTTGCAAGAGGCAATGCGACAAGTGAGATTTCGGTACGAGTGTATTTATTGTTGTCCGAAGCTGCGCTGTCGTTGGAGAAATAATTTATAAGATATGAATGTGAGGATAGAGGAAAGTTGGCGAAAGAGGCTGCAAGACGAGTTCGATAAGCCCTATTTCGAGCGATTGGTTTCTTTTGTGCGGAGCGAATATGGCCGTGCGCATGTTTTGCCTCCGGGACATTTGATATTTCATGTATTCGATGCATGTCCTTTCGAGTCTGTGAGAGTTGTTATTTTAGGCCAGGATCCCTATCCCAATCCCGGACAGTATTACGGTGTTTGTTTTTCTGTGCCCGAGGGGGTGGCTATTCCCGGTTCTTTGTTTAATATGTTTAAGGAGATACATGATGATTTGGGCAAGCCTATTCCCGCTTCGGGTAATTTGGATCGGTGGGTGAGGCAAGGTGTATTTCCTTTGAATTCTGTGCTTACCGTGCGAGCTCATGAAACAGGATCGCACCGAAACATGGGCTGGGAGGTTTTTACCGATGCGGTCATTCGAAAGTTGAGCGATGAGAGAGAAAATCTCGTGTTTATGCTGTGGGGGAGTTATGCTAAGGAGAAGATTGCGCTTATTGATGCTCGCAAGCATTTGGTTTTAACAGCCGCGCACCCGTCGCCACGATCGGCTGATCGTGGCTTTTTCGGATGTCGGCATTTCAGTAGAGCGAATGCATTTTTACGGAGTAAGGGAATACGGGAAATCGATTGGTGAGATTTTTAGTCCCCGTTTATTATGATTTCAATCTTAGTATAAAACGGCTCCCTTTTCCTAATTCGCTTTCTACGGAAAGAGTCCCCCCATGTGCTTCTACAAAATCTTTGGATATAGACAATCCTAATCCGCTGCCTTGTACTTTTGTTCCCGGCACTCGGAAATAACGGTCGAATATGCTTTGATGATAGCGAGGGTCGATTCCCTTCCCAAAGTCTTGTACGTAGATTTCGACCATATTGCCGTCTTGGTGAGTGCCGATAATGACGCGACCGTTTTCTTTGGAATAACGTATGGCATTGCTTACAAGATTGGTAAGTACCCATGCTATTTTTTCGCTGTCGACGAATAGTTTCTTTGTATTTTCGTCATAATCGACTTCGATGTGTATGTTGAATTTGTCGGCTTGTACCTGATTGGCCTTGATCGCATATTCGATCAATTCTATGGGCCGGGTTATCTTGGGCATCAGTTGTAGTTTTCCGGCTTCTACTTGGGTCATGTTCAGCAATTCTCCGGTGATATTGAGCAACCGTTCTCCGTTTTCCTTAATACTTTGGGAGAGTTGTTCTTGTTCTTTGTTAAGAGACCCGATACGTCTGTCTTCCAATAATTGCAAACTCATCATAATGGCTGATATGGGAGTCTTCAATTCATGAGATATCGTCGAGATAAATGTTGTTTTCGCAGAATCCAGCTCTTTAAACTCCGTGATGTTTTTCAATATAATTACGTGCCCCAGTTTTTCGGGTTCTTCACTGTCGTGATTCGTGTTGTCTATTTCTATATAGGAGGCTTTGAAGTAACTTTCTTTATTGTCGGCATATATTTTGATAGGCTCTTTCTGAGGATTGGGAGAAACCAATTCTCGTATTAATTTCCTTAATAAATCATTCTTCAAAGAAATCTCTTCGGCCGATTTGAAGATTGTGTTTTCTTTTTTCAGATTCAGTATGTTCAGAGCTTCACTATTTATGAAAAGTATTTTGCGGTCTGGATCTAATCCTATTATGGGATCGCTGATGCTATTGATAATTGCTTCGAGAAATTTTTTATGTGCCAGTAGTGTCGATAGGGTGGTAGATCTGTATTCAGCCAAATGTTGAGCCATTCTATTGAAACTATCGACCACATTTTTAAATTCTTCGTTTTTATCCGATATATTCAGCCTTTTTTCATAGTTGCGATTCGCTATTTCGAGGATACCGTCGGTTAGCTCCTTGATAGGTCTATTTATCGATTGAGGAAGCCAGATAGCTAATGTGATACCGCAGACTATGCAGATGCCTCCGATAATTGCCACCCATACAACGGCTTGTTTTAAGCCTGTCGAAGCTATCGGGCTGTCTGGTTCGGCAGCCGTCAGCATCTGTAAATAGATAACTGATAAGGAGACCAGCAAAATAATCATTCCGGTCAGGAGCCCTATACTTAAAAGCAACTTTGTTTTTATATTCATGATGGGTATTTTTATTAGGCTAAGATAATTAAATCTATATTGTTCTCGGATAAAGATTTCATGAAATTTTTATATTTGGACACCGTAAATATGGTTTGGGGCAATTTCAGTGCTGGAATTCCTGTACATATTGTTGTAATTTGTTTTTCGATTGCGACCTTTATAATGCTTTCGAGAATGTGCGGGGAATGTACCTGTATGACTTCTCCACCTAATTCAGTGGCTAATTTGAAATGGTTTAACAGATGTCGCTGATCTGCCAGCGAGATGCGATCGGGATCCTCTTTGGGCGTTTGTACATATAGTACGAAAAATTTTGTGTTATATCGTGTAGCCAATCGAGCGCAGCGTCGAATGATTTTGCGGGGCGTTTTTTCGTGGGAACTGATACACGCCATGAATTTTTCATGACGTACGTGAGATGTATCTAAGGGGAGTTCGTTTTCTACTTTTTTTTCGACCCGTAAAGCAACTTCTTTGAGTGCGAGTTCTCGTAGTTGTAAAATATTCTCGGCCTTGAAAAAATTATTCAATGCCAATTCTATTTTTTCCGGCCTATATATTTTCCCGGCTTTTAACCGTTCGATCAATTCTTCTGCTGTGAGGTCTATATTTACGACTTCATCGGCCTCTTCCAAAACACGATCGGGAATTCGTTCTCGAACTTCGATTCCTGATATTTCCTGCACCTCTTCGTTCAGGCTTTCGATATGTTGGATATTTACTGCCGATATAACATTGATACCGGCATCGAGTAACTCCATGACGTCTTGCCATCGCTTTTCATTCCGACTACCTTCGACGTTGGTATGAGCCAATTCATCAACAATAACCAATTCGGGACGCATTTGAAGGATAGCATCCAAATCCATCTCTTCCAATTCTTTCCCTTTGTAGAAAATTTTTTTTCTTGGGATAACGGGAATCCCTTGTAGGATAGCTTCTGTACCGGTACGTCCGTGTGTCTCTATGAAACCCACTTTCACATCTACGCCGTTTTCTAAGAGTTCGTGGGCTTCTTGTAGCATTCTATAAGATTTCCCTACACCGGCAATCATGCCGATGTAGAGTTTAAACTTACCTCTCCTCGATTTTTTTATCAAGTCGAGAAAATATTGTACATTTTTTTCGTTTTCAATTATATCCATTCTCCCTGTTATGGTTTAAGAGTGATTCCGAATACGATATGAGCATCTTCCATACGAGGGTTCCATATTACTTGTGAAAATATCGGAAGGGAGAACGAATCTGTGATTTTAATTGCGTAGCTTCCTTTCAATGCTACATTAGTAACGGCAAATCCGTTGGTATAGTATTGAGGTGCTTTATAAGGTACTATACCACATGTTACATTGAGATCGACCGATTTTACACTGAACGGATAATTGAGTTCTACATAAGACGAGTAGTTGTTTTTATCGCCTTTTTCATTTTTATCCATACCGGCAAACATGGTGTACCATGCGATCGAAAGAGGAAATTTTTCTACCGGAAGTACATAAGCAAGACTTGCTTCGAAATGATGAGCTGTCGTCTTGTTATTGAAATCGAAATATTTTCCAGCTCCCTGTCCGGCCCACCACATATCGGCAACTGAAACTGTTAGTCCCAATTTGGGGAAGGTATAAGCCAGAGTCAAGTCAAGTTCTTTATTCGCAGAGGGAATATTACCATTCCGATAACCATCGAAGTCGGTGGATCCCCATGCCGTCAACGATAGGTTTTCAACACTGAAACTCAACGTCGGTTGAATACTGGCACCTGTTTGATACATACCTCTCCACACATAGGAGCTAACTAAATCTCCTTGTACATTGAATCGTACTTGAGCAGATGCTTTATTGGTAAACATGGCAAGGAGTCCTATAATCGAAATGATTATCAATGCTCTGATAAGGCTAGCGCCTTCTTTATCGATTAATTGTTTCTTTTTCATGGTAGCTATTGCTGAAATGTTTTTATTTGTTTTCATAATTTTCTAAATTAATGTTCAATTTTAATACGTTTACTTTCTCTGTTCCGAATAATCCTAAAAATGGTTTTTCAATTGTTTGGTCTACTATTTCTTTTACGGTAGTTTCGTCCATATTTCTGGCTGCGGCAACACGCTTTACTTGTACGTATGCACTTTCTGGCGTGATGTCAGGGTCGAGACCAGAACCACTGGCTGTGACCATTTCTGCCGGTACATCTTTACGTTCCAAATAAGGGTGGTGTACCAAGAAGGTGTCGATACGAGTTTCTACTTCTGCCAAGTATTCTTCGTTCGTAGGTCCTTTGTTGCTACCGGCAGAACTACTGGCATCATATCCATCTCCGGCACAAGAGGGACGGCCCCAGAAATAGATGTCTTCGGTGAAGACTTGCCCTACATTGGCTGCACCCACTACTTTCCCATCTAAGGTCGCAACCTCGGCGTTTCCAGAGTTTGGCCCTGCGAATTGGGCGAATATCCATAATATCAGTATATAAAATACCGAGAAGAAAAGGCAGAAAACTAATGTTAGCCTGATTGATTTTATGAAATTTTTCATTGTTGCTTTTATTAAAAGAATAATCCTATTACTAAATCTATGAGTTTAATGCCGACGAATGGAGCTATTATACCACCTAATCCGTAAATGAGCAGGTTGCGGCGGAGTAAAGCCGAAGCTCCGATAGGCTTGTATTGAACACCTCTTAAAGCCAATGGAATCAATATGGGAATAATGATTGCATTGAAAATAATGGCCGATAGAATAGCACTTTCGGGGCTATGTAATCCCATAATGTTCAGTGAAGCTAATTCTGGTACGGCTATCATGAATAGAGCCGGAATAATGGCAAAGTATTTTGCGACATCATTGGCGATGGAGAATGTGGTAAGGGTCCCGCGAGTCATTAATAATTGTTTCCCGATTTCTACAATTTCGATTAATTTCGTCGGATCGTTGTCCAAGTCTACCATGTTTCCAGCTTCTTTGGCTGCCTGAGTTCCACTATTCATAGCTACACCAACATTCGCTTGGGCCAAAGCAGGAGCATCGTTGGTTCCGTCGCCCATCATGGCTACCAGTTTACCGGCACTTTGTTCTTTCTTGATGTAGTTCATTTTGTCTTCGGGTTTGGCTTCTGCGATGAAGTCATCTACACCGGCTTTTTCTGCAATGTATTTGGCCGTTAATGGATTATCCCCGGTAACCATGACTGTTTTAACTCCCATTTTACGCAACCGTTCGAACCGTTCCTGTATTCCCGGTTTGATAACATCTTGTAATTCTATGACACCGGCAGGTTTTTCATTGACGCTAACTACAAGAGGGGTTCCTCCATTTTTTGAAATCTCTGTGATACGATTTTCCAAATCTTGTGGAATTTCGTAGCTTGCGTTTTGAGCAATTTTTCGAATAGCTTCTGCTGCCCCTTTTCTAATCCGAGTACCGTCTGCTAAATCTACACCGGAACATTTTGTTTCGGCACTGAATTTGATAAGCTTGCTACCGGTTGTATTCAAGTTGTGTACTCTTAAACCCGATTCACGAGCCAGTTCTACGATAGATTTACCTTCGGGAGTTTCATCGGATAGAGACGACATCATACAAATTTCGGCAAAAGCATGATTTTCCAAACCGTTGGCGGGATAGAAATGGGTAGCTTTACGGTTTCCGATTGTAATAGTTCCTGTTTTATCCAAAAGGAGAGTATCGATATCTCCGGCAGTTTCTACTGCTTTTCCCGATTTGGTAATTACATTTGCTCTCAGAGCTCTATCCATTCCTGCTATACCGATAGCTGAAAGCAAACCTCCGATTGTCGTCGGGATAAGGCAGACAAACAACGATAAGAAAGATGCTATTGTAATAACGGTTCCTGTATAGTCGGCAAACGGTTTAAGGGTTACACATACGATTAGGAATACCAATGTGAAGCCGGCTAAAAGGATTGTCAGCGCAATTTCGTTAGGAGTTTTTTGTCTGGAAGCGCCTTCGACGAGAGCAATCATTTTGTCCAAGAAACTTTCTCCCGGTTGTTGTGTGACAAGCACTTCGATGCGATCCGAAAGGACTTTTGTTCCACCGGTCACTGAACTTTTGTCACCACCGGCTTCTCGAATTACAGGAGCACTTTCTCCGGTAATCGCACTTTCGTCGATAGAAGCCAATCCGTTTATGATTTCACCATCGGCAGGTATGGTATCACCTGCTTCACAGATAAATACATCACCTTTTTTCAGTTGAGAGCTACTTGTCGTTTTTATTTGTCCATTGACAAGTAGTTTTGCCGGAGTTTCTTCGCGGGTTTTTCTCAAACTATCAGCCTGTGCTTTGCCTCGGGCCTCAGCGATAGCTTCGGCGAAGTTGGCGAATAATAGTGTGATAAACAAGATAACAAAAACCCATGCATTGTACACGAATGAACCTTGAGCGTTGTCAAAGATGGAATAAATCATCACAAGGAACATAATGGCTGTACAAACTTCTACCGTGAACATGATGGGGTTTTTCACCATGATTCGAGGATTCAATTTAACGAATGATTGTTTTAAGCTCGTTAAAACTTGCTCTTTTTCAAATAAAGAAGCTGATTTATTATTTTTCATATCTATCGTTCTGTTATTATAAGCTGAAATGTTCTGCAATAGTACTTAATGCTTGAACCGGGAAGAATGACAGAGCTGCAACGATAAAGATGACAGCGAAGGTCATGACACCGAAAGTAACTGTATCGGTTTTTAAGGTTCCTGCACTTTCTGGTACATATTTCTTATTGGCTAATAATCCTGCAATGGCAACTTGTCCTACGATGGGAAGGTATCGGCTGAGTATCAATACTATACCGCAAGAGTAGTTCCAGAACCATGTATTATCACCCAATCCCTCGAAACCGGAACCATTATTGGCGGCACAGGAAGTAAATTCATAAAGCATTTCGCTTAGTCCGTGGAATCCCGGGTTATTCAACCAACCGCCTTCGTTTTCGACAAAGGAAGGTGCATGGACATATAAATAGGCCGCTAATGAGGTTCCTACTAAGATGACAAATGGGTGTAACAAGGCAACGATCGTAGCGATTTTCATTTCTCGAGCTTCTATTTTTTTGCCGAGGAATTCGGGGGTACGACCAACCATCAATCCACTGATAAATACGGCGATAATGATAAAAGTAAAGTAGTTCATCCAACCTACACCTACACCACCGAACCATGTATTGATTTGCATGTTCAGCATTTCGATCATGCCGGAGAGAGGCATGGTAGAGTCATGTATACCGTTTACAGAGCCGTTGGAAGTAACGGTGGTTGTCACGCTCCAAAGCGCCGTAGCAGCAGAACCCAGTCGGACTTCTTTTCCTTCCATAGCACCGTTGTCTTGTGCTATACCCATTGCGTCGATGCGCGGGTTGCCACCTGTTTCTTGGGATACATTTATCCATACCCCGGCTAAGTAAGCAAATAGCATTACTCCGAAAATACTGTATGCTAATTTCTTTCGTTTAAGGTAAAACCCAAAAGCGAATACCATAGCCATAGGTAAAATCAATATGGCCCAACATTCTATCATATTAGTGAGATAGGTAGGATTTTCAAGAGGGTGCGATGAATTTACTCCGAAGTATCCACCTCCGTTCGTACCTAATTGTTTGATGGGAACTATCGCCGCAGTAGGACCTTGCGATACATATTGTGTTTGTCCTTCTATTGTAGTCACTTCCATCTTTCCGTCAAAGCCCATAGGGGTCCCTTCTATAATCAGTATGAATCCGATAACGAGGCAAATAGGAAGTAAAACACGGGTACAGCTCCTTACTAAGAAGTACCAGAAGTTTCCAATTGTTTTGGTCGTTTTAGCGGCCAATGCCTTCATGATACCCGCCATTGCCGCCATACCGGTTGCAGCGGTGATGAATTGGAACAGCATGATAACGAATAACTGGGTGAGATAGCTTAGCCCACTCTCTCCGCTATAATGTTGTAAGTTACAATTCACGAGGAAGCTGATACATGTGTTGAATGCCTGATGAACAGACTGTCCTAAATTGCCGTCTGGATTTAGGGGCAGTACTCCCTGAGAAACTAACAATATCATTCCCCAGAAAAACCAAAAGAGGTTTATCACGAGCAATGCTTTCAGGAATTGTTTCCAGTTCATCTCTTCTGTTGGATCGACACCTCCCAGTTTGTACATGATTTTTTCGATGGGAGTCATGAAGTCCGACCAAACTTTCTCACCTTTGAAAACCTTTGAAATGTATTTCCCGATGGGGTAGGCGAGTACGACCATCAGGACAATTTGTGCAATAACACCTAATATCTCTGTATTCATTGTGTTTAATCTTTATAAATGACTAAAACTTTTCGGGTTTTACTAATACATACATCAGATACCCGAACATAATTACGCTGATAATAAATAATG
>ULQG01060136.1_pt1 | contig 9606 bp, 7 predicted proteins | sample 1954251 | NCBI WGS metagenome assembly ULQG01 (sample SAMEA4835649, study PRJEB28245) | human gut metagenome | biome: gut microbiome; material: fecal sample | place: Denmark | collected 2008 | reverse complement strand
ACCTCCAAAAGTGTCTAACTTTTGGGGTGCATATCAAAAACTTTTTGTTACTTTTTCCGTAAAATCGTACTTTGTTGTAAGTTCCTTATCAGTATACCATCCCGCAAATTCAAAGTTTTCTTTTATCGGAGCAGTCGGTTCTTTGACTGAATTATCTTTTGCAACAGTCTGACTCGTTATCTTATTACCGCCGTTTGTGTTAAACGAAACTGTATAACGTTTTGTTCTGCCGCTACCGCCACTGCTCTTACTACCGGTTGCCGCATATACAGCAGTTATTGTCGCAGAGTCTGCCTCATTTGTGACTGTTTGTGCACCGCTTACGGTATAACCGTTTTCTGCAATGCCTTTTACAGTATAATTTGTTTTCGGTGTGATTGTTATTGTTGCTGTGTAAACCGTATTATATACGAACTTGTCTGTAACTTTCGGCGACCAAACTACCGTTGCTGTATATTCGTCTGTTTCTATTTCTGTCTGCGGTACTTCATTTTTAACAGGTGCAGTTAGTTGTGTTATTGCTGTATTTATTGTTTTCGGCAATATTGTAAATTCAACTGCATTACTTTCAAGTCCCGAATAGTCTGCTGTTTCTTCGACTGTTGCTTTTACATAATATGTACCTGCATTTGTCGGAACTTCTTCGGTATACGTTCCGTCTGCCGTATTTGAATATGTGTATTTTATTGTTCCGTATTTTGCCACTGCTGTCGGTGCATTTGGTTCGTCACCGTATGTCCAACCTGTTATTGTAAGTGGTTGTGTAAATTCATTTGTTTCAAAAGTCGATATTTTTTTCCAAACTGCATATAGTGTTGTATTGGAACTTATTGTAATACTGCCACCCGACCTGTATTGTGCTGATGTTGCGTCTTTATCTGTCGCCCAACCAAGAAAATCATATCCTGTTCTTGTCGGCACACTGTCACTTATTGTAAAAGTTGCACTGTTACCCGCAACTATTTCGGCACTGCTACCGTCCGGTGCATTTGTACCGTTGTTTGCGTCATAACCGAGATAAACAGGAAATTTTGTCGCTCCGCTTGATGTTTGAGTAAGCTTTATTTTATTATCCTCAAGTTTCAATGCGTAAGAGCTGTTGCTAACTCCAATCTTTGCCATATCATTGTATGTAAGCACAACGCCTTCTGCCGCATCAGCAATAACTCTGCCTTCTGATTCGCCCTCTACCGTAAGTATTAACGGATTTTTTATTGAAGATGTTATTTCAACATATTTAGTAGCAGCTGTATTTGACATCAAATAAATATCATTTCCCACATCAATATTTGCATTACCGCCTATTTGCAATGTAGCCTCTCCTGTTGTTTTACAACTATGAAAAATTGCAGAACCACTTGGTGAATCGCCTACCGCAGTGTTACCCTTTATCACACCGCCGTTTATTATCGTTGTACCGAATGATGTATTATATATTGCGCCACCGGAATTTGACGAATTATTTTGTATAAGACCGTCATTTATAATAAGAGTAGCATCTCTTACATAAAACGCTCCTCCACCATATCCGGCATTTGAAAGTGTCGTCTTATTATTTTCAATAATACCGCCGTTCATTTCAAAGCTACCGCCATCTAAATATATAGCACCACCGTAATTTCTGCTTTCGCAACCCGAAATTGTGCCGCCCTTCATTTTAAAATTACCGCCGGCCATATAAACTGCAGGTCCATAACCGCTGGTTCTTTTATGATTTGTAATCTTTGCCCCATCATTCATTATAACAGTACCGCCGGCCATATTAATCGCAGCTGCCGCCCCACTGTCAGAAATTATCACGTCGTTACCGTCTATTGTAACATTGTTAAGTGTAAGACTACCGCTTTCAACTTTTATCAAATTTCCCGATGGACTCATTCTGTTAAGCGTTCCGCCGCCTGTAAATGTAACATCTCCTTTAATAGTAATTGCCGCCGTGATACCGACATTACCGTTTATTGTCACGGTTCCGCCTGATATTGTAATACCACCTACCGTATCACCGCCATTCCATATTGTGTCTGCGGAAATTGTTTCCGTAATTTCATCGGCATATACCAAAACGGTACTTGCAGGCAACACAGAAAACACCATTGCCAACGCCAGTATGATTGATAATAATTTTTTAGATTTCATTATTTTTCCCTCCTAAAATTATATTATTCCCACAAAAATATTTTCTAAAGAATTTATTATATTTATGTATCTATTCATACTTAAATTATACACCGTACACTGATGTACGATGCAATAATTTTTGAGTATTTTTCTTCCTTTTCGACATTACATTTTTGTTACAGAGCGTTGATGTTTGAACCTGTCAGCAACTCACGAAATCACATTTTACAATGTGATTTTTGAGTATTTTCAGAGCAGACAAACCGATAAATTTCAAAAAACAGTTGCAAAATCGAAAAAAACGTGTATAATATAAATGAGTGTATCTTCAGGGCAGGGTGCGATTCCCTACCGGTGGTTAAAGTCCACGACCCTACTCAGTACAGTAGGCTGATTTGGTGAAATTCCAAAACCGACGGTTAAAGTCCGGACGGAAGAAGATGTTTTTTTGTGTATGGTTTGCCCTGTAGCTATGCTATGGGGCTTTTTTTATTTCCCATTCATAGCGTCAAGACAAAATTTATGCGAAGAACTTTTCCTAAAGATACAAAATAAATTTTTAGGAGGCTTTTAAATTATGGAAGCAATCAACAATGTTCAAAACAAAACAAGGTTTACACCGAAATTTATCGCAAGTGTAGGAATACTGTCGGGTATATCTATTGTACTTATGCAGATTTTAGAATTTCCTATCCCGTTTATGCCGCCGTTTCTAAAGTTTGATTTTTCAACTTTACCTGCTTTGATAGGCGGATTTGCATACGGTCCTGTTACGGGTATTGCGATAGCATTCATCAAAGCGGCTCTACACCTGCTAAGAACAGACACAGGCGGTGTCGGTGAACTTGCCGATTTCCTTGCAAGCGGTTCACTTGTACTTGTTTCATCACTTATTTACAAGCGTATCAAAACAAGAAAAGGTGCGGTTTTAGGTCTTGTTCTCGGAGCAATAGCAATGGCAATCGTAGGCGGACTTGCAAACTACTTTATCTTGATACCGTTCTATACAAACGTTATGCCTATGGAGCAAATTATATCGCTTTGCGGCAAGGCTAATCCGCTTATAACAAACACTTTGGGATATGTTTTATACGGAGCAATTCCGTTTAATTTAATAAAAGCACTGTTGTTATCAATCATAACATTCGTACTATACAAACAAATTTCAAAGATTTTACATTAATTTGATATAGTAATAATTGCATTTTAGAAAAATATAGTGTATAATGAATTCTGTAATTTTTATTTTAAGGAGAAGTTTTATGGATTCTATTGTACAATCTATTGTCACAGCACTTTCAGGAAAAATATCAAAGGAATTAATTGTTTTTCTTGTATCAATGGTACCGTTGTTGGAGCTTAGAGGAAGTATTCTTGCGGCAGGACTTATGAAAATGAGTTTCTTCCCATCATACATTGCCGCAGTACTGGGTAATATGCTCCCGATACCGTTCATATTGCTGTTTATTGAAAAGATATTTGCGTGGATGAAAAAAAGTAAACGCCTTCACAAAATTCCCGATTGGCTTGAAAAGAAAGCACTTTCAAAATCGGCTCAAATCGAAAAATACGGCTATCTCGGCTTATTCCTTTTTGTAGCCATTCCGCTGCCGGGTACAGGTGCTTGGACAGGAAGTCTTATCGCAGTATTATTCGGTATGAAACCTAAAAAATCACTTTTGTTTATCTTTTTAGGTGTACTTACTGCAGGACTTATAATGTCGCTTTTATCATTCGGTGTTTTAAAACAACTTATTTCTTAGACATATCAAAAAAATCGGACTGTCAGTCCGATTTTTTTGTTTTGTTTTTCCAAACAAAAATGCCCTCCACAACAGATAATGCTGTCGTGAAAGGCATTAACAGATTGTAGACAAAACCGTTGTGGTTTTGTCTGCTTTATTTCGGGAAGTTTGAGGTGCTAACCTCATTGAAAATCATTTCTGGCGACATGCGCGACAGAAATGGCTTAAAATCTAAAGTTTTGACTTTGGAGGAACTTTATGATTTTTTCTCTGAAAATACTCAAAAATTACATCAGTATGATGTGATTTTTGGAGCTGTCGACATTTTGTCGACAGGCTCAGTTAATATTAACTTATAACAAGTTTAAATGTTACTTCACCCTCATAAGCAGGTGTATAGTTACTGTAACCGATTCCCTGAACGGATAATACTGAAAGCATTGACGTCAATCTGTCAGAACTCGTTGTGTAAAATTCACCGTCTTCATCGTATGAATATTGTCTTATAACGCTTAACGCCTCATCTGCGTCTTTTGCGGAAATTACGATTGAACCGATAGGTTTATTTTCTTCTGGGGCTTCAATCGGATTGCCGTCTTTATCCAACTTATAGTATCTGCCGTATGCGATTTGGGCTCCGCCCGCAAGCGAATAATCATCTTCAACACTTGATTTTACTGTTCTTGAATTATTGATATTGTCAGCAGTTCCGTCATATACGGAACGATCGTCCGACTGAACATCAACACTTGCAATCGCTATTCCGTCATCTTGTGAATAAGCTTGAATATCGTTTGAATTATAAGCAACATCAACAGTTGTTTTCTGTGAAACCGCACCTTCGTCCGACTTTGCAGGTTCTGCAGAAACAGACGGTACCGCATTATTTTGTACCTTTGGACTTACAGACGGAGCAGATGTGGATTTACTGTTATTTGCAACCACACTGCTTTTTACCGAATTTGTACTCGTACTTGTTTGCGGCTTTGCCATTGCAAGCGATGATGTACTTTTAGCTGTTTTATTTTCGGGAATAGTGTTTTCAACCGTTTCTTCAAATACTGTCGGTTGATTTTCTTCCGCATTGTCTTGAGCAGCCACTGTCGGTGCTGTCGTACTTACGGCAGTATTTCCGTCACTGTCAGTCACGACTGTTTCCTCTTGAATAACACCGTCATCATTTCCGTTCATCTTATCGACGAACATATTGCTGTTAGCCGTTACAACAGCTACCAACGCAAAGCAAGCCGCTGCCGCAGTATACTGTTTCCAATTACGGCGAACATTACGCATTACACGTCTTGTTATTCGTGCTTTTTTCTTTTCCTCTTCATCTATGCGGACATTTAATTTCTCCATAAAATCCACAGGAACATTTATGTCAGGGAGAGATTTAGCCGTTGAAATAATTGAACGCATAAATTCAAGTTCACTTTTGCAATTTGCACATTCCAATGCGTGTTTATCCATTTTATGCTTTGTTTCGTCACTCAAATTTTCATAGTTGTCCAAGCATTCGTTAAATTTATCACAATTCATTTTTACTCCCCCTTTCTTTAAATTTTCATTAATTTCTTTTTACAATATATTAGACGTAAGAAATATCAAAAAAGTTCCCGTTTATTCATTAAATTTTTCTTTAATGCACTTCTCGCACGATTAATTCGCGACTTAACCGTTCCCGACGGTATTCCGAGTACCTCAGCTATGTAATCGTAACTCAATCCCTCAATATCGCATAGTGTTATTACAGTTCTGTATTCTTCTTTGAGTTCGCTTATCGCCTCACGTACAGCTCTCTGACGTTCCGATATTTCCATATTTTCTTCCGGTGTAGGACTTTCGTCCTTAATATCCATATCTTTTTTTTCGTCAATCGCCTGATTGATACTTATTACACCCGAATGTTTCTGACGTTTTCTCAGAATATCGGAGCAAACATTCTTAGTTATCCTATAAAGCCACGTGGTAAAGGAAGATTGCTCCTTAAATGACTCTATACTTTTATACACCCTTACGAATACCTCCTGTGCCGCGTCATATGCATCCTCTTGATTTGAAAGCATTCCGTAAGCGATATTTATAACTTGCTGTTGGTAATTTGAAACTAATATATTAAAAGCTTCTCGGCTACCTTTTTTACACTTTTTAATCAAATCATTTTCGGTCAAAAATTCCTCACCACCTCTCATGGTTTATTTGCCCTGCGTTTGATTTTAGAAATTCTTAATTCTGTTCATATATACATCGTAATATGCCTTTACGTCAGCCATACAGTCACCGCTGAATTTATCCAAAAACGCCTTTGCGATTTCAAATGCGATTACCGCCTCAACGACAACCGAACAAGCCGGTACGGCACACACATCGGAACGTTCGACAGTTGCCTTATGCTCCGATTTATCGTCAATATTGACTGTTCTAAGCGGATTATACAAAGTAGGTATCGGTTTCATTGCCGCCTTAACAATAATCGGCTCGCCGTTTGACATACCGCCCTCAATACCGCCGGCATTGTTGGTAAGTCTGTGGAAGTCGTCCGAATATTCGATTTCATCATGTACCTTTGAACCCGGTATTTCGCTCACACCGAAGCCCATACCGATTTCAACGCCCTTGATAGCCTGTACACTCATAACACCGAAAGCAAGGTTTGCGTCAAGTTTTCTGTCGTAATGAACATAACTTCCCAACCCGGCAGGCACACCTTTTACGATAGTTTCCACTATTCCGCCTACGCTTTCACCGCTCGACTTAATTTTGTCTATGTATTCCATAGCCTTTTGAGCGGCATTTTCATCGCCAAACCCAACAGGTGAATTTTGTACTTTTTCAAAGAAATCTGCCGCAGTAAAATCGGCTGTATCTTCAACCTCACCTATTCGCTTAACATGGCTTAAAAATTCTATTCCAAACGGTTTTAAAACCTGTCTTACAAGTGCGCCGACAGCCACTCTTGCTGCAGTTTCACGGGCACTTGCTCTTTCAAGCACGTTTCTCAAATCTCTGTGATTGTACTTCATACCTCCGGTAAGGTCTGCGTGTCCAGGTCTTGGGCATTCGACAGACTTTTCGTTATTCGCCGTTTCAGTACCCATTATACTTTCCCAATTCGCCCAATCTCTGTTTTCAATTTTTATTGCGATAGGACTTCCGAGAGTCACTCCGCCTCTCACACCCGAAAGAATTTCGGCAGTATCTTTTTCAATCTTCATTCGTCCGCCTCTGCCATAGCCCTGCTGACGCTTTGCAAGCTGTTCGTTTATCTCATCAAGGCTTATCTCAACACCTGACGGCATACCTTCAATTATAACTGTAAGACACTTACCGTGTGTCTCTCCCGCCGTGAAATATCTAAGCATATTTTTATCTCCATTCGTAACTACAATTTGTATTTTTTTTATATATAAACTACAACATAATGTATATAATCTATTTTATCACTTTTTCGTTACTTTTGCAAGTTTTAACGACAATTTTACAAAACTCGCTTTGTGTAATTGTAATAAAAAAGATATATTTAAAATCAGAATATTATGATATAATTTGAATATCATTAAAGTCAGAGGACTATTTTATACAGAAAGGAAAGGTATTTTTTATGAAAACTACAATCTGGGGAGATATTCTTCCTGCCGTAACAATCGACCTTGAACAAGGCGAAAGCATTTATACCGAATCGGGCGGTATGACATGGATGTCGGACAAAGTAAAAATGGACACCAATATGAAAGGCGGATTTATGAAAGGTCTTGGCCGTATGTTCAGTGGTGAGTCATTGTTTATGGCTACATACACCGCCGAGGCACCGAACCAATCTATCACAATCGCCTCATCTTTTCCCGGAGAAATCAAAGAACTTCACATTTCTTCCGACAAAGAATTTATTTGTCAAAAATCAGCTTTTTTGTGTGCCGAGCAAAGTGTTGAACTTTCAACATATATAACAAGCGGCATAAAGAAAGGCTTGTTCGGCGGTGAAGGCTTTGTACTTCAAAAGCTTTCCGGAAACGGTACTGCTTTCATTGAGCTTGACGGTTCAGTAAAAGAAATCGACCTTGCTGCGGGCGAAAAACTTAAAGTCGATACAGGCAGTGTTGCGATTTTTGAATCAACCGTCAAATATGACGTTGAAACAGTAAAAGGCTTTAAAAATATGTTGTTCGGCGGTGAAGGACTGTTCCTTACAACGCTTACCGGTCCGGGTAAGGTATATTTGCAAACAATGAATATGGCTGAATTTGCAAATAAAATTATCCCGTATCTTCCGACACCGTCATCAAAATAGCAAATAGGAATTATAACTAAAGAAGTGGCAAAAATATTTTGCCACTTCTTATTTTTTATCTGGTTAAATAATTATAAATCATAATTATACTTTCCGCTCTTGTCATTTCACGGTTTGGATTGAAATTACCGTTACCGTCACCGCTTAACACGCCCATAGCCGAAAGCAATGCGATATATCCCTTATTTTCCGTAACATCATTGAACGGTGTAACGTAAATATCGTTATATTTCGCATAATTTTCAGCACCGATTGCACGAATCATATACACAGCAGCCTCCTCACGAGTTACTTCCGCATCATCATCGCGTTCATCTTCTGAAATAATACTGTTTTGTGCTGAATTTCTGTACACCCAATTTGCCTGTTCCAAATTGTTTTTCAATACGATTATATCGTTACCGTTTATGCTCATCAAAAGTGCAAGAAAGTCTTTTTGAGTAATCTTTTCATTCGGCTTAAATTCACCGCCCTCAAAACCTATTCCGTAATAAGCAAGCTCTTTGATATACTTTTCGGCATAGTGACCGTCTATATCCGAATATTCAAGTTTACTGCTTGCATCCTCCGTAATTTCTTTGTTTTGATAGTCAACAAACTTACCTGTAAACGGATTGATATTTTCTGTATCTATTGTGTATACAGGGATAATCTCTCTTGTGTTGTCAGTATAATTCTGCATATATACAATGCTGTAATCTTTTGCGTCAAACAAAATATTTTCAGCATCTTCCTTGCTCATTGCATTTTCGATTGACGGAAATTCGGTGTCGGTATAATTCATACTGAAATCAGTAAGTACGCCGTTGTTTGTTGTCACGTTAACATAGTCGCCTATTACCTTAATACCGTTTACATATCTGACATACAGATGCGAATTTTCATCATATTTGTATTCTTTTGCCTTATCGCCCGCAAGTGTCTTTAAAGCCGAATCATCATTATTTTTCCCCTTACTGTCATCTTCTCCCCAACGTGAATAATACTTTATTTCGCCTGTTTTAGCATCAACAGATGTATATATGTTACACTTGTCATTTGACATTGATACAGAATATGTATATTCATCATCATAATTTTTATATAAAGAAATGCTGTCTGTATTTATATTCTTAGGAATTGACAAAAGCTTGTTCGACTTTAATTTATTTTCCAAAGCGGTTCTTGAAATAAGTCCGTCTATATTGTCAAGCTCTTTTATTTCTTGTTCGGTAAGTCCACTGTCTGCTGTATCACCCTTTGCACTTTCAAATTTGTTGCCTGTGAAATATCTGTAATTTGTAACATCAACCACATCACCCGTAAGTGCATTAATGTATTTGTCGTAGCTATATTCCTGTGTATATACAGGATAAGCTACCGTATTACCGTCCTCGTCAATATATGTACGATAAACCAACTCAAGTCCGAGTTTATCACTGTACGCTTTTTTTGCCTCATCAACGCTTATCGCAT
>ULQG01012438.1_pt1 | contig 9644 bp, 6 predicted proteins | sample 1954251 | NCBI WGS metagenome assembly ULQG01 (sample SAMEA4835649, study PRJEB28245) | human gut metagenome | biome: gut microbiome; material: fecal sample | place: Denmark | collected 2008 | reverse complement strand
GTGACGAGCCCCTGACCGAGATCGGCGGTCACAAGGTCGTCAAGGTCATGGACTACAAGAAGCCCGAGGAAACCGGCCTGCCCGCCGCCAATGTCCTGATCTACACGCTGGAAAATGGCGCGACCGTTGTGGTGCGTCCCTCCGGCACCGAGCCAAAGATCAAGACCTACTTCACCACCCTGGGCAAGACCCTGGAGGAAGCCCAGGCACAGAAGGATGCTCTGGCTGCCGCCATCGAGCCCATCCTGAAGTGATCTCCTGAAAAAAGAAGCGTTTTTGCCCCTCTGCCCTGCCGCAGAGGGGCATTTTTGCTGTATAAAATCGGTTGCAGTTTGCCGGGCGATACGGTATAATAAAACATGGTTTATTCTATCTGTGCCCCGGGTGGCATTTCCCGGGAGAATAAGAGCAGGGCAGGTGCAGAAATTGGAAAAGAAAGTATCAGCCGTTCTGGTGGCGGCAGGGTCTTCCACCCGCATGGGGTTTGACAAGCTCAGCTTTGATCTGGGCGGGGAGACCGTGGTGCAGCGGAGCATCCGCGCCTTTGCGGAGTGTCCGCTGGTCAGCGAGATCGTTCTGGTGGCCGGAAAGAACCGGGCATTTCTGGAACAGCAGGCCGCGGCCTGCACAAAGCCGGTGCAGGTGGTACAGGGTGGTGCGACCCGTGCCGAGAGCGCAAAGAACGGCGTGCTGGCCGCCCACGGAGAGCTGGTGGCTGTCCATGATGCCGCCCGTCCCTTTGTCAGTCAGGCTGTCATCACGGCGGCGCTGGAAGCAGCCGCTGCCTGCGGTGCTGCCGCCCCCGCCGTGCCGGTAAAGGATACCGTCAAGCGGGCTGTGCGGGGCGACGGCAAGACCGTGCCGGAGCATTGCATGGTCACTGATACCCCTGACCGCAGCACCCTGTATGCGGTGCAGACCCCCCAGTGCTTCGACCGCGCGGCGTATCTGGCCGCGCTGGACGAGCTGGATGCGGAAAAAGCCCGCCTGGTTACCGATGACTGCAGCCTGTTTGAACTGACCGGCCGCCCGGTGCAGCTGACCCAGGGGGATTACGCCAATCTGAAGATCACAACGCGGGAGGATCTGCCCCGCGCCGAACAGAAAGAAGGAAATGATATGCGCATTGGTCATGGTTATGATGTTCACCGTCTGGTCGAGGACCGCAAGCTGATCCTGGGCGGCGTGGAGGTGCCTTATGAAAAGGGCCTGCTGGGCCACTCGGATGCCGATGTGCTGGCCCACGCTGTGATGGACGCTGTGCTGGGTGCCGCCGCGCTGGGCGACATCGGCAAGCACTTCCCGGATACCGACCCCGCCTACGCCGGTGCCGACAGCCTGCAGCTGGCGCAGCATGTGGCACGCATCATGCGGGAGAAGGGCTGGAAGATCGTGAACATCGATTCCACCCTGCTCTGCCAGAAGCCCAAGCTGGCCCCCTACATCCCCGCCATGCGGGAGAATCTGGCCGCCGCCTTCGGGATGCCGGTGGATGCTGTGAGCGTCAAGGCCACCACCGAGGAGCATCTGGGCTTTACCGGCGAGGGCCTGGGCATTGCCGCCCATGCTGTCGCCCTGATCGAGAAGCTGTAACGGGAGAGACACTCTGATGACTCTGAATTCGATCATCGCCAATTTCCAGACCTTCAAGCTGGCCGATCTGCTGGATATCGTCATCATTGCTTTTCTGATCTACCAGCTGCTGGGCATCATCAACCGCACCCGCGCCGGGCAGCTGGCCAAGGGCGCGCTGCTGGTGCTGGCGGTCTATCTGGTGGCCAACGTGCTGAACATGCGCACCGTCACCTGGCTGCTGAACTCGCTGCTGCAGGTCGGCCTGCTGACGCTGGTGGTCCTGTTCCAGCCGGAGATCCGCCGCGCATTGGAGCGGATGGGCCAGACCGACCAGTGGGCGGGCAAGCTCTTCAACATCAAGGGCCGCTACAATGACCCCAGCTTCAAGGGGGCCTGGCGCAGTGCCATCATTGCCATCTGCGATGCCGCCGAGCGCTTTTCCGAGACCAAGACCGGTGCCCTGATCGTGCTGGAGCGCAACACCAACCTCTCTGAGATCGTGCGCACCGGCACACCCGTGAACAGTGCCGTCAATCTGGAGGTGCTGGGCACCATCTTCTACGAGGGTACCCCTCTGCACGACGGTGCCGCCATCATTGAGAATGGCCGCATCAAGGCGGCGGGCTGTGTGCTGCCCCTGTCCAACAACCTGGATCTGGGCAAGGATATGGGCACCCGCCACCGCGCCTGCCTGGGCATTGCGGAGAATTCGGATGCCATTGCCGTTGTGGTCAGTGAGGAGACCGGCATCATCTCCATGGCAAAGAACGGCGTGCTGATCCGCCACTTTGACCGCCAGACCTTGTACACCCGGCTGGTGGATGAGATGATCCCCAAGGAGACCGCCAGCGAAAAGGCAGCTGCCGACGGCTGGCGCGGCAAGGTCAAGAGCCTGCTGAACTGGATGAACCAGAAAGAGGAGGATGAGCAGCAGTGAGCAGCAATCGTACCAACGGCACCAAGCCTGCCATCCAGCACACCAAGAGCATTCTGGACGACCGCCGCATCCGGCTGCTGCTGGCCATCGTGGGTGCCATTGTGGCATGGATGGTGGTCACCATCGTCGTCCAGCCCGGCACAACCCGCACCATCAACAACGTGCCGGTGGATTTTACCTATGATTCCGCCGCGTACACCTCCCGGGGCCTGAGCATCGTCAGCGCGCCGGAAAAGTACGTCAGCCTGAAGCTCTCGGGCGATGGCTACACCATCGGCAGCCTGACTTCCTCTGATTTCGTGGTCTACCCGGACTGGTCCGGCGTGCGGGACAGCGGCGAAAAGACCCTGCACCTGCAGGTGCGGGGCGTGAACACCCTGCTCAATGGCGTGTCCGTTTCCATTGAGGGCGGCGACAACAGTGTGGACGTGGTGTTTGACGTGGTGGAGGAGAAAACGGTGCCCATCACCGTGACCACCAACTACCTGACCATTGCGGACGGCTATATCCTCTATGGCACCGAGCTCTCCAAGGAGACGGTGACCCTCTCCGGCCCCAGCACCGAGATCGATAAGGTGGAGACCTGCACCGCCGAGGTGACCCACAAGGGGGAGCTCACCGATTCTGTCACGCTGGACACCGCCCTGCGCTTTTATACCAAGAGCGGCAGTGAGGTCAAGTTTGAATACACGAATCTGGAGGAGTCCAGCGTGGAGGTCACGCTGGAGGTCTACAAGATGGCCACCCTGCCCGTGTCGGTCAGCTTTATCAACGCGCCCCGGAATTTTGATCCCTCGGTGCTGGTCTACTCCCTGAGCAAGCAGACCCTGAATGTCGCCGGGCCCGAGAGCCAGATCGAAAAGCTCTCCACCCTGTCTGTTGGCACCATCGATCTTTCCACCTTTGCACTGAACAAGGTGTATGAGCTGCCCATCGAGCTGCCGGGCAACATCCGCCTGCTGGACAACATTTCCAGCATCACGGTCAGCTTCGACAGCTCCAAGCTCGAGACCAAGACCATGAACCTGCCCGCCAGCTGCGTGCAGGTGGTCAATCTGCCCTCCACCTATACCCTGACCGTGCAGACCGAGCGGCTGATGAATGTGACCCTCTGCGGCCCGGCGGGTCTGCTGGATACGCTGGTGCCCGAGCAAGTGGTCATTGAGATCGATGCGGATGATTTCTATGTGGCCGCAGGGCAGCAGAACATTGCCTGCCGCCTGTATGTGCCCTCCAATGGTAAGATCTTTGCGCTGGGAAGCTATGTCATCCAGTGCAAGATAGAAAGTAACTAATGAAACCTCTCAGTCAATGCGGAAGATTGGTACTGACTGCATGGGGCTGCAATAAGGAACAGTATGATATTAGTGCGTGATATCCGCCTGCCGCTCTCTGCCGGGGAGCCGCAGGCATTCGAGAAAGCGCTGCATCTGGCGCGCATCCCCCGCAGCAAGGCGGCCCATCTGGGTGTAGCCAGGCTGTCGGTGGATGCCCGCCACGGGCAGCCAAAGCTGGTGTATACCATAGCGGTAACGCTCAAGGACGAGGGTGAGGAATCTGCGTATGCAGGGGCCTCGCCCTGCGTTGCTATCCGCGGCAAAACGGATCTCAGCGTTCAGAACGGCACCCAGCGCCTGCCCCACCGGCCTGTGGTCTGCGGGCTAGGGCCGGCGGGCCTGTTTGCGGCGCTGCTGCTGGCCCGGCAGGGCTACAAGCCCATCGTGCTGGAGCGCGGCCCGGCGCTGGACGAGCGTGTGAAGGCGGTGGAGCACTTCTCTGCCACCGGCGAGCTGGACCCCAATGCCAACATCCAGTTTGGCGAAGGCGGCGCAGGAACCTTTTCGGACGGCAAGCTGACCACCCGCATCGGGGATGAGCTCTGCGGCTTTGTCACCGAGGTGTTTCTGCAGCACGGTGCCCCGGCGGAGATCGCCTGGAAGCAGAAGCCCCATGTGGGCACCGACCTGCTCCGGGGCGTTATCACCTCCATCCGCAGGGAGATCGAAACCCTGGGCGGCGAGGTGCACTTCAACACGGCCCTCACCGGTTTTGAGCAGAAGAACGGCCGGCTGACCGGCATCTTTACCACCGGAGGGACCTTCCCCTGTGAAGCGCTGGTGTTTGCCGTGGGCCACTCGGCCCGGGACACCTTCGGGATGCTGATGGACAGCGGTCTTGTGCTGGAGTGCAAGCCCTTCAGCGTGGGCTTCCGGGCGGAGCACCTGCAGAGTGAGATCGAAAAGAGCCTGTACCACGAGGCTGCCGGGCATCCGGCCCTGCCGCGCGGAGAGTATCAGCTCTCCCAGCATGTGGGAGACCGGTGCGTGTACACCTTCTGCATGTGCCCCGGCGGTCAGGTGGTGGCTTCGGCCAGTGAGACCGGCCATGTGGTCACCAACGGCATGAGCTACCACGCCCGGGACGGCAAAAACGCCAACGCGGCGGTGGTGGTCAGCGTGGGAGCTGAGGATTTTGCGGGCGACCCGCGCAGGGCCATCGCTTTCCAGCGGGAGCTGGAGGCCAAAGCCTACGCTGCAGGCCGCCGGGGCGGGGCGTATGCGGCCCCGGCTGAGAACGTGCAGAGCTTTCTGGAGGGCAAAGGCCAGCTGAACATCGGCCGGGTGGAGCCTACCTATGACCGGGGCGTTGTGGCTGCGGATCTGGGAGCTTTGCTGCCCGGGGAGCTGGCCGATACTCTGCGGGCGGGCCTGCGCGCCTACGAGCGCAAGATCGCGGGCTACACCGCACCGGAAGCGGTCCTCACGGGCCTTGAGACCCGAACCAGCAGCCCCGTGCGGCTGAAACGGGAGGAGACCTTGGAATCGGCCCAGCTGGCGGGGTTGTACCCCTGCGGCGAGGGGGCCGGATATGCGGGCGGCATTATGAGCGCCGCCGTGGACGGCCTGCGGGTCGCCCGTGCGATCATCGGCCGGTATGCACCGGCAGAAGGGTGAGAAATATTGATGAACCATCGTGAAAACGATACAACACAAGAAAACGAGGGAAAACAGGTGCAGCAGGAGCTGGAAGAGCAGCTGCGCGCCTTTGGCGACACCATGTCCGATGCCTTTGCCCATGGCTTTGAGGGCCGGGGCATGGACATCGGCGACCGGGCCTTTGATGTGGGCAAGGCCGCTGTTCATGCGGCCAATTACGGCATCTCGGAGGCGGGCAAGGCCATGCGGCAGGCCCGGGACAGCTACTACCAGAGCCAGCGGCAGGCCCATGCCAACGGCGGCACGGCAGAGCAGTACGCCGGGATGCCCCAGTGGGCCAGAAATTTCTTTGCATCGCGCCCGGAGCTGACCCCGGTGGAAAAGCTGCGGAAATGCGCCAAGGAGCGTTACAGCTCGGGCGTGGCTCTGCTGGCTGTGGGCATCATCTTTGCGGTGCTTTTCGGGCTGGGCGCAGTGGGCTGCCTGACGGCGCTGGGCTTCATCTCGCCGAGCGTTGTCACCGATGTGATCGTACAGGATGGCACCGTGCTGATGCAGGGCGCGGATCTGTTTGCCAATGCGGCTTACAACACATTGGGCATCATCAGCAGTGCACTGGCTCTTGTCACGGCCTGCTTTGGCTGGATGGCGGCCTGCGGCGTTTCCCAGAGGGAAGCGGGCAGGCAGATGGGCCAGCTGGCCGATCTTGCCGACAGCATGGACGGCGGCAAGGGCCTGCCGGTAGAGATGCTGGCCGACCTGACCCACCAGAAAAAGAAAAAAACGCTCAAGCGGCTGAAAAAAAGCATCCGCAAGGGCTGGCTGAATGCATGGCTGGATGAGAAAACGGAGACTGTGTACCTGACGGCGGAGGATTACCGCGCCGCACAGGAGCGCCCGGAGCCTCAGCCCGCCCCCGCACAGCCTGAGCAGGGGGAAACCGCCGAAACGCCCCTGAACCTTGAGACCATCCGCCGTTTTGCGCAGGTGCTGGAACAGGAACAGCACCTCATGCAGGACGCGCAGGGCCGGGAAGAGCTGGAAACGATGCAAAAGACCACCACCGCCATTTGTGAGTGGCTGGAAGCGCACCCGGAAAGCCTGCCCAAGGCCCGCCGCTTTGCGGAATACTATATCCCCACCACCCTCAAGCTGCTGCACACCTACAACGATGTGCAGGGCCAGCAGGGCGAAAATGCAGAGACCATCCGCCGGGATATCGCGGGCATCCTGCACACCCTGAACCAGGCTTACAGCAACCTGTATGATAACCTGCTTTCTGACGTTGCCATGGATGTTTCCAGCGAGATCGCCGCGCTGCAGGGAATGCTGGCCAATGACGGCCTGACCGGGGAGGGACTGTTATGACGACCTACCGGGCCTGGAACCTGAAGCCGCTGGACCGCTCCGCCCTGAAAGAGCTGACCGCGGCCATTGCCCAGCAGAGCACCGAGGAGCTGGAAAGCCGCGCCATGGAAACGATGGATGGGGAGCCGTGGAGCGAGGAAAAATATCAGATGACGCTGGCCGCCCAGCAGAAGGAGGCGGGCCTGCTGGCAGGCATTCTGGCCGCACGCGGCATCACCGATCCTGCCGAGGCCCTGACCCTGCTGTCGGGCGAGGAAGAACTGACCGACCCCATGCTCCTGACCGACATGGACAAGGCCTGTGCCCGCATCCTCGATGCCATTGACCGGGAGGAGACCATTGTTGTCTTTGGCGACTACGATGTGGACGGCGTGACCGCCACCGCCCTGCTCTACCAGCACCTCAAGGGAATGGGAGCCAACGTCAAGTGCATGCTGCCCAGCCGTGAAGGGGATGGCTACGGCCTTTCCAAAAATGCCATCCAGTCCATCCACGATAAGGGCTACCAGCTCATCGTGACGGTGGACAACGGCATCTCCGCACTGGAGGAGGCCGAGTTTGCGGCTTCACTGGGGGTGGACCTGATCGTCACCGATCACCATCTGCCCCATGATACTCTGCCCAAGGCCGTTGCCGTGGTGGACCCCCGCCGCGCCGATGATACCAGCCCCTTCAAGGGCCTGTGCGGCGCAGGCGTGGCCTTCAAGCTCTGTGCCGCGCTGGATGGCTGCCCGCCCGAGGAGATGCTGGATTACTGCGGCGACCTTGCCGCCGTGGGCACCGTGGCAGACGTGATGCCCCTGACCGGCGAAAACCGTACTCTGGTCAAAGCGGGCCTGCACCTGCTGCAGCACTCTGACCGGCCCGGCCTTCTGGCCCTGCTGGGTGAGGTGGGGCTGGGCGGCAAGCCCGTGACCGCCGAGAATGTCAGCTATGCCATTGCCCCCCGCATCAATGCGGCGGGCCGGATGGACAGCGCTGTGACTGCCCTGCAGCTGGTGCTGTGTGAGGATGAGGAACGCGCTGTCGAGCTGGCACATAAACTGAACGAGATCAACGCCGCCCGGCAGGAGACCGAGGGCGAGATCGCCAAGGCTGCGCAGGCCCAGCTGGAGGCCGAGCCCGCCATTCTGGAGGACCGGGTCATCCTGATCTGGGGCCGGGACTGGCACCCCGGTGTCATTGGCATCGTGGCATCCCGGCTGGTGGAAAAGACCGGCCGCCCTGTCATCGTGGTGTCCATTGATGAACACGGCGAGGGCAAGGGCAGCGGACGCAGTGTGCAGGGCTTCAACCTGCACGCCTGCATTGCCTCCTGCGAGGATCTTCTCCTCCGCTTCGGCGGCCACGCCATGGCGGCGGGCCTTTCGGTGCGGGAGGAGAACCTGCCGGAGCTGCGCCGCCGCCTGAACGAGTGGGCCGCCCGGGAGTGCCCGGTGCTGGTGACCCCGCCGCTGGAATGCGACCTGTCCATCCATCTCGACCGCATCACCGTGGAATCTGTCCGGCGGCTGGACCAGCTGGCTCCCTACGGTGCCGAGAACCCCGCCCCGGTGTTCCTGCTGGAAAAGGCCGTGGTGGAGGGAGTCTACCCTGTCTCGGAGGGGCGGCACTGCCGCCTGCGCCTGCGGCAGGGCAATGCCTGCATCTATGCGGTCCGGTTCGGGATGCACCCGGAGCAGCTGCCCTATGCCACCGGCGATGTGGTGGACGCGGCCCTGAGCCTCTCGGTTTACGAGGCCGCCCGGGGCGCGCAGCTTTCGGGACGCATTCTGGAGCTGCACCCGGCGGGCTTTGGCAACGCCGCCGCCCAGCAGACCGCGCTGGTGCAGGCCTTGCGCCGCGGCAGCCCGCTGACTGCCCAGCAGCGCGCCCTGATCGCACCGGAGCGCAGTGATATCATTACCGTTTACCGGGAACTGCAGGCCCGGCGCTGGCACGCCGAGGATATGCAGCCCCTGTTTGCAAAGCTGGGGGAGGAGCACAGCGGTAAAACGCTGGTGGCCCTGACGGCCCTGGAACAGGTGGGCCTGATCGCCGCCGTGGAGCGCGGCGGGGCAAAGTTCTGGGAGCTGGTTCCCACGGCAGGCAAGAAAAACCTGGCCGATGCCCCCATCCTGAAATGTCTGGAGGAGTAAAAATATGCCAGAGGGAAAGAAACCGGCGGAGGATCTTTACTCCGCAAAAACGCATCTGCATCAGCCGGTGCCGGAGGTGTCTACCGTGAACGCCACGGCCCTGCCGGCCGATGCGCCCGAGGGTGCTCTGCCCAGCGAGGTGCGGCCTGAGATCGTTACCTGGGAGAAGCTCTGCGAGGCCATCAAGGCCAGCGGCAAGGCCTACAACATGGAGATGATCACCAAAGCCTACGACCTTGCCAACAAGGCGCACAACGGGGTCTGCCGCCGCAGCGGCGAGCCCTACATCTGCCACCCGCTGGCCGTGGCCCGCCTGGTGCTGGATCTGGGCATGGATTCGGAGAGCATTGCCGCCGCCCTGCTCCATGACGTGGTGGAGGACACCCCCACCACGCTGGAGGACCTGACCGCCGCCTTTGGCGAGGAAGTGGCCCTGCTGGTGGACGGCGTGACCAAGCTGACCAAGATCCAGTTCTCCAACATCGAGGAGCTGCAGGCCGAGAACCTGCGCAAGATGCTGCTGGCCATGAGCCGGGATGTCCGCGTGATGATCATCAAGCTCTGCGACCGGCTCCACAATATGCGCACCGGCGATGCCTGGCCTGAGCAGAAGCGCCGCGACAAGGCCCGTGAGACGATGGAGGTCTATGCCCCCATCGCCAACCGTCTGGGCATCCTGAACGTCAAGGA
>ULQG01050522.1_pt1 | contig 9649 bp, 6 predicted proteins | sample 1954251 | NCBI WGS metagenome assembly ULQG01 (sample SAMEA4835649, study PRJEB28245) | human gut metagenome | biome: gut microbiome; material: fecal sample | place: Denmark | collected 2008 | reverse complement strand
GTGGCAATCGAGCCATTGTACCGTCTTCATTCAAAATTTCGATCAACGCGGCTGCGGGATATAAGCCGGCTAAACGTGCCAAATCGACCGCAGCCTCCGTATGTCCGGCTCTTTTCAAGACTCCTTTATCTTGGGCATAAAGAGGATTTATATGTCCGGGACGCCCGAATGTCTCGGGCGTCGAAGAAGGATCAGCCAAAGCCCGTATCGTAGCCGCCCTGTCGTGGCTCGAAACACCTGTCGTACAGCCCTCCAATTTATCGATGGTTACTGTAAAAGGTGTACCCAGCATAGAAGTATTGTGATTCACCTGACGGTATAAATTCAATTCTTCACAACGCTGCATGGTAATGGGAGCACACAAAACTCCTCGGCCGTTAGCCAACATAAAATTTACCTTCTCTGGGGTAATGGCTTCTGCGGCGATGATAAAATCGCCTTCATTCTCACGATCCTCATCATCGACCACAATCAGAAATTTACCCTGTCTGAAATCTTCGACAGCATCTTCTATCGAACTTAAAATCGTATCTTTACTCATATCTATACAGTTTTATTCTCTTCAATTCTATCGCTCTCCTCTTTCTCCAACTGTACGCACAACTCTTCATTCGTGTAAATGATAGCTTCCACTTCATTCCGCAACAGTCGTTGCTGCCGTGAACCTATCCAATACAACAACAAGCCTATCGGGAAAAGAGCCGCCAATACATAACCCCATTTCACCGATGGAGCCGGACGATAAACCCACAAGTTACGCAAAACAGGATAATCCATCAGCTTACTAATCACCATCTGACTATGGCTGTTCGAGACGTAATCGACCAGTTCGTTAATTTGGTTCCCCAATGCGATTATATCCGATTTGTTATATCCGTACAAACAATATTTCCAATAAGACTGACGCTTCCGTCCCACCTTATCAAGGAACCGCTGACAAGAATCAGACAAACGATGAGCCCTTTCAATGGCTTCCATCGGATTCATATCCTCGATAATCACCTCTTTCAAAACAACCTTACGCAATTCTTGGCGACCGATCAATTTTCTGAAAAAATTGACATACACGTCGGGGTTAAACACGGCCGAATCTTTCACCGCCTTATAGGTCAAAAATATACCCAATGGTAGAAGCACCGCAGAACTGAGCCACATACCTTCCCACACTTCCCAACGTCCGTCCCTTGCCAACTTATAACCGCTGTTATCGATAATATAATAAAAGATAAACATAAATACCGACACCACCACCGGCATTCCCAATCCCCCTTTGCGGATAATAGCCCCTAACGGAGCCCCTATGAAAAAGAAAATGATACAGGCAAACGAAAGCGTAAACTTTTTGTACATCTCGATCTGGTGACGCCTGATGACTTTATTTTCATCGCCCATCGTATAGCTGCGAAATTCATAATCCGATTTATATCGTCCGGCTCTTGCCACGGCACGGTCCAAATACAACTGCTTGCGTTGGAGGCTACCGCCGTCGAACAAACTATCGAGATTCAACTCCGCAGCCTCGGCGACAGCCTTCTGCTCGCGTATCGAATCCTCTTTCGAAACATGCATGCCCGGACGGTCGTATAAAGCAAAATAACCCGATACTTTCAAGCTATTGGCATAATTATTTCCGATACTATCTACCCGATAAGTCATCGAGTCGATAGAAGATTGCAATGCCGCCAAGTCTTTTCCTATGTATTGGTTCTGCATGATACCATCGTCCATTCGGTTGAAATTGGCATCGAATGCAATCATAATCTCCTTCAACGAGAAAGTCTCCCGTCGATAGGGAATATTGCTGGTGCTCGTCCTTTGGTCTCTGAGATTTTCAAAAGATTCCCCACTATATAACGTTAAGAAAAGATGTTCCTTGTCATCGGTCATTTTCAACTTCCCGGAATCGGCTAAAATAATCATGGCATTATCGAATCCGGCCGACATATCATAAATCATGACATCATAAAGCATACCCGTTTTATGATCTTTCTTTTTCACATAAAGGTTATACCCGCTAATCTGATCATAAAATACACCTTCGGGAATATCGAGTTCGGGAGATTTTTGCCGCATGGAATAAAGCAATGTCCACATCTTTACCTGAGATTTCGGCAAAACATTATTCTGGAAAAAGAAAGCCCCGATAGCGACAAATATAAGAAAAATAACCAGCGGCCGCATGATTTGGAGCAAAGAAATACCCGCCGCCTTTATCGCTAATAATTCCAACCGTTCTCCCAAATTACCGAAAGTCATCAACGACGCTAACAAAATAGCCAACGGCAAAGCCATAGGAACCATTGTCACAGCGGCATAGAAAAACAACTCGGCCAATACGGACATTTCCAATCCCTTCCCCACCATCTCATCGACATACCTCCACAGGAATTGCATCAACACGATGAAAAGGCAGATGAAGAATGTCATCAGAAACAGGGGCAAGAAACTTTTCAGAATAAACCTGTATAGTCGTTTGATATAGAACATTCTTTCGCCGGTTATCAGAATGCAAAAGTAGCGCAAAAAAATGAATTTCCGAACAGCCGATAACGATTATTGCGGAAGAACGCTAAATTAAAACTTCCCCTTCAACTTCTTCAAGAAAAGTCATACACCCAATTTACGACGGAGTGTCTCTATCTGGTGGTCCCATAAACCACGGCTGTCCGCCATCTCGTCGGGATATGCGAAATCGGTAATAACCAGCATAGTCGCCCCGGTTAATTCCGAAGAAGATATGCGAAGTTCAAAAAAACTTTTCTCATCTTCATCGTCCGACCAATGAAACCGAATATAACTCCCGCTACGCACAGCTATCTGATGAGCCTGCTGAGAAGACTTATTCCAAAAAAAAGTAAATAATTTCTCTTCGTTTTGCACATCGTCGGCAAACCAATCGGCCAATCCGTTCTTCGTTCCTATATACGACCACAACAAAGTTGGAGAAACACTTTTTAAATCATACTCTACAATAAACTTTTCCTTATTCATAAATCTCTCAATATTATAGTATTTCCCGCTTAATTTCGATTAAAGTTCTTTCTTTTTAGGGGCTAATATATAGATATTATTTTTATCTTACATAGCAAAACAAGAAAAAATAAATATAAAAAGAAAATTCGGGATATTTTTATATAATATTTACCCTAAATTGCAATCTTGATATTACATTTTATTACTACATTTGCAATGTCTAAATAACACATAAACCAATCCGACTATGAATTTAATGGAACGAATGGTAGAACAAGCCCGAGCAAACAAACAGCGTATTGTTTTACCCGAAGGAACGGAAGAACGTACTTTACAAGCAGCCGACCGAATATTGGCCGACAACATCGCCGATATTATACTCATCGGGGAACCGTCTGAAATTATGGAACTTGCCGATCGGTACAAGCTAAAACACATCGACAAGGCGACTCTGGTAAATCCTGCAAACCACGAAAAAAAAGAAACATATACTCAACTTCTATATGAGCTAAGAAAAGCCAAAGGCGTAACCCTCGAAAAAGCAGAAAAGATGGTCGAAGACCCTCTTTTCCTCGGTTGCCTCATGATTAAAAACGGAGATGCCGACGGCGAAGTTGCCGGAGCTCGTAACACGACAGGTAATGTGTTACGGTCGGCTTTTCAAATTATCAAAACCGCTCCCGGCGTAAAGGTCGTTTCGGGAGCATTCCTCATGTTCGTCCCCGATCGTTCATACGGAGAAGACGGATTGATGGTTTTCGCCGATTGTGCCGTATTACCAACCCCGACAGCTTCGGAACTCGCCCAAATAGCTGTATCCACTGCGAAAACAGCCCGAGATATCGCTAACATCGATCCACGTATCGCCATGTTGAGTTTCTCGTCAAAAGGCAGTGCCAGCCATGAAATGGTCGATAAAGTAGTGGAGGCTACCCGACTGGCCAAAGAGATGGAACCTTCTCTAAAAATCGATGGAGAATTGCAAACCGACGCAGCGATTGTTCCTGCCGTAGGAGCAAGCAAAGCTCCAGGTAGCGAGATTGCCGGACATGCGAATGTACTGGTATTCCCTTCGCTCGAAGTAGGCAACATCGCTTATAAACTGGTTCAAAGGTTAGCTCATGCCGAAGCCGTGGGTCCCATTCTTCAAGGAATCGCCGCACCGGTCAACGATCTTTCCAGAGGTTGTTCGGTCGATGATATCTATAAAATGATAGCCATTACTTGTAATCAAGCCATCAGTTTGAAAAAATAACCTTAATGCATATGCATGCCTTATGAAAATATTAGTATTAAATTGCGGTAGCTCGTCGGTAAAATACAAATTATTCGACATCGACTCCAAGTCCGTATTGGCACAAGGAGGAGCAGAAAAAATAGGATTGGAAGATTCTTTCTTGAAACTAACTTTGCCCAACGGAGAAAAAGTAATTTTGAAAACCAGTATGCCGGAACACCATTCGGCTATTCAAAACATACTGAATGTACTCACCGGTAAAGAATATGGGTGTATCGAGTCGTTCGATGAAATCGATGCTGTTGGCCATCGGGTCGTGCACGGTGGAGAAAAATTCAACAAAAGCGTGCTCATCACAGACGAAGTTATCGAAAAAATAAAAGAATGTTACGATATAGCGCCGTTGCACAATCCTGTCAACATGGCGGGTATCGAAGCAATATCTAAATTGATGCCTACGGTTCCGCAAGTAGGAGTATTCGATACGGCATTCCACCAAACCATGCCCGCGCATGCCTACATGTATGCCCTTCCCTACGATTTATATAAAAAATACGGGATACGCCGATATGGATTCCACGGAACAAGTCATCGTTACGTATCGAAACGAGCTTGCGAGTTTTTAGGAGTGCCCTACGAGAAACAACGCATAATTACCTGCCACATCGGAAACGGAGGTTCCATTACGGCGATTAAAGACGGGAAGTCTGTCGACACCTCTATGGGTATGACTCCCGTCGAAGGATTAATGATGGGAACTCGGTCGGGCGATGTCGATGCAGGAGTCCTCACCTATTTAATGGACAAAGAACACCTCGATTCTGCCGGAGTAGCAAATTTGGTGAATAAAAAAAGCGGAGTGGCTGGTATATCGGGATTATCTTCCGACATGAGAGACATAGAAGCCGGAGTCGCCGCAAAAAACGAACGGGCTATTTTGGCGTTACAAATGTATGAATACCGAATCACCAAATATATAGGAGCCTATGCCGCGGCGTTAGGCGGAGTAGATATCATCGTCTTTACCGGAGGTGTAGGCGAAAATCAAACCATAACGCGCGAAGCTGTATGTAAACCGTTGGCTTTTATGGGAGTAGAAATCGATCCCGAAATAAATAAACAGATTCATGGAACGGAATGTGTGATAAGCACCCCGGCATCAAAGGTAAAAGTTGTCGTCATTCCCACAGACGAAGAATACATGATTGCTTCGGATACAAAAGCCGTTCTATCCGGCAAAATGCAATAATATCTTATACATACATGTCGAGAAAAGGCGTACGCATTGTACGCCTTTTTTATTTTCCTGATTCAAGATTAATTTGGGAGTTTTAATTGAGAAATGGGTTCTCCATCATTACTTTCGCTATCTCAACAATCGTCAGATTACCTAACCGGTCTATATGTACTTATAATTTTATAAACAAACCGGCGGAGGTATAAAATTTACCTCCACCGGGAACTACTATATCACGTCCAATTTTTAAGGCAGTACGATTTTGAAGTTTGAATCGGCAGCTTCAAAACAACAGCGAAGCATTTCAATAGCCTTCTCATCTCCTTGCATCCTAATCTTGCCGGCATTACGTAAGGCTTCGGTATCGGTACGTCCGAAGAACAGCTTTACGAAATCCATTTTGGCGATACTCAACGTAAGGTCTGCCTCCTTCTCCTGTCGATTCAAGCGATGGTTCAAAACACCATTATTCAATATAAGCACAACTTTGTCGTTCGTATCTGTGAAGTCTATATTGATGACTGCCTCTTTGTCTGCAGCCTTTTCTCCATTCAACTGAATCGCGCAATAATCGAGTAACATTCCCATATCCATCTGCACCAACACACCATCGTTGATGAGCTGTGAAGTATAAGGGACATCGCTTTTCAGCAGGTCACGAGCGCCGGTCAGATAGAAGTTGCGCCACGGACCGCTCTCGGCCTGATACCCCAGTTGTGTGTAGGTATCAGCCAACAGACGACGAGCCTCCATATTCTGCGGCTCCGCAAATACAAGATGGTCAAGCAGAGTTGCAACCCAACGATAATCGCCCTTATCATAAGAAGCCCGGGCCACTTCAAAAACCTTTTCCGCACCTCCGATTGCCTCGACATACTTAGTTCCGAGTTCCGTAGGGGGCAGCGGATTCAAGTGTGCAGGGTTTCCGTCGAACCAACCGAAATAAAGATCATACTGAGACTTTACGTTATGACTCAATGTGCCATAATAACCCCGACAATGGAACTGCGAAGCGAGAGAAGCAGGCAATTGCATCTCTTCGGCAATTTCATTCGGAGTCAGACCTCGATTGGCCATGTGCAAGGTTTGGTCATGCAAATACCGGTATAAATCGCGTTGTGCCTCCCAATAATCTACGATGCGTTCATTTCCCCATGTCGGCCAATGATGTGTGGCAAACGAAACCTCCACTTCATCACCATAACGTTCGATAGCCGTATCCACGGCTTTGCTCCACAACAAACCGTTACGGACCTTTGCACCGCGCAAAGTTTGCAGATTGTGCATATTATGCGTCATATCCTCGGCTGTACAGAATGCTTTCATTTGAGGAAACCATACCATAATTTCTACCGGAGCTTCCGTATCAAGTACATAGACAAATTCCATCTCTACTCCATCAATCGTATGTTTCTCACCGGTGGTTTCGATCTCGATTGTCGGGCGTGCAATACCTTTACTACCGGTAGACATAGCCTGTCCTAAGCCACAGCCGAGATTGCCCGTAACACTCGGCTCCAATTGCAGGCCGTACATATAAGTAGCCCGACGAGTCATTGCCACACCGGCTAGCACATTTTCGTTTTGAGCCGATGCCATGAACCCTTTGGGCGCAATGATTTCGAAATCTTTCTTCGATGACCCCTCGCGAATAGCTGCAATACCTCCATAATGGTCGCCGTGCGGGTGGGTAAAGATAACCCCTTCAACCGGCAGATCGGCCACGTGTTTCTTAATGAGGTCATAACCAGCTTTTGCAGCTGCATTGGTCGTTGTTACATCAATAATAATCCAACCATGATCAGAACGAATAAAGGTCATATTGGCGATATCGAAACCACGAACCTGATAGAGTTTATCTGGAATGACCTCAAAAAGACCGTTGAAGCGATTGAGCTGCGACTGTCGCCAAAGACTCGGATTCGCAGTTTCGGGAACATCGTTTTTCAAGAAATCCCAACCTTCGAGCGAATAGGACTCCTTCCCATCTTCGGTCATGATGGCCGAAGTGTTAACTGTCGCAATGAATCCCCGACTGGCATCCTCGAAATCCTGACGGTCATTGAAATCCAACTCTGTTTTTACAGCCTCGTTAGCACGTATCGTATGCTCTGTCGCTGCTGTCTGCGCCATAATTGCCGACGGTACAACTACCAAACCAAACGCAATACTCAAAATTTTTCGTTTCATTATTCTCTAAATTTGATTACACGACAAAGTAACGGAGATATGCTGGATCCGGCAATGTATTATTCTGCTTATATTTTGTATTTTTGTACGATTATCCTATATAATTCCTTATATATATTAAGAAATAATGTCTTTTTGTATGCAAGACCAGATTTTTACATTTGAAACTCTATTAAGGCGTATGCAACTCGACGATGGAGAGAGACCCTTCGTAATATGGCGTGAAAAGGATTTGTTTGGCGCACATGCCTATCCGGTCAAAATCGATGTTCCATGTCTCTTTTTATGTTGGAATGGGGAAATGGAAATAGAAATCAATTTACAAACCTATCATTTCGATAAGGAGCATTTACTATGCTTCACTGTTCCATGTGCCTGTCGCATTGTAAAACGGAGTCCCGATTTTCTATGCGTCGGACTGCTATTATCCAAATCCTTTTGGAGGCAATTACTCTTTACAGAACGAACATTAAGCTCAATTGCCGCGCGCGATGCTTTCATCGTCGTTACGGAAGAGGAACGAAATCGGCTTGCTCGTTTTCATGAACTGCTTTGCCTTTGTGCCGATACTACCGAACATGATCCGATAGGGACTTTATATCCCCTCATCGTCGGTCTATTTTTTCAAATACGCAATATCTGCCAAAACCGGGAAGCAACCGCAGCACCTGCCTCGCACAGCAAAAAGATTCTCTATGATTTCTTAGATTCACTGCACACCAATTACCGACAGCATCGGCGTGTTTCATTCTATGCCGATGCTCTGTCTCTGACTCCACGACACCTGACAACTGTTATCCGACAAGCAAGCGGTCGCAGTGCCTCACAATGGATCGAGGAATATACCGTACTCGAAGCTCAAATTCTTCTACGCAACTCCCCTATGTCAATTAAAGAAATCGCCTATGAATTGGGTTTCAACGACCAATCTCTATTCTCAAAATATTTTAGTAGAGTGGCAGGCATATCACCCGAAAGATACCGCAAAATTTCTATGAGCAACACATGATAGTCGCTAATATTCGCTACCTGTACTGACTTCATACAAAAAAAATTAGACAGATAGCTGTCTGCCATCTGTCTAACATGATACAAGGAATTATTTTGCTCTTTATTCTATCATTAAGCTCCTATCAAGCTGAGATCTGTGAAGTAGGTATAGACACAACTTACGATTCCCAACAGTAAAATACCGGCGACACAAACAATCAGGCTGACACGGGAAGCGTTATCGCTACGGAACGGAGCTATGGCACAATCGTTCTCGTTGTTGATGAACATAGCTTTTACCACCAACAAATAGTAATAAAGCGAAATAATGGTATTCAACAAGGCGATAAGTACTAAAATATAGAATCCTGAATGGATAGCCGAAGCAAAAATGAAGAATTTGCTGAAAAATCCGGCAAAGGGAGGAATTCCCGCCAAAGAGAACATCGCCAACATCATAACGACACTCAACTTGGGATTGGTTTTGTACAGACCGTTATAGTCGTCCATTCCTACCTTTCCACTACTACGCTCAACAGACGATATCACACCGAATGCAGCCAAGTTGGAGAATATGTACACCAGCACATAGTAAACCAACGCAGCCATACCCTGTGCCGAACCTGCTATAATACCCAACATAATATATCCTGCCTGAGAGATAGAAGAGAAAGCCAAAAAGCGTTTCAGATTCTTCTGACGAATAGCGAACAAGTTACCCACTGTAATGGTCAACACGATCAAAGCCCACATGATACCTTGCCAGATGACAGGATCGAGGAAGAAGACTTTGTAAAGGATCAACATCAATGCAAAAGCAGCAGCCCCTTTCGATATAACCGACAAATAAGAAGTCACCTGTGTGGGAGCTCCTTGATAAACATCGGCTGTCCACAAATGGAACGGAACCAGCGAAAGTTTGAATCCCATACCGGCCAATACAAAAACGAGCGTGGCGATCAACAGTGGCGTGTGATTAGATGCAATCGCTACGGCTATATCGCCGAAATAGAGAGAGCCCG
>ULQG01011792.1_pt1 | contig 9680 bp, 6 predicted proteins | sample 1954251 | NCBI WGS metagenome assembly ULQG01 (sample SAMEA4835649, study PRJEB28245) | human gut metagenome | biome: gut microbiome; material: fecal sample | place: Denmark | collected 2008 | reverse complement strand
CTTGTTTTCGGTTGCTTGCTTCCTTACCGTACATGAGCATTTGCACCGGGGTTATCGTTGCCGTAGCCTTCCAACAGGTTGACAACGCCCCAGACCGCAAGACCTGCGCCGAGCGCAATTACAAGTGTTTGCAGTACATTGACCGCTTCTGAAAAAAACTGCATAATTAAGTTTCCTCCTGTTCGTTATTTGTATTTTTGTTTTCTGCCGAAAGATGCGCTTCTTCCGGCAGGTCAATTTTGTAGTAGTCAAAAACCTCGTCTTTTGCTACAACGGTTTTCTTTCGTTTCATATACTTTTCCATATCAAACGCATTTTTCTTGTCATAGTCCGACAGCATTTTGTAACGGGGGTGCTTTGTTATATCGTATTTGTCCGATAAAAACGGCCGCACGCCCCGAAGCTGCAAAATACATTTGCCGCCGTCCATTACAGATAATTCATCTTGGCTCATCAGCTCCTTTCCGAGCTTTTGATAATTCGTTCCGTAAGAGTTCTGATTGCTGCGTGTTTCGGAAGTGTTATACATATCAATCGTTTCTTTTCCCAAAGTTTCCGAAAGCTCTTTGAGGGTGGATTTTTCCTTGCCGCCCAAAAAGAGAGTTGTATCACAGTTTCCGATAATTGTGTCGGCATTGTCCTTGTAAATGGCTTTTAGCTGACTCTGCGCCTGCAAGATAATACAAGCGGATATTTCACGGCTTCGGATAGTGGCAATCAGCTTTTCAAACTTCGGTATTTGCCCGATATTTGAAAATTCGTCAAGCAAACATCTGACGTGCACGGGAAGCCTGCCTCCGTATTCGTTATCCGCCTTGTCGCAAAGCAGATTAAAAAGCTGGGAGTACATTATAGCGACAACAAAATTAAAAGTGTCGTCCGTATCGGAAATGATAACAAAGAGCGCCGTTTTCTCGTCGCCCAATGTGTCAAGCTCCAATTCGTCATATTCCATTAAGTCCCTAAGCTCCTTAATATCAAACGGTGCAAGCCTTGCACCGCACGAAATTAAAATCGACTTTAAGGTTTTGCCGGCTGCCTGTTTGAATTTGACATATTGCTTAACCGCAAAATGCTCCGGCTCACGCTCGGCGAGCCTGTCAAAGAGCATATCCACGGGGCTTTTGTAATTTTCGTCGTCCTCACGGGCTTCACTTGCGTTGATTAAATCCAAAAGCGTGATGAAGTTTTTTTCTTCTTCGGGCGCTTCATAGTAAATGTAGCCGATTAGTGCACAATACAAAAGCCGTTCCGCCTTAACCCAAAAATCCTCGCCCGACTTTTCGCCGTCGCCTTTGGTGTTTGCGATTATGACATTTACCAGCTTCAAAATATCCTTTTCGCTGCGTATATATGCAAAGGGATTGTAGTGCATACTCTTTTTGAAATTTATCGTATTGAGTGAACGGATTTTGTAGCCGCCTTTTTGCAGCATTTTTCCGCACTCAACAAGGATAGTCCCTTTCGGATCGGTCACGCAGTAGCTTGTCGTCATCTGCATAAGGTTTGGTTTTACAAAAAACCTTGTTTTTCCGCTGCCTGAGCCGCCGATTACAAGCACATTCTTGTTTCGTGCAAATTTCGGATTTTTCGGGCGACTATTCATTGTCAGCCGCTCGGTTTGCGTGAGAAGAATATTATCGTAAAAATTCTTATCAATGTACGGCTTAATGTCCTCCGCCGTACCCCAGCGTGCCGAGCCGTATTCAATGCCTTTTCTGAATTTCTTTTCGTTTTTGCTCCGCAGATACAAAATGCCCTTGACCGCTAATGCTCCGACAATTCCGACGGAAATATCGGTAAAATGAAAAGAGAGCAGCGGCGCTTTTGTAAGCTCCGATACTCCCTTAACAACCGATATTAAAATATTTTCCTCCGACAGCCGCACGGCGTATGACAGCTTATCGAATATCCAAAAGAATATTAAATACGGCAGATTGACAATGATTTTTTTCTTGTCTGCCGCCGTCATCGCTCAATGCTCCTGTCCTTGATTTTTTCACGGTCTTTATGCTGTGATTTTGCAATTTCCGCCAACTTGCGGATAGCCTGCCTAACAGAGGGCTTTTCTTTCTGCCTTAATATTTTCTGCGAATACTCGTTAAATGCCATTGTCAGAATATCTGCGTCCCTGCCTTTGAAAAAGACAAGGTATCGGGGCGGCTTTTCGGAATTGTCCTTTTTGAGTGCAAAGTCAATTCCGTACTTTTTCGCCGTAGATTCAAACGACCTGATATTTTTATCGGTAATCTCAATGTTTGAAAGAGCCGTATTATGCTTCATCAGGTCTTTAATGGTCTGCCTGCCGTGCTTTAAGTCCGGCAGTTTTCCTTTGCGGTGATTTAGGTAAACGGAAATCGCTTTTGCAAGCGTCCGCCCGGTAATCTTGCTGCCGGATATGGCAAGCGCAATCGTTTTCTTTTCAATTTCTTCCTGCAATAAGCAACACCTCCTTGAAAAGTTTTAGGGAGCAGAAAAAACTGCTCCCATATTTAAGTCAATTTACACTCAATTTTCGGTCAATGACATTACTTTACCCAAGTTTCATTGTCCGTGCCTATAACGCCGATATGCGTATTCGCCGATTCAGCGATTGCATAAAATGCCCAATGTGAATTGTTTTTAAGGTCGGTAAATTTATTTAATGACGAAAGATTTTTATTGATGTACCCCTCGTCAGCAATTCTGCCGGTTGCCTTGTTTACAACGGTTACGACCTCCGCACGGGTAATAGCGTTATCGCCTTTGAATGAGCCGTCAGCGTAGCCGTTAAGCCAGCCTGCGTGTTTTGCATAAGCAATGTCAGAATACGCCCAATAGTTGCTTGCAACATCGGTGTATTTAACGGTGTAGCTGCCTTTTTTTACATCATTAAACAGAGAATTAAATCTGACAGTCATAGCAACAAATTCCGCACGGGATATATTTTCGTCCGGCTTAAAGGTGTTATTGTCATAGCCTTTGATGATACCATATTTTTTGATATATCCGATAAACTTTGAATACCATTCATTTGACTTGACATCTGCAAAATCGGATTTGCCGCTTATCTTTTCGCCTTTCTGTTCGGAAATCAGTCTTGCGAAAATTGCCGCTGCTTCGGCACGGCTCATATTATTGTCCGGTCTGAAAGTGCCGTCCGCATATCCGAAAATGTACGCCGTATGTGTTTTGCCCGGAAGTGTTACAACACCGTTTTTATCTGTCGTGCCTGTTGCTTCGCCCTTGTTTTTATCTTTGAGAATTACAGAAGTTCCGGCTTTTGCGTTGCCTTTATTATCGGTCACGGTAACAGTATAAAAGTTTCCGTTATCAAGCGTTTTTCCGTTCGGCAGGGTAATTGTTAAATTGCCTTTGCTGTCGGTGCTCTTTGAGAAGTTTGTAACGGCTTTTCCGTCCTTGTCGGTAATTTTAACATTTACGGTTGTATAATATCCGCCGCCGGAGCTGCTGCCGCGACCGCCGCCACCGCCGGAAGATGAGCCACCGCCACCTGTTGACTTGACGGGAACAGTAATTTTACCGTTTGTATCAGTAGATTTTGTCGCTGTCGCCTTGTTTTTATCCGTAACGGTTACAGAAACATTTGCAATGCCCTTGTTTTCTTTATCAAGAACGGTTACTGTTGTCTGATTTGAAGTTGTGAGCGTATGCGTATCGGGAAGTGTAACGGTAATTTTACCGTCCTTAATTTCGATAAATGCGTTCTCAATCTTGCCCATTGTGTCCTCAACTGTAATGTTGTATTCCGTTTTTGTTTCCGCCGTGTCGTCCTTGCCGTCGCCGTCTGTATCTTTGCCCGGTATAGTTTCGGAAATATCTGTTTTGCCGTCCTTATCCGTTACGCCCTCGCTTGCAGGGGGAATATAGATTTTACCGTCTTTGTCAGTAACAGCCGTTGCGGCTTTAGGATCAGCCGCATTTTCATTTTCCACAGTTTCGGAAACGTTTTCTTTTACGGTTACGGAAATATCCTTAACACCCTTGTTATCCTTATCAAGCACTGTTACGGTGATTCTGTTGCTATGCTCAATCTTTATGTTTTCGGGAAGTAAAACCGAAATTGTATGGTCGGCATTTAAGGTTATATATGCGTTTTCGATTTTTGACTTTACATTCTCAACGAGAATTGTATAGCTGCCGACTTTTGCAATGCCGTCCTTATTTGTGTAGTCCTCACTCATAGACGGCACAACGATTTTTCCGTTTTCGTCCGTTTTGTCCGTAATTGATTTTTCCGCAGCGTCCGAAACGGTAACGGAAATATCTTTAAGCGGAGCGCCGTCATTATCAAGAACGGTTACGGTGATACGGTTTGCGTAATCAATCATATTTTCAGCCGGAAGTTTTACACTGAAAGAATTGTCCTCATTCAGAGTAACAAGAGCGTTTTCAATATAGCCCTTTTCGTCATTTACGAAAACATAGTAGCTTTGTAAATTAACCTTTCCGTCTTTATCGGTAAGCCCCGAATTTACGGGCGGTACGGTCAGCTTTCCGTACATATCGGTCGTACCTTTTTCGATATAGTCCTTGTCGGCTATTACAATTACCGAAACGCCCTTTTGCGGATTGCTGTTCTGGTCGGTAACGGTGATAATTGCAGGGCTGTCCTGTGTCAAAATTAAACCGTCGGGCAGCTTTACAACAATGTTATTGCTTTCGCCGATATAGGTTTCGCAGTTCGGAATTGTAATATTGAGCTTATCCGTAACCTTGATAACATAGGTAAATTTACTGTCGCCTTCCTCTTTGCCGATTGTGCCGTTGTCATCTCCTGTCGAGGATTTTTTGCCGGGAGCGATAAACTGTCCGTTTTCGTCCGTTACGCCTGTTGCATTATTGCCGTTGTCGTCCGTAACGAAGATATTCAAGCCCGTTGCTGCCGTCTGATTTTCGGTGTTGAATACAGTTATCGTTGTTCTGTCCGCAAAGTCAAGAAGTCTGTTTTTCGGCAAGCGGATTGAAATATTATCGTCCTTGTCAATCGTGATTTCGGAATTAAACACAGGCTTATTGTTTTTATCCGTGAGAATAACGGAATATTCGCCGATTTCAGCCTTTCCGTCCTCGTCCGAATTATCCTTTGCCACAAGCCGGGGAATATCCGCAGTCTGCAATATCGCTTTACACTCAATACATTCAATATGCTTTCTGCCGCCGTGCTCAATGGTAGCCGCTTCGTCAATTATCCATTCTGACGGTGCGTGTCCCTTTGCGTTTTTGTAATCGCTCTTAACCGTGTCGCTGCAAACCTCGCAAACAGAAGTTGTAAATCCAATTTCGGTACAGGTCGGCTCGGTTGCGGTCTTTTTGTAATTGTGAGGAATTTTATCCGTATAATTACCTTTGTGGGAATCTCCGCAATCACAAGTGAAAATCGTATAGCCCATTTCGGTGCAAGTGGGGGCAATTACGGTTTCGGTATAGCTGTGATTTTTATGTTCCGTATAGTCTGCGATATATTCCTTTCCGCAGTCGGGGCAGGTGTAGATTGTATATCCGTGCTCGGTGCAGGTCGGCTCAATTACTTTTTTGCTGTAATTGTGTTCTGTCTTATCCGTGTAGTCGGAAATATATTTATCGCCGCAGTCTGCACAAGTGTAGGTTGTATAACCAAATCCGGTACAAGTCGGTTTTGTGATTTCCGCATTGTAGTTATGCGGTTTCTTTTCCGTGTAGTCCGAAACAAATTCATCACCGCAGTTTACGCAAGTATTTGTTGTGTAGCCGTGTTCGGTACAAGTGGGAGCAGTAATATTTTTCGCATATTCGTGTTCTGCTTTATCGGTGTAATCGCCAACATAACTGTCGTCGCAGTTATCGCATTTGTATTCTGTATAGCCCATAGCCATACAAGTAGGCTTAACAACATTTTCTGAATAGCTGTGTCCTTTTGGTAATTCTAAAACCGTACCGCACTTTTCGCAAGTTTGCGGCTCCGTGCAAGTAGCAACCTCGCCGGGTGTGTGTCCCGTTGCGGATTCCGCTTTAATCATTTTTTCCTTGCAGCCTGTATTTGTGCAGCGGTACTCAATTACGCCCTCGCTCTCACAAGTGGAATTTGTAACGGTATGCCCCTCGTCCCAATTATGACCTGTCGGCTCGGTGTAGTCAGAAACATAATTCAGTCCGCACATAGTACAGGTTGAAGTCGTATAACCTTTATCGGTACAAGTCGGCTCTTTGATGATACGCTCATAAGCGTGTGAGATAATCGGCGTCATATCGGTAATATATGAATTGCCGCAAATTTCGCAGATGTGATTTGTATAACCTACATTTCTGCAAGTGGGCTGTATTTTTTCAGTCTTGTATTTATGTTCGCCCGTCGGTGTGCTTTCCTCAAAAAAGCTGCCGCACTTATCACACAAATTGAGCTTCAAGCCGCCTTGCTTGCAGGTCGCTTCTCTTATGGTGATTGCTTTGTAATTATGCCCGGTTGCCTTTATGTAGTTACGTTTATCAAGATTACCGCAGCCGTCGCACTGCCAGCGTTCATATCCCAAGTTATCACAAGAGGGAGCAACGGTTTCCAAATATCTGTAATCGTGTTCGTGTTTTTCGGGAAGTACAATAACAGTTCCGCCGCTGTTATCGTCCTTTTTGTCCTCCAGCAGCCACACATACGATACCCCGTTTTCCGTCATTGTTTCGCCCTGATACTTATATGAGATTTCATAGTAAACAGGATAATATCCGGCGTCGGTATAGTTCGGCGCAGAGGTGAGGTTGCATTTTCCGGCAGATGTGCCGTAGCGAATACTTGTGTGTACGCCGCTGTCCGACAGGTCGCTCACGGTTACGGTGTGGGATTTGTTATCCACATTTCCGTAGTATGATGACACAACGGATTTTGCGGTTACATACTCACTTGTAGAATATCCGCAGTCGCCGCACGTTTCGGAAATGAAAAAACGGTTGTTGCCAATCTGACCGTCAACCGTTTCGGAAAAATCGTGCTGTTCTCTTTTCTCGGAGGCTCTTGCTTTCGTACCCTTGCAAAACTGACAATATCGTCCTGCCTTTAATACCGTTGTATGATAGCTTTCACTGTATGGGGTGTAGGTGGTATTGTCAAAGTCCAAGAAAAAATTATGGTCGCAGGAATTTAGCCCGTAAACATTACGGCTGAATCCGTATGCGTCTCTGCCGTCAACAGAGTTTATTGTTCCGCAGGTCTGGCAAACAGATTTAGTCCAATGGTATGTGGTGTAGCTTGCGTCCTGATTCGGCCGTCCGTTATCAAGATTGCCCTTTGTTTTTCCGTCAACCATTGTTCCGTCCGAAAATTTAACGCCCCTGTTTAATGCGGTTGTTCCGCTTTTGGTATATTCGGGCGTTCTGTAAGTAAGCATTATCGTGTCTTTGTTGCATACCGTACACCAGCTTGTTTCCTGCGTGATAGTCGCATTAAAATCAAGCTCGTTTGTTCTGCCGTTTGCAGATACCCATATATCCGCAGGATCGACATACTCGTTTACCTGTGCCGCATAGGTCATTATCGGCGTAAATCCCGAAAGCAGCGTTGACACTGCCAATGCCGCCGACAGAATATTTTTTAATTTGCTTTTGAAATTCATTTTATTTTTTCCTTTCTGTTTGATTTGTTAAAACGCGTTTTACTCTCAAAATGCTGTTTTTAAGGAGGTCTGCACTTTTTGTAATCTGATTTTTTCATAGACGCACCGCCTTAAAAGTTTGCCATATCGTGATGTACTTTTGTTGTGTAATAGCTGTCAATGGTAGAGGGAGCATTAAATAACGCCGCCAACAAATACTTTTTGATATTGCGAATATCCGAAGTGTTTTCCCTCATACAGTCGATAACATACTCAATATGCTCGGAGGTCAGTTTTAACAGCTTTGATTTCACGATTGCCGCCGGGTAGGTATCGCCGGCAATAACAAGACTTGATTTCTGTGTGCAAACCGTTTCTGTCATAAGGTCAACGATTTCGTCGAGCATAGCAGCGTCACGGTTGAGGTTGACGCTTAAAACATCATAGTCGATATTTTCTTTGATTATCTGTCTGTATGTTTCCACCTCATCATATCCAATCCTATCCGATTTTTCTTTTGTCGGCTGTGCCGCTTTTGCCGGCTCCGACTCTTTTTGATATGATTTGATAGGATAAGTATTTGATATATCCGTATTTAATTCTTTTTTATTTGATTTATTAGTATTTAATTGTGCGGTGTTTTCCTGTATAGGCTCTGCCTGTGCAGGAATATCCAATACAGGATTTTCCCGTATAGGTTTTTCCTGTTCAGGCAGCGTGTTTTTAGGCTGCTCCAAAATCGTGTATTCAATCGTAGTGAGCTGTCCCTTTTCGTTTCTCATACGCTCACGGATAATATATCCGTGCTTTTCAAGCTCTCTGATACAGGAGCTTATGCTGTCGATTCCGTCCTTGCAGATTGCCGCAAGTCCCTTTGTCGTGTAGTCCCAATTTTCGGGGAGTGAAAGCATAAGAGATAACAGCCCCTTTGCCTTTAACGATAATTCTGTATTTCTCAAATGGTGGTTGCTCATCACGGTATAATCGCGCGTTTTGTCTATTCTGAAAACTGCCATTACAAAAATCTCCTTTCCTCTGAAATTAAAAGAGCGCCGGGATTTTTTATCAATCCTGACGCTCTCGGTCTGTATTTACATTTTCTTTTAACGGTTTGAACATTGTGCAGCTTGTGCCGTTATGGCAATGAATGTATGGACAAAACGGATTTCTGTTGTCAAGCAAATATGTGTCGTATCCCGTTTGACATTTAGGGCATAGCTGCTCATTATTTCTCTGTTTCATTTTCAAAATTCCTTTCAAAAATTTTGTAGTTGTATCTATCTGTTTTGAGGTAAAAAAATAGCTCCGATTTTTAATATCGAAGCGTATTTTGAAAAGAAAAATATTTAATTTTTAGGTTAATACCGTTTATCGACTGTCTGAAACCCTTGATTTTACTGCGTTTTTCGTTAAGTTCTGTAAGAACACTCGCACCAATTAAAGCGATAACTTTGGTTATCGCTTTTTTTGTTTATTTCATACAAAAAGCACCCACTATTCATCAAGTGCTAAACTTCGCATTGTTACCTTATTCATTGTAAGATATTTCAACATTAAAATAGCAACTGAAAAATCAGCTGCTATTTCTTATTTATTTAACTCTTTGAATTGTAACTGTTTGTTCTGTTTCATTCCACTCAACCGTTGCACCCAGATTTTCCGAGATGAAACGTATCGGTGTATATGTACGATCGTTTTCAACAAAAGCAGGACTATCGAGTTTAACGTCCTCACCGTTTACTTTTGCATAATCCGAGCCGATCGTGATAAGAATTGTTACATCCTCTTGTTTTTCATTCTTACCTGTGATTGTTACAAGTTGTTTTTCGCCGTCCCATTCAACTGTTGCGCCAAGATTTTCCGCAACAAAACGAGCAGGCAACATTGTACGGTCATTCACAACCTTTGGATCAACATCATTTGTCTTTGTTGTTCCGTAAACGAGTGCGTCATGTTCATCGATTGTCAAAACTATTGTATTTGAACTTTCTTTATTTTCATTTACGCTATTATTATTTATGACATCTTCACTTCCGCCGTTTTCCTGTTTCTGTTCAGTCCACTTTGCGTAAAGTGTAAATGAAGTGAACCCCAAAATTTAGACAAAATTAAATATTA
>ULQG01045406.1_pt1 | contig 9736 bp, 10 predicted proteins | sample 1954251 | NCBI WGS metagenome assembly ULQG01 (sample SAMEA4835649, study PRJEB28245) | human gut metagenome | biome: gut microbiome; material: fecal sample | place: Denmark | collected 2008 | reverse complement strand
GGGGGCAAACACAGTTACTATCACGGTGAAAAATGGGGCGGCGCAGAAGGTTTACACCGTTTCCGTCACGAAATCAACCTGAAAGAAGGCTCTATAATGGCTTACGCAGACTATAGGTATTACATAACTACATACCTGGGGACAGCCATTCAGGAGGCCGACTTTCCCCGCCTGTCCCTGCGTGCGAGCTCCTTCCTGGATTACTACACGCAGGGCCGAGCGGCCCGTAATGCTGGCCTTGATGCGCTGAAAATGGCCTGCTGCGCCGTTGCGGAGCAGTATCAGGCCATTGATGCCGCCCAAGCGCTGGCGCAAAAGGCTCTGTCCGCCTCCGTGAAATCCGAGGGAGAACTGCAAAGCCAGAGCGTTGGAAGTTGGTCCAAGACCTACCGAAGCGGCGGGGACAGCGCACAACAGGCCCTGTCCTCCGCCCAGGCGGCGCAAGCCTCCCTTGGGGCTATCGCCCAGCAATATTTAGGGGCTACCGGCCTCCTGTACAGAGGGAGGGGGTGCGGATATGGATATGTTCCCCCATACTGTGACGCTCTATAACATTTCCGAGGACAGCGAATATCACATTACCTCCAATATCACGCTTCTGCAAGGAGTTCTGCTAGACGCTTCGAAAGGGGTTAATGTCAGGACGAGCGGTATCGAGGGAGCGGATGCCGTAAATTTATATATCCCTTTCTCTGTTTCTGCTCTGGATGGAATGAGTGGAAAAAAGAAGCGTTATGTTGGGCCGAAAGAGTACATGGAGTCAGAAAATAAAGATGAGCTCTGGACTCTGGAGCCTGGAAACAAATGCTTTTTTGCGAAAGGCAGGATTTTAAAGCCAGGCAATGACTTTCAGACCATCAACAGAGAAAACGATGATGTGTACCGTGTAACAAAGGTAGATGAGAAGGACTTCGGTGGCGAAATGTCCCACTGGGAAGTGGGTGGAGCCTGATGGTCAAGTTTGATATTCAAGTTGACATCCCGTCTGACGTTCTGGCAGAGCCAGCCAGCAGAGCGGAGCACATCCTGGCGCTGCAAATCAAAAAGGATACAACGCCCTTTGTACCTGCTTTGACCGGCTCATTGTCTACCCGGACAAGGGTGGAAGAAGGAACTGTAATCTATCCAGGTCCATACGCCAGATATCTCTACTACGGAAAATTGATGGTGGACCCGGAAACCGGGAGCAGTTACGCCACGAAGGGCAAGAGCAAGGTCAAGACGGACAAGGATCTGGTGTTTAACCAAGCCATGCACGTTATGGCACAAAGCCATTGGTTTGAGGCTTCTAAGGCACAAAACCTGAAGAGATGGATTGATGTGGCGGATAAGGCGGTGAAAGATGAGCTTAACCGGAAATAAAAGGAAAAGCCCCGTTTCTGGAGAGGAACAGGACAAGGTATCCAGAGCTGTCCTCCAATGCTTGAACCGATATCCGCAAAAGCCAGTGGATAAAATCGAATTTGAATCTCTGGACCCGGACGAGCCAGGTATGGCGCTGTCTGTGATACAGGGAGCCTATAAGGTGGAGGAGTATATCAACGGGTCCTACCTGGCGGAATACCAATTCAAGATCATCTACCGTCTGCAACCTGACGGGACAGACGGGAGGCTGAAAGCCGACGAGAGCTTGAACCGGATGGCGGATTGGCTGACCCAGCAGACAGAAACCATTGATCTGGGCCAGGGAAAAACAGTGAAGGACTTGGTATGTAACTCCCGCTCCTCCCTGTTTGGACGATACCAGGACATGAGCGAGGACCATCAGATCCTGATGTCCATGACTTACGAAGTCCAGTAAAAACCTATTTGCACCTCGACAACTTCATATTGAGATAGCGGAAATTTTGATAAATGTTGTAATTCTTTTGGATGTATGTTATGATTTTCCAAAAGGAGGAACAGGGCATGGAATATCTTGATCAGGATGAGCAGATGATTCAAAAGGCAGTTATCAGCAGAAAAAGGCTGGTCCCGCTCCTAGTTTTAATTTTGCCATGTTTCCTTTTAGCAATCCTTATACTGTTTATGGAGGGTGGGGCTTTCCCCAAAGTCTTTATTTGGCTCTGTTTTCTGGCGGCGCTTGCAATGTGTGTTTTGGACCAGATACTGAAAGAGAAATTTGACATTCTTTCTGTTACAACAAAACGGGTATTTGGGAAGACCGGCCTTTTAAAAATCAACTCCATGGACTCACCTTTAAACAAAGTGAATAATGTGGTGGTTGAGGAAAATATATTTGGAAAGATGCTCGGATATGGCACAATTCGAATCACAACTTCTTCTGGAGAACATGTATTTCATGGGGTAGATCATCCGGTGCAACTTAAGGGAGTCATAATGAGTGAAATACAGCACAATAAAGAATATGATATGAGAAAACAGGCAGAAGCCATTGCAGATGCCATGAAAAAATGATGAACCCCCCTCCGCTAAAACGGAGGGGGATTTTGTGTACAGATTATAGAGAAGCTAAAAGGTTTGTTCACTTTTGAGGGGCATATCCAGAGCGGGAAAATACGTTCAGCAAGTCCCCATAGATAACGGAGTTACAGTAAAAGCCAAAGGTGAATCCGAAGTTTGAAACTGGGTCAGAAAGGTGCATATAAGCCATCCCAGCCACTTCCTGTTCAAATTCCTGTGTGGTGCTGCTGATTTGTTCAGAGCCCTTTGCTCTTCCCCCACCCCTGCTCTGTGATACCTCTGATGTTTTTTTGTTTCCGGTTCCCACCAAAGCACCAACTAAGGTCCCGGCCCCTGGGAGGATCGCTGTTCCGACAGCAGCGCCAATTAATCTTCCAGTCCGTTTGTCACGGCCATGGCTCTGTGTGACACTTGAATTTCTGCTTTTTTCATTGTATTTTGTGACACCGGACGTAGTCGTAACGGTTTGATATCTAGGCCCTTCCCACTGAAACTCGGTGATTTTATAATGGCCTTCTATGTCGTCAAAATAAATAAAGCCATCGTCGTTGACACGAAGGACCACAAAATGGTCTTTTGGCTTTAAGAAAAAGTTTTGTTTCCCAGATGTTACAGAAAGCTGGACCTGGAGTTCGTTGGACCGTATTTTTCGCACTTCAGCCGCACTTTTGAAAGAATCGAACAACGACATAATATCCCCTCCATTACACAAACTTCTACCCAGAAGATACCATATCATACAAAAAAAGTCACGAAAAAATTTCCTTGACCCCTTTATCCCATCAAAGTTCCCGCTATCTCAATATGAGGTGGCGGGGATTTTTATTTAAAAAGGAGAATTTGGTATGGCAACCGAAAAAATCAAACGACCTCTGATCGCGCATTTTTTGGATACATCAAAATCCGCAACATATGAGGATGCCGAATGGTCCCGTATCGGGGTTAACGTGACAGAAGCATCGACTGAGTACAATCCACAGTCTGAAACCAGCCAAGATATTATTTCGGATTCTGCGTCCACAGAGATCACGGGATATCAGCCGACTATGCCAGTCAGTCAACAGTGTACTAAGGGAGATCCTGTATTTGAACTAGTTACAGAACTTCGCCGCAAGCGGGCTACTCTGGCGGAGTCGAATTCCTGGCTTCTGAATGTAGACCTGTGGGACGTGACCGGAGAAGACGTAAGCGCCACCTATAAGGCAGAGGTACAAAAGGTATCCATTCAAGTGGACACATATGGCGGAGCTGGCGGTGAAGCTCCTGTTCAGGAGTACACCTTGAATTTTATCGGAGATCCCATTCCTGGTACCGTCAAGATTACAAGCGGAGATCCGGTATTTACTGCTGATTCCGCCGTTGTGTAAGGAGGAGACTAGATGGAGAACAAGATAAGAGTCGCCTCCGGTGTAAAGAAAATCGAGGTAAATGACGATGGGGAGTTTATCTCGCTCCCCGTTGCCGATGACAACTTCGTTGTCCGCTTCTACCGCCTGATGGATGGGATTGGGGAGCGGGCCAAGGAGATCGGGAGCGAAATTCCGGAAGATATTACTGGAAAGATCGAGGCGGTGGAAAAGGTCGTCGCGGTGGAGAAGGAAACAAAGCGGGAAGTGGACGAGCTTTTTGGGGATGGCACCTGCCGAAAGGTATTTGGCGATATTCTTCCGAGCATGGACTTGTTTGTGGAGTTTTTTGGATCACTGCTTCCGTTCTTTGAGGAGTACAAGCAGGACCGAATGAGAAGGATGGGGAAATATGGGGCAGAGCGCACAGGCTCCAGCCTTTAATATCCTGCTGGACAGGCTGCCAGATAGTTACCAAGGGTGGCTAATCCGCACAGATTACCGGATTGGGATACAGATCGCTCTCTGCCTGCAGGACGAGGAGCTTACCCAGGAGGAACGTGTTACGGAGGCTGTTTATCTTCTGTTTGGAAATGGACAGCCTCCCCTCCAAACAGCAATGGATGGTATTGCGTGGTTTTTACAATGTGGACAGCCAAAGCGGGAGGATGTTCCGGCGACTACCTCCTCACAACGGTTCTGGTTCGACTTTGACCACGCCAGAATATGCGCTTCGTTCCAAAAAACGTTTGGGGTGAAATTGCACAGGGAGAATCTACATTGGTTTGAGTTTATGTCCATGCTGGATTGTGTGGATGAAGATTCTTCCCTATCAAATGCCATCCAGCTCCGTGGAACGGACACCTCCAAAATGAAGGGAAAGCAGAAGCGGGATACAGAGCGGGCCAAACGGCTACTGACACCGCCAGTCCATTATTCTGAGAGCGAGCAGGAAGCGATAGACGAGTTTTTCTCCAAGATAAAATGAACTGCCAGAACGAGGTGAGGACCAATGGCAGATAGATATGATGGCAGTGTACGCATCAAGGCGGAAGCTGACACTACCCCGGCGGAAAAACAACTTAAAAAGCTTCAGGAGAAGTTGGTCAAACAGACAGAACAGGTGGACAAGCAGGCCGCCGCTGTCAGAAAGCTGAAAGAGCAATACGACCAATTGTCCGCTGGAAAAACGGCCCCGAAAGGGGTGAGCCAGATAGAGCGGGATCTGAAAAAGGCCCAGGCGGAGGCCGCCAGGCTTGATGCTGAGTTTCAGAAGATCAACACCATGGCTGAATTTGACCGTCAGGCATATGGAAAGGTGGACCCAGGTCGGGAAAAGGAACTGAGCGAGATCGCCCAGCGGCTGGCCCAGGCAGATGCCAATGTGGATGAGTTGAGCCGGAAGCTGGAGCAGCTTCGGGTGAACCCGTCGGCATCCGAGGACGCAAAACGTCTTGAGGAGAGTTTAAGAGCGGCAAAAAAAAGGCTGGAGGAGCTACAAGCTGCCGCCGCAAGCACAAAGAGCCAGATATCCGACTTGAGCGCACAGACCACGGGAGGCTTTGCCAAAGCGGGAACCCGTTTGAAATCTTTTGCGAAACAGTTGGGCAGTGGAGTGACAGGAGCAGCCAAAAAAGCCGGACAGGCAGCCGGATGGCTGAAAGAAAAAATAACTGCTCTTGGCCGGGAAAAGGGCTTTGATAAGGCCGGAAAATCGGCACAACGATTTTCCACACGCCTAAAATCTATCGTGGCCGGAGCCCTGTTTTTTAATATCATCAGCCGGGGGCTGACGGCGCTGACGCAGCAAATCGGGAAATATCTGACTGCAAACCAGCGGTTTTCTGACGCTCTATCCGGCATTAAAAGCAATTTGCTAACAGCATTTCAGCCAATCTATGACACAGTTATGCCAGCTCTAAACACGCTGATGGAAGGTTTGGAGCGTGTCACGGCACAGATGGCGGCCTTTATCGCCTACGTCTTCGGCACAACGGCCCAGCAGGCGCAGGAGAACGCCGACGCTCTGTATGATCAGGCCAACGCCACTGAGGAAGTTGGAAAAGAGGCAAAGAAGGCGGAAAAATATCTGGCCTCCTTTGATACCGTTGAAAGGATCGGAAAAGAGGAGGCTGGCAGCGGGAATACCGTGTCCGGGCCAAAATTTGACACAGATTTCTCCAAGGTGGAACTGCCCCAATGGTTAAAGGATTTTTGGAAGGTATTTCAAGATAGCTGGGAGCAGTACGGCGCAACCACTCTACAGGCTTTTCGAGACGCTCTGTCTTCCATTGGCGAGCTGCTTTCCGCAATCGGCGCTTCCTTTATGCAGGTTTGGACAGGAGGGCAGGGCCTTGACTTTCTGAATCTCATTCAGCAAGGTCTACAAGTCATTTTGGGCATCGTAGGGGATATCGCCTCCGCCTTTACGGCCGCATGGAACAGCGGGACCGGGCAGGCGGTATTGGACGCCCTGTTCTATATGCTGAATTCGATTTGGAAGCTGATCATCAGTGTCGGGCAGTCTTTCCGGGAAGCCTGGAATGATGGAAGCGGGGTGGAAATATGCAATACGATCCTAGACATTATTCGAAACATCTTCGAGATTGTTGGAAATCTGGCAAACCGGATCAGAGAGGCGTGGGAAGAAAATAACAACGGAGTGGCTATCTGGAGTGCGATTTTGGATATTGTAAAAATCGTACTTGGATTTTTTGAACGAATCACAGCGGCAACACTAGAATGGACAAAGACACTCGATATTAGCCCTCTTATGAACGGAATCAGGAGCCTTTTAGAGAGCACAGCCCCATTAATTCAGGTGATTGCGGCACTTGTATCCGACTTTTGGAGTAACACTGTGCTTCCTTTCTTGTCCTGGGTCATTGAAGACGCACTTCCTGTATTACTATCCCTATTGTCCGATCTTTTTACATTCCTGTCTGAAAATCCCCAGGTGCTTGTGGATTTGACAGAGCTGGTCGTCGCCTTTATCGCTGCATGGAAATTGGCGTCTGTGATTTCTGCACTATCCAAGCTTAATTTTCAAGTTGTGTCACTCACCTTTATTTTTGGCGTGTTTTTGACTTTGATCTTGGATATTGCGGGTGCTTGGAAAGATATGTCAGGTCTTGAAAAAGTCATATCTGTATTGGGACTGCTCGTTACTGCCGCCGCTGTTGCGGCAATTGCGGTAGGCGCATTACAGTCCGCTTTAACAATGGGAGTTGCGGCCATTGCGATTGCTGCCGGAATTACCGCCATTGTAGCAGCTGTTAACTTTGCAACTAATAGAGCCAATAAAGCAACAGCCTCTATAAGTTCTGGTGGTCGGTCAATCTCTGGTTACTCATCTACTGAGTTATCTAGCATCCCCCACCTAGCCTCTGGCGCTGTAATCTCTCCTAATAGTGAGTTTCTGGCGGTGCTTGGAGATCAGCGTAGCGGAACGAACATCGAAACGCCTTTGGCGACGATGAAACAGGCATTTATGGAGGCCATCTCCGAGATGGGAGGAGTTGGGGGAGAAACGGCGGTCAACATAACTTTTGACGGGTCGCTCGCACAGCTTGCTAGAATTTTGGAACCAAAAATCAGTGTTGAGAGCGCCAGAAAGGGCCCGTCCCTGGTAAGCGGAGGTGTGTTCTGATGGCGGGTCTGTTTACTGTAGACGGAGTTTCCTATAAGGTTCGGGTCCCGGCAGGAGGGCTGACACGGAGCTTCCAGGTCCTGGACGGGAAAAACGCCGGACGGCTCCTGTCCGGGACCATGGAACGGGATATCATCGGGACGTTCTACAACTATCAACTACAGATTGAGCGGGAGGGGGCGAGCCTTGAGGAGTACGACCAGCTCTATGAAGTCCTCTCCGCTCCGACTAGCTTCCACTCTGTCACCTTCCCATACGGACAGAGTACGCTAACTTTCCAAGCGTATGTCACGGAAGGGAGCGACAACCTGCTGCGTCAGTCTGGCGGAAAAAATTATTGGACAGGATTAACCATCAAGTTTGTGGCTAAGAGCCCGGAAAGGACATGAGATGGGGAATAACAAGATTAGATATCTGGATCATGTCTTTGGGGAAGAAGATGACATCAAAAAGGGAAACTGTTATTTGGTCGGTACACTGTTGGGAGATTCTTTGTCCATTAACACCCTGGAATTTGACGTGGAGAGTGACGATTCCACACTAACACAGTTCAAACGAAATGACCCGGTTATCTATGAGCACAATGGAAAACAGATTGGCATTTTCTATGTGCAGAACATCGAGCGGATTGGCGCTACTACATACTCCTTTTCGGCTGTTTCTGCTTTGGGCATTTTGGCTGAAGGAAAGCACTACGGCGGGATATACACGGGTCAGACAGTTGCCGAAATCCTCCCAGATATCTGCGGGACCGTGCCCTATGAAATCAAAACCAATCTGACGGAAATCAAGCTGTATGGGTGGCTGCCCATTGCATCGCCTAGGGATAATTTGGCACAGGTACTGTTTGCCATAGGAGCCGTGATAAAGACTGATTTAGGCGGGGTGCTGCGTATAGAAAGCTTATGGGATGGGATATCCGGTGAGCTGACGCAGAACCAGATGTACGAGGGACCGTCCGTTAAGTATGATTCCGCAGTAACCCAGGTGGTAGTCACAGAGCACCAATATGTGGAGGGCGGAGAGGAAACCAAGCTGTTTGAAGGAACTGCCCAGCAAGGGGATATTATCACATTTAATAGCCCGATGTATGAACTGGTTGCTGATGGCTTCTCTATCTTGGAGAGCGGGGCCAACTACGCAAAGGTTTCTGGCGGCTCTGGCACGCTGAAAGGGAGGGCGTATATCCATAATACCAGAGAGGTGGTAAGGGATGTATCTGAGGCGGCAGAGCCTAACATTAAAACGGTGAAGGACGCAACACTGGTTAGTCTGGTAAATTCAACGGCGGTAGCGGAGCGGCTGGCTAATTATTTCCAATGGACCGAAACAATACAGGCTCCTATTGTATACCAAGGAGAGGTGCCGGGTAACCGTGTTGCGACATGGCATCCTTATGACAAAACGGGAGTCACCGCCTGTCTGGAATCCGTTGACATCAACCTGTCCAACACGTTGAAAGCGGACGAAACGTTGCTGGTTGGATTTGTACCGCCGAAACCGGAAACGGGATATATTACCGAGCGTGCTGTTTTGACAGGTTCAGGAAGATGGAAAAAGCCTGCTGGGGTCACTCGAATCGAATATGTCCTGATAGGACCTGGCCAGGGGGGCAGAGCTGGTAAAAAGGGAGAGCCCGGTTCCGCTACTACGCTCTCGTTTTCGTACTCATTACTCGGTATAAATACCCGGTACAGTGGTAAGCACCCAGGAGAAGGGGGAAAAGGAGGAGAAGGTGGAGCGCCAGGACATGGCGGGAAAATCTACCGTGGAGAGATGGACCTATCTGTCATCGATGAGTTGGAGTATAGCTGTGGACCCGGCGGAACTGGTGCCACTTACGATGAATCAAATCCGGAAGCCGAAGGGAATGAAGGGAGCGCAACGACACTTGGTGATATCTCATCCGATTTAGGCAGCTCATCTGAGTTTGGTTATACGGACATCATAACCGGCGAAGTTTACGCAACGACTGGCCTTCAAGGAATCGCTGGAGGAGATGGGGCAGGCACGACCGCTGAAGACAGGGAAAATTCTTCAAACGACGGTTTTTACTTTACACCATCTACTGGGGTGACGGATGAAGATGGGGCGTTCTGGGCTGGAGGAACAACGAAAACGCAAGGCAATACAGAACCTCCAAAACTAACTGGAGATGGCGACAGCATCAGCTTTAATGGGAGCCTTGGAGATGGATACGCTGGCGCAGAAGTATCGTATGCGCTTGGGTCCGGTGCGGCGGCCGGAGCGGCGGGCATAGATGGAACAGCGCTGGGTAGATTTACTGTTTCCAGAAATAGTTCCAAAACAACGATTA
>ULQG01060310.1_pt1 | contig 9740 bp, 7 predicted proteins | sample 1954251 | NCBI WGS metagenome assembly ULQG01 (sample SAMEA4835649, study PRJEB28245) | human gut metagenome | biome: gut microbiome; material: fecal sample | place: Denmark | collected 2008 | reverse complement strand
ACTGCGTGAGCGATTGCCGGAATACTCTCGCCCTGTTCTATAATCATAGGATTCATCAACGCACCAGTCGCCATAACAAGCACCTTACTCAGATTATGTCTTTTAAGTTCTCTGTACACATATCCGCAAAAAACACTGCCGCAGCAACCGCAACCGCTGCCACCTGCGTGAACGTCCTGTCCCTCAATATCGAAAATCATTTTACCGCAGTCCTTATGCTTTGTTCGTATGTCAAAGCCTTCTTTTAGCATTAGCTCCACAAGAATATCCGAGCCGACAACACCCAAATCACCCGTAAGTATCATATCGTAGTAATCGGGAGTTCTGTGTGTGTCATTAAAATGTGCGATAAGCGTATCAATCGCCGCCGGTGCCATAGCCGCACCCATATTGCTTATATCCGTTACGCCTTTGTCTATTACTTTTCCCGTTGTGACGTGCGTTATTTTCGGACCTGTTCCCTTTGATGACAATATCGCACACCCTGCACCCGTAACGGTCCATTGTGCCGACGGTGTACGCTGACCGCCGTATTCAAGCGGATTTCTGAACTGAATTTCCGATGAACAAAAATGGCTTGAAGTAAGGCACATTGCATAATCCGCAAATCCGGCACTGACAATCATACTTCCGATTGACATACTCTCAGTCATAGTTGAACACGCACCGTACAATCCCAAAAACGGTATATCAAAATCTCTGACGCTGTAATGTGCACCCACGCACTGATTCAGCAAATCACCGGCAAGAATGTAATCTATATCGCTTTGTTGTAATTTTGCTTTTTCAAGTGCTAAAAGTGCGGTCTTTTTTTGGAGCATACTCTCCGATTTTTCCCACGACTTTTCACCTAAAGTATCGTCGTCAAGTATTACGTCAAATGTACTTTTAAGCGGTCCTTTTCCCTCTTTTTGACCCACTGTCGAGGCGGTTTCTATTATTATCGGCGGATTGTCAAACGTAACAGTCTGCCGTCCGAGTCTGTTATTCATATTATCATCTCCTTGTTTGTTAGTTTTCGTAAAAATACTTAATTTTATGCACAAAAAAATACACCTCTTAACATAGGTGTATTTTTGTTTGTCACCGATATTTTTTATACAGGATTGATTACCGACAATGCCGAATGTTCTTTGACGAAATGTTCTTCAAAACGTTTTTGAACATCTTCAAAAGTTATTGTCTTATACACATCGTAGAAATTGAAATAATCAATATCCATAAACAACATCTGTAAAAATGTCACTGCATAATCTTCTACATCATTCTGTGAACGGATATATTCGCCCCAAACAACCTTTTTAATTCTCTCAAAATCTTCTTTTGAAAGACCGTTCTTTCTTATTTCTTCAACTTCGTTTATAACCGCCTCATACACTGCCTTAGGGTCACTGCTTTCACCGTCTATTGATGAATACGCATAATCTGGCTGCATTGTGTATTCAAGCGAAAATCTGTTGTTTATAAGTCCTTTTTCGTAAAGACTCTTATAAAACTTTGAACTTCTTCCGAAAAGCATTTTTAAAATAATATTCGTTTCTATACTTTTCTTTAAAAGCTCGTCACCGCCGAAACCGTTATTTGTATCTTTAAAACCTGTCATAAACAACGGCATTGCAACGCTCAAACTTTGTTCTGCGTACTGTTTTGCCACTTCATCAGGCTCTGTCGGATATACCTTTTTAATCTTTTCTTCAAACGGCTCATTCTTCTTTACACCGTTTTCAATAACCTTAGAAATCTTAACAGGGTCAACATTTCCGACAACAACTATCGACATATTTGACAAGTTATAAAATGTATCGTAGCACTTATACAAATATTCAGGCGTTATATGGCTTATACTTTCAACCGTACCTGCAATTTCTTTTTTGACAGGGTGTTCCTTGTACAGGCAGTTCAAGAAATTAAAGAACAACTTCCAGCTTCCGCTGTCGTCATACATTCTTATTTCCTGTCCGATAATACCCTGTTCCTTTTGTACGCTTTCCTCCGTAAAATACGGACTTTGAACATAGTCCATAAGCGTTTCGATATTTTCTTCGATATTAGACGTTGCCGAGAACAGATACGCCGTTATATTAAATGATGTAAACGCATTTGCATTGCCGCCGTACCTTGAAAATTTATCAAATACATTACTGCCGTCAGGCTGGTCGAACATTTTATGTTCAAGATAATGTGCTATACCGTCAGGCACTTCAGTAAGCTCCCTCTCACCCGGTACAACAAACTTTGAATCGACAGAGCCGTATCTTGTACCGAATATTGCATACGTTTTGCTGTAATCTTTTTTAGGAATTATATATATTCCGAGTCCTGAAGAATGTGTTGTGTAATACAGTTCCTCACCTGTTTTGTCATTTTTTCTGTACTGTAATTCCATTACGCATCCTCCTTTCCCGTTAAGAAATACACTGTTTCAAGTTTAACGTTTTTAAACACTCTTGCAGCGTCCTCCATCGTTACCTTGTTTATCTTTTCTTTAAGCGTGTCTATATCATAATCAGTGCCGACTATTTTCTGTCCCAAATAGAACGACTGCAACATATCTTGGTCGTCCTTGTATGATTCAAGTGAATTTATGATTGCATTAATGCTTGACTCGTATTCAAGCTGTGATATTTCGCCGTTTTTAACATTCTCAAGCTGAACAAGTATTTCATCATATGCCTTTTGGAAATTCTTAAATTCAATACCTGCGTTTACAAACAAAGCGCCTTTGTTTTTGTCAAGACTGCCCGAAGCATAATAGCACAAGCTAAGCTTTTCACGCACATTGTTAAACAACTTCGAGTGAGCGCCACCGCCGAATATACTGTTTGCAACCATCAATGCGGGATAATCGCTGTCTGCAGGCTTTATGCCTGTTGAAAATCCCATACAAAGTTTGCCTTGTACAACGTCCATTTTATCAGTAACGTTTTTAACTTCGTTCTTCGGAACATATATTTCCGTCTTGGGAATATCCGCATTTTTAAACGCAATTTTGCCTGTGTATTTCTTTATCTTTTCAGCAAGTGCATTTGCGTCCGCATCACCGCATATATAAATATCAATAACAGATGATGTAATAATATTCTCATAATGCTTTTTCAAATTGTCGGCAGTTATTTTATCAATACCCTCTTGTGTACCGAGTTTTGAAATTGCATAATTTTCACCCTCAAACATTGTTTCGATACAGCGTTCTACCGCATACTGACGCTTATCGTTCATCATTGCCATTATTCTGTCTTTTGCGTTTTTCTTTTCCTGTTCGACAATTTCATCGCTGAATGAAGTTGATTCAAACATTATTGAAAGCATAAGTTCAATAACACTGTCACAAAGTTTTTCACCGTTCGGTGCATATTTATCGGAAATTGTTTCAAATGCAACGTGCAAAATATGGTCGTCACCGCGTTTTAAAACTCCGACGCCGACTCCGGCACCGTACAAATTCTCAAGATACTTTGAAATTGCCTCACTGTCACTGCAAAGTCTGCAGCCTCTTTTAAGCACATAAGGCAAAAGTGCGTTAAGCGACGATTCTTCTTCGTTTAAATCTCTATGAATATATACGTCAATCGTAGTTGTTTTCAACTTCGTCATAGGTATATAATACAGATTTATATTTGAATTTATATTAATACTTTCCATTCCGTTTCTCCTTTACTGTTTTTAATATATTTTACCCCAAAATAAACCATATGTCAATCATCGAAAATCCTCAAAAATTACATCTATGATGTGATTTTTAGAACTGTCAACGAACTTAAACATAGCTTTCTATATCCCTTAATGTCATATCTCGGTGCAGTGCAAGATTAATTCCGTTTGCAACGGTTTTAGCCGTTCTTTCTATTACGAGGTCAATATCCTTTGTCGTAACCATAAGCGGTGCAAGCTCTTTTGGTATTTCAACCTTTGATATTGTTGCGGCGTCTATAACGGTCGGTACACCTATCGCAATCACCTTTGCACCAATCGTTTCTTCATTAAGACATTCTCTGTTATTTCCCACGCCGGCACCCGGTTGAATACCCGTATCCGATATTTGTACAGTGGTCGAAACACGTCTTATATCCGCCGCCGCCATTGCGTCAACGGCGATAATAAGATTCGGTTTCACCTTTTCACTTACCGCCTTAATAATCTCAGCAGTTTCAATGCCTGTTGTTCCGAGAACTCCGGGTATCAACGCACATACACCGCTTATATTATCATCAAAAAAATCTTTCATATTCTGTTTTATATGATGTGTCACCAACAGCCTTGACACCACTTCCGTACCGAGTGCGTCAGGCGTTATGTCACGGTTTCCGAGTCCTACGACAAGTGTAAGACTGTCACTTTTTATATCGGCCATTTTACGAATTCCCTCCGAAATAAGAGTGCATACCCTTTCGTATATATCAATACTGTATTTCAAATTCGGCGACTCAATCGTTATATAATTGCCTATCGCCTTGCCTAGTGCCTCACTTCCGTTTTCGTTTGTTATTTCTATATTCGTAACGGTTATTCCGTCCTCTGTACGCACATCGGATATAACACCGTCTATTTCCGTTGCATTTTTCGCCTCACGTCTGCTGAGTTCGTGTGCCTCCACCGCCAAGTCTGTTCTTATATTCTGCATTTATACAATCTCCTTTTTTCATCTATCTTTTGAAAAAACAGAGATTATTATACAAAAAAGAGCGATACGGTTGTATCGCTCATCTTTTCGATTATTTTCCAAGTGCATTGTCTATGTCTGTTTTTAGTTTATCCTTGTCACTGCACTTAAATTCAATAGCCGAGATATTATTTGATGTATCAAGCATAATAAGTGCCGGAGTTTGGTCTTTTACCAATGAGAAGTTTTCAAGTGCCTCGGGATTTTCGTCAACATTTACAAGTTGAAAGTTGATTTTGTCCTTATATTCGTTTTCAAGTTCAGTGTACATTGTGTTTGTTGCGTCAAAGTTATCGTCCGCATTTGCCACAAAGTACATAAATGTAGGAGTTACCTTTTCTGTGCTTTCTGTTTGTGCTGTGTCTGTGTCTGTGCCTGAATCTTTTGTACTTCCGCAGCCTGCAATCATTCCGACTGCCATAACGGCTGACATTGCCAATGCTATAATTTTCTTTTTACTCATCATCATTCTCACCTTTCAATTTATCTTTCATTATATCTAAAGCACGATTTGCTATTTTATTATAGCGTTCGGCTTTATTTCTTATTCTTTCGTTAAGTCCGTCTATAATGCCGAAATTCGCATTCATAGGCTGGAACTTTGTATTTGCAGAATTTGAAATATAAAGCGGTAATGCACCGATACAAGTTTTTGAATCGGGTTCAAACATATCTTTTCCGTTAAGCATAGCCGCCATATTATATCCGGCAAGTATTCCGCTTGACGCCGACTCAACATAACCTTCGACACCCGTTATCTGTCCCGCAAAAAATACTTTCGGGTATTTCTCCATTTGATAATACTTATTTAAAAGCGTCGGAGAATTTATATAAGTGTTTCTGTGCATAACTCCGTAACGCACAAATTCGGCATTTTCAAGTCCCGGAATCATTGAGAACACACGTTTTTGCTCTCCCCATTTCAAATTCGTCTGAAAACCGACAAGGTTATAGAGCGTACCCTCTTTATTATCCTGTCTTAACTGAACAACCGCATATGCGTCGTCCTTGCCTGTTTTGGGATTGACAAGACCGACAGGTTTTAGCGGTCCGAACACAAGCGTCTGTTCACCTCTTTTTGCCATAACCTCAACAGGCATACATCCCTCGAAAACCTTTTGATTTTCAAATTCTTTAAGCGGTGCTGTTTCAGCCGTGATAAGCTCGTTATAAAAAGCGGTGTATTCCTCTTTTGTCATCGGACAGTTGATATAATCGGCAGTACCTTTATCGTATCTTGCCGCTTTGAAAACTTTGTCTTTATCAATACTTTCTTCCGTCACAATCGGTGCGGCTGCGTCATAAAAGTACAATTCGTCCGAACCTGTAATTTTCTTTATTTCATCGGCAAGTCCGTCCGAAGTAAGCGGACCTGTTGCGATTATTGTATATTCATCGGGATTGATTTCCGTAACTTCTTCATTAAATACAGTTACACGCGGATGATTTTTAATTTTTTCCGTTATATGCTTTGCAAAAACATCTCTGTCAACCGCCAAAGCACCGCCCGCGGGTACACGGCTTATATCAGCCGCCTCCATCATAACCGAATCAAACATACGCATTTCTTCTTTTAAAAGACCGCACGCATTTTCAATTCTGTCAGCCTTCAAAGAGTTTGAACACACAAGTTCCGCAAAATTTTCATTTGAATGTGCCGGTGAATACTTTACCGGTTTCATTTCGTAAAGGTCAACGTCAATTCCCTGCTTTACAAGCTGCCATACCGCCTCACAACCGGCAAGTCCGGCTCCTATAACTTTTACTTTCACTTCTTTTCGTCCTTTAACTTTCTCTCATATTTACAATCTTCATTATAGCAGAAAATCTTACCGTTTCTGCCTTGCTTTTTAAGGAGCAATCCGCCGCACTGCGGACAAGCTTCATCCTTAACAGGCATATCCCATACCATAAAGTCACACTTCGGCGAATGTTCACAACCGTAGTAAACCTTACCTCTCCTTGACTTTTTAACAAGTATTTCACCGCCGCACTTAGGGCATTTCGCACCTGTTTCTTCACGGATAGCCTTTGTATTTTTACATTCGGGATAACCCGGACAAGCCAAGAATTTACCGAATTTACTCAGCTTGTACACCATTTTTCTTCCGCACTTTTCACATACAACATCTGATTCTTCGTCTTTAATCTGAATTTTTTCAATGTTCTTCTGTGCCTTTTCAAGTGTATCCTTAAATGAAGGATAAAAGTCGTTAATCAGCTTTTTCCAATTCAATTCGCCTTCTTCAACACTGTCTAGCTCTTTTTCCATATCAGCCGTAAATTCAACGTCCACAATATCCGAAAAGTTATTTTTCATAATTTCCGACGTAACAAAGCCCAGTTCTGTCGGAACAAGCTGTTTCTTACTTCTTACAACATATCCTCTTGACACAATTGTTGAAATGGTCGGCGCATACGTTGACGGTCTGCCTATGCCGTTTTCTTCAAGCTCTTTGATAAGCGTAGCGTCTGAATATCTTGCAGGAGGTTGAGTAAAGTGTTGCTTTTCCTCCGAACTTTTAAGTGTAACGGTTTGATTTTCTTCAAGGTTAGGAAGCATTTTTTCTTTCTTTTCCTTGTTGTCCGTTGATTCAACGTACACTGTCATATAACCCTTAAACTTTATGTTTGAACCGCTCGCCTTAAATGTATGACCGTTTGCGTCAATAGTTACCTGCATTGTGTCATATACCGCACTTGTCATCTGACTTGCGGCAAATCGTTCCCAAATAAGCTTATAAAGTCTGTATTGGTCGTTTGTAAGTTTATCCTTAATATCAATCGGCTTTATGTTTATTGAAGTCGGTCTGATAGCCTCATGGGCGTCCTGTGCATTCTTTTTTGTCTTGTATTGCTTTGCCTTTACATATTCGCTTCCGTAATTTTCGGTCAAATATGCAACCGCCTCTTTTTGTGCGTCGTCGGCAATTCTTAATGAGTCTGTTCTCATATATGTTATAAGACCTATTGTTCCTATCTTTCCGCCAAGGTTAATACCTTCGTAAAGAGTTTGTGCAATCTGCATTGTTTTTGCCGCTTGGAAATTATACTTTCTTGACGCGTCCTGCTGCAGAGTACTTGTCGTAAACGGCGGTTGAGGATTACGCTTTTGCTGACCTCTTTTAACCTTTTCTATAAGAAAATCGGCATTTGCTATTGCGTCCGAAACTTTCTTTGTTTCTTCGGCATTGTTTAGCTTTACTTCTTTGCCCTTTTCACCGTAATATTTTGCATTAAAATCCTTTTTACTTTTCGGATCATGCAAAACCGTTTCGATTGACCAATATTCCTGAGGAGTAAAGTTTTCGATTTCTTCTTCCCTGTCACATATAAGCTTTGTCGCAACAGACTGTACACGACCGGCACTAAGTCCTCTTTTAACCTTTTCCCAAAGAATAGGACTGATTGTATAACCCACAATTCTGTCAAGCACACGTCTTGCCTGTTGTGCGTCAACAAGGTCCATATCAATCTTTCTCGGCTGTTTTATTGCCGCCTTAACGGCTGTTTTTGTAATTTCGTTAAACGTTACACGGCAATTTGACTCGGGGTCTATTTTAAGTGCCTCCGCCAAATGCCAGCTTATTGCCTCACCCTCGCGGTCCGGGTCAGTTGCGAGATAAACTACGTCGGCTTTTTTAGCCTCTTTTTTCAGTTGTGTAAGCAGCTGTCCTTTACCGCGTATTGTTATATATTTCGGTGTGTAATCATTTTCAAAGTCTATACCCATTTGACTTTTCGGAAGGTCGATTATATGCCCCATAGACGCCATAACTGTATAGTCCTTGCCAAGATATTTTTTTATTGTCCCCGCTTTCGCCGGTGACTCCACTATTAACAGCTTTTTCGTTGCCATATAATTTCCTCCGTATCTATAATTTCAGTTGATATTTACTTCCGGGAAGTTTTTTAACCAATCCCTTGACTTCAAGCATTATAAGCTTTGTATTTATCTCGCTTACATTTCTTTTCAGTTCCCTTGAAAGTTCATCTATCTGCATATCGCTTTTCTTTAATATATCTATTATCTGTTTTTCAAATTCATTTAGTTTGCTGTATTTACTGTCATCAACAGTTTTTTGTATCGGCTCACTTTTTACCTTTTTAGGTATAACTTTTTCGGCATACGGATATTCGCTTATTATATCCGCTGCGCCGTTTATCAGTTTTGCACCCTGTTGAATGATTTTGTTCGTTCCCAAGAAATTTGTATCTGTAATATTTCTCGGTACCGCAAATACATCTCTGTCATTTTCAAGTGCATATTTTGCTGTTATAAGTGCACCGCTCTTTGTCGGTGCTTCCGTTACGAGTATTCCGCGTGACAGTCCCGCTATAATTCTGTTCCTTGCAGGAAAATGATTTCTTATAGGCGGTGTACCGGGTGCGTATTCTGATATTATACAACCCTTTTCGGTAATTGCTTTGACAAGTTCAACATTTTCCGACGGATACACTATATCAAGTCCGCTGCCGACAACACCGACCGCCACTCCGCCGACATCAAGTGTTGCCCACGCACCGACCGTATCAATACCTCTTGCCAGTCCGCCGACAGTCACCGCACCGTATTGTGCCAATTCGCGACATATCCTGTCCGTCACAACACGTCCGTATTCCGACGAATTTCGTGTACCCACAACGCCTATTGTAAGCACCTTATCAAGCTCCAACACCTTGCCCTGTATATACAAGACATACGGCGGACTTGATATATTCTTTAATATTTGCGGATAGCTTTCACTGTCGTAAACCAATATTTTCTGATTTAATTTTGCGGTTTGTTCAAGTATTTTTTCTGCTTTGGATAAATCCTTGTCTGCAAGACTTGATTTTATTTTGTCACTCAAACCGTATATATTATTGAAGTTTTTTGAAAAATATATTTCTTCAACAGTTTTAAAATACTCTAAAAGTACTTTAATTTTTGATGGCGTAACACCGTATTTAGTTGTAAGCCATAACCAATAAAGTATATGTTCCATCAATCCACCACCTAAAATACATCTGTTACATTACTACAAATCTCAAAAATTGTCAAGACCTTTGGCGAACAAGTTCGTACATTAATATCGCC
>ULQG01005642.1_pt1 | contig 9740 bp, 9 predicted proteins | sample 1954251 | NCBI WGS metagenome assembly ULQG01 (sample SAMEA4835649, study PRJEB28245) | human gut metagenome | biome: gut microbiome; material: fecal sample | place: Denmark | collected 2008 | reverse complement strand
TGGTTTTTCTGTTTAAGGTTGGGTTTTGTCCCAGCCTCTTTAATCAATATCTGCTACTATAATGAGATCTGTGAGAACTATGCGATGAATGTGAGTAGTGAGAACAGTGAGAGTAATGATATAGTGCAGCATCAGCATTATCATTGTTTATTTTAGTTATAACTGAGTTTCTTACATTTTGGAAATCTTGACTATGCTGTAAAATTATTGGCATATCAGCATCAATGCTTTGAATTTCTTGAGCATAGACAGACGTAGGAGCGAATAAGCCAATGATAGACAGAATAGAGAAAAAAGCCTTTTTAATATCCATAACTATACTCCTTTACTTAAGATAAATTTATTGTAACATATTCTATGGTTTAGCACAAGTTACAGAGCCTTGAATTTATATTTGAGTTAGTATTAACTTCGTATTGTTTTTCTTCATCTGTTTTTAATAAAAATATTATATAATTTATCTATCAACGGTTTGTTACAAGGATGGTGAGCAACGTGAATTATTAAATTGAAGATGTTTTTAGTCCGCGTTCTTTTCCTCAAAATACATATATTTTCCGTAAGCTTGATGATGAAGAAACTGTTGATGACAGATTAAGACGTGCCTTGGCGATGAAGGGAAACCTGATTTTTGTTTCCGGTGCGTCTAAATCCGGCAAGACAGTGCTTTGTCATAGTGCCTAGCTGCTGAAAGCTACATTGCACTCAGCGGTAACCAAATAAGCACTAAAGCAGATTTTTGGAACCATATTGCGAAACAGCTGCCGTTGTCAGACGCAGTTGTAATGACAACCGGCGGGCAGGATACTGTTGCTAAAACAGGGCAGGCTCAATTTGCTGTTAATTTTGGTATAGCTAATATGGGAGTAAACATCAATAAAACTAATGGCGCTGCCTTTAATCAGCAGCTGGCAATGACCAACAACAGAACAGAGCGCCAGATAATCCAGTATCTGATTGATAATGATAAGGTATTGGTAATCGACGATTTTCATTATGTAGCGCGAGAGATGCAGATGTATATTGCACGTACCTTGAAAACAGAGCTTTTTAATGGCTTGAAGGCGGTAATCATTTCCTTACCGCCTCGAAGTGATGAAGCAATTATCTGCAATCCTGATTTAATCGGCAGAACTACCTCGATTGAAATTTTGCCGTGGACTGCAGACGAGCTGAAGGATATTGCTGTCAAGGGCTTTAAGCTGTTGGGCATGCCGATAGGCGAGGCCGAAGAAAATCTTTTGGCGCAGGAAAGTATTACTTCGCCACAGCTGATGCAGGAGAATTGCTTTCAGCTGGCCTTTGCAGCAATGCAGAAAAAGCAGTCTATCAGCCTGGAGCTGGTGCATTTTGCCTTTAAGCAGACAGCACGAAATTACGCACATTATGAGCGCCTGGTCAAGGCGATTGTGCAGGGACCTGTGCAGGGAATTGGCAGACGTAAGCTTTATGCGCTTGCACAGGGCAGTGTGGATATTTATCATTTGCTGTTGTTGGCGTTTAAGGCGGATCCGCCTGTTACCGAGCTGAGTATGGTTACATTGAAGGAGAGAATCAAAGGCTTATTGCTTAGCAAAGAGCTGCTTTCCAGTACGATTATTTCTGCAACCATCAACAAAATTATTAAAATTGTTGAAGCGACAATGCCTGACCTGGATGCGCTGGAATATAAAGCGCAGTGTCTGTATATTTTAGATCCGTTTTTGTTGTTTTATTTGAGGTGGAAGTAGCTTGCGCAAACGCTGTATAATATTCTTGTAAAGCAAATGAGGAGGTTTTTGTTATGACTATGAAAAAAATCAACGCCTTTGAGCAGGGCGAAGCAATTTTAAAGACTCTGTCCAAGGGTGCCTTTCTTACTACTGCTGCTGACGGCAAGCAGAACACAATGACAATCGGCTGGGGCAGCCTGGGCTTTAAGTGGGGACAGCCGACCTTCACTGTGATGGTGCGCCAAAGCCGTTATACCAAGGAGCTGATTGATGCTAATCCGGAATTTACCGTGAGCTTCCCGGTAAAAGAGGGCTTTGCTCAGGCGCTGGGACTGTGCGGCAGCAAGTCCGGCCGTGATCTGGATAAGTTTGCAGCTGCAGGCTTAACTACGGAAGCAGGCGATACCGTCAGCGTTCCTGTTATTAAGGGCTGCGGCCTGCATCTGGAATGCAAAATTGTAGAACACTACACCATGGCGGAGGACAAGTTCGACAAGGAACTGGGTGAAAAATGGTATGCCAACAAGGACTGGCACACATGCTATACCGGTATCATTACTGCCGCTTATGTAGAGGAATAACAGGCGAAGAACTGTAACAAACGCAAAAACAGCTGCCGCTTAGCGGCAGCTGTTTTTAGTAGTGCGCGTCAACGTGCGTTGCCGCGTAAAAAGTGGTCGGTAATTATTCTTGCTGCTTCTTCGTCCGTCATATCGGCAGCAATATCGTCGCTTTGGTTAAAAATGCTCATGGCTACACCGAAGAAAACAAACTTAGTGGTAATCTCCGGCACGGTATCCTCCTTCAGCAGGTTGTCCTGCATTGCCTTAGTAATCAGCTGAGCTAAAATATCATATTCATCATGCAGGATTTTGTGATAGCGCAGGATGCGTTCAATCGTTTCCTCACTCAATTTTACAGAATTATAGCGGGGAACAACCTTAAAGCCGTCACCGTCAGAATTAACTCTGCAGCCATTGGTGCCGCCGAGCATTTCAAAGCAGATAATCTGCCACAGAGTACTGTTGGCAACGTAAAAATGCACCATTACCTCAAAATATTTTTTGAGCTTTTCCTCAAAGCTGTCTACGCTGTTGACAGCCTGGTGCAGCTTTTCTAAAAAAGGTGCATTTTTATCGGCAACCAGCTTGTAGAAAAGGTGCTCTTTATTGCCGAAATATTTATAGACAGTTCCTTTGCCTACGTCAGCTAGGGCTATTATTTCATCGAGCGTAGCCTTTTCATAGCCATGCTGCGAAAAAACTTCTTCCGCTGCCTGCAAAATCCTTATATCCTTAGGTAATGACGTGTCTATTGCCACTATGAAACCTCCAACTATCCTAAATAGGAAATTTTTTCGTACATTTATTACATTTATTATACCTTTTTATGCGGATAATTGCTAGTGAAGTTTACATGTTTTATCAGCCGGAATTTTACTTTTCGTGACAAAATAAAAAACCCGCTCGCCGCGGGCGTTTTTATTTCGCGTAACTGCTGTCCGGCCCCTCAGCCGTCAGTGCTTTGTGCTTTTAGCATTTCCAAAAGTCCCCTCAATTGGCCGCTTCCACGAACCACCTTCTCTGTTTTTACGGTGGTGATGCGTTACGCGATTAAGCACTATTTTATTTACGGATTCTCTTACACTAATGTATTGTATCTGCAGTGATCGGAGAAACAAAAAACAACAACGGAAACAGACAGCTTGCGCTGTTCCAACTCCGTTGTTGTTTATGGTGAAATTATACAACCAATGTCCATGGTTGTAAACAATTTTTTTGTAAAGAGCGTTAAATTTTTCCTGAGCCTGTTGCTACTGCAACAAAAGTTACAGTTTTAAAGCATTTTCAGAATTAAAAGTCAAACTTTTGACCTGTCAGCAGTTCATATGCTTCGATGTATTTGCCGATGGTTTTGTCGATAACATCCTGCGGCAGCTCGTAACCTGCATCCGGGTTAGCACTCAGCCAATCGCGGACAAACTGTTTGTCATAGGATGGCTGGCCTTGGCCAACTTTGTAGCCTTCCAGCGGCCAGAAGCGGGAGCAGTCCGGGGTAATCATTTCGTCACCCAGTACAACCTCGCCGTTCTCGTCCAGACCAAATTCAAATTTGGTATCGGCAATGATGATGCCGCGCTCCAGAGCATAAGCAGCACATTTTTTGTAGATAGCGATAGTGTAGTCACGCAGCTTCAGAGCATATTCTTTGCCACGGCCCGGATACAGTTTTTCCAGGATTTCGATGCTTTGCTCTACGCTGATGTTTTCGTCATGGTCACCGATTTCAGCTTTGGTGCTGGGGGTGAAGATAGGCTCAGCCAGCTTTTGGGATTCCTGCAGGCCTTCGGGCAGCTTAATGCCGCAGATTTCGCCGGTTTTCTTGTAGCTGTCCCAACCGCTGCCGGTGATGTAGCCGCGAACGATGCATTCGATAGGCAGCATGTTCAGCTTTTTGCATTTCATGCTGTTGCCTGTGAATTCGGGTTTCTGGAAGAATTCGGGCATATCTTTGGTATCAACGGAAATCATATGGTTAGGAACAATGTCTTTAGTCAGATCGAACCAGAATTTGGAGATCTGAGTCAGCACAGTGCCTTTTTTCACAATCATGTTTTTCAGAATATGGTCAAATGCGGAAATACGGTCAGTGGCAACCATAATAATGCTGTCACCAACATCATACATCTCACGAACCTTGCCGGATTTAAACGGTTTGTACTCTTGCATTTTAATGCCTCCTAAAAATTTCTCAACAAGTAAATGCAGGCTCAGTGCCGGAATTTCTTGTCAGTGTTAAGTTTGTTATATTTTATGGTAATATCATAGCACAGTCCAACGAAAAAGTCGAACGTTTTTCGTGTTTTAACAAATATTTTTCGGATTATTTTACATCCTGCGGCAAAAGGCCGTCCAAGCGCAGCATATCGGCAGTGACCAAAGGCTGTCCCAAACGTCTCCCCGGCACAAATGTACCATGGCAGTCGCTGCCACCGCTGATAAGCAGACCGTGCTTTTTGCAATGCTGCAACAGGCGCTGTGTTCCTTCTTCCGAATGGTTGGAGTGGTAGCATTCAAAGCCGTCGAATTTCTCCGTCCGCAGGATGTCGAGCACACGCTCCAAGCCGGGGCCGTGAAAGCCGCTGGCAGCATGTGCGCACAGTGCTGCTCCGCCGGCAGCGTGAATTGCTGTGATTACCTCGCTGATGGCAGGAAATTCCGGAAAGCCCAGGTCATGCTCCGGCGTAAAGATGCGCTGAAAGAAATCGCTCACGCCTGTGCACAGTCCCTTGTCAATCAAATAGGCGAGGGCATGCCAGCCGCCGCGGTGTCTGTCATAGGTATAACGGGCGAACTCCGCTTCATCGACAGGCCAGCCGTCGCGTGCCAGCAGATGAATGCTGTCCACATCCTTCTGCTCCAGCAGTGCTTCGTTATGCTGCATTAATTCCAGCAGCTGTTTATTATGGATATCAATGCCATAGCCAAGAATATGAAACGACAAATCCTCCTTGGTGGAGCAGATTTCCGCCGCCGGCAGCAGCGTAATGCCTGCTGCCGCTGCCAACGTCATCGCTTCTGCAACGTTGGCTACGCTGTCATGGTCCGTTACGGCAATCAGCCCCAGCTGTTGCTTTTGCGCTTCCGCAATCAGCTCCGCTGGTGTCCAGGTGCCGTCCGAGGCCGTAGTATGTATATGTAAATCAGCTCTTACCGACATGTAAGCAGCTCCTTTCTATTAAATTCTGCTGTCAAAAAGCAGAAACAGAGTAAAATTTTTATATTTATAGCATAGTTTATAATCATATGCATGTCAACTGCCGGTAAAGATATTCTCTCATTACACAATAGTACGCAAAAATTTTTTTCGGCCTGCGTACTTTTGTAACAAGCTTAACACTTACTTATATTTTAAGGGTAATAGTCCCTATTATGAGTACGGATAAATTCGGTGTCTACTCTGCAAACACAATACTCATTGTAGACTTGACATTGTTTAACTTATGTTATATACTATGAACATCGTTGTATACGGGAGTATAAATTAGGGGGAATTCATTATGTTTAGAAAATTTGCTGCGATTATCAATGAAGTAGCACTCATCAAGCAAATTGCCGTTGGTCTTGTCATCGGCATTCTGCTGGCACTTTATGTACCGAAAGTGGTACCTGTTGTTACTATCTTCGGTGACCTGTTTGTAAAAGCATTAAAGGGCGTTGCTCCGGTGCTGGTTTTCTTCTTGGTTATGAACGCTATGGCCAAAAAGAAAAGCGGCGGCGAAGCAAATATGAAGCCTATTATCGGCTTATATGTTATCGGCACCTTCTTTGCATCTTTAGTTGGTGTAAGCCTGTCCTTCCTGGCACCTACCACTCTGCACCTGCAGGTTGCGGATGCTAAGCTCAACCCGCCCAGCGGCATTGTTGAGGTTCTGCATAACCTGATTCTGAGTGTTGTAGATAACCCGATTGCTGCTTTGCTGCATGCCAACTACATCGGCATTCTGGCATGGGCTGTAGTATTCGGTATTGCTATGAATATGGCTGCCAACGAAACTACTAAAAATGCTCTGGATGATGTTGCAAAGGCAATCACCCTGGTTGTTAAATGGGTTATCCATTTCGCTCCTCTGGGCATTATGGGCCTGGTGGCAACCTCCATCAGCGACAGCGGTCTGTCCGCAATTTCCAGCTATATACATCTGCTGGCAGTGCTCATCAGCTCCTACTTCCTGGTAGCGCTGGTTATGAACCCGTTGATTGTTTACTTCAACATCCGCCGCAATCCGTATCCGCTGGTTTGGGCAACCATCCGCGAATCCGGCGTGTATGCTTTCTTTACCCGCAGCTCCGCTGCTAACATTCCGGTTAACATGGCTCTGTGCAAACGTTTGGGCCTGAATCCTGATACCTACGCAATTTCCATTCCGTTAGGCGCAACCATCAACATGGCCGGTGCTTCCATCACCATTTCCGTACTGGCACTTGCTGCTGCCAATACTCTGGGTATTCATGTTGATATGCCGACAGCTCTCTTGCTGTGCATCGTTTCTACCGTTGGTGCCTGCGGTGCTTCCGGTGTTGCCGGCGGCTCTCTGCTGCTGATTCCGGTTGCCTGCGCTTCCTTCGGCATCAGCAATGATATCGCTATGCAGGTTGTTGGTGTTGGCTTTATCATCTCCGTACTGGAGGATGCTTGCGAAACTGCGCTCAACAGCTCCAGTGACGTTCTCTTTACCGCAACTGCCGAATTTGCAGAGCGCGCGAAGGAAGGCACTCTGAAGTCCGAAGACCTGGTTCCGAGAAACAACATTTAATTTAACATAACAACAAAACGGCCGCCGAAGCTTGTGCTCCGGCGGCTGTTTCATTTTGAAAGGATGATGTGGTTTTTATGTATTAGCCTTCAATGGCAATATATTTTTTGTCTTCGACTTTTTTAGGCTCAACCTTAGGAATAGTAACCTTCAGGATACCGTCTTCGAATTTAGCCTTGATATCCTCCTGGGTAACTGCTTCACCGACATAGAAGGTTCTTGCACATTGACCGCTGTAACGTTCACGGCGGATATAAACGCCTTTATCGTTCTTTTCGTCCTTGTCGAGGCCTTTAGCGGCGGTAATGGTCAGATAACCGTTTTCCAGTTTGGCGCTGACGTCCTCTTTTTTGAAGCCCGGCAGGTCGATATCCATTTCATAAGCGGTATCCGATTCCTTGATATCGGTTTTCATAACGTTCTGGGCATGTTTGCCGTACAACGGATTGCGATGACCGAAGAACTCTTTCTCAAACGGGAAATCCATTAAATCATCAAATAAGCTTTCACCAAATACACTAGGCATCATCATAAGTCATTCCTCCAATTTTATTGCGCTTGTTGTAGTCATTTTAATGTTGATGCAGCAAGTATTGATTTGATTTGCCAACGCGGGATTTGTGCTTTGCGGGTGCTGCCCTTGCAGCTCCTGTAGCTCATTTCCTTTGTTGATTATGTTATACCACTATTTGTTAGCACTGTCAAGTGTTGAGTGCTAATTTCTGGCGATTTCACAGAAATTACAAAAAAAGCGCTCTAAAATCCCCAAAATTCCTCCTCATCCTACCCGAATTTGCCATTTCGGGTAGGGACAAGTTACTAAAAATCCGTTATACTACAGCCAGAAGCAAAGGAAAAACAATTAATCCTTCTTGCTTTTCCGGCTTTACCGAACGGAGCGAGCAATGCAAAAACCAAAATGAAACAAGGCAAATTTTGGTAGCAGGCAGCGCAAGCCTCCGCAAGGTAAAAGAATACTTTACTTAAAGAGGAGGAATTTATCATGAAAAAATCTTTAGTACTCGCAATGGCAATGGCTCTTGGTGTAACCGCTTCTGCTTACGCTGCTAACCCGTTCAGCGACGTTCCTGCCGGCCACTGGGCATATGACAGCATCAATAAGCTGGCAGCTGCAGGCGTAATCGATGGCTATGGCGACGGCACCTTCGGTGGCGACAAGCTGATGACTCGCTATGAAATGGCACAAATCGTTGCCAAAGCAATGGCTAAGGGCGCTAGCGTAGAAAGACTGGCAGCTGAATTTGCTGACGAGCTGGACAATTTGGGCGTGCGCGTAGCTAACCTGGAGAAAAAGGCTGACAACGTAAAGATTACTGGTGAAGTTCGTTTCCGTTATGTTAACCAAGACGGTGCAATGGCAAAACCGGATCATGTTGAGTCTTATGAAGTTTGGGGCAATAAATCTAACCATACAGCAGATATCCGTTCCCGCATCTGGATTAACGGCATGATTAATGATGACTGGACATATACCGGCATGCTGCAGAATGTGCAGAACCTGAATAATAACACTGGTGATGAAAATACAAGCTTCCAACGCGCTTATGTAGACGGTAAGCTGGGTGGCATGGCAGTACGTGCAGGCCGCTATAATCTGGTAATTGCTGATGGCAATATCTATGATACCCGTGCTGATGGCTTGGAGCTGTCTTATGGCAATAACGTTAAGGTAAAAGGCTTCGTGGGCAAAGCAACTGATGATATCACTGTTGTACCATATATGGCGACTAACGGCGACAATACTTTTGCTGCTGATATTACTAATGGTGGCAAGTATTGGGGCTTGGCTGTGGAAGGCGAGCTGGCTAAGGGCTTGAAGGCTACTGCCGGTTATACTAAATTCAAAGATATGGGGACAGAAACAGCAGAAAAAACTGATATTGACAACGGCATCTGGCATGCAGGCATGAGCTATGATATCGGTCATTTCAATCTGTCCGCTATGTATCTGAAGGGTGATTTGTCTGCTGACAAATCTAATAATATTGGTAACATCGATATTAACAACGCTATTGATCAATATCTTGATGATGACGGCTTCGTTATCGGCCTGTCCTATAAGGGTGCTAAGGCTGAGGATGCAGGCAGCTGGGGCGCATGGGCTAAATATTATGACCAAGGCGCGCAAACCTATGTTGCACACACCACTGATGCTAACACCTTTGGCATGACTGGCTTCAAGGGCTTCGGCGTTGGCGCTAACTACACCCTCGCTAAAAACATCGTAGCTAACGTTGCATACTACAACACCGAATCCAAGCTGGCTAAAGAGATTCCTGGCGCTGCTGATCTTGATCGTACCAAAGATCATCGCTTCTGGACTGACGTAACCTTAACTTTCTGATAAACCTTCATACAAAAACTTCCTAAAATCGGCAGCGCTCCGGCGCTGTCGGCAGAGAACCGCCGCAAGGCGGTTCTTTTGCGTTTGGGTGGTGGGGCGACTGAGAGGGGATTGTTGTTTATAAACTTACTAATAGCATATGTATGATGGACCCCTCTTCGTCATCGCTACGCGATGCCACCTTTCCCCAAGGAGAGGATTACCTTTCTTCCCAAAGTCATAGCTTACACAACCCTTCCGTCTGCTCGTAGCTCCTTTCCGCCTCACTACGTTCGGCACCTTACCTGAGGGGCAGGCACAAGCTGTGGCTAGCGTAAAGTTTTTGTAGGAAAAACGGGAAATAAAA
>ULQG01061127.1_pt1 | contig 9897 bp, 10 predicted proteins | sample 1954251 | NCBI WGS metagenome assembly ULQG01 (sample SAMEA4835649, study PRJEB28245) | human gut metagenome | biome: gut microbiome; material: fecal sample | place: Denmark | collected 2008 | reverse complement strand
GGGATGCCGGACACCCGCCGCAGCCAGTTCATCAGGCTTTCTGGGGAAGCCTTTCTGCCTATAATACGGGCGGGTCACAGAAATAATTGCAGATAGCTCAAATTTTTACAGAAACAAAAGATCAGAACATATTTTCGTTATGATAACGCCCGCTGCAGACGAACTCCACCCACTCGGCCAGGTTCACGGCGTGGTCGCCGATGCGCTCCAGATATTTGATGACCATGAGCAGATCCAGGGCGGCATCCACCTTGCCGGGGTCGGCGGCGATCTCCTGCGCCAGCGTATGCTTGATGGCGTTGAAATCGTAGTCCACCTCATCGTCGGCGGCAATGACCCTGAGGGCGGCCTGCTCGTCCTCAGAGGTCAGGGCATTCAGGGCATCCAGGATCATCTTGTGCGCCTTCTGGCCCATCTTGATGGCCTGGCTCACAGCAGGGTCTCCCTCCTTGCGGACAGTGACCAGATGGGGGATGATCTCCGCGATATCGGAGGCATGGTCGCCGATGCGCTCCACATCCGTGACCACCTTCATGGTGGTGGAGATGCGGCGCAGGTCGCCTGCCACCGGCTGCTGGCGGAGCAGCAGGGTCATGCAGCGGTGCTCAATGTCCCGCTCCATGTTGTTGATGCGGCCATCGCCCTGCGCCACGGCAGCGGCAGCCTCGGCATCGGCGGTGCAGAGGGCTTCCATTGCAGCTTCCACGGCATCGGCAGCGCTCTGACCCATCTCGGTCAGGGCCGTTTTCAGGGCGGCAAGGTCGTTTTCGTATTGTGTACGGTTGCTCATTGCGTTTTTCTCCTTAGCCGAACCGGCCCGAAATGTAATCCTCGGTGCGCTTATCCTGCGGGGTGCTGAAGATCTGCGCCGTGGGGCCGGCTTCCACCAGCTCGCCCAGCAGGAAGAAGGCGGTGCGGTCGCTGATACGGGCTGCCTGCTGCATGTTATGGGTCACGATAACCACAGTGTAGTTCTTTTTCAGCTCGCTCATCAGCTCCTCCACCTTCATGGTGGAGCCGGGGTCCAGGGCGCTGGTGGGTTCATCCATCAGCAGGACTTCGGGCTTGACAGCCAGGGCGCGGGCAATGCACAGGCGCTGCTGCTGGCCGCCGGAAAGGCCCAGAGCACTCTTTTTCAGGCGGTCCTTGACCTCGTTCCAGAGGGCGGCACCCTTCAGGGAGCTTTCCACCAGCTCGTCCAGCTCTGCCTTGTTGTGCACACCGTGCAGCCTGGGGCCGTAGGTGATGTTATCGTAGATGCTCATGGGGAAGGGGTTGGCCTTCTGGAACACCATGCCCACCCGGCGGCGCAGCTCGGTGGGCTGCATCTCGCGGGCAAAGATATCCTGTCCTTTCAGGCGGACATCCCCCTCGATGCGGATCCCGGGCACAAGGTCGTTCATCCGGTTCAGGGTCTTCAGGAAGGTGGACTTGCCGCAGCCGGAGGGGCCGATGAGGGCCGTGATCTCCCGCTCGCCCATGTCCAGCGAAATATCTTTCAGCGCCTTGAAATCCCCGTACCAGAGGTTCAGGTTTTTGGCTGTGATAATGGGTGATACGTTTTCCATAGTTTTCCTCTTGTATTAACTCCCTCAGTCGCGGCTATGCCGCGCCAGCTCCCTCTGAGAGGGAGCCTTTTGCGTTGCGGGCAGGATAAGCCTCCCTCCGTGAGGGAGGTGGCATCGCGCAGCGATGACGGAGGGAGTTATCTACTGCTTCTGTTTCAGTTTGGTTTTGGCCAGCCGGGCTGCCAGATTGATGGCAAGCACCAGCACCAGCAGCACTGCACCAATGGCCCAGGCGGAGTCGAAATCGCCGTCCTCAAAGGCACGGAGATAGAGCAGCACCGACAGGGTGGCACCGTTGGAGGTGTAGGCCTTGAGCACGCCGTTGGCAATGACCTCGGCGGCACCGGCGGTGAAGAGCAGCGCGGCGCTTTCGCCCACGATGCGGCCCACGGCCAGGATGCAGCCGGTCACGATGCCGTCGATGCTGCAGGGCAGCACGATGGTGCGGATGATGTGCCACTTGCCCGCGCCCAGACCCAGCGCACCCTCACGGTAGCCCTGGGGCACCGTTTTCAGGGATTCCTGGGTGGTGCGGATGATGGTGGGCAGGTTCATGATCACCAGCGTCAGGCTGCCGGAGAGCAGGCAGGTCTGGAAGCCCAGTGTCTGGGCGAACACCAGCATACCCACCAGACCGTAAATGATACTGGGGATGCCCGCCAGCGTCTCGTTGGTGAACTCGATCACCGAGATGACCTTGCGGTTCTGGGCGTACTCGGTCAGGTAAACGGCCGCGCCCACACCCAGCGGCAGTACGATCAAAAGCGTCAGCAGGATGACATACAGCGTGTTGAGGATCGCAGGCAGGATGCCGTCTGTGCCCTTCAGCACACTGGCAGTGGTGGTCAGGAATTTCCAGCTGATGTGCGGGATGCCGCGCACCAGCACCATGCCCAGAATGCCCGCCACCAGTACGATGACCAGCACAGCCGAGGCCCAGACCAGAGCGTTCATCACGCGGTTCCAGGTGCGGCGGGAGGCAGAAGCACTGTTATTCATCGCGCTTTCCTCCCTTCAGCACCACATTGAGCAGGATATTGATGCCCATGATAAAGACGAACAGCACCAGCGCAATGCTGAACAGCGCCTGTTTCTGCAGGCCGCTGGCGTAGCTCATCTCCTTGGCAATGGCGGTGGTCAGGAAGGTGACGCTGCGGAACAGGCTGTCCGGCATGTTGGGGCTGTTGCCAGCCACCATCATCACGGCCATGGCCTCGCCGATGGCGCGGCCGATGCCCAGCACGATACCGGCTGCAATGCCGCTCCTGGCAGCGGGGACGCTGACCTTGAACCAGGTCTCGGCATCCGTTGCGCCCAGAGCCAGGCTGCCCTGCTCATACTCCGGCGGCACAGCGTTGAGCGCTGTGACCGACACCGACACGATGCTGGGCAGGATCATCACCGCCAGCACCACGATGGCGCTCAGCAGGCAGGCACCGGAGGCCTTGCCAAAGGTCTTGGCCACGGCGGGCACCAGCACCTGCATGCCCAGCAGGCCGAACACCACGCTGGGGATGCCGCTCAGCAGCTCAATGGCGGTCACGACCACGGTGCGCACCTTCGGGCCTGCGGCCTTGGAGAGGAACACCGCCGTCAGCAGGCCAATGGGCACACCGATCACGGTGGCACCCAGCGTGCCGTAAACGCTGGACAGGATGAAGGGCAGGATGCCGTAGGCCGGGTCGGCAGCGGTGGAAGCCCACCGGGTGCCGAACAGGAACCGGAACAGCCCGATCTTCTGGATGGCAGGCACACCGGAGATGACCATGTACACTGAGATCAGGAGCACACAGCCCACCGCCAGAATGCCGCAGAGGAAGAAGATGAAGTTCATCACCGCTTCCAGCCACTCAGCAGGGGTTCTGGGAAGAGAAATCTTTTTGTTGTTCATAGCATCATTGCTTTCCGCAATTACTCATTCACAGGAACAGCACCGGCAGTGCGGATCAGGTCAGCAGCATCGGCACTGGTGGCAAAGTCGAAGAAAGCCTGTGCCTGCTCAGACAGGGTGACAGACTTGTTGGTGACGAACACGAAGGGGCGCTGCACCTCATAGCTGCCGTCCTTGACGGTCTCCTCGCTGCACTCCACACCGCCAACGGTGACCATCTTCACGGTGTCGCCCACAGCGGACAGGGAAGCGTAGCCGATGGCCAGAGGGTTGGCCTCCACAGCGCTGATGACAGCGCCGGTAGCGGTCAGCTCCTGCGCGTACTTGCAGCTGTCCTTGACATCCACGATGCTCTCAAAGCCATCACGGGTGCCGGAGCCAGCCTCACGGCCGATCAGAACGATCTCGCCGTCGCCGCCGCCAACCTCAGACCAGTTGGTGATCTCGCCGGTGAACATCTGCTTGAGCTGGTCAACGGTCAGATCCTCCACCTTGCTTGCATTGTTGACGATGATGGCGATGCCGTCCAGAGCGATGGTGGTGCCCTCCACGTCAGCCTTCTCGTCGTCCTTCAGGGCACGAGAGGACAGGCCGATGTCCAGGGTCTTATCGGTAGCACCGGTGATGCCTGCGCCGGAACCGGTGGGGTCGTAGCTGACAGTGACACCCGGCTCAACCTCAGCAAAGCCTTCGGTCAGGGCAGCGATGACGTTCTTCATGGAGGTGGAACCACCGGTAGCAACGTTGCCGGACAGGGCAGCAGCGGTAGAAGAAGCAGTGGAGCCTGCAGCAGTAGAGGTAGAAGAAGCTGCAGCAGAGGAAGCAGAACCGCCGCAGGCGGTCAGGGCAGCAGCGGCAGCAACTGCACCGCAGACAGTGAGAAACGAACGACGCGTGATCTTTTTCATAATATTTGTCCTCCAAACATCCGGGCTTTCCGTTCCCGGCTCTTGTTTTCGTGTTTTCCTTGGGTACGGCACTATTGTATCCCAGTCGGTAAGCCGCTTCGACCACAAGCGGGAAAAATCGAGGTAAATTGTTTGGACATGTTTTTACCCCAATGTAAAATTTGGGCGCAAAAAAGCCCGGGGTGCAGGTGCACCTCGGGCTTTTGGGGGATATTAGACTTTATCGACAGCGGAGACTGTCACTTTGCCGTCACTCGTCAGAGCAAACTCAGCATTCTTGCCCTGCAAGGTCACATACAGCTTGAACGGCGTGCCCTTCTTAAAGGTCTCGTAGTCGCTGACCGATGCCTTGAACTGCGGCACGACGGTTTTGCTGAACGCACCGGCGGTTTTCACCAGAGCGTCTGCCTTGTTCTGGAGCTCCAGCTCGTTCTTGTCGATCTTGGCGTGGAACACTTTTATGAACGCATCTCCTACAAGGCCGCTGCCATTGTACTTGATGCGCACATTGGGTTTGCAGAGATAACTTTTGGCGTTTTCATCGCCAACCACTTCGTCGCCGGTCAACACCATATCCGCGGCTACCGTCACTTCAAACTCACCCAGCCCGATGGTCGCGGACGAGATCTCGCTGCCGCCCCCATCGCAGCCGGTGAGGACACCAGCGGCAGAAGCGGCCAGCACAGCGGCGGCAGATGCTTTCAGAAAATCACGGCGGGAAAAAACATTGCGCATCAGAAATTCCTCCCATTTCAGATCTGGTTTATTCCTATCACCATAGTACCATATTTACCCAGACTGTCAAGGGACAGAATTCAACCCCTCAGTCTCGCTGCGCTCGCCAGCTCCCCTCATAGGGGAGCCCTTGGCATATCGGGAAAGTCTGCACGGATGGACAAAGCACCGTCGTTAAAGCTCGACCTCCACGCCATCGGGGCGGTAGAAGGTGACGTTCCTGCGCCACTGGGGCTCGCCCATGGTGCGGCGGTAGCAGTCTGCCAGCTGCCGCACGGCTTCCTCGGGGCTGCGCACCTTTCCGCCGCAGCAGGGGAGCACCAGCACCCGGAACCAGGCATCAAAGAGATGCTCTGTCCAGCCGGTGTCCTTGGCCCCGCACCGGGCGTAAAAGCCCAGGCGGCGCACGGCCATGGCCTCGTCCTCAGCTTTTTCGGGGCACTCCGCTTCAATGAGGATGGCCTGCGCGCCCTTCTCGTGGTCAGGCAGGGCGGCCAGCAGAGCGGCTCCGATGCCGCCGGCCCGATACTGGGGCAGAACGGCAAAGTAGTCCAGCTGGCTCACCTCACAGCCCACGGGCCGCACCATCAACAGATACGCCACCAGCGCGTCGTTCTCATACACGCCCCAGGTGTGGGCGGTACCGGCGGCCTCGCTGTTCAGGATCATGCTCAGGGGCTTCAGCTCTCCGGCAGGAAAATCCCGGCGCATCTCGTTCAGGTAAACGTTCGTCAGCTCTTCGGCGGTCAGCAGCCGCCAGGTCAGGCTCTCGGGGTTCATACGATACGGGTTCCTTTCTGGTAGACAGCCTGAATATTCAGTTCCTTGTCCGCCAGGATCACATTGCCGTAGCGGCCTGCAGCCAGACTGCCGTAATCATTGTCGATGCCAATGCTCTTGGCGGGGTTTTCGCTGGCGGCGCGGACAGCGCTTTCCAGCGGGACGTTCATCTCCAGCACGGCACGCTTCATGCAGTCGTACAGGCAGGTGGCACTGCCCGCAATGGTGCCGGGGTGCTCGGTCAGGGTGGCGCGGGGGCCGCTGACCGTGACCGCCTGACCGCCCAGGCTGTACTGGCCATCGGGCAGGCCGCAGGCCATCATGCTGTCGGCGATCAGGATGACATGGTCATCCCCGAAGGTGTTGAAGGTGAACCGCACCATGGCCGGGTGGATGTGAACGTTGTCGGTGATGAGCTCCACCTCCGCGCCCCGTTCCAGCGCCGCAATGATGGGGCCGGGCTCCCGGTGGGTGATGCCGGGCATGGCGTTGTACAGGTGGGTCATGTGGGTCGCGCCTGCGTCAAAGGCGGCGTTGGCGGTGTCGTAGCTGGTGCAGGTGTGGGCAATGGAGATGCGCACTTCGTCATGGCAGGCGGCAATGAACTCCAGCGCACCCGGCTCCTCCGGGGCGATATCCACCAGCTTGATCAGGCCGTTTGCCCGCTTCTGCAGGCGGCGGAACATTGCAACATCCGCCTTGTGGAGATACTCCGGGTTCTGGGCACCCACCTTGTTGGGGCTGATGAAGGGCCCCTCCATATTGATGCCCACAAGGTCTGCGCCTCTGCCGTTTTGATGGGCGGCGGCAGCATCCATCACACCGTTCAGGATCTCTTCTGAGAAAGTCATAGTGGCGGGGCAGATGGCCAGCACGCCCTTACCGGCCTCAAAATCGGCCAGGGTCTGGATGGCTTCTTCATTGCCGTCACAGAAATCCTTGCCCATGGCACCGTGGAAGTGGATATCCACCAGACCCGGCAGAGCGTAAGCGCCCTTGGCATCCACGATCTCTTCGCCTTCCTCCGGCTGTGCAAAGGGCACGATGCGCCCCTCCCGGATGGTCAGGCTCCCCTCCTCAAAGGTGTGGCGGGGGGTATAAATCAGAGCATTTTTGATGATCATAGTATCGGTCTCCTAACCTCTCAGGCGCTTCGCGCCAGCTCCCCTGATAGGGGAGCCAAGTTCATGCTGTTACTTTCTTGCCTCTCCTACCAGGAGAGGTGGCATCGCGTCAGCGATGACGGAGAGGTTCTGTAATTACAGCAGGCTCAGTGCTTCCTCATCGGCCACAAGGATGCAGTCGGGGTGCATCTGCAGGATGGAGCCCGGGCACTCGGGGGTCACAGGGCCGGAGACGACCGCCTTGACTGCCTTTGCCTTTGCCAGACCGTTGGCCACCACCAGCACCTTGCGGGCCTGCATGATGGTCTTGATGCCCATGGTGTAGGCCTGCTTGGGCACCAGATCCTCGTTGCCGTCAAAGAAGCGCTTGTTGGCCTCGATGGTGGCAGGGGTCAGATCCACGCAGTGGGTCTCCAGCTCAAAGGCCTCGCCCGGCTCGTTGAAGCCGATGTGGCCGTTGGGGCCAAGGCCCAGCAGCTGCAGGTCGATGCCGCCCACGCTGTGGATGATCTCGTTGTACTTTTTGCAGGCATCCGCAGCATCGGGGTTGGTGCCATCAGGCAGATGGATGGCCTCGGGGCGGATGTTGACCTTGTCAAACAGGTTCTTGTGCATAAAGCTCCAATAGCTTTCGGGGTGCTCCTTGGGCAGGCCGCGGTACTCGTCCAGATTGACGGTGGTGACCTCAGAGAAATCCAGGTCGCCCTTATTGTACCAGTCCACCAGCTGAGCGTATGCGCCAACAGGGGTGCCGCCGGTCGCCAGACCCAGCACGCAGTTGGGCTTCATAATGACCTGTGCGGAGATGATGTTGGCAGCCTTGCGGGACATGTCCTTGTAATCTTTTGCACGAATGATCTTCATAATGGGGAACCTCCTGTTATTTTGCTTTGTTGTTTTCAGTATAGCATATTTTCCGGCCAAAAGGGTAGCCGGTTTGTGAACAAAACAAAATGCCGCCGAAAGCGGGGCGTAAACGCCCGCCCTCAGCGGCATTTTTACAGTTTGGGAATGGATGCGGAAGCAACCAGCCTTCCGCACGGAAACGTGCTCAGAAGGGTGCTTACAGCATCTTCTTCAGCTCATCATACACGAACTGCACCTTGGTGCCGATGATGACCTGGCAGGTGGTCTTGTCGGGGCGGATGACACCGGCAGCACCGGCAGCCTTCACAGCCTTTTCATCCACAGCGGTGTAGTCCTTAATGGTGAAGCGCAGGCGGGTAGCGCAGTAGTCCACGCTGGAGACGTTCTCCTTGCCGCCGATGGCCTTCAGCACGCCAGCAGCAACTTCAGTGTAGTTGTTGTTGGCCAGAACGACCTTCTTCTCAGCCTCTTCGGCATCCTCGTCCTCACGGCCGGGGGTCTTCAGGTCGAACTTGGTGATGGCGAAGTAGAACACGAAGTAGAACACCACGAATGCAGCGATGCCCAGAGGAATGATCATCCAGGTCTTAGCAGCTGCAGGCAGAGAAGCGGAGAACACCAGGTCGGTAGCACCTGCGGAGAAGCAGAAGCCAGCACGGAAACCGGAGTAGTAGGTGATGATGGTGAAGATGCCGTACAGAGCGGAGTACACAACGTACAGCGGGAAGCACAGGAACATGAAGCCGAACTCGAAGGGCTCGGTAACGCCGCAGACGAAGGCGCAGATAGCAGCGGACAGAACCAGACCGATGGCAGCCTTCTTGTTCTTGGCGGTACGGACCATGGCCAGTGCAGCACCGGCGATACCGAACATCATGCAGGGGAAGAAGCCGGACATGTACATACCCAGGCTCCAGCCCACGTCAGCAGAGGTCTCGCCTGCCCAGAAGTGGGACAGGTCGCCCAGGCCGATGGTGTCGAACCAGAACACGTTGTTCAGAGCGTGGTGCAGGCCGGTGGGGATCAGCAGACGGTTCAGGAAAGCGTAGATGCCAGCACCGATGCCGTCCATGCCTGCGATGCCTCTGCCAATGGCGACCAGTGCATCGAAGATGACGGGCCAGACGAACAGCAGAACGACAGAAACAACGATGGAGATCAGGCCGGTGGCGATTGCAACGAAGCGCTTGCCGGAGAAGAATGCCAGCCAGTCAGGCATCTGGGTGTTCTTGAACTTGTTGTAGCAGGCTGCACCCACCACAGCGGCCAGGATGCCGATGAAAGAGTTGCCGGCCACCTTCTGGAAAGCGATGTAGGTAGCGGTGCCCTCTTCCAGGGTGCGCACCATGCTGACCACGCCGGGGCTCAGCAGCTGCTGCATCATCAGGTAGCTGACCAGGCCAGCCAGACCAGCGGTACCATCGTGGTCATCAGCCAGGCCAACGGCTGCGCCGATGGCGAACAGCCATGCCATGTTATCGATCAGAGCGCCGCCTGCCTTGACCAGCAGGAAACCAACAGTGTAAGCTGCGCCGGAGGTTGCAGCACCGGGAACACCCATGACACCCGGGGCCAGAGCATAGCCGAGACCCATCAGGATGCCGCAGATCGGCAGCACAGCGACGGGAAGCATCAGAGCTTTGCCCAGTTTCTGGAGATACTTCATCATAAGACACATTCCTCCTTAAAGAATGTTGTTGTTATGGAGGCCTCTGGTTGCAGGCTGTCCATAATTGCGTAACAATATTTTAACACATCCTCCGAAAAAAAGAAATAGGGTTCACGCCCGTTTTCGCAATTTTGCACCAAAAATCCTTGAATTTGCATCTTTCGTGAAAAACTTTTTGGAATTATTGCGCATTTCAGAGCAGGATTCTGAAAAAACTTTTCTTTTGCCCTTTCTTCCCAAACCGCTTGCATCCCGCGCCGGAATCGGGTACTATACTTATAAATAGAAAAACACAAGACCCAGGGAGGTTCTTTTTATGGAATGGACTGATATCCGCCTGACCGTGGCCAAGGCC
>ULQG01035029.1_pt1 | contig 9932 bp, 9 predicted proteins | sample 1954251 | NCBI WGS metagenome assembly ULQG01 (sample SAMEA4835649, study PRJEB28245) | human gut metagenome | biome: gut microbiome; material: fecal sample | place: Denmark | collected 2008 | reverse complement strand
GCTGGCGAACTTCAAATCCTTATGACCTGCCTCAATGGCACTGTCCATCACCAGCTGGCTGAAGGGCTTAGAGTTCTTCACCGTACCAGTCATATCCTTGCTATACACATTCAGGTATTCCAGATCCGTTAAGGTATCTACACACAGCACAGCGGTCTCAATCTCGTCGCACTCTTTTTTATGGTCCTTGGCCCACTGCTTGCAGCCACGCAGACCGGCCTCCTCGCCGTCTGTGATCATGCAGCACACCTCGGTGTTTTCAAATTCCACACCGGCCATATCCAGCATACGCAAAGCACACACCGCCGCATAAGTACCGGTCAGGTTGTCATTGGCGCCGGGAGAAATGGTCTTAAAGTCCACAAAGCAGAACAGGGTGATCATAAACAGCGCGGTGACAAAGTGGAAATAGTAGCTGTAATTCAGCATAAAATCGCCGAAAGCGCCCATATCCGCAAAGTGAGCAATCAGGCAGATCACTGCGGTAATAAAGGAGATGATCGCGCAGACAATGGTACCGCCCATAAAAATTCCCATCAAGGGCAGCTTGCCCTTGGCATAGTACAGATGACGCCATTCATAGGCTGCGTCAATATGGCCGCTGATTACAATGCGGCGCTTCACCTCACCGGTGGGCTTGCGGGTGGCGCAAAAGTTGTGGCCCTCTACCTTCTTATAAAGCGGATCCATAAACCGCTTGTAAAACAGGAACTCCATTACGGTGATAAACAGACCCACAAAAGTCACACCGCCAACAATACACTGGGCGATCCACCAAGGCAGCACACTGGTAAACACCAGCGCGGCACACACCACCACAGCCAGGATGATGGCTACACTGACGATTTTTGTAAAGTGCAAAAAGGCCTTAGGCGCCATTTTGTAGCTTTCAAAGTGGGTCTCGTCACAGAAGGGGTCCATCTCTTTTTTGATGTGCTTCTCGGCAGCCAGGCAGTTGCTGTTGCCGGACTCCCGGGGACCGTACTTCTTAATGATGTTGGTGATCTCCTTGACTGTGTAATCCACATTTTCGTCGATCACCTGCTGGGGAAATTGGCTAAATTTCATACTTATTTTTCTCCTTTTGCTTTGCGTTCTTCGTTGAGCTTCAACTCATAATGGGTGTCGCCGCAGTAGAACAAACGGCGGGGCTTTTGCCGCTGGAAGGTGCCCGGCTCCGCCACGCTGGTTACAGCATAGCCGATTCCCAAGGCGTCCAGCGTAGGCTTAAAGGCCTCCAGTCGCTCTTTGAAGTCCGCGTATTTTTTTCTCTCTTCGGCCGACCAGGCAACCTCTGCCAGAGCCTGCATACGGGGGTACACATTCAGATCCAGTTTTGGACGCTTGCGGATCCACTCGGTCCATACCTCAGCCTCTACGCCCAGCACATGGTCATAGGAACGAGGCAGAATATGATAACGACCCGGGTCGAAATCGTATGTATAGCTCAACGGGTACTGCCCGTAGGTCATATCAAAGTAAAAACTGCGGTGATTGCTCAGGATCACATCGCCGCCGCGGGCAATATGCCGCTCCACATTCTTATCCCGCTTGGGGGTCCAGTATTGACCGATCACAGAGGGGTCCAGATTGCCGGCGGCCAAAATCTCATTCCAGCCGATCAGGCGCTTACCCTTCTGCTTTACATATTCCAGCACCCGGTTGTTGAACCAGCCTTGCAGCTCTTCCACATCGTTTAGGTGCATCTCTTTCATCTTCGCCTGGCAGTGAGGACACTTCTTCCATTCGTCCTTGGGCGCCTCATCGCCGCCAATATGGAAGTAAGGCGCGTCAAACAGTTCGCACACTTCATCAATCACATCAAAGATAAACTGGAAGGTACTCTCCTTGCCCAGGCAGGCAGAGCGGTTCCAGTCCATTACGCCGTGCAATGTAGGCACACGACCGCCAAAGTAGCCGGGCACCTCGCGTTCCAGTTCCCGACAAGCCAACCAGGGATACGCTGCCTGCGCCGCCGCAAAATGGGCAGGCATGTCAATCTCCGGCACAACCATAATGCCCCGGGCGTTGGCATAGGCCACGATCTCCCGAATATCCTCCTGGGTATAAAAGCCCTCATGAGGCTCGTTAACCATGTGAGAAGTATGCCAGCCGTCCACCTGGGTGCAAGTGCGCTTAGAGCCGATCTCCGTTAAGCGCGGATATTTTTTGATCTCAATGCGCCAACCCTGATCGTCCGTCAGATGCCAGTGGAACACATTGAGCTTCATCATAAAGAGCATATCCAGCAGTCGCTTGACTTCTTCTTTGCCAAAGAAGTGGCGGCTCTCGTCCAGGCTCATACCGCGCCAACCCCAACGGGGAGCATCGTGAATGCTGCAGCAGGGCACCGTACGCCCGCCGATATCATAATCCGCCAAAATACGCAGGGATTGCAGCGCATAGTAAGCACCGATAGGCGTAGCGGCAGTGATGTGCACCTTCTCCGGGGTCACATTCAAGGTATATGCTTCCTTTTGCAACGCCGGGTTGCGGGTGACAATGATCCGTGCCTCCCGGGTGGTGGTGCGCACCAAAGGAATACGCAGTTCGCTCTTCACCTTCTCGCCGTCCTGCAAGGTGAAGGCGCCGTCCAACGCCTGATATGCGCGGGGATTGGGAATCAAATGCATACTCATTCTCCATTTCTGAAATTCCGACCGGGCGCAGTGCGTCGGATCGGGTAAAGAGTGAAATAAAAATATGTGCGTTTTCACGCCGTCTATTTTATCATATTTTCACCATAATGTAAACGCTTTGAGCCGCGCAAATTGTGAATTTTGTATGTTCGACACATTACTGCATTCGCCGCATAAGAGACCCATGTTCAAAATCCGCGCCTTGACACCGCCGTTCATCGTGTTATAATTAAGTACGTTTAGATTACAGAAATGAGTTGACGACTATGGAACAAAGCAAAGATTTTTTAGCCACCCGGCCCATCGGACGACTGCTGCTCCAGCTGTCCCTGCCCACAGTAGCCGCCCAACTGATCAATATGCTTTACAATGTGGTGGACCGCATTTACATCGGCCACATTCCCGGCGAGGGCGCACTGGCGCTTACCGGGGTGGGCGTGTGTATGCCGCTGATCCTAATCATCTCCGCCTTTGCGGCATTGGTGGGCAACGGCGGCGCACCTCGGGCCTCCATCGCCTTAGGCAAGAAGCAAACGGCAGAAGCTGAGCAGATTCTGGGCAACTGCTTTGTCACGCAACTGCTGGTGTCTGCGGTACTGACAGCGGTGGTGCTCATCTGGAACCGGCCGCTGCTACTGGCATTTGGCGCCAGTACCAACACCATTGATTACAGTGCGGCCTATATGAACCTTTACGCCTTGGGCACCGTATTCGTGCAGCTGACCCTTGGCATGAACGCCTTTATCACCGCCCAGGGCTTTGCTAAGGTAGGTATGCTCTCGGTGCTCATCGGCGCCGTTGCCAATACAGCACTGGATCCGCTGTTTATCTTCGGCTTCCACATGGGTGTGCGAGGTGCCGCGCTGGCTACCGTGCTGTCCCAGGGACTGTCCTGCCTGTGGGTGCTGTCTTTCTTACTTGGCAAAAAGACTTTTATCCGCATTCGCCGGTGCAATCTGCGTCTGCACGCCAAGGTCATTCTCCCCTGTCTGGCGCTGGGCAGTGCCCTGTTCGTCATGCAGGCCAGCGAGAGCGTAATCTCCGTATGCTTTAACACCTCACTGCTGAAATACGGCAGCGATCTGGCAGTGGGTGCCATGACCATTCTCACCAGTGTCATGCAGTTTGCTATGCTGCCGCTGCAAGGACTGGCACAAGGTGCCCAACCCATTATCAGCTACAATTACGGTGCCGGAAACAGCAACCGCGTACGCCGCGCGTACCGACTGCTGCTCACTTACAGCGTTTGCTACGCCATGCTCTTTTGCCTGCTGATCCAGCTGTTCCCCGGCGTGTTTGCCGCCATCTTCACCTCTAACGCAGAATTGCTGGCCTTTACCAAGCCGATGTTGCGCATTTACACTCTGGCGCTGGGGCTGTTTGGTATTCAAATCGCCTGTCAAATGACATTTACCGCCCTGGGTAACGCCAAGGCGTCCATCATCGTGGCGGTGATGCGCAAGTTTATTCTGCTGCTGCCGCTGATCTACATTATGCCCCACCTGTACACTGCTGACCTAACCAAGGCTGTCTTTATGGCGGAGCCGGTGGCAGATGTGCTGGCCGTGGCCTTCACCGGCGTTCTTTTCTTCTTTGAATTCCGCAAGGCCCTGCGTGCCATGCCAAAAAGCGAGAAAAACAACTAAAAGTAAATGTCGGCTGTACCAGGCAGCGCCATTTCTCTGTCCTATAATTCTCCCTGTCATTTGCACCCGGTGGCTTTTTGTGTTACAGTAAGAGTGCAAGGGAGGTCATGGTATGAAAAAGCAACAGGACAAAAACAACCCGCCGGAGGAATGGGAATTGACTCTGACCCTGGAGCCGGAGGAAGAAGAACAACCGGAACCCGGCGACGGCAGCGCCTTAACGGACGAGGACATTCTGCTGCTGGGCTACTTAGGCCGCCACCTGGGCGGTAAAAAATAAAAAACTGTCCCCCTTTGGCGCTTTGTGTTATACTGAAAGTACCAAGGGGGATTTTTATGCGCGTATTTGATTTTGACAATACCATTTATGACGGTGAGAGCGTCATCGACTTTTACCTGTTCAGCCTGCGCCGCAATCCAAAGGTAGCACGCTATGTGCCGGTGGTGCTGTATCACCTGCTGCGCTATAAATTGGGGCGCACCACCATGGCAGACTTGGAGCAGGCCGGACGCAAGCACGCCGCCCAATACCTCAGCAGCTTTGACGACCCAGAGGGGCTGGTCCGGGACTTTTGGGACGGGCATATACGCAAGATCAAAGCCTGGTATCACCCGGAAAAGGACGATGTGATCGTCACCGCCTCGCTGAATTTGATTATGGACGAGGTGTGCCGCCGCCTTGGGGTGCAGCACTGTATCTGCTCCGTGGTGGACCGCCAAACCCTGACGGTGGAGTATATCAACTTCAGCGCCAATAAGGTGTCCGCTTTTCGCAAATGCTTTGGAGCAAGCGCCGTACCGGACGCATTCTATACCGACAACGCCGCCGACCTGCCCATGATCCATCTCTCCCGCACCGCCTACAAAGTCCGCCACAACCGCATAACCCGAATTAAATAGCAAAAAATCCCGCCCGAGCAGGCAACACCTGTATCGGGTGGGATTTTTTTATATTTCTGCTTTACTCGTCGTCGGAGGAGAGTTTGAGCACTGCCAGGAAGGCCTCCTGGGGCACCTCCACCTGACCGAACTGGCGCATACGCTTTTTGCCCTCTTTCTGCTTTTCCAGCAGCTTTTTCTTACGGGTCACATCGCCGCCGTAGCACTTGGCCAGCACATCCTTGCGCAGGGCCTTTACCGTCTCGCGGGCAATGACCTTGCCACCGATAGCCACCTGCACCGGTATCTCAAACAAATGCCGCGGGATATGCTCCTTGAGCTTCTCCGCAATGCGGCGCCCCCGCTGGTAAGCCTTGTCCCGGTGGATAATAAAGCTCAGCGCGTCGATGGTATCGCCATTGAGCAGCACATCCACCTTCACCAAATCCGAGCGGCGGTATTCCTTGATCTCATAATCGAAAGAAGCGTAGCCACGGGTGCGGGATTTAAGTGCGTCAAAGAAATCATAGATAATTTCATTTAGCGGCAGCTCGTAATGAATATCTACCCGATCCGGGGTGATATAGCTCATATTCTTAAAGATCCCCCGCCGATCCTGGCACATATCCATAATGGTGCCCACAAACTCACTGGGCACATAAATATTGCAGTCCGCAAACGGCTCCTCGCAGTAGTCAATCAGGGACGGATCCGGGTAATTGGTGGGATTGTCGATCTCCACCATGGTGCCGTCGGTCATGTGGATCTTGTAGATCACCGAGGGCACGGTGGTAATCAGATCCAGGTTGTACTCTCGCTCCAGGCGCTCCTCAATAATCTCCAAATGCAGGAGACCCAAAAAGCCGCAGCGAAAGCCAAAGCCCAGAGCGCCGGACGTCTCCGGCTCATAACTTAGGGACGCGTCATTAAGCTGCAGCTTCTCCAGCGCGTCTCGCAGGGCCTCATAATCCGCACCGTCTGCCGGGTACACACCGCAGAACACCATTGGGTTCACCTTGCGGTAACCGGGCAGCGGCTCCGCTGCCGGCGCATTTGCCAAAGTGATGGTATCGCCCACCCGGGCGTCAGAAACGGTTTTGATGGACGCGGTAATATAGCCTACCTCGCCGGAGGAGAGCACGCCGGTATTCTCCATGGAAGTGGCCCGCATACGACCCACCTCCACCACGGTAAACTGGGCACCGGTGGCCATCATACGCATGGTATCGCCGGCCTTGATTTTGCCGTCCATTACGCGCACATACACGATCACGCCACGGTAGCTGTCATAAACCGAGTCAAAGATCAGCGCGCGCAGGGGCGCATTGTCGTTGGCAACCGGCGGGCGGATCTCCGTCACAATCCGCTCCAGCACCTCCTCCACATTCTGCCCGGTCTTGGCAGACACGCGTGGGGCGTCCATACAGGGAATGCCCACCACTTCTTCCACCTCCTGGGCCACCCGCTCCGGGTCCGCTGCCGGCAGGTCGATCTTGTTGATCACCGGCATAATGTCCAGGTCGTGATCCAAAGCCAGGTAGGTGTTGGCAAGGGTCTGCGCCTCTACGCCCTGAGAGGCGTCCACAATCAAGATAGCGCCCTCGCAAGCCGCCAGCGAGCGGCTGACCTCGTAGTTAAAGTCTACATGGCCGGGGGTGTCGATCAGGTTAAATTCGTAGTGCTCGCCGTTTTTGGCGTCATAACCCAGCGTCACTGCATGTGCCTTAATGGTAATGCCCCGCTCCCGCTCCAGGTCCATATCATCGAGAATTTGCTCCTGCATATCCCGCTGCTGCACAGAGCTGGTCAGCTCCAACAGTCGGTCCGCCAAAGTGGACTTGCCGTGGTCAATGTGGGCAATGATGGAAAAATTGCGAATGTTCTCTTTCTTTACAGCCAATGGTCTTCCTCCGAAAGTCAATGAATCAGCGCCCGGGCTCCGAAGATGGCCAGCAGGCACAAGCCTACGCTCAGCAGCGCATACAAGATCGCCGGTGCCGTGCGCCCGCTGCTCAGCAGGTCATAGGTCTCCAACGAGAAGGTAGAAAATGTGGTAAACCCGCCGCAAAGCCCCACCTTCAAAAACAGCAGCAGCGGCTGGGAGTTGATTTTATGCCTTTCACACAATGCGGCCAGCAGCCCAATTCCAAAGGCGCCCAGCATGTTGATGCACAGAGTGATAATGGGAAAAGGCGTTTGACGCACCGGGATCAGTCCAAGCAGATAGCGCAGTATTGCACCCACAAAGCCGCCCAGACCTACAAAAAGTACGTTTATCACGGCCGATCCCCTTTGCTGTTCTTTAGCTGGCGAACCTCGCTGCGAATTTCTTTTTTTCGATGCCGCAGGCGGCTGAACAACCGCACAAGATAATAGAAAGGCAGCAAAACGGGGCATTTTTCCAGCACCGGGTAGGTGTTTTTCATAATGGATACTTTGGGAAACAGGCGAGAGAGAATATAGCGTCCTTTGCCGCCGTGCTCGTCCACTTTCTCCGCCATGGTCTTGCCCTTGCCGTAAACGGTACCGGAAAACATATCGTTCAACAGTTGCCGGCCGTCGTCAGTCAGTTCGCCGCCGGCAAACACAGCCTCCGCCAAACCGATCACCGTTTGGTGAAAGGGGGAGATGCTCATCTTCGCCACCATAGACTCCACATATTTCATGTTCATCTGCGGCTGCTTGGCGCGCAGCAAATACATATCGCAAAGGAATCGAACGCCGCAGCCCTCCATAATATAGTGCTTGTACATATGACCCAGAGTGAACAGATAACTATCCTCCGGGGACATACGGTAGCAGCAGGGATGATCCGGGTCCGGCACCGCATGTTGCCACACCAGCGCCGCCGGAAAGGCAGTTTGCAAATCGGCATGGTTAAACAACTCCCGATGGAACTCGATCAGGCAGTTGGGTTCCTTGTAGTAATCATCGGACTTGTCCGTAGCCACCGTTAAGGTGAACTGATGCTCACGCATGATCTTGGCCAGATCGCCGCGCCGATCGGGGTCGAACAGAATATCATTATCGCTCATTTGGCGCATCATGGTCTGGGGATAAAGCGCCCGCAGAACCAAGCCCTTTAAGAACATATAACGAATGTTCTGCGCCTCCAAATCCGCACAAACGGCTTGTCGCTGGCTGTTCACATACAGGGTACGCTGCAGCTCCGTTAAGCGATAGTCGTTCCAACGCTGCAGCTGCTCCGGCGGCAGCACCGCCGCCTTTTCCAGCACCGGCAGCACGGTGTTGTATACCTGCTGGCGATTGGCCAACTGCAACAGCGCCTCCCAGTTCAAATCCGTAGGCAGCGCCGGTTTTTCCTCTTTTAAAGCACAATAGAGCAGGTGCAGCAGACTATCCTGCAAAAGGTCTCCGGTGATCGTCTGCATACTCAGTCCAGCACCCCGGCAGTCCGCAGGGTATCCAGCATTTCACGCACATCCGCCCGAGCTGTGTCTGCGTCTACATCGTATTTCTCCGTGAGCGCCTCCACCAGGCTGTCCTCCGTCTGCTCCGTCTGGAGCAGTTCAAACAAAAATGCCGCCGTGGGATTGTTATGGATCACACCGTTAAAGTGCTTCATGGCCTTGCCGGTAGCAATGGCAAAATCCTCGCCATCCACATGCCCCAGCACCATACCGTCTTTCAGTTTCATTTACCTCGTCCTTTCTTCAAGCGATCTGCTTTTTATCAAATTCACACTAAATAGACTTGCTTTCGAGCTTACAAACTTAGCAATTCTTACTGATAATCTCAATTCGACAAACTAATTTCAATTTCCTTTAAAGTTCTTCCATTTTTTGCTTTCCATGATCGAGGTCCACTTGCGCTGTAACCCAAAACGAAATCAGCCGCAGCAGACGAACTTGAAAATAGAATGTCCTCAATTGTCGTCAAATTTTCGACCTTAGTTGAATCAAGCAAATCTTTTCGCAATTTCAACATTCCGGGGCTCAACGATTGTGCTGTTGTTTCATTCACTGTAGTTCCGGATAGCACCACAAAGCCCTCAGAAGTTACCATACCTCGTGCGTTTACAGAACCACTTGTAATATAGAGCACCTCATCATCAATTTTACGACTTGATAAATCTGCCTGGACCAAGGGCTCTAACACTTTATATCCTAGTGCATTGATTAATGTTTTGACATTATCAATAAACTCTTCCATCACGGCTTTTTGTGAGTCTTTTAAAACTGTATTCTGATAAGTGTTTTTAGTTAGCACTAAATACCTTTTGCTCTCTCTCGCAATCTGAACAAATTGATTTTCAAGATATCTAATCATCGCTTTATTTAAGTCTCTTCCCACAAAAATAACAGCAGTATTCCAATAATATGTTTCTTTATCGGATTGGTAGTCCCTAACATGCTGTTTAAGTCTTTCTTGAACATTCTCGGCTTCTCCAATATACACAGAATCCGATCCATCGTCCTCTTTACAAAACAGGAAATAAACGCCCGGTTTAGTAATATCGTCATTATTGCAAGAAGAAAGTTCAACACGCGGAATCTTAACTGCCATTCCATTCCAATTTGACAACTCAGCCGTAATCAAACTGTCTGCCGTTCCATTAACTAGAAACAACTCTATTACCTTTCCATAGGTCATTAAAACACCTTCCCATCAAAATATTATTATGCGGTATAAAAAGGCTGAAAAGTTAAATTATAGTGCCATAAAACACGCTATTGATCATCCATTCTTTTCCACCAGCACCACGGTCTCCACATGGGGGGTGCGGGGGAACAGGTCTACGCCGCAA
>ULQG01040006.1_pt1 | contig 10003 bp, 9 predicted proteins | sample 1954251 | NCBI WGS metagenome assembly ULQG01 (sample SAMEA4835649, study PRJEB28245) | human gut metagenome | biome: gut microbiome; material: fecal sample | place: Denmark | collected 2008 | reverse complement strand
CATTATCTGATGCCGGAATTGTAGATGTTCCCGGCATAACCAGGTTCAGCACCTCACCTAACATCTGCATCGTGTTCGCTGTTCCCATGGACGGGCAGGCACCGAATGACGGGCAGACGCTTTCTTCCATTTCAAATAACTCAGCTTCGGAAGCACCTGAGAATCTTGCCGCATCCAAATCTGCCTCTACAACTGTCTTACCACAGTAATTTCCGGCCTGCATTGATCCCCCGGTCACTACCAGAGCCGGAATATCCAGTCTGCACGCTGCCAGATAACATCCGGCAATAATCAAATCACAGGATGCCACACAGCAGATCGCATCGAAATTATGTATTCTGGATACAAATTCGATGGACATTGCCACGATATCTCTTCCTACCTGCTCATACTTCATCTCATCCGCACCATTTGCCACATTTCCGCAAGTAGCCGGGATTCCGAATTCTACCGGGATTCCTCCTGCTGCCCAGATTCCCTCTTTTACAGCTTCTGTCACCTGGCGAAGATGCGCAGTTCCGGGAGAACCTGCCATGTAAGAATTCGGTATTCCGATATGCGGTTTCTGACGGATATCTTCATCCGAATATCCTGCCGCCTTCATCATAACACGGCGGTGTGCCGCTTCTGTTCCGTTCCAGTAATTGTATCCCATTATTCTTCTCCTTTAATTCATGATACACTTAAAATCCTTTGAATTTCATTCCCCTGTTCTATGCTATTCCAGTTTCCGGTCATTGAAAAGTCTGTAAAACTGATATCAGACTTCACTTTTTCTTAATACATTGTTAACTCTTTGATTTGCGCTTATATTTTCACTTTTTCTTATGTTTGATTTTAAAAAAATTTATAATAAAATCCCACAGATATTGATTATCTTCCTTATATTAAGTAAGATAGTAAAAGAGCATTGTTTATCAACACCACGGGAGGTTTCATCATGTCTAAATACGATGTGATTCTTGATGTCTATGAGAATCAGAGCATCTCAAAAGCTGCTCAAAAACACAACTACACACAGTCAGCTGTCAGCCAGACTATCCGCAATTATGAAAAAGAGATTGGTCTTAAGCTGTTCAAGCGTTCAAAAAACGGAATGGAAGCACTTCCCGGAACAGAACCCATCTTTGAAGAACTTATGCATATCCGCTCCGCCAATACACGGATCGATCAGATCGTCTCAAATATCAACAATCTGGACAGTGGCTTTATCCGCATCGGAACGGTGCAGAGCATTGCCTATAACTGGCTCCCCGGAGTACTGAAAAATTTTTCTGCCGAATACCCGAATATCACCTTTCGGCTCTATGTTGACGGATTTCAGAACCTGACGGAAAAGCTTCGCAAAAAAGAACTGGACTGTATCTTTGTTTCGCAATATGTCGCAAAGGATTTCCCAAATCTGCCTGTCGGCACCGACGAACTGGTTCTGGTTACTTCCCTGGACCATCCTCTTGCCGATCAGCTGACGGTATCTTTTGCCGATATTGACGGACAGGATTTTGTTCTCTCCGCCGATGATTTTGATTATGAAACCGGAAAATTATTCCGATTAAACCATATCACGCCTAACGTAAGATTTCGGATCAATGAAGACTATACTGCGATTAAAATGGTGGAACAGGGCTTTGGCATCACTGTACTTCCCAAACTTCTGCTTCATAATATTCCCTTCAACGTCTGTGTCCGTTCCTTTACCGAACACTTCCGCAGGAATCTGTCCGTAGCCTATCTGGATACACCTGAACTCTCTCCTGCACTTGATAAGTTTCTTACCTTTGTCACCAAATGGGCCAAAGAGTGTAAGTTGATCTGATTTCCTGTCACACACAAAACGGCACAAAGTTCTTCTATGACTTTGTACCGTTTTTGCGCGTAACTTTATTTTGTTTATTTTCTCAGACCATCTCTGAGCGCATCCAGATTATTTCTCTATAATTCCGTATTTATAACCACTTTCTTTCATTAATTCAAGGTATGGTTTCGGATCAAAATATTCCGGTGCATAGACTCCAGCTTCTTTCCAGATTCCTCTTCCGATCAGCTCCAGTGCAAGTGCTGCTCCAAATCCTGTCTGGGCGGTAACAGCCTGGGTTCCCCATCTTTCGATAGACTCCTGATTATCAAATGGCTGATACAAGAAGTATTCTTTTTCCTTTCCGTCTTTCTTTCCGATACACTGTACTCCGACCAGCATTTTTCCGGTCATCTCATCTCCGATATCTTTTGGCTGCGGTGCACAGGCTGCAACCACATCTCTTGGAACTACCTTCACATCCCCTACCTGCACCGGCTTGATACTGCGAAGTCCCAGCTTATCCAGCACCTTAAGTGCCGTGATCAGATTCTCATCAAGACTGATCTTGAAGGTTGCCTTTTTCAATCCATACTGGCTTAAGTAGCGTGCCATCGTCACAACTTCCTCATGCTCTACCTTTACCAGAGTATTTTTTCCTACTCCTTCCGGCATCTCATAGACTTCCTGCCCTGCAAATGCTTTTTCTACGATAAATCCGCCCTTCTCCTTATCATACTCAACATTCGGGTTCATTACCTCATCCAGCACGGTCCACACGTTGAATCCAAACATAATGTCATCCGGATCTGCACCCGGAACAGACAGATTTCCGCCATCTTTTACATGAACTTCTGTTATTTCATCCAAAAGCTCTGTCGCCGCGTATTTTGCAAATACATTTACAACACCCGGATCGATTCCCATACAGATCACAGCCATATTCCCCTGCTTTTTCCAGGCTTCATGACGGTCAAAATTGTATTTTGTCATCGGTTCAGTATAGCTGTTCTCAATACCAAGTCCGTAAGCCGGATTTTCCATCGGAACCGACCAGGTTCCCATGCTTCCGTAATCTGCACCCGTTTTAAATGCAGCGTCAAAAATCATATTACTTGCAAAAGGTGGTGCTGCATCCATCACAAAATCAATCTTATGCTCCCGGATCAGTTCTGCCATTTTCTCTGTATTTGTCGCATCAATCTTAGAAGCTTCAAAACGGGAATCCCCCTTCATCATACCGACAACTTCCTCTGCCCTTTTCAGATCATAGTCGCAGACCAGCACATATTTCAGCCATTCTCCCTTTTGGTCTCTCCACTGCATTACTTTTAAAATACTTTCACCGACAGCACCGGCTCCTACAAGCATCATTCTCATCTTTTTTTCCTCCAGCTTTTCTTTTTCTTCTGTCAAATTTTATTCAAAAAATGCCCTTTCCCTTCTTCCTCGGATAATACTTCTGTATGCCACCACGTACTGCCTGCTAACAGTCTCATCTCATATTAGTGCCCATATAAAAAGGGCAGAAAAAAACAGATACACGAAAAAAATCGTTCATCTGTTTTCTCTGTCCTTTTACCAGTTGGTTCTAGCCTCGTAGGTGGTGCTTTCTTTGCACACTCTCCAAAGATTCGTCAGGTCGCCTTCCTTTTTGCCTGTCAGTTTCCACGAAAGGAAGATGTTACCTTACGCTTTGCTTCTTCGGCCCCTTGCGGTGTCTAGGACGTCCCTCATCCGACATATTCTTGATAAATTTAAGTTTACCCTTTTTTATCTGTCCGGTCAAATCTTTTATTTCTTTCCTCCGAAAATAGCCCCCATAAAACGAACATAAGTATAAACAACAAGTGCTGCTGCAATAATTGTCTCGATCAGAACTACATACTGAAGAAATGGCATTGGATGTCCCATATTTGCTGCACATGCCATAGTTTGTTTAGTTGCGATCGCACTGATAACAAATGGGAATGTGAAGGCTGCATAGCTTGGGAAGAATGGCATCTTCAGATATCCCACTGCTTTTACCAGGGCAAAAATATAAATAACCGTTGCAACTACAAACATTGCCATCAGGAAACCGTATGATTTCGGTGTTACGGACTGTACATAACCTGCAATACACAGGCTGGTCGGTTCTGCGTAGATACAGATCAGCGGTTTTGCCGGATCCGGCACTTCTTTAAACTTCACATAACGATAGGTTACAAGTACAAGAAGTACGATCAGTGTTACAAATCCAAACCAGAATGCTGCGGTTCCGATTCCAAGTTGCTCATAAGCCGGTGCTGTAACAGCCGCTACAGCAATTCCTACATATACAATATAATAGCTTGCAAATACTTTTGGCATCTGAAGTTTCAGAACAAACTTCACCGTAAAGTATATGATCAGAATGATGTGAAGAATGATTGCCAGAAGCCATATGTAATAAGCTGCCTTTCCGATAAACGGTTTTACATAAGTGCTGAGAATCATAAGTGCCATCGGAAACGTTCCTGATACGCTTGCCATGATCGGATTTCCCATATCTTCTTTCACTGCTCCCGGGAACATGATCAGCTTCAAAAGCACCAGTATCAGAAGAAATGCTGCGAATATACCGCATACATAACGGATTCCTTCTGAATAGCTCTGAAGTAGATTTCCAAGTGCTGCCGCGCCAAGCATGACTCCGCAAAGCGGAATCGGTACTTTCTTAATTACGTCTTTCATTGTTTCTTTCCCTTTCTCTCATCAAGCGGCTGTCGTTACCACTTTATTTAGATATCTGCAATTTTTCTTCTTTCGCACGGTTCATCAATTTCATCCAGATTCTTGATACCAAGCTCACGACAGACGATCTGCGCTACCTTCCATGCACAAAGTCCTGTAAAATAGATACACTGTTCTTTGTGTTCACCCTGTCCCATATTGAATTCCTTTGTAAGAACTCTGCAGCAGATTGCATTTTTACCATTTGCCTTCTTGAACCAGTCATGAAGCTCGTGCGTAAGCTCCATACATTTGATACTCTTCGGGTTGGTCGGTCCATCCTGTTCGGTACGGCCGAAGAACATTCCAAGTGCAAGAATTCCTCCGTTAAATGCACCGCAGACACATCCTGATTTTCCTGCTCCTACTGCCATTCCGGATGCCATAGCTACAACCTCTTTCGGCACATCCAGTTTGAATTCATCGCGGATCGTGCTGACCAGAGCTTCACAGCAGTAATATCCATCTTTAAAACATTTCTCTGCCTTTCTCTGCACCTCTCTTGGACTGATTTCTGTTACCCCAATATTCATTTTCAAATCCTCCTGTAAAAAATATATTTGTGCCAGCACGATTATTTGTATATTTTGCCAGCATCCATGTATTACCATTATATTCTTTTATACATTTTATTCAAATTTAATTTTTCTATAAATATTCCATTATTATAGTCATCATCTATTTCCATGGAATTGTAGACAAAAAGGCACAAACTATACTCCGCTTTTTCATGCATTCTGTATAATTTGTGACTTACCCGCAACTTTTCGTTACTACTTATCAACTTTTTTCTTATCGTGTAATCTCTCCTGAGCGTATCTTTTGCAGCCATTCCTGTACGTGTTTCCGGAAACACTGCACGCCTGTGCGATCATCAGAAATATTTTCAAATCATGAATATCCATCTATTTTCTCCCTCTTTTACTCATATTTCTATTATAACACACTTCGTTTGTTTTTCCTAACCACCCATTCAACACTTTTAACCAAAAATTAAATCCAGTTACAGTCTCCACCGGTAATTGCAAGACTCAGAAGTCCATCCATTTTCTCTACTTCTTCTTCACCGATGATCTTTTCCAGTAATTCTGCCGTGTCCAGAGCATCTTCCATGGATTCGTCTGGTCCGATCTCATAGTCGATCTCTGCCTCACATTCCGGACATGGGATCCGGTTCATTGTCTGTAAGGATAAGAAACGGTTTCCACATTTTTTACATTCATAAAATCCACACTCTTTTGTGCCATCTGGTACGTAGTACATCGTATTTTAACTTCCTCTCCACATTTTAGTTTTTATATACAAAACATTCTCTCTTTTGTATGATCTTCCACTGCCTAGTATACACTATCTGACATATAAAAGTATAGTGTTATCCAGTTCATGCCCAAGAAAAAAAAGGACCATTTCCCATTTCTCAGGGAAACAGTCCTTTCACTTATCTTCAATTATTCTTCGACTTTCACCGGATTGGTCACACTTACCTTATGATCATACCAGACTCCTTTTTTTCCGAGCAGAGCCACATCAAATTCTTTATCCAGTTCAGGAACCGGAATATCAAATCCATAAACTTCTTCTGTTGCACCGTCGCTATAGGTTACCGTATCTGTTGTAGGTTCCAGAAGTTCTGCACCATCTTTCTGTGCATCTTCGGATGTTCCTTCAAACAGGTTGACGATCTTCTTAGAAACCAGGCTGACATGGATCGTCATTTTCCCGTCTTTTACTGTGAGTGTTCCTTTTCCGTCATTCGCTTCATTTACATGAAACATTCCGCTGTCAGTCTTGAACTCTGCTGTGTAGGTTCCGTCTTCAAGCTCACACTCTGTCTGTTTCTCTGTTTCCTCTTCTTTAGCAGAAGAGCTTTCTGCTGTCTTTGCTTTCGTATCTGATGTGTCTGATTTTGCACCACATCCGCTCATCATTCCCACTGCCATTACAGCAGATAATACCAATACTAACAGTTTCTTTTTCATCTTATAAATCCCTCTTTTTTTATTTATTCTGCATCAATTGCAGCCTGTGTATGTGCCACATAAAGCTGCTGGATCGCATCGATCTCACCAAGACCTGCAATCTGTGTATCAATACTGTCAAATACTCCGGATGCTTCAAACTGGCTCTTCCAAGAATCGTCATCATCGCCTGCCATATCGTTGTTTGCATGATCTCCTGCTACAACCATCAGTGGACGAAGGATTACTTTCTTGTATCCTGCATTTTTGAGCTTTTCAATTACTGCTTCACAAGCGGTATCTTCCGGTTCGCCTTCTACGGTTCCGATAAATACATTCTCATAACCAAGCTGTTCCATCTGTGTCTGCATCTGTGAATAGCTGATCTTTGCTGTATGAGAAGTTCCATGTCCCATAAATACAAATGCGGTTCCCTCTTCTTTTGCCGCATCCAGGCTGTCAAATCCAGCTGTCTTTACAGCTTCTGCTGTAATTGCTTCTGCAACAGCTGCTTTATCCTCATTGATCGCTGTTTCATCCGCTCCGACTTCACCGAGAAGTGGTTCTGCAATTTTTACAGATTCAAATTTATCTTTGTAGTTCTCAACTGCTTCTGTCAGTTCATCATACTCGGCACCATGCATCAGATGTGTCGGCTGTACGACCAGGTTCTTAACCCCGTTGTCGACTGCTCTTTCCAGTGCCTGATCCATATTGTCGATCTTCTCATCATCACGGGCCTGTACATGGTTGATGATGATCTGTGCTGTAAATGCTCTTCTTACAGACCAGTCCGGATATGCTGCCTGAAGTGCTTTTTCCACACCACCGATATCCTCTGCACGGCTGTCATTAAAAGATGTACCAAAGCTTACAACCAGAATTTCATTTTCTCCGATGTTATCTTCGTTCAGCGGATCATCTTTCGATGCATCGCCTGTATCCCTTCCAAAATAATCCGGATCAGCGTTCTCGCCTTCTACCAGTTCTTTCTGTGCATCAGTAAGCTTATCCCAGGCTTCTTTTGCAGCCTTACACTGCTCATCGGTCTTGTCTGTTCTTTCCTGTACATAAATGTCATCAATCAGCTTTGCCACTTTGTCTGCTGCCTCCTGATCGCTGTCTTCGGATGTTTCTTCTGTCTTTGTAGAAGAAGTGTCCTCTGTCTTCTTGCTTCCACATCCAGTCATCATAGACACCGTAAGTGCTGTTGCCAGTAATGCTACTAATACTCGTTTCTTCATCTTGATCCTCCCTGACTTTTTTGTCATACTTTCAGGAATCGGAATGATATTCATTACACTTTACAGCATATTTTTTGTAAGCAAAAAAATCCCCCGTATCTAAATTTAACGAGGGCGTACAAAAAAGAAACTGACATTTTGCCCTATGCAAAATCAGTCTGAAGTTTCTATCTTTCGTACTGCCAGTTACTCGTGGCATGAACGTTCCGTTCCTGTACTGCGAAAGGCAGGTCTCCCGACTGATTGCTCAGACGCTTGTGGCTTTCCTTCCCGGTCTCCCAGTGGTATGACAGCCTAAGCTTGCAAATTACGGTGACGAGTTCATACAGGACTTGCACCTGTTTCCCTTTTCACCAATCCAGACATTCCGTCTGATTGACACCTTACGCATCTGTATTTATTTTTCTGAAACAAGCCTATTCTAGCACAGGCGTATGAATAGTGTCAAGAAAGGCTTGTCTGCTTCAGCACCGGCATCCGGAAAATCTGCACGATCAGCGGAATCACCATAACAAACCACACAATCGGCTCCGCAATGATAACCCCCGTGTATCCAAGATGTGGAACCAGTGTAAATGCGATCACAATTTTTCCAAGCATCTCAAGTGTACTTGATACGATCGGTGTAATATGGTCATCCAGTCCCTGCATGGCATTTCGCACAATGCAGATTACTGCTGTTACATAATAAAACAATGTATCAAATTTCAGATATCTGGTCGCATTTAAGATCACATTTTCATTATGTGTACCTGTTACCAGATAGACCAGTTTATCTCCAATCGTGTAGCTTGCCACGATCACAAGTGTACACCAGATACAAGTATAGAAAATCGCAAGCCAGATCCCTTTTTTGATCCGGTCGATCTTTCCTGCTCCAAGATTCTGTCCACAGTAGGTCGCCATCGTATTTCCAAATACTGTAAACATGATCATAAACATTTCAGTCAGCTTCCGGGCCGCTGTCTGTGCTACGATATAATCATTTCCAAGTTTATTGATCGCTGTCTGAAGCGTCAGGGAACCGATATTGATCAGAGAACTCATGAATCCCATGGACATTCCCGCACCCAGCATATTTTTCACCATAACCGGATTCGGATCTTTGAAATCTTCCCGGCTAAGTCTTAACAGTTCATATCTCTTTACCATATAAATCCAGCACACAACAAAGGCGATTGCCTGTGCCAGTACCGTTGCGATCGCAGCTCCCCGCACTCCGCTTTTCAGCACTACAACAAAAAGCAGATCCCCAACAATATTCAGTGCAACTGAGATTGCCAGGATCACAAGAGGCGTCACCGTATCTCCGAGTGACCGGAGTGCAGCCGCGCAGGCATCATAGAGAAATGTCGCCACAAGCCCTGCAATGATCACAAAAATATAGCTTTTCGCCGTCGCCATCAGATCTGACGGAACATTCAGTATATTTAAGATCGGCTGTAAAAATAACAATCCGAACACCGTAAAAAATATTGCAATTCCTGTACCCATGGTCAGCGACATTGCGAATGATTTCTTCACATTTTTATAATCCTTTGCACCGAATTTCTGTGCAATAATAATCGCGAATCCCCCCGAAAGTCCCTGCAAGAATCCAATGATCAGATTACTTAAGGTTGTGGTCGCGCCGACAGCCGCCAGCGCGTCCTCTCCCAGGAAAGTTCCGACAATTCTGGTATCCACAAGACTGTATGTAAGCTGCAGAAGATTTGCGAAAAAGATCGGCAGCGCAAAAGCCAGTATCAGTGTGGATGGTTTTCCTTTTGTTAGATCTTTCATATTTTAAATTTCATCCTGTCTAATTTTTCTTGTCCATCAATCCGAACTGTATCGTAACGCAGGTCGCAATGATCAGTCCAAACATATAGAACGAATATTTCAGTACATTAAGCGGTGATACATCAGCAAGTGCCGTAATCATCAGCATACCACCATCATGTGGCATCAGTGCAATAAATGCGCAGGCAAAGATATCCACCAGACTGGCAAGTCTCTTCGGTGCGATCTTATATTTTTCCCCGATTTCTTTTGCGATCGGACAGGTAACAATGATTGCGATCGTATTATTTACCATAGCTGCGGAAAGGATACCTGACATCAGTCCGATTCCATATTCCGCACCACGTCTGCTCTTGATCTTGCTGCTGATCGCGCCCCCCAGCCATTCAACACCGCCATATTCACGTACAAGACCGATAATACCAGATACTAAAATCGCAACGATACTGATGCTGAACATATCGCTCATG
>ULQG01060877.1_pt1 | contig 10014 bp, 6 predicted proteins | sample 1954251 | NCBI WGS metagenome assembly ULQG01 (sample SAMEA4835649, study PRJEB28245) | human gut metagenome | biome: gut microbiome; material: fecal sample | place: Denmark | collected 2008 | reverse complement strand
CAGGTCTGACGCTTTTCTATCCTATCGGACTTTGGGCGCTTGAGAATGCTCCGTCAACAACTGTAAACTATGGCGATGTATCAAAGGGAGAGGTAATGTTCGTTCCTGTTCCTTGCTCAGCTGATAGTGATAAACAGTATATCCCTTCAAGAGTACACGGCTTTAGCATTGTAAAGAACGCTCAAAATCCTGAGGGCGTGGCAGCTTTCCTTGAATGTTGCCGTTATGCAGAGCTTGACGAGGCTGCACATCAGATAACCCTCGATCAGTACAAGGACGATTACGGCTGGACAGATGAGATGCTTGAAATGAGAGAAACTATCTATGATCTGTCTGCACAGAATCCTGTATTTGACTTTGAACAGGGCGTATCTGCCGACCTTAACTCTATCTGCGATACTGCCATAAGAGGAACAATGAATCCGCAGGAGTCAAAGAGCTGGTCACAGGTCGTTCAGGAAAATGAAAAGGCTATAGATTATCTCATCGACGAGGCTATGACTTCAATGAAAGAGGCTAAATAATATCTAATTATCAGAAAAAAGGGCGGCAGGGTGATTTGCCGTCCTTTTTCTATAAATATGAGGCTTTACTTGTGTCTGTAAATATGATATAATAAGCTAAAAAGCAGGGGGTGAAAGCTATGGAAATAAACAGAGAATTGTCTAAGCGGCAGTTTATGCAAAAGGAAAATGACTATCATCATTCACCATATGAAACGGAGCTGGAATTTTACTCTGCGGTGCGGGCGGGCGACCTTGAAACGGTCAAACGTTTGTATACGCCGCTGGATACAAACGGAAAGGGCAGACTCAGCAAAGACAAACTTAGAAACGTCAAGTGTCATCTTGTCATAACCATAGCTATGCTGTGCAGGTTTTGCATTGAGGGTGGACTTGACCCGGAAACTGCGTATACCATAAGCGATATATACATTAATAAATGTGATGAGTGCCGCAACGAAGAAAGCGTTATGGCTGTACACAAAGAAGTCATCGTTTATTATACAAAGCAAATGAAAAAGGCTGCGTCACAGAACGTTTACTCAAAGCATATCCTTATGTGCTTTGATTGCATTTTCGATAATATTTACAAGGGCGTGACCGTCAATCAGATAGCTGATGAACTGAACATAACGCCTCAGTATCTTTCAAAGCTTTTCAGAGAGGAAGTTGGCGTAAAGATCTCTGATTTTATTATGTCTAAAAGGATACAAGCGGCTGAAAATATGCTGAGATATTCTGAATATAGTCCGCTTGATATAGCCAATTATCTTGCTTTCAGCTCGCACAGCCATTTTATTGCCTGCTTTAAGAAACAGACAGGACTTACGCCGAAACAGTATAGAGATCAGTTTTTCCGTGCAAACTGGAACAAGCATAGCACAAGCAGATCGAAAATATAAGTTGATGTTAATAATCTGATATTTGCATTACTTTTCTGATATAAATATCACATCTGTTGATTTATAATACTTATAGAAGATAAAATTCTGATATTTATTCGGAGGTAATGAAAAATGAAAAAAGTTTTGGCTATGTCGATTCTCACAATGATAGTTATGTCTATGGGTGGCTGCGGTGCTTCATCTGACAGCAGTTCTTCGCAAGATGTCAGCAGCAAGGCGGAAACGGAAAGCAATTCTCCATACACTGTTGAGGCGGATTTCAGCAAGGGTGCGTCAAATGATTTTTCCATTTCAGCAGGCTGGTCAAATGGTGATCCGTTCAACTGTTCGTGGAGCGAAGATAACGTAACTTTCAATGACGGAAAAATGCAGCTTACCATTGACAGTATGGGCGATTCCGAAGCGTACAGAGGCGGCGAGTATCGTTCAAAGGAGAACTATGGCTATGGACTTTATGAGGTTTCGATGAAAGCCATAAAGAATGATGGCGTTGTATCATCGTTCTTTACATACACAGGTCCATCGGAGGATAATCCTTGGGACGAAATAGATGTTGAAGTCCTTGGCAAGGATACAACAAAGGTGCAGTTCAATTACTACACCAATGGTGTTGGCAAGCACGAATATATGTATGATCTTGGATTTGACGCTTCTGAGGATTTTCACACTTACGCATTTGAGTGGAAAGAGGACAGCATAACTTGGTATGTTGACGGAAAGGAAGCATACAAGGCTACTGAAAATCTGCCTGTTACGCCTGGTAAAATAATGATGAATGCGTGGAACGGCATTGGCGTTGACAGCTGGCTGAAAGCCTTTGACGGCACAGTTCCGCTTACAGCGGAATATGAGTGGGCAAGGTTTACGGCAGAAAAGTAAAGTGATCCGCATATTATGCTTGCGTTTATGTCTTGATTTTTTTTAGTTAATGATATTGATATTTGAACCGACCCCATTCGCTAGGTCAAAAAGTCTAGCGAATGGGGTCGGTTTATTTTACAAAGATAAATTTCATATATTCACTCTTCTCATGAGCCTGACTATTTATGATATCATGAGTATATTTCTGTATAGGGGTGTTTTTTTGCTATAATTTTCATTTATATTCTCACATCTCAACTTCTCGGTTATACGCCTCTGCCCCCTCGACATACAGCGTTCTCATTTCTTCAAACGAGTCGCTTGGGGATAGGATAACGCCGTCTTTGCCGAATTTATTGAAATAGTATTTGACTTGGATAGGCGGGGAGATGAACTCGTTGACAGCGTTGGGCTTGGGCTTTTCATTGCCTTTCAGTATGGGGCGCTGATAGAGTATTTTGCCGAACATTTCAACGCCTTTTTCGGTGAGGTACACTTTGGAGATATCGCTCTCATCACTGCCAAAACGTGGGTCGCTGAGTAGGTGCTTCACGGACTTGACGTGAACCTCTTTCAGCCGTTCGTATTCGGTGACGGAGGAGTATTCCTTTTGGCTGAGCTTTTCTGCAATGCTTAGTCCGCTCAATCTGCTTATGCGACAGCTGTCGGCTTTGAACTCTTTGCCTGCGCTTTTTTCATCGGACAGGCAGACAAGATAATTATACATCTTATATTCGTCGCTGACGATACGGTATGGGATAAGCCTTATGCGGCGCTTTTCACGGCTGTACATATTAGAATATGCGTAAATGAAGCTATAATATCTGCTGCCGTTTTGTTTGATGACTTCATTTATTTTTATGATATTGTCGGCGAAAATGAGCCTTTCACGTTCGCAATCTGACAGCAGGGCATAGTCCTCATACACGGCTTTCAGAAATCTTCTTAGGGTCGAGCTGTACACCTTGTTTTCATAATAAAGGTCATCACTGCTCAGTGTATCGTAAAGGTCACGGCATATGCTGAGCCTTACTCGCACTGCATTTTCGGTCTTGGTCTTTTCGTATTTTGCAGAGAGCTTTGAGATAAGATAGCTTTTTATTATCTCCTTGCTTTTATCATCAAGGCCGTCATCGATCTCCTCGATCTGCCATTTTACGAATGCGTTCAGAAGTGGGATACCAATATATTTATAGTTATCGTCACTTTTGTATTTTAATGATGCGATATATGCTGAATCAAATATACTTGTGAGAAATGAGGACATTGATACGCTGCCGTTAGGGGAAAGGCTTGTTTCAAATATGGACTTGTCCTTGATAATGACGGAATATGCAGAGGGTGAGAGGGGTATGGATTGCACCTCTGCGATATATGGTACGTTTTTGTCACGCTTGGGCAGAAATGTGCTTGGGGGTATGAGCATTTTTATCACCTCTTGTATCCATTATATCACAAATGTACTTTTTGTCAATATCATAGAAAATTATTTTGCTGAAATTGTGATATAAATGCCGTAAAAACGTGATAGATGTGCAAAAACATAGACAAAAAAGTTTTTGAAAATTACACTTTTGTTGACGATGATAAGGTGGTATAATGTATACAGAACAAAGGACAGGAGGTGATAAAAATGGGAAAGACGATCCTTACGGCTATCATTGTAGCTGTACTTGACTGCGCTATCGCAGCTGTCAAGGAGATTGGAGAATGAGATGAAATAACAACAGACGGGAGGTGATGAAAATGCTTTATGTAAAACAGCCACTTTCTATTGACATTTGTGCCTGAAAATGGTATAATATATTAAAGCGTCGATAAAATAAGTTTGGTGTTTTATCACAGAATATCATTGATTATTTTGTCAACTTTGACCTACTACACTGGTGCAAATTTGCACTAGTCTAAAACTGCTGTCATAAACTGCTTTCGGTTGTGTACCTACTACACTAGTGCGAATTTGCACTAGTCTAAAACTTCCGCTTCCGTAATCAAGCCCACATATCCCTACTACACTGGTGCGAATTTGCACTAACTGGCAAAGTTTAATATTAAAACCAACAAATAAAAAAATCCCTTAACGCTCAATGCGCTAAGGGATAACTAATATAAGGAGTGATATTTATGGCAAAAAAGAATAAAATGAAGCCTAGAGAGCTGCGTGAGGCTCAGAAAAAAGCCAGACAGCTCAAAGCGGCTGAGATAAATAATAACGCTGCTCCTGCGATCGCTGCCATGCCTGCTGCAGAGGTCATTGCACCTGCGGCAGAGAAGAAAAAATCCTCCGTCAAGGCGGCAGGAATGAAGTCTATTCTTGTCAGCAAAAATAAAATGTACATAACCTCTTTCGGCAAGGGCAATTCTGCTGTGCTTGAATATGAGGTGGATAATAATGACTACAACCAAACTCAGCTTTCCTCTAAGAACAGCAGCAATATCGAGCTTCATGGTGTAAACGAAGTAAACATCACTTTTTCAAGCAAGCATGGCTTTGGGAGCGGAATGAAGATAAATACTTCAAACCCTACTCACAGAAGCGGTGAAAGCTCGCCTGTAAGATGGGATATGCTGGGGCTTAAATCAGAGCTTGAAAAGCGCTTTTTCGGCAAGACTTTTGATGACAATATACATATCCAGCTTATTTACAACATTCTGGATATAGAAAAGATACTTGCGGTGTATGTGACGAATATCGTTTATGCCCTGAACAATATGCTCGGGGAAGGCGACGATGAAAGTCATGACGATTTTATGGGGTATCTTTCTGCCAAAAATACTTATGATGTTTTCACTGATCCTGATGAAAGCGATCTTTCCAAGAATATAAAGGGTAATATCAAGAAAAGCCTCAGCAAGTTCAATGACCTGCTGAAAACAAAGCGCCTTGGCTATTTTGGTCTTGAAGAGCCAAAGACGAAAGATACAAATGCTTTGGAAGCATACAAAAAGCGTGTTTATCATATGCTTGCAATTGTGGGGCAGATAAGGCAGAGTGTTTTCCATGATAAGTCAAGTAAGCTTGATGAAGACCTTTACAGCTTTATTGACATTATTGATTCCGAATACAGAGAAACTCTTGACTATCTTGTAGATGAGAGATTTGATTCTATAAATAAGGGCTTTATCCAGGGCAACAAGGTCAATATCAGCCTGCTTATTGATATGATGAAAGGCTATGAGGCTGATGATATCATACGCCTTTATTACGATTTCATTGTGCTTAAATCTCAGAAAAATCTCGGTTTTTCTATCAAAAAGCTTCGTGAGAAAATGCTGGAGGAATACGGCTATAGATTTAAGGACAAGCAATATGACTCTGTGCGCTCAAAGATGTACAAGCTTATGGATTTTCTGCTTTTCTGCAACTACTACAGAAATGACGTTGCCGCAGGCGAAGCTCTTGTGCGTAAACTGCGTTTTTCAATGACCGATGATGAAAAAGAGGGGATATATGCTGATGAAGCGGCAAAGCTTTGGGGCAAATTCAGGAATGATTTTGAAAATATCGCCGACCACATGAACGGTGACGTTATCAAGGAGCTTGGCAAGGCTGACATGGATTTTGATGAGAAAATTCTTGACAGCGAAAAGAAGAATGCGTCTGACCTTTTGTATTTCTCCAAAATGATATATATGCTCACATATTTTCTTGACGGCAAGGAGATAAACGACCTTCTTACAACGCTTATCAGCAAGTTTGATAACATCAAGGAGTTTTTGAAGATAATGAAAAGCTCTGCTGTTGATGTTGAGTGTGAGCTTACGGCGGGTTACAAGCTGTTCAATGACAGCCAGAGGATAACCAACGAGCTTTTTATCGTAAAGAACATTGCTTCCATGAGAAAGCCTGCGGCTTCGGCGAAGCTTACGATGTTCCGTGACGCACTGACTATACTCGGTATAGACGACAATATCACGGATGATAGGATAAGCGAGATTTTAAAACTTAAAGAAAAAGGCAAGGGCATACATGGTCTGAGAAATTTCATAACAAACAATGTTATCGAGTCCTCTCGGTTTGTATACCTTATCAAGTATGCGAACGCTCAGAAGATAAGAGAAGTGGCTAAGAATGAGAAAGTTGTCATGTTTGTTCTTGGGGGTATCCCTGACACGCAGATAGAGCGTTATTACAAGAGTTGTGTGGAGTTTCCTGACATGAACAGTTCTTTGGAAGCAAAGCGCAGTGAGCTTGCGAGAATGATAAAGAACATCAGCTTTGATGATTTCAAAAATGTGAAACAGCAGGCAAAGGGCAGAGAAAACGTGGCTAAGGAGAGGGCAAAGGCTGTTATCGGGCTTTATCTTACGGTCATGTATCTGCTGGTGAAAAATCTTGTAAATGTCAATGCAAGGTATGTTATTGCGATACACTGCCTTGAACGTGATTTTGGGCTGTATAAGGAGATAATTCCTGAGTTGGCTTCAAAGAACTTGAAAAATGACTACAGGATACTTTCACAGACGCTTTGTGAACTTTGTGATGATCGTGATGAGTCGCCGAATTTGTTCTTGAAAAAGAACAAGCGGCTGCGCAAGTGCGTTGAAGTTGATATCAATAATGCAGACAGCAGCATGACAAGAAAATACCGCAACTGTATTGCTCATCTTACTGTAGTTCGTGAACTGAAAGAATACATAGGAGATATTCGTACAGTGGATTCTTACTTCTCCATTTATCATTATGTTATGCAGCGTTGTATCACGAAAAGGGAAGATGATATAAAGCAAGAAGAAAAAATAAAGTATGAGGACGATCTTTTAAAAAATCACGGCTATACGAAAGACTTTGTAAAGGCTCTCAACTCGCCGTTTGGATACAACATTCCGAGGTTTAAAAATCTTTCAATTGAGCAGTTGTTTGACAGAAATGAATATCTTACTGAAAAGTAGCGTGGTGTAGATACCGCCGCTCTCTTGGGGGACAGGAGGCGGCGGTGATATTCATTCTTGTAAAAGACGTGGTGGATATTCTGTTTGATTTGTTTTTTTGGAAAGAAGAAGTTGGACAAGTGAAAATCAGAGTGCTGTATGCAATGTGGTGCGGATATCTACAAACGCTTAGCAGCATAAAGCTGTTGGATAAAGACGGCGAGATATCTAAAGATGTAACAACTCATATCACAAAAGAAGAAGCCCAAAAGCTGATGAAGCTCTTTAAAAAGATGAATATTTTTCGATTTTCCACCTCATCAGCGTCATTAGGGGAATAGTCCCAATCGTCTGTAGAAGCGATAACAACAGTATCGTTCTTAAAGTCAACTATAGCGCCAACACCATATGTAGTGATAAGCTGAGTTTTTCTTATATCTCCAACGGAGATCTTTTTGTCTGAATATGTTGATATGCCATTCTTCTGCATAATCTCTTATTTAGGCTCGATACTTTCGACACGTTCAAGCATGGTTCGTTATATCTGCTCTATATCTTTATCATCAGCAGTTTTTCGACGATGGCAGCAAGAATCCAGCTCTCACACAGAAGATCGTGGACAGCGTATCGAGACTTTCTGAGAAGGATCAGAAGTTTGTGCTGGAGATTTCGGAGAGGTTGGGGAAAGATTGAATCGATAAAGTGCCTTAATGCTAGTCATAAGGCACTTTTGCTATGTGGAGCATACAAAAAAGAGTTACGCTTTTTGATCCATCAAAGCATGACCCTACTTTTTTTAGGTAATACAAAAACTCCCCCTGCGGCGTTAAGTTCTAATAATAAAAAAAGCCATGACGGACAATGCCCGTCACGGCGAGTGACTGGTCGAGGTGACGGGACTTGAACCCACGGCCTCTGCGTCCCGAACGCAGCGCTCTACCAAACTGAGCCACACCTCGAAATACCACTGTAATATTATATCACACCCATCAAACCTTGTCAAGGCGTTTTTTTCTGTTTTGTATCCTCTTTGCTCTTTTTTACTGCGTTGACCTTTGGTGTTTGACGAATTTATTGAAATCATTCTCATTGTAACTTATTTTCATTGACATACGCCTTGCGTTGTGATATTATATATATAAAGGTGTTCTCGTTTAAAAGTTTTTGTATGAGGTGATGAAATTGATGAATATGAAGAAAAGAATGTTGAGCATTGTCCTGTCTGGCGCAATGGCTGTTTCTACTGCTGTGTCTGCTGGATCGTTCAGTGCCTTTGCCGTGGCGCAATGTGTTGCGTATTCAGGCTCTAATGTGAATGCTCAGGACTATGTGCAATGGTCTGACACAGTGAAATCTTACCTGACAGTGTGCGACAACGGCAATTATATGCGTGTCCAGTCAGGCGCTATCGAGGGCAAGCTCCTTGTGGAATATTACAGCCCTGATTTTGAACCGCTCAGCACTAAGCTTATCGACAATGAACTGCCGATCTTTGGTGCTTTCTATGACTCCGGCAATAATTATTATGTCCTTAGCGGTCAGGAAAATCCGAAACAAAACGACTCCCTCGAGGTTTTCCGTATCACGAAGTATGATAAGAATTGGAACAAAATAAAGTCCTGCGGTCTGTATGGAGCTAACACTACAGTTCCATTCGATGCAGGCTCGGCAAGAATGACCCATAGCGGTGACCACCTGCTTGTGAGGACCTGCCACGAAATGTATAAATCAAGCGACGGCAATAATCATCAGTCTAATGTTACCATTGAAGTGGATATGCCTTCAATGACTATCACTAATTCATATACCGGCGTCATGAACGTTGATTATGGCTATGTTAGCCACTCCTTCAATCAGTTTATAAAAACCGACGGCAACCATATAGTCGCCCTCGACCATGGTGACGCTCATCCACGTTCTGCCGTTCTGGTGAAGTATAATTCTGATTTTACTACAGGCAAATTCTTCCCAAGCTATTTTGATAAGGTCAGCAATATCGACGTTGTAACATACCCTGAATATACCGCCGGTCACTATAACTATACAGGTGCGGCTATAGGCGGCTTTGATGTGTCATCATCAAGCTATATCGTGGCACAGAGTACAGTTGACCTTGATTATATCAATACGTCAGAAACACGAAACGTCTACGTTTCCGCTGTTTCAAAGGACCTTTCCACAAACAAGCTCAATAAGATAACTTCTTATGCAGAGGGTACAGCTTCAGCTTCTGCTCCACAGCTTGTGAAGATAAATAATAACAGCTTTTTGCTATTGTGGGCCAGAGATACAAAGGTAAGCTGTGTGAAGCTAAACGCTGACGGCACAGTAAACGGCAGTATACACACCTTTGAGGGAAGTCTTTCAGATTGCCAGCCTGTTATCAAAAACGGCAGAGCAGTTTGGTATGTTTACGATAAAAATAACGTGACCTTCAACTCCCTGAACCTTTCAAATCTTGACGATATAAAGACGGTTGACGTCAAAACAGGTCATGACTACGAAACAAAGTACGCATCAAAAACTGACGGCACTGTAACACAGACCTGCAAGTCTTGCGGTTATGTGAATAAGTTCACAGTTCCGACCTCTACCACTGTTTATTGGCGTACAGACATTTCGAATACGTCCTTTTCAAGCGTATTGAGCAAAACTCAGTTCAGTGTGGGCGACAGCATTGATTTCTGGCTTTATGACGATACAGACTACACAGTTGAATTTTCTGATCGCAGCATGGTAAGTGTAAATAAGCTTGAAAACTATGCTAATGATATCAGACGTATCACATTCAAAAACGGCGGTTCACTCACTGTAAAAATTTATCCTACATACAATCCGTCTGTAGCAAAGACATACAAACTCACCTGCGGATG
>ULQG01018256.1_pt1 | contig 10047 bp, 10 predicted proteins | sample 1954251 | NCBI WGS metagenome assembly ULQG01 (sample SAMEA4835649, study PRJEB28245) | human gut metagenome | biome: gut microbiome; material: fecal sample | place: Denmark | collected 2008 | reverse complement strand
GTGACAAATTCCCTTCAGCGTCAATCAATGCCTCAACCAGCTCCCTTTCCTGCGGCTCCAGGGATTCCATTTTCCGCTCGAATTCTTCCCGGAACATCAGCCCGGAAAGGAAGTCCGAATGTTCGTCAGCGTCAATTTCCCGGCCATTTTCATATTCAAGCGGACGGGCTTCCCGCAGCAGCAGCCTCTTCTTCCGGTTCCTCTCGCGCAAATAGCGTTCCGGCTCAAAAACGGTCGCATTGCCCAGGTATGTTTTCATGCCGGCGGCGCCGCTTTTCCGGTAACGGCGGCAAATTTCCCAACATCGGATCCTGAACCGTTGAAGGACATCCAGATACTCTTCCTCAGGTATCTGAAATCCGATGGATTTTGCTTTTGAACGGAGGCGCTGAGCGAGATATAAGGCGTGGTTTTCCACGGTTTCCAACAAGGGTGGTGATTGCTTTTCGTGCATATTCGCCAACCCTGTGCGGACTTATCCAGCTAGCGAAAAACGCCCCACTTTCATATCATCATTATTATTTGAAATTCATATATTTACCAAAAGAAAGCGGCTAGCCGGACGAATAAGCTCATCCAGCTAGCCGCTCATGGGGAGGGTCTATAACCGCCTGCCCTCCTACCTGTGCCTTTCCGGCTTCCTTTCAAGCGAAAGCATCAGTTCCAAAGGACGGATATAAGATTTACAGGGCACTACCTGGAACCGGCGGTACATGCCCTGCCTTGACTTCTCCCTTTTCTTGGCAAACGGGTCTCTTTCCGCCAGCTGGGGCAGCCTTTCCACAAGAACTTTTCTCAAATCCGACCTGGCTTCCGCCTCATTCCCTATCCCGGCCCTTTTCAGAAGCTCCTTGTCCAAACAGGCTTTATCCGGATTCATTACGTACAAAAACAGCATCTTATAAGCCGGCTTCGTGGAATCCTGACCCGCCGCCGCCCGTTGCCTGCTGAAAAAACGTTTTTCCTCCCGATAGGAAAACCTCATGAATTCCTTCACTTCTCCACCGCCCCGTGAACAGGAAAAGACTATTTCCCGCTCATCGGTCACGGAAATCCACAGATCCTCCCACATGGTGCCGGTTGGAAGGCTTTCCCCCGTGCGCGCATGCACAGGCATGCCCTGCCTGAGCCACTCCCAGGAATAGCCGTATGCCCAGGCAAATCCATCTTTCGTCGTCACCATGACGTCGGGAATGGAAACAACGATGCCTTGGTACTTCTCAACAATTGCAGCCTCCATGGCGGCAGTCCGCCAACGCTTCCCCATCACCAAGAGAAGAAAGGGCTTTTCCGGCTGTGCCTGCCGGATGACGCGCAGGCATCTGGAAACCAGCCGCTCATCAAAAGCAAAAGCAAAATAGGCGGTTACGGGAAAATCAAAAAGCCTGATCAGGCACTCCGGAATCAGCTCCGTTCCGCTGATTTCCCTCTCCGTCTTTCCGCAGGAACGGGCAATATTCAAAGCAATTTTCCCGAACACCAGGGCATGCACGAAAAGCTCGCTCCTCTCAACAGGCTCCCGGCAGCAGGGTTCCTTCAATACATAAAAACGCCTGCGGTCTTCTTCCCCGGGGTTCCCTCCGTACTCGTAAAAAGGCTCTTCTTCCGGAGGCAGAGCCACCACTTTCAAAGGATTGCCGATATCGTCGGGGTTGTAATAGTCACCGGATATTCCGGCAAGTTTACAGCCGCATACCCAGTGCCCCGGATAAAAATCCCCGCCCACCCTGGCCTTCCATATCCAATCGGGAGACTCCAGGCTCTCACTTTCAATAATGATATTGAGGATATTGCCGTAATTAAGCTCCATGAATCCTGTTGTACAACTGGTCAAAACCAGCCTGTTCAAAATACATATCAATGAGCCTGTATTGCTCGCTTTCCAATTCCAGGCCATTGGAATCGGGAGTCAAAGAAACGGTTTTCGGGTCTCCTTCTTCAAACTCAAAATAAAAAAACGCCTTGTCCACATGGAACCCGCTGGGGACGACAATCAGGGGGCCGTCTTCATCGCCAAGCTCGGAAAGGCTTTTGTAAGTGCCTGTAAATCCCCTCATCAACACCTCTTTCTCCGTCCTCTTCCTTGCATGGAGAGGCCTGGACATGACAAGCTTATAAACAGCAACCCTTCGCAGACCCGGAATATTATTGAACACCTCAATATCGGCGATGGGCTTCTTATTAAACACGCTCAGGGTGTAGCGGTTCCTTAATTCCCAAATATCCGAGCCGAACAGCATGCGGCCAGCAATGACGGCATAGGCCCGCATCATCCATTGGATTCTGGCGCTGACCTGTAAATTGATGTACAGGCATTTCGAACTCCCCCTGTAGATGACAATGTCCGTATTCCCGGGAGTACGTATGCTGCTGACTATCTCTTTGGCCGACGTGTCAACCTCATCAACGGTTTCCTGATAATGCCCCCGTTTGATGGTAAACCAGTAATCAGAGGAAATCCGGTCACAGCTGATAACGCATACGTCAGTCATCCCCTTCTGCGACAAAATTCGGGACAGATATTGACGGCAGCCTTCTTTTTCCTTCTCCCTTTCTTTCTCCGTAATCATGGGGAAAGGAAGCGCATCTTTCATGGGGGGAAGAATACGATACGATTTCCTCTTTTTAATGGAATGCAATTCCTCAATCTGCCTGAGCAAGCTGATATTGCCGTCCAGAAAATGCAGAACGGCGAGTTCAATTCCATTGGAAAAATCTCTGTTGACGGAAACGCCCAACGATTCGGCGTATTCCCGCAAATCCGCAGTAGCTTCACCGGAACTGCACGTCTGCAAAAGGTGGAAAATACGGTAAATCCTGTCCGTCTCCTTTTTAAGGCCGTACATCCGGTAACAAATGCCGGAAATAATAGTTTGCCCGAGAGCCCTGCGGTATGCCTCCAGCTGTTGGCGGTCGGAAAAAGGTTCAGGAGGAATTACTGTAGGAAAACCGGTTACCTCTTTTCTGAGGTACGCTTCCAATTCCCTGAGATATTCATATCGGAGAAATGGTAGAAATCTGCGGATAATAAACGATGTTAAACGGTTATTCATAATGGCGTTGGTTGGCGCATTATGGTATCTTCATGAATAAAAGACAAGTATCGTTTCCTGTGACGGATTTTGCCGATTAGGGCAAGCAATAAAAGTATCCGCGGAATCTTTGCAAATCGCGGCAGCAACCTCAGAGCAACTTGTGCGGAGAACTGATGCCCCCCTTTCCCCATTGGCGGAGAGGATTCGGAAAAACCTTTTCCCCATCCTTTGGCATTCCCGGAAAGGCGGGTTCCCCCTTCTCCCACAGAGGGACTTTTCAATACCAACCGACCATCACATGTTCAAATACATTCTCAATCGACTGACGGAACGTTCCACATGGCTGGGCCTCCTTGCCCTGGCCACAGCCTGCGGAGCCACTATCGAACAAGCTCTTGCCGACCAGATTATCGCCGCAGGCATGGCGGCGGCAGGCCTCATCGGCATTGTCACCAAAGACCGGAAAAAGGAACAGGAAAACCACGACAATGGCTGACAGCATTTCCGACCTGCAGAAAGATACCTTCTACTGGCAAAGGCTCTTGCGCCTGGCCGGGTACTATCACGGAGCCATTGACGGCATTCCCGGCAACGGCACGCGGAACGGAACGGAACGCTGGAGCACGGACGCCGACCGGTACAAAATGGAGATCGGATGCTTTGACGAACGCACCGAACGGAACATCTCCACCCTTCTTCCGGAAGCGCAAAAAGCCGCCCGGCAGTGGTTCAAACTGGCCCGGAATGAAGCCGTCAACCAGGGATATGAAGCAAAAATTATCTGCGGAACGCGCACGTATGCCGAACAGAATGACCTCTACAGGCAACGCCCTAAAGTAACGAATGCCCGCGGCGGCCAGAGCTGGCACAACTTCGGCCTGGCCTGGGATTTTGGAATTTTCCAGGACCGCAACTACCTGCCCAATCACCCTCTTTACACCACTCTTGGCAAACTTTACGCAAAAATTGACGGCCTGGAGTGGGGAGGAACATGGAAATCCTTTACAGATCCGCCGCATTTGCAGCTCCATCAATTCGGAAGCATTTCCGAAGCGCGCAGAAGTTTCGAAACATGACCTTTCCAGCCCCATGACCCAGACTGCCGTTACTACAAGTGTCGTTTTAGCCAACACCCTTGCGGTTGTTTGCATGGCGACTTCAGAACTCAATCCCCTGCTTGAATACGTTCAAAACGGTGCCTCCGTGGCAGCCGTGATGGGCATCTTCCTCTGGAGGGAAATGAAACGCGCCGAACGCTACGAGAAACTTTACGACCAGGAGCGCAGACAACGCATTACCGCTGAAAGGAAATGTTCCTCCTGCATGTTCATGAAGCTGGCGCATGAACAATTCGCAGGCATCCACTCCCAAAAAGGCAACGCCCCCTCCCCTGAAAACCACAGGCGTTCCTTAACAACGGAGCAATAATCCTTATCCAGCCCCTTCACCAATCTTCCGGCGTTGCGTCAAAGCCAATGCACGAATACATCATAAAACCAGTAAGGCCCTGCAAGCAGTTAACTTGCAGGGCCTTGTTTGGTGCGCCCGAAAGGACTCGAACCTTCACGGGGGAACCCCCACTAGAACCTGAATCTAACTCTGGCTACTGATTATCAATAAAAAACTACTGTGTACACAGATTGTACACACTTTCGGTTTGTCAATAGAAATAAGACATGGGATACTGTGAACCGTGAGAAGATCCCGGAAAAAGCTGTATGGTTCACATGCCTCTCTTTCCCCGAGAAAGCACCGGGGCAAGAAAAAATGGCTGGTGCGCGATATGTCCGGCGACCGGGAAACTCATCGAATTTTTGATTCCTACGAAGAAGCTCTTGAAGCCTATCAACGGCTTCAGCATCAGTCTTTGGATGATATGCTACCGGAGCACTTGCGAAAGCAGGAATGGCGGGAACATGTCGATGAAAGCGACTATAACGCCATCCTTTTGTGGCGAGAGTTCAGGAACATCTATGATGCAGTAACCCAACAATCTTCTCTTCCTCTGTATCTTGTAGTCCGTGAAGCCTTGAAGAACCTGAAGCAGGAAATAGCCAGTGGTGCGAGTTATGGCCGGAAAGACGCTGACGGAAACTGGATTGTCACGCGCACGGACGAACAAAACCTGGATCGCCTTGAGGAATTGACCAACCTGTTTTCTTTGACCAGATATCTTGCGAACAAGAAAGAACAAGTGAAAGTCGATTTCAAAAGGAAATTCGGCACACTCGCGGAACAATATCGGGAAGTCATCGACAAGAAGCTCGAATCAAACCTCATCAAAAAAGCGCACCATGGAAACATGGTCAAGGAACTGCAAAAGTGGACGCAAGATTGGGAAGAACTTCCTCTGAATCAGATCACGCCGGACATGATCGAAGAAAAGCTGAACTCCTTTCGGTATCGAAACCAGGCCCTCGGCAATGCCTCGAAGAGACGTTACCGGGCAACCCTCCATGGCTTTTTTGTCTGGGCTCAAAGCAGGGACCTTATCGCATATAACCCTGTCGAGAGAATACTCGCACCCAAAGCAGGATCTACTACCATCGGAATCATTACTCCATCCGATCTTAAGAAACTTCTTCAGGCCGCCCTCGAACACGACAAAGGAATGCTCTTTCGTCTGTCTCTAGCAGCCTTTTGTGGCCTTCGTCGTTCAGAATGTGTCAGAATCTCTCCGGAAGCCATTCTCGATGAGAAGGATGAAGTATTTGTCTCGGCTTCCATAGCCAAGACCGGGAAGCAACGGTATGTCCCCCTTCCTGAAGCAGCCAAAGCCTGGCTTGCGTTGGCTGAATATGAACCTGTATCCGACCAGTCCGACTGGCAATACTACGAGGGACAGCATGGAAACCGTCTGGCCAAACTGGCGAAGCAAGCAGGCATCACGCTGCCACGTAACACCCTGCGCCATTCGTTCGCTTCATATGCCGCAGCCAAGACACACGATATTCCCCGGGTATCCATGTGGCTTGGACACTCGGGAACCAACATGACGGAAAAGCACTACCGGGAAGGCGTTCGTGCTGCCGAAGGCGAAGCATGGTTCAAGGTGTTGCCGGAAGAAACAAGTCATTAGCTTGTTGTTTTTGTTGACCTCCATCTTCAGATATAGTAACTGGTTTTCGTTGTCCGTCAGTCACCATTGAGTGCAGGACATATTAACGCTCTCAAGCGTTTCATTGGGTTTCTATCAACCCGGGACGTACAAGAAACGGTGGCCTAGCTCCTCATACCCGTTCCTTGAGTTCCTCCCCCAGCGAGTTCGCCGGGGTTTTCACGACAGGGGCATTTCTCATATTACTTAATAAGGTTAATAGTCCTGTGTTCTTGATGAAGGCAGGCACTCCGGCATAGCCGGGAAGGAGACTCGCCGAGTCTCATAAAACTTAAAGAAGCCTCACTGAGACTTCCATTGTGAATTTAACCCACTTCAATGGGTGAAAAATACTCCGAAGTGATGATTCCCAGTTCAAAATTGAACAACCCTCTATAGCGCACAATGTTTGACACACATATTACACCAGTTCATAACTCCTTCCGTGATGGTCTTTTCCGTAGTCATCCAGCTGTACAGGAGGTATGCCTGCTTTCGTCCTTTCCTTTCGCTCCACTTCGACCATTGGTTTCTTTGTGTATAGGTCTGGGCGAGTTGCTTGCGTATAGTTGATCTGTAGCTTGTTACGTCTGTTGTAGTCCTCTATGGACGAACGCATTTGGTTACGCAGCCTCTTTTCCTCTCCGTTCAAGTCAGCGCTGGCGGGAGTGTATGGATCGACTTCTACTAGCCGGGCAAGAGCTCCTTCCAGTTGCCCGGGAGTGTTGATTTCGGATGGAGGGAGGCCTTGCTTCTCGGCTCGTTCCGCTTCTGCTCGCTTGAGCGACGAAATAGCTTGTATCCCCTCGCTCGGTTTGTAGTTGTACACATCGTTCGAAAATCCGGGATGGGCGGTCTGGTATTTCCTGATGCTTTCTCTTTCCTGGGTTGTGGGCCAGTTGTTCGCATGGTTTAGTTCGTGGGAAAGACCTGACATGTTGCTTGCCGAAAAGTCTTTGTCGTAGCCTGCCATCCGATTGTAATACTGATCCTTGAACGGAGTCCTATCGTACAAATTTTTGCCATCAAAAATAGCTGCTTCGTTCTTAGGAAGGATACTTCTATAATTTCTCGTGGCACCGTGCATACTCGCCCCTCCTCTATTGTAAATATCACGCAGAACATTTGTGCGCACGGGTACAGCAAGCAAGTTCCCTTTAGCTGCTCTCTCCTGGTTAAGCTGATCAAAGTTTAACGGATTGCTATATGGCGCCTGCGCATACCCTCTATTATCAATTTCGTGAGTTTTAGGAGCAAGTAATGGTCCCATTGCGCGAACATAGACCGGATCTTGTCGCAGTCGGGTTTTCATAGCAGCAACAGCTGGTTTGTCCTGCGCCTGGCGTACCTGTCCAAACTGAAGTTCACTAGCTCTCTTCTCGATAAATGCAGCCAGCAAAGGAAATTGCAAAAGGCCGGAACTATTGGCTTGCTTAGACATATTCAACAGATATGATGTGTTTGGTTTTAACATGCCAATATTTTAGCTCTCAGCTAAAAGAAAAGCAACAGCCTGCTGAAGTCGTTCTTCAGTAGGCTGTTGCATTTATACCCTTATCAAAAAAGCTCAAACACCTCGTAGTCAGGAGGATTTTTTTTAAGCTCCTCAATATCAGGCATAATGATAGGAGTATCCTCCTCCGTTGGCTCTTCTATCGGAAGCTCAATGTCTATTACATCCGGGCTATAGGCAACAGGAGGGTCAGGAATGAGGATACATGCAAGTAGCAACGTAATAGCTGCCAGTATAATACCCAGCACCCACACAGTGATCTTCGCACTCCGGGGCCACGGTTGCCTCCCTGGTCTCTGGCGTTAATATCAGCGCCTTCCTGTATCAGTCTTAGAACCTCTTTGTCCTGGCCTTTCGATACAGCAAGATACATGAACCTGGACAATTCATTGATCGTGTAGTGAGGGCCCAAAGTGTCTCCCCATCCTTCATTAACTCTTATATCCCCGCCTCCGCTGTATATCTGTGAGGAAGCATTATAGGTACTGCAGAGACACAACAAGGCTGCCATCAGAATAATGACCCGGGGAAGCCGAATTTTTCGTCTGTGGACTCCTGTTCCCATTATCCTTTATCGCGTTTATATCTCTACACCCAAAATCACTGCTGCCAGAATTCCCCCGACAAGAGAAATTCCCATACTGATGCCTAATACCCCGAATGATTTACCCAGTGTGAAATTCAGAACTTTATGAGCAACCAGGACAATGGCCGCCAATTCCAGCAAAGCAAGAAAACCGGAGTCTATCACGGCAAGGATGAGATCGACCACGGCGAATACAATGGCAATCGTCTTGAAGTCCTTGATTGCAGCCGGTTCTTTATGCTCGGACAACCAGTAGAGCGCCAGGAAGATCGAATAACCAAACAATCCGGAGCAAATCAACGTAAACAGAATCTCCCTCCCTGGTTCAGTTTTGCTAAGCTCCCGAGCGCTCTTCCCGACAAGGATGGCGCAGGAGGACAATAGGGAGGTGGTCACAATGGCCAGTCCAGTCGCTAACCCGATTTTATATATTTCATTTCTCTTCATGTGATCACATGTCGTTGGTTATTGATTGCAGAACATGTCTTTTGACCCGCTTCCAGTTGCGGCAGGCCAACGTTCGAATCCCGGAATCCGACTGGCTGATCAGGATGCCATGCACTGCCTGCTCCCGTTCCAGAACGGTGCGGCGTTCCTTCTCGGTGAGAGTACCGGGATGAACGACCTCGACGATCACAGGCGTCATCTTCCCGTCGGGGAAACAAACCATGCACCGGTGTTCTACCGTTTCCATCCCGTCCGGCCAGGTAATGACTCCGGCGCTTTGCACCTCCTTCAGGGAATGCCATTGAAACCCTTCCGATGAATCATTCCCATGGCAATCCGGATGACGGCAGTCCGCGCAGCGGTACCCCAGCGGCTCTCCGCATAAATCGTCCACCAGAACCTTGTGTCCGACAGCCAGCCCTCCCTGACGATCGGCCTCCAGACTCTGGACGACATAACGGTGCATGGCCCGTTCGACAAGCATCAGTTGATGGCCTCCGCACTGGGGACAGGTGAACTGGATGATACTTTTCATTGCCGGCATCTCGTTTACATTGCCTGTATATCTCCTTTTTACGATTTTAGTCAACCTGAAAATCTCATTCTAATCTCAAAAATAGGGATGCTATATAACCGTATTGCCATTCCTGAGCGATAGTGCTACATTCCGAAACATGGCGGGAGTGAATCAGGATGAGCTGAAAATGAATGTCAAGCTGTGGCTCAAGGCCAACGGTTTCGACTACGCATGGCTCGCCGAACGATGTTTCGTTACGGAAGCGACCGTCCGCAACTGGATGGCGAAAAAGCCCATTCCCGCCGCCAAGGAACACATCATCCGGGAACTCATCAAGCAGCTCCCGCTGACTCTCCCGAGCCGGGTGCAGGTGGAAGAGGAGACGCTGATTACCCTGAAGCTCGACCCGGATACCCGCAAGGTTCTTGAGAAAAAAGCCTTCTCCCAGGGCAAGACCCTGAAGGAGTTCCTGGCCGACGAAGTGCCGAGGCTCGGCAATCCCCCGCTTGCCTGATTGTATGAACGCCTCCGGCTTCGCATTGCCTCCGGGATCTCTGCTGGGCAATTACAAGTTGCTCAAGGCGCTGGCCCAGGGAGGCTTCGGCATCACCTACATTGCCTGGGACAGCCAGCTCAGGCGCAACATTGTTCTCAAGGAATGTTTCCCCCTGGGGTTGTGCAGCCGGGATTCGGATACGGGAGAGATCATCCCGTTGCCTCATACGTCCCGGCAGGCTTACCGGACGGCTATGGATTCACTCCGCAAGGAAGCGCAAACGCTGGCTTCCCTGAACCATGAACGCATCGTCCGGGTCTACGATGTCTTCGAGTCCCATGGCAGCATCTTCTACG
>ULQG01031497.1_pt1 | contig 10113 bp, 8 predicted proteins | sample 1954251 | NCBI WGS metagenome assembly ULQG01 (sample SAMEA4835649, study PRJEB28245) | human gut metagenome | biome: gut microbiome; material: fecal sample | place: Denmark | collected 2008 | reverse complement strand
TTAGACGCAAGATTGTTCGAGAAATCAACTTGTTGGCACACAAGCAACAAGAGGAGAGAAACAAATAATGGATATTATTCAGGTAATCACACAGGAATTGAAGGTGGAGAAATGGCAGGTAAAAGCCGCAGTCAAATTAATTGACGAAGGCAACACCATCCCATTCATTTCCCGATACAGAAAAGAAGCAACAGGTTCCCTTAATGATGAGCAGCTTCGTGCACTCTTTGAGAGACTGACGTATCTGAGAAATCTGGAAGATAAGAAGAATCAGGTATTAAAGAGCATCGAAGACCAGGGCAAGCTGACTGAGGAACTGAAGAAACAGATTCTGGATGCCCAGACACTGGTTGTAGTAGAGGACTTATACAGACCATATCGCCCGAAACGTCGTACCCGTGCGACAATTGCCAAAGAGAAAGGGCTGGAACCACTGGCAGATATCATTCTTCTGCAGATGACAGACAAGCCGGTAGAAGAGGAAGCCAGGGCGTATGTCTCCGAAGAAAAGGGTGTTAAGAATGTTGCAGAAGCATTGAACGGAGCTAAAGATATTATTGCAGAGCGTATTTCCGATGAAGCAGACTATCGTATCTACATCCGTAATCTGACAACAAAGAACGGAAGTATTTCTTCCACAGCAAAGAATGCGGAAACTCAGTCTGTATATGAGATGTATTATGAATTCGAGGAGCCGGTCAGGAAACTGGCAGGACACCGTATTCTTGCGTTAAACCGTGGTGAGAAAGAGAAATTTATCACTGTTAAAGTAAATGCACCGGAGGAAGACATCCTTCGTTATTTGAATAAGAGAGTGATCAAAAAAGACAACCCGAATACAACTCCGATTCTGAAAGCAGTTGTAGAAGACAGTTACAAACGTCTGATCGGACCGGCTATCGAGCGAGAAATCCGCAGTGACCTTACTGATAAGGCAGAAGACGGCGCGATCCATGTATTCGGCAAGAATCTGGAACAGCTTCTGATGCAGCCTCCAATCGCAGGCAAAGTCGTACTTGGATGGGACCCTGCGTTCCGTACAGGCTGTAAGCTGGCAGTTGTAGATGCAACAGGTAAAGTTCTGGATACAACAGTTGTTTATCCCACAGCTCCGACTACTGAGAAAAAGATCCGTGCTGCCAAGGATACAGTGGAAGGTATGATCGAAAAATACGGTGTATCCCTTATTTCAGTAGGAAACGGCACAGCATGTCGTGAATCCGAGCAGGTGATCGTAGATATGCTCAAAGAAATCCCGGAAAAAAAGGTGCAGTATGTTATCACAAATGAGGCAGGAGCATCTGTGTATTCTGCAAGCAAACTGGCAACAGAGGAATTCCCGAACTTTGATGTAGGACAGAGAAGTGCGGCTTCCATTGCAAGACGTGTACAGGATCCGCTTGCAGAACTGGTTAAGATCGATCCGAAATCTATCGGTGTGGGTCAGTATCAGCATGATATGAATCAGAAGAAACTGGATGAAGCATTAAGCGGCGTTGTAGAAGACAGCGTAAATAAAGTTGGTGTAGATTTAAATACAGCATCTGCATCTCTGCTTGAGTATATTTCCGGTATCAGCAAAGCAATTGCCAAAAATATCGTAGCTTACAGAGAAGAGAACGGTCAGTTTACAGACAGAAAAGAACTTCTCAAAGTAGCGAAATTAGGACCGAAGGCATTTGAACAGTGTGCAGGTTTCATGCGTATTTCCGGTGGAAAGAATCCTCTGGATGCAACAAGTGTACATCCTGAGAGCTATGAAGCAGCATCTGCACTTCTTTCAAAACTTGGATATAAGCCAAATGATGTTGTGGCAGGAAATCTCCTTGGACTTTCTCTGCAGGTAAAAGACTATAAGAAGATGGCAGCAGAACTGGGAATCGGTGAGATCACACTTCGTGATATTGTAAAGGAACTGGAGAAACCGGCCCGTGATCCTCGTGATGACATGCCGAAACCGATCCTTCGTTCAGACGTTCTTGAAATGAAAGATCTGAAAGAAGGAATGGTGCTGAAGGGAACTGTCCGTAATGTTATTGATTTCGGTGCATTTGTAGATATCGGTGTACATCAGGACGGTCTGGTGCACATTTCCGAGATGACAGAGAGATTTATCAAACATCCTCTGGAAGCGGTGAGTGTAGGGGATATCGTAGATGTAAGAGTAATCGGAGTTGATATGAAGAAAAAACGTATCAGCTTATCCATGAAAGGATTAAATAAATAACATCAATAAAACAGGGATTACCACTGCAGACCGGATATCTGCAGGAGTGATCCCTGTTTTTTGGGGTACTGCTGTCTGCAGTAACAGTTATTCTGTTTCCCGGTGTGATGTGAGGTGTTCTTCAAGGCTGCGTGCTGCAATGCTCTGTGGCCTTTTTACATTGCGGATCAGACAGATCTTTCGTTCAGGAAGAGGCTCTTCAATGGGAATCTGGACGATTTTCCCCTGAGCAATATGTTCAGCAGCAAGCTCTTCAGGGAAGAATCCGATTCCCAGGTTGTGCTGCACCATAGGGAAGATCTGGTCAGTAGTTGCCACTTCCATATCAGGTGAGAAGGGAAGGTTATGGCGCATAAAATACTGTGTATATAATTCTCTTGTACTGCTTCCGGGAGCAATCCCGATCAGAGGGATATCCTGCAGATCCTGAAGACAGTGTTTGTTGGAAGCTGTTTCCGCATATTCCTCTCCACCTATAAGGATCTCGCGGAAAGAATAGAGGGGAATTCTCTGAAGTGGTTTTTTCAGGGCGACAGGTGTGGTAACTACTGCAAAGTCTACCAGACCGTTTTCCAGTGCCTGAACTGCCTGTGGTGTGGAATGATTAGAGATTCTCAGCTTTACATGTGGATAACAGTGATGAAAGACTTCCAGTTCGTTCAGCAGGAATAAACGCAGTGCGATTTCACTGGCACCAATATTTACAAGTCCGCTTTCCAGACCTTTATCTTTGAGAAGTTCATTTTCTCCTGATACAAGCTGTTCTATTGCAATTGATACATGTTCAAAAAGTCTTTCTCCTTCAATGGTCAGCTGTACTCCGCGATTGGAACGGATAAAAAGTTTACATCCCAGTTCATTCTCCAGAATGTTCATACACCGGGTAATGTTAGGCTGATTGTTTCCCATAACGTCGGCTGCTTTGGAAAAACTCTTATACTGGGCAACATAGTAAAAAATACGATAATAATCAAGAATCATGATACAGTCGGCTCCTTATGCTATATAAAAATAGAATATCTGATATAGAAAAATAACGTTTGTATATCAATGTGTGAATCAGTATAATACGACTGGGTCAAAAAATCAATATAAAAGTCCTGACAATAGGACGGAGACCAAAAGGGAAGGGAGATTACCGAATATGACAACAGCAAATAAGACAATTAAGATTAATGACGTAGAGGCAGCAAAGAAACTGGTCTGTGCGGCAGTCAGATGTCCATTTGATATTGACATTGTATCTAAAGGAAAAATTTTTATTGATGCCAAATCTATTCTCGGAGTATTAAGCCTTGATGTGGAAGAACCTCTGGAACTTAAATATGATGGTTATGATGAGGATTTTGAATCAGTGATAGCAGGTCTGGCATGTTAAGATTAAAGAAAGGAATTCGCAGGTGCAGATGACATCTACAAATCTTCTATATATTTATGTGATTATCATTAATGTAGTCACATTTTTTATCTATGGCTTGGATAAAAGCAGGGCAAAAGCCGGACAGTGGCGCATACCGGAAGCGCAGCTGATATTTCTGGCGGTGATCGGAGGGTCGGTGGGAGCTCTGGCCGGTATGAAGGTATTTCATCATAAAACAAGAAAGCCGAAATTTAAGACAGGAGTTCCGGCGATACTGATTATTCAACTAATTATTTATTTTCTGTTTTCGGGAAATGAGGGGATTATTCTGCGCTTATAGCAATCCTTATAAATAATGCATATTGATTTTAGCTCATCAGAGCGTGAAATCCTGTGTCAGTAAAGCGGATATATTGTCCACTTTCTTTTTTTGCCCGAATAAAATTGATTGTTACAGAGAATGAGGTATGTTATGCTACTCTTATATGAGAATTGCGGGATCTGCAAAGCAGCGGAGTAATTCGTAGATATCAAGTCAGGGGAAAGACATCTTTTAACCCTGATATTATATGAAAAGCTGCCTGTTAAGTGAAAGCAGGGCAGAAAAATAATACATGACAAAATATAAGAGAGCAGGTGAAAAATATTGGAACAGGAAATTCAGGAGGCAAAAAGTTTATATTACAGCTATAAGCAGTATTTTTCAGACTATCTTCCGGCTTTGACGAAACTGGGATTGAAAGTAGTAATGGCATTGCTGGTATTTGTGGGCGGGCGCAAAGTGATCCAGTGGTTTGTTTCTTTCATAAAGAAGTCCATGGAGCGTGCGTCTGTAGACAAAGGTGTGATCCAGTTTACAGGGTCGCTGTTGAGAATTGTACTTTACATTTTGCTGGTATTTAGCATTGCCACTCATTTTGGTGTAAAGGAATCTTCTATTGCAGCACTGCTTGGTACTGCCGGTGTAACGGTAGGTCTTGCATTGCAGGGCGGCCTTGCAAATATCGCAGGCGGGATCATGCTTCTGATCTTCAAACCATTTCAGGTGGGGGATTATATCATTATCGCACAGCAGAATGGGTGCGAAGGAACTGTATACAAAATAGAAATCTGTTATACAACTCTGATTTCCATAGATAACAAACACATTGTAATCCCAAATGGAACGCTGTCCGGCAGCATTATTACAAATGTAACTGCCAGAGATCTTCGTAAGCTGGAGATCAAAGTAGGAATTTCTTATGATTCAGACATTAAGAAAGCAAAAGCAATCCTAGAAGAAATCCTTCATAATGATGAAGATACGAAAGACGACCAGGGAATGGTGGTGTTTGTAGATGAGCTTGGAGAGAGCGCAGTGGTCATGGGCCTGCGTGTGTGGGTGGCTACGGAGAAATACTGGCCTGCCAGGTGGCGGCTTAATGAACTGATCAAAGAAGCATTTGATGCAAACGGAATTGAAATCCCGTACAATCAGTTACAGGTTCATGTGAAGAAACAGATATGATAACAACATAAGTCCTCTGAACCAACTATAAGGTTTAGAGGATTTATTGTTTGTACAGATTATAGCCAAATAATACCAAACAAGAATAAATAATCCTTGAACGATGGTGATTTATACCAATTTCACTGTCAGATATTGGTATAATACCACCAAAATAATATAAAATACGACAAAATAATTGACAATAGGACAACAGATTGCTATACTGGAGTCAAGTTAAACAACTAAGTGTTTTTATGAAGATGCAAAGGCGCATGTAAGTAAATGGATTGCTGCACGATTTTTATACATTGCAAAGACGCAAAAATATAAAAACACTTTTTTTGTACCCAAAATTAACTTCGTGATTGTAACTAAGTAACAATGTACAGAAAGAAAAGGAGAGAAAACTATGAAAATGTACAAAAAAGTTATGGCAGCAGCTCTTGCAGGAGTAATGACAGTTTCCATGTCCGCTACAGCATTTGCAGCAGATGATGACGGCTATATTCTCAAAGCCACAAATGAAGATTCCAAATCATCCGACAATGATCTGGTGATCGCAATCGAAGGAAGCGTAAGCTCCATGGATCCGGCAAACATTCCGGATACAAACGCAATCTCTGCTACACGTGGTGTATACGAGACACTGGTTTCTTTTGATGAGAACCAGGAATTAACAGGCAAACTTGCTGAATCATGGGAAGTTTCCGATGACTCTCTTACTTATACTTTCAAACTTCGTCAGGGCGTTAAATTCCAGGACGGAACAGACTTCAATGCAGCAGCAGTTAAAGCAAACTACGATCGTGTAGTTAACAAAGACAACAACCTTCGCCAAAGAAGAACATTTATCGTAACTAACGAAGACGGATCTGAAACACCTCGTGTAGACAGCATTGAAACACCGGATGATTACACACTGGTTATCAAACTGACACAGGCATGGGCACCATTTATCAACCGTCTGACACAGTTCTGTATCATCAGCCCTGCAGCTCTTGAAGAGTATGGCAATGATATCATGAACCATCCATGCGGAACCGGCCCATATGTATGTACAGAATGGGAAGAGGGAGACCACACAAGCTTTAAGCGCAATGATGATTATTGGGGAGACAAACCGGGCGTTGACACTGTAACAATCAAAGAGGTTCCGGAAGCAGGTGCACGTACAGCTATGCTTCAGACAGGTGAAGCAGACTTCATCTATCCTACACCGTCTGACCAGATCGAAGCAATCAAAGGAACAGACGATGTAAATATCCTTACAACAGACTCTAACATCATGAGATATGTAACTCTGAACATGGATCTGGAACAGCTTTCTGATGTAAAAGTACGTCAGGCTATGAACTATGCGATTGACAAAGATGCATACATCCAGTTAATGTATTCCGGATACGGAAAACCGGCTACATCTGTAGTTCCATCTATCATCGGCGGATATGAAGAGCAGGAAGCTTACACATATGATGTAGACAAAGCAAAAGAACTTATGAAAGAAGCCGGATACGAAGACGGATTCAAACTTACTCTGTGGGGCGATAACACAACACAGGAAATCAAAGGTATGACATTTATTTCCCAGCAGCTTGCTCAGATCGGTATCGAAGTTGACGTTCAGCCAATGGAGCCTGCAACTGTAAGTGACAAGATTTATGTTGACAAAGAAGATGCTGAGATCAATATGTGGTATGTAAACTGGTCTGCATCTGACTTCACAATGGATGGTTCTTTACGTTCCCTGCTTTACAGCACAATGTGCCCTCCTACAAGTGCAAACACAGCATACTTCAACGATGCTGATTTTGATAAAGATATGGACGAAGGTCTTGCAACAGCTAACGAAGAAGAGCAGGCTAAATACTACGGCGATGCTCAGAAGATCGCATGGGAAGCATGCCCATGGTTATTCCTTGGCAATGACCAGATCATCTATTCTACAAAATCTTATCTGTCTGGCGTATATGTATCTCCGGATGGAGCATTTAACTTCGCAAATGCAACTTTAGCACAGTAGTAATTTGTTTGAGAACAGGCTGCGAAGAACATAAATCTGGCGGCCTGATCTGAAATTGCAGCAATTCCATAAAAATACTGCCGATACAGCAGTGTGAATACAGGACAAAGATGTTCAAACCGAAGAACTGCCATAAGATTCACTATGGCAGTTCTCCGACTATAAAGCATCAAATATAAACAACAGGTAAGAAAATGATAAGGAGGAAAAATATGGGACGTTATTTAGGTAAACGTTTGATAAGCACGATCCCGCTGCTTCTGGTTATCTCATTCGTAGTATTTATGTTTATCCATATGATTCCCGGTGATCCGGCAAGACTGGTAGCCGGTCAGGATGCAACAAAGGAAGATGTGGCAGTTGTACGTGAACAGCTGGGACTGGATGAGCCACTACTTGTACAGTATGGCAAATATATGAAAGGTCTTTTTACAGGAGATCTGGGAAGCTCTATCAAAAACGGTAAAACCGTAACAGAGACAATCGCACCAAGACTGAAACCAACTATCATGCTGACATTCTCATCCATGATATGGGCTGCGATCATCGGTATTGCGATTGGTATTATCGCTGCCGTATTTCATGGCAGAATTCTTGATTATGTAGGTATGATCATAGCAATCGCAGGTATATCTGTTCCAAGTTTCTGGTTAGGTCTGGAATTAATCCAGCTTTTCTCAGTAAGCCTGGGATGGCTTCCAACCAGTGGACTGGAAACCTGGAAGAGCTATATTCTTCCATCACTTACAATGGGAGCAGGAATCATGGCCGTACTTGCCAGATTTTCCAGATCTTCCATGCTTGAAACCATGCGTGAGGACTATGTGCGTACCGCACGCGCCAAAGGTCTTTCTGAATCACTGGTTGTTATGCGCCATGCATTTAAGAACTCTCTGATCGAGATCGTAACAGTAGCCGGACTTCAGATCGGTGGTCTCCTTTCCGGATCTGTTATGGCAGAGACAGTATTCTCCATCCCCGGGCTTGGACGTCTTCTGGTAGACTCCATCCAGATGAGAGATTACAAAGTTGTTCAGGCATTACTGCTGTTCTTTGCTACAGAATATATCCTGATCAACCTGATCGTAGATGTTCTTTATGGCGTGATTAACCCAAGAGTACGTTATGAGTAGAGGAGGAGAGAAGATGGCAGATAAGAACACAACATCAAATATTAACCTTGCTGCTGCCGAAGAACTCCCTAAGGCACAGAGCAAGTTCAAAGAATTTGTCAAGAAATTCATGAAGAGAAAAACAGCAGTGATTTCTCTGGCATTTATAGTTTTTATTATCTTAATGGCGATCATTGGACCATATGTAGTTCCGTATGATCCGCAGGCACCGGATTACACAGCTATGATGCAGGGGCCAAGCGCAGCCCACATTTGGGGAACCAATGAATACGGACAGGATGTTTTCTCCCGTCTGATGGTTGGTACCAGACTTTCTCTTACATGCGCGCTGACAGCGACGATCATTGGTACGGCTATCGGTGTTGTTCTCGGACTGATCGCAGGTTTCTACGGCGGAATTATCGATGCCCTGATTATGAGATGCTGTGATGTACTTTTCGCTTTCCCTGATATCCTGCTGGCTATCGCAGTTGTTGCCATCATCGGACAGGGTATGGTAAACGTTATGATCGCAGTTGCGGTATTTACAGTGCCGTCCTTCGCACGAATCATACGAAGCGCGACGATTTCCGTAAAGCAGGCTCCTTATGTAGAGGTTGCCCGTTCCCTGGGATGTTCAAACACAAGAATCCTGTTTGTACATATTTTCCCTGGTACGATCCAGTCTATGATCGTTAACTTTACCATGCGTGTAGGCACTGCAATCCTTGCTGCATCATCCTTAAGCTTCCTGGGATTCGGTGCAAATGTTACAGAGCCTGACTGGGGTTCCATGCTTTCCACAGGACGTAACTATCTGAATACAGCTCCTCACATGGTACTGTTCCCTGGTATTCTGATCTTCCTTACAGTTCTGGCATTCAACCTGCTGGGCGACGGTCTCAGAGATACCCTGGATCCAAAGATGAACTAGGAGGAAGAAACCATGGCAGAAAAATTATTAGAAGTAAAAAACCTCCGTACGGAGTTTAAAAGAGATAAAACATGGGTGACAGCAGTTAATAATGTAAGTTTCTCCATTCAGCCAGGTGAGATTCTTGGTCTGGTAGGAGAGTCCGGATGCGGTAAATCCGTAACCTCCCTTTCCATTATGAAACTTCTGGCACGTAACAGTAAGATTTCCAACGGTGAGATCCTGCTTAATGGCAAGGATCTTCTCAAAGAAGATAAAAAAGGCATGAGAAAGATCAGAGGACGTGAAGTTGCCATGATCTTCCAGGAGCCGATGAACTCTCTGAACCCATGTATGAGAATTGAGAAACAGCTGACAGAAGCAATCCTGCTCCATAACAATTTCTCAAAAGAAGAAGCGCACAACAGAGCATTCGAAGTACTGAAATCAGTAGGTATCCCTGAACCGGATATGACATTAAAGAGTTATCCGCACCAGCTTTCAGGCGGTATGTGCCAGCGTGTTATGATTGCTATGGCAATGTCCTGTGAGCCGGAGCTTCTTATTGCGGATGAGCCGACTACAGCCCTTGACGTTACCATTCAGGCACAGATCCTGGAGCTGATGGAGGACATCAGGGCAAAGAAGAATACAGGTATTCTGATGATCACACATGACCTTGGTGTTGTTGCTGAAATGTGTTCCAGAGTTGTTGTTATGTATGCCGGCCGAATTGTAGAAGAAGCGCCTGTGCAGGAACTTTTTGCAGATCCGAAACATCCATATACACAGGGGCTGATTGGTTCTGTACCGAAACTTGGAAGTGGTGTGGAATCTCTTCCGTCTATTCCGGGAAGCGTACCGGATCTGTCCGTAATGCCGAAAGGATGTAAGTTTGCACCGAGATGTAAATATGCAATGGATATCTGTCATCAGCAGGAGCCGGAGCTTGCAGATATCAACGAAGCAGGCACCAGAAAATGCAGATGCCA
>ULQG01006250.1_pt1 | contig 10189 bp, 5 predicted proteins | sample 1954251 | NCBI WGS metagenome assembly ULQG01 (sample SAMEA4835649, study PRJEB28245) | human gut metagenome | biome: gut microbiome; material: fecal sample | place: Denmark | collected 2008 | reverse complement strand
CAGCCGCTTGCCGGTTTGACCCAAGCGGGCGGTCAACTCACTTTCAACAAATGTATGAATATCTTCCGCACCCGGATCAATTGCCAGCTTGCCGCTTTCAATATCCGCTAAAATTTCGCTCAGCCCTTGCACGATCTTTTCGCTTTCGCTCTTTTCGATAATCCCGCATGCCCCCAGCATGGTGGCGTGGGCCATACTGCCGGTAATGTCCTCTTTATACATACGGCTGTCAAAGTGAATGGAGGCGTTAAAATCGTTGGTTTCTTTTGCCAGTTCCTTTTTGAACCGGCCTTTCCATAATTGTGCCATAATCTCCTGCTTTCTGTAAAATGCAATGTGTGCGGGTAGACTGAGAGAAAGTGAGATAAATTTCGTATTTTGCGAGTGGGTGCCGTACATAGGTACTGCTCCCGAGCAAAATACGAAAAGCGCCAAAAGTGGCTTGAACTCGATGTTTAAGCCACTTTTTAGAATGTAAATGATTAAGAAAAACTTCGGCTGGAGCAAGCCCCAGCCCTACGAATTGTCCGTTTATATTTTTACACAGCGCGGTTTCGCCACTTTATCGACAGCCTAAGGGCGCACGGTGGGCCGTGCGCCCTGTCATTCGTTGACTTTTGACAATTAGTCTTCGTTTGCTTCCCGCTTTTGATCCAGCAGCGCTTTTACTTTCAGCGGCAGACCAAACAGGTTAATGAACCCGGCAGCGTCTTTCTGGTTGTATGCGCCGCCGTCGTCGCCAAAGGAGGCTACGGTCTCGTCATACAGGGTGTAGGGGGAAGTGATTCCGGCGTTCATTACATTGCCCTTGTACAGCTTCAGCTTCACATCGCCGGTTACGGTTTCTTGGGTCTTGTTGACAAATGCGTCCAGTGCCTCACGCAGGGGAGAGAACCACAGGCCGTTGTATACCAGCTCGCCGTATTTCTCCGCCACCAGTTTCTTGTAGTGGGCAGTGTCCCGATCCAGGGTGATCATTTCCAGCATTTGATGGGCCTTGTACAGAATGGTGCCGCCGGGGGTCTCATATACACCGCGGCTCTTCATGCCTACCAGACGGTTCTCAACAATATCCAACAGACCGATGCCGTTCTTGCCGCCCAGTTCATTGAGCTTTTCCACCAGGGCCAAGGGGTTCATCTCTACGCCGTCAATGGCGGTGGGTTCGCCCTTCTCAAAGTGAACGGTGATGTAAGTGGGCTTGTCCGGTGCGTTCTCCGGGGCAACGCCCAGCTCCAGAAAACCATCTTTCAGGTACTGCGGCTCGTTGGCCGGGTCCTCCAGATCCAGACCCTCGTGGCTCAGGTGCCATACATTTTTATCCTTAGAGTAGTTCGTCTCCCGATTGATCTTCAGCGGAATGTTGTGGGCCTCTGCATACTCGATCTCTTCTTCACGGCTCTTAATGTCCCACTCACGCCAGGGGGCGATGATCTGCATTTCCGGTGCCAGCGCCTTTAAGCTCAGCTCAAAACGCACTTGGTCGTTTCCCTTGCCGGTGCAGCCGTGGCAGATGGCGTCTGCACCCTCTTTGATGGCGATCTCTGCCAGACCCTTGGCAATGCAGGGACGGGCGTGGCTGGTGCCCAGCAGATATTCCTCGTACGCTGCGCCGGCCTTTAAGCAGGGGAAGATGTAGTTCTTTACATAGTCCTCTTTCAGGTCCAGCACATACAGCTTGGAGGCGCCGGTTTTCAGCGCTTTTTCCTCCAGGCCGTCCAGCTCGGTGCCCTGACCTACATCGCCGGACACGGCGATCACTTCGCAGTTGTTGTAATGCTCTTTCAGCCACGGAATGATGATGGATGTATCCAGGCCGCCGCTGTAAGCCAATACGACCTTTTTAATTTCTTTTGCCATGATTAGCACGCTCCTTGTTTCAAAAACTGTACCCATTATATAAACTCCCGGTTGGAATTGCAAGCGATTTGGCAAAATTCGTATAAAAATGCAAAATGCGGCAAAATATGCAGGAAGATTTGTATAAAATTACAAGAAAATCCTGCATAAATCGGGAATTTGCGTGCATAAATGTATAATCGGAGCAGCAACTTACCGCATAACCGCATATATAGTATTGTATTTACTTCGTATGCACTTTGTCTTGCTGTGCCTTAGGCGATTGCAGAAGGCGCATAAGGATAGAAAAAGGACGGCGGCTTAATTTCAGCCTGTTCCAACAGTATATATACAGACAGCATATTGCGGCTTTAGACAGCTGTCTGCTATTAGACAAAATCCACGAATTACTCATTTTGTTTGTGTACTATGCACAAAAGGAATTTGAACATTCTGTTAATTTTTACGACTTCAAAACAACGGATTTACCTTGACTTGCAGGGGCATAAGTGGTATTATTGTCTTGTAATACATGTATGGGCAGAAGTATGCCCATCACCTGTATTGTTAATTCTTTCTCAATTGGCATTTGGGTGGGTCTTTAGGCGCGTTGCCGTCGGCCTTTTGGTCAGAAAGGTGGACGGATGCACAGGGCGTCGAGGCGTACCTGCCGGTTGCAGAATAAGGAGGAAAAGATTTATGAAAACAAGAAAGGGCAAGCGCTTTTTATCGGCGCTTTTGGCTGCGATCATGGTGCTGACGGCTCTGCCGCTCACCGCTCTTGCTGAGGGTCCCACCCCTGCAAAGTCGGACGCCTTGATCACCCTGGACAATGCGATTAACGCATACGAATCTGCCATGGACGGCAAGATTTATGCGGATATGGCCACGGCTTACGACAAGTATATGGCCGCCAAACAAGCGCGGGATATGTATGTCTATGGCGGCGACGCGTCCCAGGATTTAAGAACTGCTGCACAGGCATTGACCACCGCAACGACGGAGATGCAGAAGACGGTGCTCTCCTCCGATGTGACCTATGCCACCGTAACGGATTCCAGCGGTGCAACCGTGGCTTCCGATTATGCCAACGGGCTGCTGTACTACGGCGGCAACCTGCGTTTCTCTAACGATGTGGTTGGCTCCTGGTACTTTGATGACGGCGCCAAGCAGTGGTTCAAAATCGTTATGAACGACTATGTGTTCCTGTATGACGGCACCACACCGCTGCGGGCACCGGTACAGTTCAGCTATGAGTACCGCAATGAGTATCTTATCAATAACAACAGTAACGCAAAGCCTCGCGGCATTACAGCCGTGAATGTGAACAATCCGGAGTTGACGGTTGCGAATTGGACCGTAAAGAAGAACCAGAGCGGTAACATTCCGTTTATGTCTTCCGATGGCACGGTGGTTCCCACTGTGGCAGCTGCTTCCGGCTCCGATTCTCCTATTTATTGGACTCGTGATTCTGCCGGCAGAAACAACACTAGGCAGAACACCGGTTCCAGCTTTGTGACTTACAGTGGCACCCCCAGCGCCCCGCTGACCACCATCGACACCCGCTTCACCATTTATGACCACGATAAGAATCGCGCAGCCATCATTGCTGCTTCTCAGTGCTTGGCCGGTGATAAGGGCGGTAGCCAGGAAAAACACGATGGCCACAACTACGGCTATGTGATCAACTATGCCGGGGTGAAAGAGGCTTTGGCCACTGCCAAGTCCACCATCTCTAATATTAAAAACTATTGTAATGATGCTGCGGATATGCGCAGCCTGCTGGTGGCTGCCAGCGCTTTGGCATCTGTCAATCCGTCCGACAGCACCGCATACAATTTTGCTTCTAACACGGCAGAGGCTGCGTCCAAGTGCGCTACGGATATTGACAACGCCCGCACGGCGCTGACCAACGCACAGAGTGCACTGACGGCAGATGATGACTCTTACGATCAGCTGCGCAATGCAATTGACCTGACCAAGGCCACTTACACAGCCGGCAATGATAACGGCGTTTATTCTTCTGATAATTGGAACGCCTTTAAGTCCGCGTATGAGGCTGCCTACACCGCCATTATGGCTGTGGGGAGCGGTTATCAGCCTAACGGCACCGTAACGCCTTTGGCAGTAGAACTGCAGCAGGCTTATGACGCTCTGCTGGAGGAAGCACAGAATTCCAGAGTAGATACCACCGCATTGGTAGAAGCCATCACCAAGGCAAACGGCATGGAGGCGTATGAGACCTACTTTGCGCCGGACACTTATGCCAACCTGACCGATGCTGTCGCCAATGCGAAGAAGGCTGTTTGGGGCACTGAGGAGAACTACGGTGTTCCCTCTGCTGCATTGCAGAAGACGGATGAGAACACCAAGATCGTTGCGGATCAGACCGCTGCGGTATTGGCTGCCATTCCTGCCCTGCGGATCAATCATGATCTGCACATTACCAGCGGAGCCCACTATGTGAGCTGGAACAGCATTTTGGCTTCTTATGAAGCACTGGACGGCTCCAAATATGTAAACTTCGACGCGCTGGTACAGGCTGTGTCTGATGCAAAGTTTGAGATGGCTGCACTGGACAGCAAAGACATGACCACGCCGGAGCAGCTGCTGGCTGACTACACTGCGGTTTTGGAGAAGATTCTGACTGCTTATGACGCACTGGAATTCTCCTTCACCGAGCTGCCCAACGGCACGGTGGCTACCAATGCGGAGCACCTGATCGTTGGTTCTCCTAACTCCAAGAGTGCCAGCGGCAGTATGGTTAACGATACACAGATCAACGGTTCTGTGGCGCTGGGCTTCAGCTTCCCCAACAATGCTGTTATGATCCGTACCAGCCATGGAGCCACCACCTTTAATTTGGGCGACATGATGCTGTTCTTCGGCTCCTGGCGTGATTACGATCACCAGCTTCTGTTCTTCAATTTGAACGATACCGTTACAGGTGAAGGGGATACCGGTGAGTTGGTGGCTCGTGCCATTGGTGCCGGTCAGACCCCCAGTTTGAAAGACTCCGATGTGGACGAATATGTAACCAAGAAGAACATTAAGCCCGGTAATGCCATTAAGACCTCCGGTACCGCTGCCGCAACATGGGAACTGAAGGACCTGTACGCGGTAGAGGTAGATAACAAAACGGATGCCTTTGCAGTGGATGCAAGCGGTAACCGAATTAATGACAAGTCCACCAATGTGCTGGACATTGCCACCAGCGTGGCTTCTAACAACCAGGGTACGCAGAACGTTCTGTTTATGCATGGTAAGGGCGGCAGTGGTAACTTTGGCGGCAACACGTATGCAGGTGCTTATACCATGAGTGTTGCGAAGGATAACGCCTCTACCAAGTTGACCACCACAACGCTGCCCAACAAGAAGATCTATACCGTTTCCGGCAATGTGGGTGCTGTGACCCGGCTGAGCTATCAGCCCTTGAGCGCTTGGACTACACTTCGCCACGATGTACAGAACTACAGCGTGACCGCTACGGTAGTAGATATTGCGTATCTGTTTGACCTGATCAACCAGTGCAGCGCACTGACCGACAGCAACAAGTACACCGAGGCTTCCTGGACCAAGTTTGCCGATGCTTTGAGAAAAGCTAAGGGCCAGATGGCGTATAACACGATGACCGCGGACGAGATCCTTACTGAGGCGAAGACCAGATACACCACGCTGCTGCGTGCTTACAACGCTCTGGAGCAGAACACCTTCACCTTGACCTTTAACTATAAGGATGCCAACGGGAACGATACCTCCAAGACGATTAAGAATGTGGAGTACGGTGCAAACCTGAAGGCGCAGGCCGACACGGTTGATGTAACCGACTATAAGAAAGGCGGCTACTCTTACACCTTTACCGGTTGGGATCCGGAGATCACCGATTCCACGCTGGTGACCGGTGCTGTGACTTACACCGCTCAGTACAGCTCCACAATGGATAATGCCGACTTCTCCGCGCTGGACGCAGCGGTGGCCAAATTGACGACTTTGGCCGACAAGACCTATGCCGCCAGCGATTTGGAGGGCGTGGCTGCGCTCATTAAGGGCCTGACCTACTACCACTACGACGCAGATCAGCGTGCCGCTACCATGGGCGACAAGCAGACTGAGATCGACGCAGAGACCGCAAAGGTCAATGCATACAGCATTAGCGCTTCAACTCTGGATCTGTCCGCAGCAGAGGCCGCACTGGCCAAGGCACAGGACGGCAAGGATTCCGATGCGTATGATTTGTCTGCCATTACCGGTTTTGAATTGTACAAGACCGTGACGGTCAACGGCAAGGACATTGTGGGTATTGCCTACAAAGATATGAACAGCCTGAATGCTGCCATCCAGGCACTGCTGGAGTCCTTACAGCCCATGACCTACACTGTGTACCTGAACGGTAAGCCGCTGGGTACTTACAATTACGGTGCGCGCATTGTAGTTAACGGTGACGGTACCGTCAGCACCAATGACAACATTGAAACGGAGACCGGCGCTGCCAAGTATGCTTGGTACTACAGCTACAACTCCGTGCAGGTTGCCCAGACCACCGCACCCAAGTATATGACCACCGCACCCAGCTACGGCTTTGTGGTTAAGGGCAATACGTATCTGACCACAGAGAAGGCGGACAGCGACGCGGCCAATTATGTAGTGACTTTTGTCAACGGCATTAACGGTCATGTGTTTGACGTGGTTTACACCAGCGGCTCCGTGACTATGCCCACCGCTCCCTCTTGTGCATTCTACACCTTCAGCGGTTATGACAACGGCGCAGCCGCCGGTTCCAAGATTAACGTAACCGGTGACACCACCATTACCGCACAGTACGATGTAACGAACATTGCCACATTTAATATCTCTGTTCTGAATGTAAACCAAGACAATGTTATCAACAAGACTTTCAATTACAATGATCTGGTGACTTATACCGATGAAAGCGCTGAGATTTGGGTGAAGTATCTGGGCGAACTTGAGGGTAGTTATGTGAACCCCAGTACTGGCCAGACAGAAACTGTTCAGCGCAGTACCTTTGTGATTGTTGGTTACGGCAAAACCTTGACTCTTCGTGCTTGTGAAGATGCTGAGTATGATGCGTATACCCTTTCCGATTGGCAAGGCATCTTAGAAGACCAGGAGACCTGTAATGTGTTGGATAATGATACAAACGGTGCTTCCTCCTCCACCCGTGACGGCATCGTAAAAGCCAGCACCAAGTTCTCCATGATCGGCAACTTTGCTCTGCCGGAGAATGCCAAGGCTGTGGAGTACGGTATGCTGTTCACCACCGCTGCCGGCAAGACTCTGACTTTGGAGAATGCCAGCACCGACAGCAGCATTAAGCGTCTGAAGGCTTCCAAGCACACCGGTGAAAATGATAACTACGGCCAGTATGTGGTCAGCATCAAGTCCACTTCGCTGTCCGGTTCCTATGATCTGACTTACAGATCCTATGTGACCTACACCTTGAACGGCAAGACCTATACCGTGTATGCTGACAAGGCTGTAAGCGAGACCGTGCAGTTTTAAGGAAGGAGGGACTTTAAGATGAGAAAAAGTTATGAAGAACCGGTAATCACCGTTCGCAAGTACCAGCTTAAGTCCGAGGATGTGGTTATGACATCCGACCCTTCAAACAACAAGGGCAACGACTTGTTTGACGATTCTGAGTATGATGTATTCGGCAAATAAGCGCTGGAATTAAAATGAATTCGCCGCACTGAGGCAACTCGGTGCGGCGTTTTTCTGTTCATTTTTAGCCAAAGGAGCCCCTTTTCGCCTTTTTCGTTTGACTTATGATAGGGAATATATTATTATAGTATCTGTGATTTTGGGTCCGTAGGTACGGACGGAAAGACGGAATTCTCATGACAGTATTGATTTTAGGGCTGGGTCTGATCGGTGCCAGCCTGGCAAAAACATTGAAGAAAAACACGGCACATTGCGTGCTGGGTTGGAACCGCACGCCCAGTGTGGCGCAGCGCGCCTTGGCTGACGGCGCCATTGACGCCACCGGTTCTTTGGAGAAACTGCTGCCCCAGGCAGACATTACCATTATTAATTTTTATCCGGAGGCGATTGTGCCCTTCATTTTGGAGCACCAGGATCTGTTTAAGAAAGACAGTGTGGTTACGGACTCCTGCGGGATCAAAACCAAGATCTGTCGCCAAATGGCAGCGCATAAGGATCTGCCATTTACTTTTATCGGTGCCCACCCTATGGCCGGGCGTGAGGTGTCCGGCTATGACAACAGCCTGAACAACTTGTTTGACAACGCGTCCTTTATTTGTACCCCGGTGGACGCACCCCGCCGCAAGGTGGATGCCCTGATCGGTTTGGCAGAGGATATGGGCTTCGCCCGCACAGTGGTGACCACCCCGGAGCATCATGATGAGATGATTGCCTTTACCTCTCAAATTGCCCATGTGCTGGCCTGCTCGTATGTGTTGTCGCCTTTGGCACCCCAGCACGCAGGCTTCAGCGCCGGCAGCTACCGGGATGTGAGCCGGGTGGCTCGCATCAATGCAGAGATGTGGGCCCAGCTATTTATTGATAATAAGGAGCCGCTGATTCGCGAGATTGATGACTTAGTTGGCAATTTGCAAAAGTTCCGCTCTGCCATTGAGGCGGAGGATGCGCCGGCACTGCGAGCGCTGATGGAACAGGGCAACCGGATTAAGGAGGAGATCGGCTGATGCAAAAGATCACAGTACATACCGGCAGACCGTATGATATTCTCATTGACGACGGCCTGCTGGAGCAAGCCGGTGACCTGGTGCGTCGTGTGTCCGGCGCCAAGCGCATTTGCCTGATCAGCGACAGCAATGTGTACCCTCTGTACGGCGACCGGGTGGTGCAGGCGCTGGAGAGCGCAGATTTTCAGGTGTGCACCCTGGTATTTGACGCCGGTGAGGCGTCCAAGAAACCGGAGACCGTGCTGAATATGGTGAATTATATGGCCCGGGAGGGACTGACGCGGGGCGACCTGGTGGTTGCGCTGGGCGGCGGTGTGTGCGGCGATATGGCCGGATTTGCGGCTGCCATTTATTTGAGGGGCATTGATTTTGTACAGATACCCACGACACTGCTGGCTCAGGTGGACTCCTCTGTAGGTGGCAAAACCGGCGTGGATCTGCCTATGGGCAAGAATTTGTGCGGCGCCTTTCACCAGCCGATTTTGGTGCTGATTGATCCGCAGGTGCTGCGTACCCTGCCGGATGTGTTCTTTTGTGACGGTATGGGCGAGGTGATCAAGTACGGCTGTATCCGCTCGGCGGAGCTGTTTGCCCTGCTGGAGCAGGCCAGTGCTAAAGATCGCATTCACGAGATTATCTATGCCTGTGTGGATATGAAGCGCGTGGTGGTGGAGCATGACGAAAAGGAAGCGGGCGAGCGCGCTCTGCTGAACTTTGGGCACACCGCCGGTCACGCCATTGAAAAATTATGGAACTATCAAACGGTGACACACGGCGCCGCTGTGGGAATCGGTATGGTGCTGGCGGCTCGTGCCGGAGAGGGCGCAGGGCTGACGGAACCGGGCACGGCGGATCGCATTGCAGCCTTACTTCAAAAATACAATCTGCCTGTGGCGGATACCCATTCTATTGATGCAATTGTGGACGCGATGCAGGCGGATAAAAAGCGCACCGCAGACGGTATGAAACTGGTGCTGCTGCGTAAGATCGGCGACAGCTTTATTGATCCGGTGGATCTGCCTACCCTGCGAACCATGTTCGGAGGTGGGGCATGCAAGTAAAGATCACGCCGTCCCCGCTGGCAGGCACCGTGCAGCTGCCGCCTTCTAAGTCCTTTGCCATTCGTGCGCTGATTTGCAGTGCGCTGGCCGGTGGTGGCTCCGTAGCGCCCTTGGGCACTTCGGCAGATATTGCAGCCACGGTTCAGGCGCTGGCGGATTTGGCTGCCGGGCGGGACGAAATTTTTTGCAACGAAAGCGGCTCTTTGGTGCGCTTTTTGATCCCGGTGGCGGCAGCTTTGGGCAAGTCGGTAACCTTTACCGGTGCCGGTCGGCTGCCTCGGCGCCCGCTGGATGCCTTTGCCACCCTGCTGCCACAGCACGGTGTGCAGGTACAGACAGATGGGGGCCTGCCCTTTTCTGTTACTGGCAAGCTGCGACCCGGGCAGTATGAGATCGCCGGGAACGTCAGCTCTCAGTACCTGACAGGACTGCTACTGGCACTGCCGCTCTTGGACGGCGACTCGGCAGTTCTTTTAACAACGGAATTAGAGTCAAAGCCTTATATTGATATTACTTTGCAGGTGATGGCGGCTTTTGGCGTGCAGGTACGGCCTACGGATTTTGGCTACCTGGTGCGGGGCAATCAGCAGTACAAGCCTGTGG
>ULQG01010582.1_pt1 | contig 10278 bp, 9 predicted proteins | sample 1954251 | NCBI WGS metagenome assembly ULQG01 (sample SAMEA4835649, study PRJEB28245) | human gut metagenome | biome: gut microbiome; material: fecal sample | place: Denmark | collected 2008 | reverse complement strand
TGCATTTTTGCTTGGCGCTCCCGCACAGAAAAATGTCATCGTATACTTAATGCATTTTTTCAGTTTCTCATCAATCTTTTTATAATTGATAAGAGCTTCTATATCACATGGTTTCCCTATCACCACATATTCCTTATCATAGTCGATAATATTCAAAATAGTATCATATGTAATTCCAGTTATATAGCGAGAAGACGCACATGAAATAATCTGTTCTCTCTTTTCATTGGCATAAAGTCTTAACTCGCAAGGATCATCCGGTGATGGACCAATTTGAATTACGGCATCACATTTTCCCGTTTCCACAAGAAAACAAGCCATTGCGGTAATAACTCCGCCCGATGCAGCTTCGTATCTTATTTTATCGTCTAGGGACCAGCCTTTATAAATTCCATAACTAGGCCCCCATAACTCTTTATCCTGTCGCTTGTTGTAATTAATACCATTTACTGGGCATATTTTTTCACACAGTTCAACTTGATCCTCAGTCAAAGACAATGGATAAGAAAATCCATTATAATCCACATATTGAACATCTTTCGCCGCTTTACACAAGCCACATCCAGAGCAATATTCTGTATAATATTTACTTCTCTCTTCTATATTCTTTTTCTTAGTCATTAAACATCCTCATATATTGTCAACTCGGTTACATATCCGTTTTCCCTAAATGTGCCATATCCTTTTTCAACACGCTAAGCTTTTCTTTTGTTATCTTGCTTGCATCTTTCGCTGCTTCTGCGAGTGTTTTATACTCTCTTATATAAGTTTGTGTCTGTCCTAATGCAGCCTCGGTATCTAATTCTCTCGCTTCGATTGTGTAATCATAATGCAAATTGCCAAACATTGTTTTAAATTTTTTACTATATGCAAATGGAATTGTTGCTACTCCAGCAGAAAGTGCACCTATTGTAGCGTGCATTCGTGCACCGATAAACACATCCATATTTGCTATGTAACTTTTGGCCTCAATTGGATTTTCAAAGGAAGGAGCGCAAATAACTCTTTCAATATTTGAGAATTTCTCTTTTATTTCCGTACATGGTCTAATATCATTTTCGGCGGCATTATAATCCTTTTTTGCTATCACATGTGGAATTAGATGAATAACATAGGTATCATCCTCCAACAGTTCTTCTATAAGACTACTTATATACAAACGATAATCAACCTTCAAATGAAATTTATTATCTTTTGCATAGTCACTGTCCCATAAAAGCGCCGAAACATTAATTCCAATATTAGTTTTCGTATCATCGATCTGATAACGTACTTTATCGTATGGCAATGCAAATGCCATGTCAGTTAACACTTTAACTTTTCCGCTACATTTAGTATTCATTTCTGTCGCTGAAGCTGTATCTCTGGAGTATGCTGCATACGATTTATTTACTATGTGTTCTGCCCACATTTTGAGAAATGGACTTTTATATGGTCCGTACGTCTGAGGTAGCAGAATTAATGGCTTTCCTGATTGAATAGCAAGTTCTTTTAACATGTCTGTTGTTGCATTCCACATTTTCCCGTATATATCTGAAAAACCATCACCAAAAGTAACATCAAAAATCATGTCAAGGGTGGACATTTCTCTTTTAATTTTTTTCCAATCTAGTGGATTTTTGATTTTAGGTCTTCGGATCTCAAACTCAATTTCTGGATATTGCTTTGGAAAAGCTCCCAATCCACCATACGAATAATTGATAATTTTCAAATCATTTCCAAAACATTCTATGAGCATATTAATAAATGAATATGTGAGTGCTTCGCAACCTTTATTTGGGCTTTCAAAATCAAACCCTAATATTCCGATTTTCATTGAATTCTCTCCTCTATATTATGTCCGTTCATTATTTTCCCTTTAAAACTGGAATATTCGGGAAATACGTTTTTAATCTCTTTCGTTCTTTATAGAACCTTGATGCAACATACACAACCATCAAGAGCCAGCGAATCACAAACTTATTTTTGAACACATAAAAAATAACGGTAACAGTTAATAAATGGATTATCGGCTCCATAAATTGTCTCAATGTATATAAGTTCGGCTCCAATTTTCTTGCATATCGAGAATGAAGTACAAAGGAAATAAGATAGGAAGCCAATGTTGTATATGCAGCCGCAATATATCCATACTTTGGAATAAAAATAAAATTCAGAACAATATTACTTGCAGCTGCTATAATTGTATTAACTGTTATATAAGGTGTCTTTTTATAATAGTGCTCTATATTAACATAAAGTGAATATGCAAAAATCACATAATTAGCCAAAACAACCGGTGGAATAATTGATATTCCCTCCCAATAGCTTTCATTTGCCAATATTTTTACGACTTCAGGAGCTATCAAAATTAAGGCAACCATCGCGTAAGTCATTAAATTAATATAGTCTTTAGCAACCATATTTATCTCGTCTCTTGAATTCAACTTCAGTTTATTAATAAACCACGGAACCCAAATTCCTTCCAAAGTTGTTGTGATTACCGTTGCAATCATGCTGAAATTGTAAATCAAACTATATATTCCAGTCTGTGCCGCACCAGCAAGAGACGTAATCATTATTCTATCCGATTGCGAAAGAATATTTAATGCAATACCATGAAGAATCAGCGGAGCCGATATTGCCATTGCATATTTAATGTATTCCTTATTAATTCGGAATTTTCCTTTTTTTAATGTAAGGCAAACAGTGACCAAGCCAAAGAAAGTTGTTACTACAGCTGTAGGAATAATGCGTCCCATGTACAAATCTGACTCTAAAACATACTTGATCATGTAGACCGAAAGGACAACTGAAATAAAATTGGGCAGTATCATCAAAGCAGTTCTTGCTTTATATTCATACTTCATCATTAAGTAATTTGAATAGTCTTCAATGGTAGCTGATGCATAAGCCTGTAACATGCAGATAATCACCAAGACGATATTCGAATCAAAATGAAGTAGCTTTATACCACTAGCAACTACCGCTGTAATGCCAAATGAGGTTAATGTCACGAACAGAATAATGGATGACATAAAATCATCAAGCTTATCTTTATAATCCACCGCGGCCATTCTAACGCTCATGTGGAGTGCAAAGCCGACAATCACACTTAAAATGCCAATCCACGAATTATAGGTAGTTACAATTCCATAGTCAGCTGTCGACAGAATTCTTGTAAAAACAGGAACAGTCAAGAAGGAAATTCCCTTATTGAAAATATTTCCTATGAAATAATATGTTCCTGCTTTTTTATAACTTTTTTCACTCATTCACTTGGGTACTCCTTACTATTCTACAACCTCAGCTTTGCTTGACGCAATTCGATTATAAGCAATCAAAAGGGCTACAAAGACAGTATAAATTCTCGCCATATCCGATTCTTGCACTCCGAATTCAACCACATAATAAGTAAGCATCGTTAAAAAAACACACATATTAAAAGATATTGTTTCTCCAGACTTCAATATATAATGAAATCTTTTTTTTAACGAATAAATCAATATTGAAAGATATGACAATATCAAGAGGACTAATCCCACCAAGCCATTATGCCAGAGAATATTCAGATACTGATTTTCAATAGAAGTCTTAGTCTGCCACTCGTAAACCTTATATGCGAATTCAGCTGTAGGGCCATGTCCCATGATCCATTTGTTGCCCATAGACAAGTAAACCCATGCCCATAAATCAAATCGATTACCTACTCCGACAGTGCTACTCGATGATGCAGTGTTTCCAGATAACACCTGGTTAATCGTTTCCAGCAAATCGTCAATTAATGGTATTCTAAAGCCAAATGAAGTCGAAGCAATCAATAAAACTAAAGCACCAATCACAGCAACGAACATATAATTCGCAAACTTTTTCTTTGAACCACGATACCAAAAGAGTAACTGAATTACAATAAATGCAATTATAGGTGTTCTTGAAACCGATAAGAAAACATTAAGAGCTGAAATCATATAACAAATTTTCAGTTTTCTACTCTCTCCAAAAATACTATTTTTATAATTTATTAAAGCTACGATGAAAACCTGGTACAATCCATATGCAATTGGTTGCCCAAATGTAGTCATGATTCGGAGCAAGCCGTATCTAATTTCGTGAAAGAACTCTATATCGCCACTAGCTAAAGGCTGAATAAAATTAAATTTCAGTAATGCCTCAGCAATACCAAGTATTCCAAGGAGCGCTCCTCCTGCTATTAATGCATCAATCACTTTGAAGAAACGTTCTTCTGTATTAATAATAGAAATCACAATCCACGGCAAAAGAATAAATGACATCACATATGTTATTGTTTTTAGAATTCCCGCATCTGTGAAATAGCTGGCAGCCATAACAATTAGAAATAACCAATAAAATGGAATATTGTTCTTTATTCCAATTTTTGCAAGCTTTCCACACCACAATATGTAAATAGCCATAAAAATCGCTAGTAATCCATTAACTACATTTATTCCGCCAATAATATACACATACTGTGGCAAAATAGGGTACAGAAACAATACTGCAACAGTTAATGAAAAGATATTTATTTCAAATTTCTTCGTCATCTCTTGTTCCTATTCATTCAAGAATTTTATGAAGTACTTGAATTTTTCCTTTTCCATACTTCAAATCAGGTTCCATGTAAGCACCTTCGCCCCATTCATTCCAGGAGTTCAGGAACACAATTCTGTGCTCTGCTGCTTTATCTTCAACACACTCAACTGCTTTTTTTGCCGCCTTTTCAAAAGTCTCCGGCGTGTTATTATAATAAATAATTGCTTTTCTGCCAGACCTTGGAGAACGATCCCAACCTGCAAGAAGTTGCGGATAAACATCATCTCTTCTATCAGACGGAGAATAGAAATTATCAATAATTTTGCTGTAATCAAATTTATCTAACAACGCTCCCGGAAATAGTTTTCTAACTACCGCAAAGCATACTTTTCTAAACTTACCACCAGTTTTTAATTCTGCATATTTCTGATCTGTAGTACCAACTGCATCAAAGCCCAACGCTTTAACTTCCGAAATATTCTCGTCAACAGCTTTATCAATATTTTTGATATTATCTTTTGTAATAGTCGGCATAGAATCAATTATTCCAACAAAATGGAACCCAGGCAGTCCATTTTCTTTTGCAAGACGATTCCACAAATCCATAAATCGTTTTGGTTCCGGCATTGCTCTCGGTACAAGGATAGAAAACAGTAACTTACCATCAACCTTAATGTAGCGTTTATCTTTGAAAGCATCTAACAAACGATAAAAATGTTTAATATCGTCTTCTTCTCCAGGAAACTCCTGTTTGAAAATCATTGTGTCTTTTGCAATAGAAGAACCCTTTTCCCATGTTTTCGTTGTCCAGTCATGGAGTGCCCAACCCAAGCAGAACGGGAAATCAGGCTCTCCACTCTTCACTACTTCATCAAACGGCATTTGAAGAACTTCTTTTCCATTGCCAAACCAATAATGCCAGTAACAAAATCCCTCAATACCAGCTTCCTTTGCCAGTTCAGCCTGCGCTTTTCTCACTTGAGGTAATCTCAAATCATAAAATCCCAAATCTGCAGGAATTCTAGGCTGATAATGTCCCTTAAATAAAGGTTTTGCCTTAGCCACATTTGTCCATTCGGTGAATCCCTTTCCCCAGTATTTATCATTTTCTGCCACAGGGTGATACTGCGGCAGATACAATGCAATCACTCGTGCTTTTTTTGTGCTTTCCATTTTATTCTCCTTTAACAAGCCGCACACAAGTACGGCGTTTTATCTAATCGGCTCCCACAGTTGGGTCTCAAGATTATATCTCTTTAGTATTTTTGCTGGACTCCCAACCGCTACGCAATAGTCCGGCACATCTTTAGTAACCACTGAATTGGCTCCAACCACGCAATGACTGCCAATTCTTATATTCCCCACAATCACCGCATTGATTCCGATGTAAGAACCGCCTCCAATGGAAACTTTCTGACCCTTTTGTACAATTCCTTGATCTATCACAGGAACATTTATATCGCGATACTCATGGTCGCAATCAGTTATGTACACATTTGGCGAGAGGAGTACTTTCTCTCCAATATTCAGAGAATTGGCAATAGATATCCGGCATCGCTCACCAATTTCGGATCCCTTTCCAATTCTTACCGTACCCCCCCCGACCAGATTTGGGTATAGGGACGTACCGTTACGGAATCTTCCAAGGTAATATGGCGTTTTCCTTTTAAGCTGCAATGCTTGCCAATATAGACATTCTGTCCAGCAGTTACACCAAAGATTTTTGCTCTCATCAATCCAAGGATTTCCTTGGCCTTTCCTTTAAGTCCCATCCTTACGATACCTTTCTAATAAATTTATTCGGATACAGGAAGAACTCCAACCACTTCGTTTTCTTCATAATCCAAGCAGCCATAATCGGACCTGCAAAGCTTATTCCAAGTCCCAGTACTACATGAATCACAGCGTTTTCGATGCCGATCTTCATCAGGATAGATCTCATCGGTGCCGCAAATAATGTATGCATCAGAAAAATCGGCATTGTATACTTTGCAATGAATTCCATGCCTCTTCCGAACTTTTCCTCAAAGCCTGCCACCATCATGATAACAGCAACGCAAGCCAATAATCCCATTGCAAAAGAGACTGCACTACTGCTGATTTCCGCCGTATATACCATAATGCTCAGAATTATAAACAGCACTCCGCATATCATTCCTTGTACTTTTCTGCCCTTCAGTTGCACGTTAAATGCACAAATGCTCATGCCGAGTACAAACCAGATTTCGTTTGAGAGAACTGTCGATACTGCGTAAACGCTGTACCCCCCAGTCAAAATTAGACTTTTTGCAGCCAGTGCAACTACCAATCCAACTGCAGCTGCTTTAACACTGTTAAAAGTCGGCGTAACAAGAAAAATGAAGAACAATGCGTACAAATACCAGTACGGTGCTGTTGGATGAAGGAACAATGTTGCTCCTAGACTGCCGATTTGGTCGTTGACACTGCTTGAGAACACTTTTTTCAGTACCCATGTAGCAGTCGTAAAAGTCGCATATGGTACTCCGAGTGCCAGCACTTTTTTCGCTACATTTCTATACCAACTGCCTACACTGTTTACCTTGCTGTATTTCTGATACAGATATCCACTACAAATGAAGAACAGCGGCACGTGGAAGTAATAAATCGTTGTGTTGAACCACTCATATAAATCATTTTCGGACAGAATATTCGTCTTCGTCATACTTTGGAAGAAGTGGCCCAGTACAACCAATATACAGGCAATAACTTTTACATCATCGACCCATTTTTCTCTTGTTTTTACCGCTGTCTTTTCACTCATTACTTTGTCTCCATCTGCTGTGCTGCGATATCGGCATCCACAATTTCCTCGCCGGTCTTATGCTTCAGCTGCTCCTTAGAAGCTTCACTCAGACCGTTGTTGATCACACAGTTCATATCGCAGGTGCTGCACTTGTCCAGGTCTTCCTTAGTGACTTTGCCGTCACGATAATCACGGCAAATCTTCAGCTCGTACATGCTGTATGGATGCTTAGTGAACAGTGCCTTGAACTTGTGAACCAGAACCCAAGTAGCAGGCTTCCAGATGTACTTGTGCATAGCAGGGCTGACAGAACCAATCATCCAGCAGTCACGGTCGCAGCAACGAACCTTTGCACGGACCTTCTCGGCCTCCGGGCTGTTCCACAGCTCATCCCAAGTCTGGTTGTTCAGGTTGCCCATGACCTCTTTATCCTTAGTACCATTGCAAGGCATAACATCGCCATACGGATCGATGAAGAAGGTATCGAAGCTCATGTCGCAAGGCAGCAGACGCTTCTGACCATAGATGTAGTTGATCAGACCGTGGTTAAAGTATGCACGGAACCACTTCTTCGGACTGTTGCTACGCAGCAGTTCGTTAACCAGATTCTCGAAGTTCTTGGCAACCATCGGACGGTCATGGATGATGTTCTTGGCCTCAACGAAGTAGAAGCTGTTGTGCAAAGAAGCAGTTGCGAACTCCATACCCATCTCGTCGGAGATCTTGTACAGCGGAACCAGGTCAGGAGCATTTTTGTCCTGAACAGTCATGCCGAAGCCGACATCCTTCATGCCCATCTCACGCAGTTTCTTCAGCGTACCATAACCACGCTGGTAGCCGTTCTGCAGACCACGGATCTCGTTGTTGGTCTGCTCCAGACCCTCGATAGAGATACGAATACCGATCTGAGGGAACTCTTTGCACAGATCAACGATACGGTCAGTGAAGAAACCGTTTGTGGAAATAACGATACGGTCAGACTTCTTATACAGTTCACGCACAATATCTTTCAAGTCGGTACGGATGAACGGCTCACCGCCGGTGATATTGGTAAAGTACATCTTCGGCAGCTTCTTGATGGTTTCGATGCTGATTTCCTCTTCCGGCTTGGAAGGTGCCTTATAACGGTTGCACATAGAGCAACGAGCATTGCAACGATAAGTGACGATGACCGTACCATTTAACTTCTTTTCTTCAGACATGATTAACTCTCCTAACTCTCTCTTTTAAGAATGTTTCGACTTTATTTAAGAACCACTTGGCACATACCGAGAACACAACTGAGCCGCAGATGACTGCAACAGCTGTGAAAATATATGCCAGCAGACCAATTTTTCAAATATAAGGGTTACCGGTGTTCCGCAAGCATCCCCCACAATGTCTTTGCATATTTTTCCTCTGAGCATTTATTCTCAAGGAAACACTTGAACTTCTCTGCGCTAGAATCAGCTTCTTCTCTATGCTTCAAGAAGTACTGGATTGTATTTTTCCAGTCTTCAATATCCCTTCCACACAAAGCACCTCTGCCATCGGCGAAATACTCCTGTGTAGTTACCGTATCCGACGTAATCGCCATCTTCCCATTGGCGGTTGCCTGATAAAAAGCAATCAATCCGGCCGGTGCCTCCGTATCCAACGGCGTAACTACCAACTGTGACTGACACATGAACTCAAGAAATTCCTGTTCAGGAATATCCGACTTCACCACCAAATTTTTTCCAAAGCTCTCTTTGTACTCTTCAAATCTATCCTTCGGCATAACACAGTTGAATGTTACTTCTGGCATAGCCTGTGCAATTCTAATCAGGAACTCCCAGTCGCGACCGTTCCGTCCGCCGCAGAATACACTATTCGGCACTACTTCGCCTTTATATTCGATGCTGTAACCACCATGATAGGTATCATGCAGCAGTGTGTACCTCTTATGGATTCCGAGCATTTCATTCAAATGCTCACCGTACTTCTTGGAAGTCACAGTTGCCTGAACCTTTCTCGATTTCAGCATTGGCTTATATAAAAACTTTGCCAGCTTATTTTTTGCAGTTGCTTTATCTTTGAGCAGAATATTCAGCGCAATAATCTTTCTATTTCTGAACTGTACTTTACACAACCACCAGCACAAAACTGCCATGAAGTCGTACCAGCAGATGATAGTGTCACCCTCCGCCGACTGCTTGATCATATCCCTGCAAGCTGCCAGCATTTCTCTGGTGGAATTACATTTCTGTGGAGGATAAACCTGCCGAATCTTGGCTGTTTCATAGCTGTTCAGAAATGTCATATTCTGTTTATCCGCTGGGTTATCAAACAGCATATAAACCATCGGCCTGCCCTCCTCTCTTACTGATACACCTTCATAATTTTCTCGTAATACTCATCAATGGTATCGAAGCTGATGTCCTTGCAGTTCGCACTGTACTCCGCACACAGCTTCTTATCCCTCCAGAGCTTCTCAATCTTTCTCTTCAGGTCTTCACCATTTCCGCTTTCAAACAGCTCACCGGTCTTGCCAACCTGAATCAGCTCCGGAATACCACCTATCTCAGCTCCCAGCACCGGCGTACCATACATCTGGGATTCCATCACAGAGAACGGGCAGTTCTCATACCACTCAGAAGGGTAAATGGAGAACCGTGCCTCACGGATCAGCTTCTCCAGTGCCTCGCCTTTCTGGAAGCCAACGTTCTTGATGTTCTTAATGCCATTTACTGTCTCTTCCAGCGGGCCAGTACCGGCGAAGATGAACTGCACATCCGGCAGTTCTTTACAGACCTTGATGAGCGTGCCGATACCCTTCTCCTCAGAGAAGCGGCCGAAGTAGAGGACGTAATCCTTCTTCGGAGTCTCTTTCCACTCCACCTTATCGATGAAGTTGTGCATTGCCACGGTCTTTGTTGCAAACAGAGGATTGCTGTCCATCTTGCTCTTCATGAACTCCGAGCAGCAGATCATAGTGTCAATGTACTTGTAGGTACCCTTCCACT
>ULQG01022202.1_pt1 | contig 10471 bp, 6 predicted proteins | sample 1954251 | NCBI WGS metagenome assembly ULQG01 (sample SAMEA4835649, study PRJEB28245) | human gut metagenome | biome: gut microbiome; material: fecal sample | place: Denmark | collected 2008 | reverse complement strand
TATACTACCGTCAAATAGGTGCACCGTACGATGTGCAAATGATGCATCATGCCGGGAGTGCGTCACCATGACAATGGTAGTGCCCTCTTTGTTCAATTCGGTCAGCAAAGCCATCACCTCCGCACCGTTTTTGGAATCCAGGTTACCGGTAGGCTCATCGGCAAGAATCAACTTCGGGTTCGTTACCACAGCGCGGGCAATGGCCACACGCTGCTGCTGTCCGCCGGAAAGTTGTTGCGGGAAGTGCTTGGCCCGGTGACCGATATTCATCCGTTTCAGAATATCATCCACCATGCGTTTGCGTTCTCCGGCTTTTACGCCCAGATATGTGAGGGGAAGTTCCACATTCTCGTAGACGTTCAGTTCGTCTATCAAGTTAAAACTCTGGAACACAAATCCCAGTTGGCCCTTGCGTACGCGGGTACGTTCCTTTTCTTTCAAATCCGCCACTTCCTGCCCAAGCAGCTTATAACTGCCCTCCGTAGGATTATCCAACAAACCGAGTATATTCAGCAAAGTGGACTTGCCACAGCCGGACGGCCCCATAATGGCTACAAACTCTCCCTCTTTGACTTCGAGGTTTACGTGATTCAGTGCTACCGTCTCTACTTCCGAAGTACAGAATACTTTACTGATGTTATTAATTTCAATCATAATATCCATTTTTATTTATATTATCTTTTTATTCACTCTTAATACTGTTCACCGGATTTTCGTTGGCTATCCGCCAGGATTTCCAAAGAACACAACCTACTATTATCACCAGATTGACGATTATCACCAGTAGATATACAATCCAACCTAGAGGAATCTGCTCGGCAAACTGTTCCATCCAGACGCCGTTGATGTACCATGACGCGAGGCTTCCGAGAATAACCGCCGGCAATGCCACAACAAGTATGTCCTTAGAAAGCAGTTCCAATATAGAAGATGCTTCCGCGCCGTTCACTTTGCGAATGGCAATCTCCTTACTGCGACGGCGCACTTCATCGGCGGTATATCCTATCAAACCCATCAGCATGACGAAGAACATTGTTATGGCCGCCATCAATGTGGCATTGCGGAACACGCGAACGGAATTATAAGAGTCGGTAATCTTCTTTTCATAGCCGATGAAGTCAATAGTCTGATTATGGAAAGCATCAGCTACATCTTTGTTCAGTTGTTGCAGATTCCGGACAAAAGGTTCTTTCAGACGGACATGTATCGTTCCCACGAAATATTTATTGTAGCGTGCAACGAAAGGCATCTTGTCGGCAGTAAAGTCCTCTATCTGAAAATCTTTCAGTACTCCCACCACCTTCATCTGTGCAGTGCCGTCAACATCAACTGTGCGTCCCACAGCATCATTCCCCCAATGCATCATATCTGCGAATGTTTCGTTCACTATAACTTCATCTTCCGTACGGGCCATGCGGCCGGTCTTGAACGTCATGCCCATCATCGCCGGATAATCCTCACGCATATAGTAACAAGCACGTGTGGAGAAGAGCGCATTGCCCGATTCATCGCGAATCATAGATCCACTGTATCCACTGATAGGAGTATTATTGGCACTGGTAACAGCCTCTACATAAGGAAGCCCCTTAAAAAATTGGAAAGCGGCGTCACATTCTTTTTCCTTATTCCAATAAGCATTGGCAAGCGCCAGCCGTTGCGGGTTATACCCCATATCCTTGTTCAGTACATATTGATATTGCGCCATCACCACACACATAAGTCCGCTGATGAATGCCACACCCGCAAACTGGATGAAAAGCAGCGGACGTTTCCACCCCTTCTTACCCTCGGTGTAACGGCGGAATACCTGAGATACGGGAATATGGGCAAACAATCGCCCCGGCAACACCCCGCCCACTATAAACAATACGCCGATTACCGTCAACGGAACCCAAATGCGCTCCGGAGCAAGCAGTAAGGAGAGCTTTGCCGCAGCAGTATCCTCAAAGAACTCCCGAAAATTCAGCAGCACCAAAGCCATTAAGAGCAAGGCTGCCACAATGATGATGCCCGTCTCCAAAAGGAACATACCGAATATCTTACCGCCGCTTGCACCATTGCACTTATGCACGCCTACCGCTTTGGCACGATAGGTGAGCGAAGAAATGGAAATCAACACATAATTCAACGCCGCTATAAAAAGAATGGCAAAGCCGAGAACGCTCATGATATTACGCATCCGTTTCACACTCTCATAGTTCCGGTATGTATCGCGGATAGGCTTTACAAACGCCGTATATCCATATTTCGTTTTACTCTCTTCCGGACGGTACTTCTCTATCATAGCGTCTATACGTGCGTTCACCACCGACTTGTCCGCACCGGGACGGAAACGGATATATTCAGGATAACTGTCCCCGCCCTGCCATGAATAGTTACCGCCGGAACCTTCGTTCCATAAGGTAGGCATGGAGATAACGGCTTCAGGATTGACAGTAGCGTTTGCGGGCAATGCCCTATACGTGCCCTTCACCATAAAATCCTTCTCGTGATTGTAATTGATAGTCTTCCCCACCGGATCCTCTCCGCCGAATATCTTCTTGGCAAAGCGGTCGCTCAGGAAAATCACATCAGGCTGCTGAAGGTCCTTCACCGGATTGCCACTCAGCACCTCGATACCCATTGTCTGAAAAAAGAGCGAGTCTGCCACAATCTTTTTTTCATCAAAACGAATGTTGCCATTGTACAAGGGAGAATTTTTCCAGTAGCAAGTGCTGGTGGCAGCTTCCACCTGTTCCGGAAAATTCTCCAATATGGCGCCTGCCACAGGACCACAGTTCTGTTCTTGTGGCGGATACTTTTCGCCTTTGACGGTAAATACAGACCAGATTTGGTAAAGGTTGTCATAGTCTTTGTAGCAGGTATCAAAGCTCTGCTCGTATGCAACGCGGGAGAAAAGCAGGATACTCATCGTCAGGCTTAACCCCAAGGAGATAATTTTGATGATGTTCGAGCCGCGTCCCCGGAGCAAAGTTTGAATGACATAATAGATTTGTTTCATACTATTTATATTGTTATGTTTTTATTTATATGTTATTTTTCCTGCCTAAGATAATGCAGAAAGCGTGCCAAAACAGTTATAGCACTGGTTGTCAGCAAGTAGTGAACAGACCGTATAAGTATCAGTGTCTAATAATTAGACACAGCCTGTCCAATAATTAGACACAGCAGCCCATCCAGTATGTTCTTATATTCTTCCGTCTGAAAAGAATCCATGTCCTTTTGTATAGTGTTGCAGTGAAACAAAATCTCTTTTACAGGACAGAAAAACGGAAAATAGGACAACTTTTCTATTGAATGAAAACTCTACCTTTGCCCTCAGTTTTCATAGGCATACACTTATATACCAAGCTGATTAATATGATAAAGCCATATAAACCCTTACTCCTATCATTCCTCTGCCTGTTCATGGGTGGCTGCGACATGATAGACTATCACCCGTATGATGTGCGCATCAGCGGTGAGACCGACGTAAATGCCCATAACATTGCAGAGATAGAACAGAAATGCAAAGGCAAGACAACGATTAAATTCGTGACTATGGGCGACTCGCAACGCTGGTATGACGAGACGCTGGATTTCGTAGGAGAGATAAATAAGCGCGACGACATCGACTTCGTTATTCATGGCGGTGACATGAGCGACTTCGGTGTTACTGACGAGTTCCTTTGGCAACGCGACATTATGAACAAGCTCCACGTGCCCTATGTTACCTTGATTGGCAACCACGACTGCCTTGGCACAGGAGAAGAGACATATCGCGCCGTATTCGGCGACCCCAACTTTTCGTTCATTGCCGGACGGATAAAATTCGTATGCCTGAATACCAACGCTATGGAGTTCGACTACTCCCGCCCCATTCCCGACTTCACCTTTCTTGAAAACGAAATTACCGACCGTAAAGACGAGTTCGACAAAACCGTAGTGTCCATGCATGTCCGCCCTTATGCCGACCAGTTCAATAACAACGTGGCACGTGTCTTTCACCGTTACGTAACCGGGTTCCCCGGCATACAATTCTGTACCGCCGCCCACGAACACCATGTATTCGAGGAAAACCTCTTCGAGGACGGCATCATGTACTACATGAGCGACTGTATGAAGAACCGCAATTACTATGTATTCACCATAACACCCGACGGATATGAACGCGAAGTGGTCTATTTCTAATCAACCCGTACTCGCCGCCGTTATCTGCCTGCTGCTATTGTGGTGCGGCGCGCTTTCTGCGCAAGAAAGAGATACAGTGATTATCGTGAAACACGATACTGTCTACCTGCAACGCAAGCCTGATACCATTGTGACCGGCCGTACACGTCACAGCCGTTACGACCGGCGTGTGCACCGCTATCGCAAACATTGGGAAGCCTTGATTCCCACACACACCAAAATACAGTTTGCCGGCAACATGGGTTTGCTGTCACTGGGTACAGGCTGGGATTACGGAAAACGTAACCAGTGGGAAACGGATATATTTCTGGGTGTCCTGCCCAAATATCAGTCCGATTGCACCAAACTGACATTTACCTTGAAGCAGAACTATATCCCCTGGAGCCTGCAAATCAAGGAAAGCCGGTTCTCGGCAGAACCTCTCACCTGCGGTATGTACTTCAACACCGTATTCGGTGACGAATTCTGGGTGAACGAGCCGGACCGCTATCCGAAAGGCTATTACGGCTTCTCGTCCAAAGTACGCATCCATGCTTTTCTGGGACAACGTATCACGTACGACATCGATCCCCGCCGCAGGTTTACGGCAAAGTCCATTACGTTCTTCTATGAACTGAGCACCTGCGACTTATACATAGTAAGCGCCTTCACCAACAAATACCTGAAACCAAGGGATTACCTAAGCCTGTCTTTCGGATTGAAGTTGCAATTGCTGTAAGTCCGCTGCCCGTATCTTAACTGTGATACGGTATGTATTATTCCGGTACTTCTCAATTTATTATTTCATCTTTCTCTCCTTCTTGAAAACATTCTCGGGAAAATGAAATATATTTGTCCTCACAAATATAAAAAGACACTGTTCTGCCATGAAGAAATCCGGAAACATTCTTATCGTTGACGACAATCGGGGCGTACTCACCGCCTTGCAACTGCTGTTGAAACCTTATTTTGATAAAATAACCACCCTTTCTTCACCAGTTACCCTTCCCGGCACCTTGCGCGAAGATACGTGGAAGGTAGTGCTTCTCGATATGAATTTCACGTCCGGCATCAATACCGGGAACGAGGGACTTTACTGGCTGCACGAAATAAAGAAGCAATATCCGTCACTGCCTGTGGTACTGTTCACCGCCTATGCCGACATAGACCTTGCCGTACGCGGAATAAAAGAAGGTGCAACGGACTTTGTCGTCAAGCCCTGGGACAACGGAAAGCTGGTAGAAACCCTGCTCAATGCCGCACAAGACACCCCTACATCCGGAAAGAAGAAAGCAACGGCTGCAACTGCCGTTTCTTCCATGTACTGGGGAGAAAGTTCCGCCATGCAACAACTTCGCATGCTGGTGGAGAAAGTAGCCGTTACCGACGCCAATATACTTATTACCGGTGAGAACGGTACAGGCAAGGAGATGCTTGCCCGCGAAATACACGCCCTCTCCACACGCCACCATAAAGAAATGATAAGCGTGGATATGGGCGCCATTACCGAAAGCCTTTTTGAAAGCGAACTTTTCGGACACATGAAAGGCTCCTTCACCGATGCCCATGCCGACCGTCCCGGTAAGTTTGAGTCTGCCGACCACAGCACTCTCTTCCTTGACGAAATAGGCAATCTCCCCTATCATCTGCAAGCCAAACTGCTGACTGCACTTCAGCGCCGCAGCATTGTACGCGTGGGAAGCAATACGCCTGTCCCGATAGATATCCGCCTGGTTTGTGCCACCAACCGCCACCTATCTGAAATGGCGGATAAAGGAGAGTTTCGCGAGGACCTGCTCTACCGCATCAATACCATTCATCTTGAAATTCCTGCACTGCGAGAACGGCCGGAAGATATTATTCCACTGGCAGAACGCTTCATCACACGCTTCTGCAAGCAATATGAAAAGCCTGCTTTGCGTCTGGACAATTCAGCACGTGAGAAGCTGACGCTGCATCCCTGGTTCGGTAATATCCGCGAGCTGGAGCATGCCATTGAAAAGGCTGTTATTATCTGCGACGGCACATTTCTCTCTGCCGGATCGTTCCAGTTACAACGCAGAAACGAAGCACCGGAAACGCCCGTATCCACCCTTGAAGATATGGAAAAGCAGATGATACGCCAGACACTGGAGAAATGTGGCAGTAACCTCTCGGCTGTTGCCTCGCAACTGGGGATTACCCGGCAAACGCTTTATAACAAAATGAAAAAGTACGGGCTCTGAAAACATAAGAAGCATAAGCCAGAAATAGTATGAAGTATAAGAATATAAACCAATATTATGTTTTTCAGACTGCCGTCAGCCTGCTCATTGCCTTAGCTGCGGGAGCAATGTGGACTTTGTATTTTCTTAAAGCTCCGACATTGCATGGCTTTAACGCCCCTCTGTTCTGGGCTATCTTCTTCACCGTACTTCTTCCCCTGGCAATACGCCGGCAGCAACGGTTGTACCACCGCCACACCCGCAAAGTCCTTTTCATGCTTGATGCCATTGAAAACAACGACACCGCCATTCATTTCTCCGAAACGGACGGAAACGAAGATAACCGTCTCATAAACCGTTCCCTGAACCGCGTAGCCCGCATCTTATATAATGTAAAAAGCGAAACTGCCCAACAAGAGAAATACTACGAGCTTATCCTCGACTGCGTCAATACCGGCATCGTCGTGCTGAACGACAACGGAGCCATTTATCAAAAGAACAACGAAGCTCTGCATCTGCTCGGACTGGAAGTATTCACCCACATCCGCCAACTGTCACGTGTGGACAATCATCTTATGGATTTACTCACCACCTGCCGTTCCGGTGACAAATTTCAGGTAGCATTCGGCAACGAACGCGGCACAGTAAACCTCTCCGTCCGCGTCAGCGACATCACCGTCCGCAAGGAACACCTGCGCATCCTCGCCCTGAACGACATCAACAGCGAGTTGGACGAAAAAGAAATAGACTCATGGATACGACTCACACGTGTACTGACCCACGAGATTATGAACACCATAACCCCTATCACCTCCCTTAGCGACACTCTGCTGGAACTCACCGAAGAAAAAATATCCAAAGAAGAGATACGCAACGGTCTGGAAACAATCAGCAGCACCAGCAAAGGATTGCTCGCCTTCGTCGATTCCTACCGCAAATTCACACATATCCCTACTCCCGAACCGACCTTATTCTACCTCAAAGGCTTCATCGGCCGCATGGTGGAGCTGGCACGCCATCAGTATCCCGGTATCCCCGTAACTTTCCATGCCTCCATCGTTCCCAACGACCTGATACTTCATGCAGACGAGAACCTCATTTCACAAGTCATCATCAACCTGCTGAAGAATGCCATGCAGGCTTTTGAGAAGTCCTCCTCTCCAGCAGAGGAAAAGCACATCCATATACGCGCCTATTGCGATGAAGCCGAAGCTGTATTGATTGAAATATCCAACAATGGTCCTGCCATTCCCCCGAACATTGCCGAACATATATTTATTCCCTTCTTCACCACCAAAGAAAACGGAAGCGGAATAGGACTCAGCATCTCCCGGCAAATCATGCGCTTGTCCGGTGGAAATCTCTCCTTGAGACCGGGAAAAGAGACAACTTTTGTACTGAAATTTAATTGAACTAACTAAATATTGTATTTGTTATTAATTATAAATACCTTTGTACACTAAGGTACAAAAAGCATTTATAATAAACTTTATAACACAATACTTATGTTATTTACAGCAGAAAACATTCTACTCGTAGGTTCTATTTTACTTTTCGTCAGCATCATCGTAGGCAAGACCGGTTATCGTTTCGGAGTTCCCGCTTTATTGCTCTTTCTGGTAGTGGGCATGCTCTTCGGCAGTGACGGACTGGGATTGCAATTCCATAATGCAAAAGAAGCGCAATTCATCGGTATGGTAGCCTTGAGTATCATACTGTTTTCGGGCGGTATGGACACTAAGTTTACTGAAATCAAACCCATCCTTTCCCCCGGTATCGTACTGTCCACTTTGGGTGTTCTCCTGACGGCATTGTTCACCGGACTGTTTATATGGTGGCTTTCGGGTATGAGCTGGACCAATATTCATCTGCCGCTAATCACATCCTTGCTGCTGGCTTCCACCATGTCGTCTACCGACTCGGCATCGGTATTCGCCATTCTGCGCTCACAGAAGATGAACCTGAAGCACAACCTTCGCCCTATGCTGGAGTTGGAAAGCGGAAGTAACGACCCGATGGCTTATATGCTGACTATCGTACTGATTCAGTTCATCCAGTCCTCAGGGATGGGCGTTTCCCAAATAGCTCTCTCTTTCGTGATACAGTTTATTGTGGGTGCCGCAGCCGGTTACCTGCTGGGCAAATTGGCTATCCTTATGCTGAACAGGCTGAATATAGACAACCAGTCGCTCTATCCCATATTGCTGCTGTCGTTTGTCTTCTTCACATTCTCCGTTACCGACTTGATGAAAGGCAACGGCTACCTGGCCGTCTACATTGCCGGCATGATGGTGGGCAACAACAAAATTATGCACCGCAAGGAGATTTACACGTTTATGGACGGGTTGACATGGCTTTTCCAAATTATCATGTTCCTTTGTCTCGGTCTGCTTGTCAATCCGCACGAAATGCTGGAAGTAGCCGTCGTAGCACTGCTCATCGGCGTATTTATGATTGTTATAGGGCGCCCGCTCAGTGTATTTCTCTGTCTGCTTCCATTCGGAAAACGTATCACTCCGACATCCAAACTCTTCGTTTCCTGGGTAGGGCTGCGTGGTGCGGTTCCCATTATCTTTGCCCCCTATCCGGTAGTGGCAGATGTACCCGGCGCCGACGTGATCTTCAACATTGTATTTTTCATCACAATCCTATCTCTCGTCATTCAAGGTACTACCGTCTCAAAGGTGGCACGCCTGCTGGGACTTTCCACTCCAATGGAAAAGACAGGCAATGACTTCGGAATAGAGCTGCCCGAGGAAATCGACTCCGACCTGCGCGATGTAACCGTTACCCAAGAGATGCTCGACAAAAAAGGCGACACTCTCAAAAACATGAACCTCCCCCAGGGGACCCTCGTCATGATAGTGAAACGCGGCAATGAGTACCTGATACCCAACGGCACCCTAAAACTCCACGTAGGAGACAAGTTGCTCCTTATTTCTGAAAAGGTCAAAGAATAGGAAATAAAGGAGAACAGTCTCCATGAAAAAAACTTCAAACCACTTGCTTTGCATCACTATAAGCCCTATATTTGCGCAGTTTTAACTAAAGTGTGCAATTATACGAATGGAACAAGAACAACTGTTCATTGACTATATAGAACGAAGCATCGTACAAAATTGGGATAAAAATGCCCTAACCGACTACCAGGGAATCACCCTACAATATAAAGATGTTGCCCGAAAGATTGCAAAATTTCATATCGTATTGGAAAGCGCCGGTATCCGGCCCGGTGATAAAATAGCCGTATGCGGTCGTAACAGCGCCCATTGGGCAGTATGCTTTCTGGCAACAGTGACCTATGGTGCTGTCATTGTTCCTATTCTCCACGAATTCAAGGCAGACAACATACACAACATCGTCAATCATTCCGAAGCCAAACTTCTTTTTGTGGGCGATCGGGCCTGGGAAAACCTGAACGAAGAAGCTATGCCGCTGTTAATGGGAGTGGTACTGCTGACGGATTTCACTCCGGTCGTTTGCCGGGACGAACGGCTCATGGAAGCATTCGAACACCGTAATGCTATCTATGGCGCACGCTATCCCAAAAACTTCCGTCCCGAACATATCTGCTATCGCAAGGAACAGTCTCCTGAAGAATTGGCGGTCATCAATTACACTTCCGGCACCACCGGCTATTCCAAAGGCGTAATGCTGCCTTACCGCAGTTTGTGGTCCAACATAGCCTATTGTCACGAAATGCTGCCTGTGCGTCCCGGTGACCACATCGTTTCCATGCTTCCCTTGGGACACGTTTTCGGCATGGTATACGACTTTCTTTACGGCTTCTCGGCAGGCGCACATCTCTACTTCCTTACCCGCATGCCATCGCCGAAGATTATCGCGCAATCATTCTCTGAAATCAAACCGCGTGTCATCTCCTGCGTGCCTCTTATTGTGGAGAAGATTATCAAGAAAAACATCCTGCCGCTTATCGACAACAAAATAGGTAAGCTGTTGCTGCGCATGCCCATCGTCAACGATAAGATAAAAGCCGATATGCGCAAGAAAGCAATGGATGTTTTCGGCGGTAATTTTGACGAAATCATTATTGGCGGCGCTCCTTTCAATGCCGATGTGGAACGCTTCCTCAAGCAGATAGGCTTCCCCTACACCAT
>ULQG01019933.1_pt1 | contig 10530 bp, 4 predicted proteins | sample 1954251 | NCBI WGS metagenome assembly ULQG01 (sample SAMEA4835649, study PRJEB28245) | human gut metagenome | biome: gut microbiome; material: fecal sample | place: Denmark | collected 2008 | reverse complement strand
CATCCTATCAAAACCCCCAAAGGATGGTTGCACCTCGCCCACGGTGTACGTGCTTGCGCTGCCGGACTGCGTTATGTGCTCTATCTGTATATGACATCTCTGGAAGATCCGACAAAGATAATCGCTGAGCCGGGTGGATACTTAATAGCTCCGGTAGATGAGGAAAGAATAGGTGATGTCTCCAATGTGCTCTTCTCGAATGGGTGGATTGCAGACGAGGACGGAACAGTGTATATCTATTACGCATCTTCCGATACCCGCATGCACGTAGCAACTTCCACCGTAGACAGGCTGATAGATTATTGTCTTCACACCCCGGCAGACGGTTTACGCTCTGCTGCTTCTGTAGAAAACATTTGCAAGCTCATAGAAGCTAACAAATATGTAATGGCAGAACAGGTTTATTTTTAAGGTAATGTGAGCTCAATACTTGAGCAGTATTAGTTGCCCGTCATTGACAAATTCCACGTCAATGACGGGCTTCTTATAAAGCAGGACACAAACCGACATAGATAAGTGCGTATTGCAGGTGAAATAACGCTTATCAAAAGTGCGCATTGCAGGGTATAAATAGGGAATTATTTCCTCTCTTTTTTATTTCTTATAAGTTATAGAATAAACCAATATAGCTATCTTATTTCTTATACGAAACAGAACAATAGAAGTAATATTCAAACAATCGATAGCAAAATAGTATCATTTATTCAAATATAATAATACCATATTTCTTTCTTATAATACCACAATTCCTTTTTTAAATATAATAAAAAAGACAGAAATATACAATATACTGGTTGCACAAACATAATAAGCAAAGCCTATATAGCTTATAAACAGAATATTTGGGCTTCACTTACAAGGTATGAGTTCTTAATCAACAATTAATTACACAAGAAAACAAGAAGCAAAATTGTATCAGAAGCGGCTAAAATAATATTTGCCATACATGCCATTATCCTCTACTTTTGCATCAGACGATTATCAGTTGAAATTTCCATGGATCGATTGATAATTGAACTAGAGTTATAAATCTAATGCAATAAATTATGAGAAGAAAAATTCATTTCTTACTATTCTTATTTCTCTGCATGGCTAGTATTCCACTAGCAGCCCAAGACATTGAAGTGAAAGGAGTAGTAACAGAAGCTACGACAAATGAACCTTTACCTGGAGTCACGGTAAGAGTTAAAGACAAAGACACCGGCACAATAACAGATGCAGATGGTAAATACTCCATCAAAGCAGGCAAAGGGAATACACTAGTATTCTCAACAATAGGTATGAAACAAATAGAAAGAGCTGTTACATCCGGAGCCCCAATCAATGTCACAATGGAAGAAGACAATATCGCTCTTGAGCAGGTGGTAGTGATCGGTTATGGTACAGTAAAGAAAAGTCATCTTTCGGGTGCTGTAGGCTCAGTCAGCGCAAAAGAGCTTAACGGACAGGTGGCTTCCAATGCCGCAACAGCCTTACAAGGAAAGATTCCCGGAGTATCAGTGGCAAGTTCCAGCGGTGACCCCAATGGAAGCATGACGATCAATGTACGTGGTATCAGTTCATTATCTAATAATGACCCGCTTTATGTAATCGACGGATCATTTGGTGACATCAGTATGGTCGATCCTAACGACATCACGTCTATTGAGGTATTGAAAGATGCCGCCTCAGCAGCTATCTACGGTTCACGCGCGGCAGGTGGCGTCATCCTTATCACGACTAAAAGCGGTCGCAAAGACACTCCTACCAAACTGGACATCAACCTCTTTACAGGTATCAGCCATAATCCTAAAAAGCTGAATGTTTTCAATGGAGAAGAATATAGCCGCTTTGCCCGTTACTATAAATTGGCTGGTGACGGCTTCGGAGCTGAAACGGGTGCAGTTCCTTTCGTCGGAGAAGGAACAGACTGGCAGGATGTCATGCTGAATACAGCCATGACCTACAAGGCCAACGCAACCATCAGCAGCGGTTCTAAAACCGGAGCCTATAGCGCATCTATAAGCTACCTGAACAAAGAAGGTATCCTGCGCAATACCGACCACGAGTCTTATAACATCCGCCTGAAAAGCGACTATTCTTTCCTGAATAACCGACTAACTATCGGACAGTCTATGATTGTTCGCCTGGCTCAAGGAAAAGGTAATATTGATCAGGATACAATGTTCGGTATCTTGCAATTCCCTTCAGTAGTTCCGGTATATGATCCGACCAATGCAACCGGATGGGGTACTTCTGCCAATATCAACCTGCCGAATCCTCTAGGATACTCTAATGTAATAGACAACACTAACGAAAGCACCAGAATTTTCCTGAATGCTTACCTGCAAGCCGAAATCATTAAGGACTTAAAATATAAGTTTAACGTAGGTATCAGAAAGGACCATACCAAATCACGTACCTATACGGGTATATATGACTTGGGAACTTTTGGGAAGAATGATGCTCCCGACTTAAAAGAAGGTTCATCCACATACGATTCATGGGTAATAGAAAACACCCTGAACTACGATAAAGTCTTCGGCAAACACAATATTTCTTTGTTAGCCGGTTATTCCGCCCAAAAAGACAAACATTACGGCCTGAACGGAAGCAACTCCGACATTCCGCAGTTTATTGAGACGATGACAGGTAACACAACCACCATGAGCGCTTCCAGCAATCTCAAAGAATTGGCACTGGTTTCTCTCTTCGGACGTGTTATGTACTCTTATGATGACCGTTATTTATTCTCCGCATCTATTCGTCGGGACGGTTCTTCACGCTTCGGCAAAGGACATCAGTATGGTAGTTTCCCATCCGTGTCTGTAGGCTGGAACATCAATCGCGAAAAATTCTTCAAGCCATTAGAGAATGTATTCGACCAACTAAAGATTCGTGCCAGCTACGGTAAACTGGGTAATCAGGAAATTGGGGACAATTATTACCCGACTATCAGTGTGGTGGGTAGTGGTATGAACTATCTTCAAGGCAACAATATCTGGTTCGGACAAATGCCCTATGTAAACGCCGTATCTCCGACTAACCTGACTTGGGAAAATACAGAGACTTACAACATCGGTTTAGATCTTAGCCTACTGAACGGACGACTGACAATGACAGCAGATGCTTATGTGAAAAACACGAATGATGTACTACTTCCTATCCCCTACGCCGGTTCTGCCGGTATCAGCGGATTCTCGATACAGAATGCAGGAAAAATACGTAATAAAGGTTTCGAGTTTGCGGTGAACTACCGTGGTTCTATTAAAGATAAGTTCAACTACTATGTAGGGGCTAATATCAGCACGGACAAGAACGAAGTTATCAAAATATCTACAGGTGGTGACAATATGACTATCTCCGGTTATTCGGCGCATGGTCAGGGCGGACGTGGTATCAATATGTTCCAGGAAGGTCATGCCATGTCTTATTTTAACTTAATTGAAACAGATGGTATTTTCCGCAGTGCAGAAGAAATTGAGAACTATAGAACAGCCGATGGCAAACTGATTCAGCCGGGCGCCCAAGTAGGCGACGTACGTTACAAAGACTGGAATGGCGATGGCTCAATAACCACCGACGACCAGCATGATGTAGGCAGCCCGTTCCCCGATATGACTTTCGGCCTGAGACTGGGTGGAGACTGGAATAATTTCGACTTTAACCTCTTCTTTGACGGTACGGTAGGAAATAAAATCTATAACTACCCGCGCTATCGCCTGGAATCAGGAAACTTCAACGGTAACTACAGTACGACGCTGGCTAACTCGTGGAGACCCGACAACCAGAATACCGACATGCCCCGCTTCTCCGTTACCGACGGTGCGGACAACAAATGGGCTTATACCGACAGATGGCTCGAAGACGGTTCATACATACGTTTGAAAACACTCGATATCGGTTATACATTACCCAAACAGTTGCTAAAAAAGATCAAGCTTGAAAATGTGAGAATCTATACTTCCATAGAAAATCTCTTTACGTTAACCAAATACTCCGGCTACACGCCCGACCTCGGTGAAAGCGGTGTAGATCTAGGTACCACTTACAATGTATTCACAAGAGGAATCGACCAGGGACGTTACCCGCTCCCACGTACATTCTCTTTTGGTATCCAAGTGAATTTATAAGAAAGAACTAACACGTATAATTGAATATAGTATGAAAAAAAATTGGTTATCATATATATGCATGGCAGTCCTTCTTTCAGGAATACTTAGTTCGTGCAATGAATCCAGCTTTCTGGATCTGAAAGATCCCAATCATTTCACGGGGGATAACTTCTGGAAAAACAAGGCAGATGCCGAGAGCGCTCTTGCCGCCGCATATTCTCCTATCAAGTACCAGATGTATGGTTATTTTGGGGCTTTTGACGGTTGGCTAAACCTGAATGGACGTGGAGACGATATCTTCACAATCACTAATGAAGAACCGGGCATGTGGGCTATCGCTAATTTCCAAAACTCACCGACTACGGGAAATGATCCTTATGGCGCACTCTTTACAGGAGTACAGCGCGCAAATGTTGTACTAAGATACATTGACAATGTACCGGCTACAGGAATCACCGAAGAAGACCGTTCCATGATTAAAGGTGAGGCACTTTTTTTGAGAGGTTATCAATATTTCCTGTTAGTTAATAACTACAAAGAAGTGCCCCTGCGTATCATTCCTTCTAATGAGGACGAGCCGAACAAACCGGCAGCCAGCGAAGCGGTACTCTGGAAACAAGCGGAAGATGACTTGACAGAGGCCATCAAATGCAACCTGCCCGTCACCCGTGTAGCAGATGAAAAAGGACGTATTGAGAAAGGAGCTGCTATCGCTATGCTGGCAAAGGTATATCTGACACAGCATAAATATCCGGAAGCTAAAGCTCAATTGGATTTATTATTAAAAGCGCCTTATTATCCGGGACGTTATAACCTAATGGAAAACTTCGCGGAGAATTTCACTACTGCCAAAGAAAACAACGAAGAATCTGTTTTCGAATTGCAATACAGCAGCGACGGCGACTTGACGTGGGGGAATGAAAGCGGCATCAACTTAGGAAGTTCTATTCCGCAATTCATCGGCCCGGTAAACTCCGGTGGCTGGGCAAAAATCATGCCGACTTCATTTATTGTCGGGCAGTTCATTTCTGAAGAACGCCCTGCGGGAGCCGATACCAAGTTTGACAAACGTATGTATCCCAGTCTGTTCTTTAACCCCGAAGCACTTGGCGATGTTGTGAAGAACGAGAGCTGGTACGGCGGAAATTATTCCATGGAGAAACTGTGGGAAGGCAATGCCGGTAAAATGGCCGGCGGTGCTCCAACTTTCAGCATGGGTGACGGTAAATTCCTTCTGAAGAAATACACTGCCTATTATGTAAACGACGAAGCGGCAGACAATATGGGAAACAAAGAAGGAAAAGCCAACAATGTACGTGTCATGCGTTTTGCAGAAGTACTGCTTATGTATGCCGAGGCTTGCGCCAAAACAAACGATGTGACAGGTGCCAGCTATGCCCTGAAACTTATCCGCGAAAGAGCCGGACTGGCAGACAAAACATTCACCCAGGATCAGCTTATGGATCAGATCGAACATCAATGTTTACTCGAATTTTTCGGAGAAGGGCACCGGTTTGACGACCTGAAACGTTGGTACACAACCAATGAAATCAAAACAATCCTCAAAGCAAATGACAAGCAAGGGGCAGACAATTTTCAGGAAAGGAACAGGTATTATCCGATTCCGACAGGCGAATTGAACAACAACTCTGCAATGCAACAAATAGATTTATGGAAATAATCTTTCCAATAACTTATAACAGAAAAATTATGAAAAAAATATATGCACTATTATTCGTATCCTTACTCTTATTTATAGGATATTCTTGTGAAGACGGTAGCCTGAGCCATGGTGATGTATACATCCCGGATCCCGTGGAAGAGTCGGACGAGGATGATGGTTTTGCGACAGAGCCTACAACAACGTCTGTTGTGAGGATGTCTATCGGCGAAGGACATCAGCATCAGATGATTGACGGATTTGGATGTGGTTTTGCAGAATGGTCTCACCGTATCTGGAACAATAACCACAGAGATGCCGTTATGGCAGACCTATTCGGTGACAATGGCTTGAAGCTAAACATATTCCGTGGAGAAGTATTCCCGCACTATCAGGACGACGTCACGGGTGAAATAGAATTTGGCATGGACCGTAACTTCAACCTGCCTGCCGACGAACCTAAATACATGAACAACTATTGGTTCAAATATCACGGTGCGGAATGTGCCGAACAGGTACAGCTAGGCCAGATGTGGCTGGTGGACTATCTATCCAGAAAGCATAAAAGCATGAAGTATATGTTCTCCGTATGGAGTCCACCTAAAAAATGGAAAGATAAAGACAGCAACTCCGGTGGCTCTCTGAAAGCTATTCATTATGAAGATTACGCCAATTATCTGATAGACTTCGTCAAAGAATACGAAAAGAAATTCGGAATAAACATTTATGGCTTATCACCTACCAATGAACCTGATAATACTTTCACTGCATGGTCTACTTGTAAATGGACTCCTGAACAATTGGCAGATTTCAGCCATAACACTTTCCGGAAATCTCTGGACGCGGCCGGATATAATGATAAAAAGATTATAATGGGAGAATGTTCCTCATGGTGGAAAGCAAGTTACTCGTCTTTCCTCACTGCATCCAATCAGTTCTTCAAGAAATGTCTGGAAAGCGAAGCTTCATTGGCAAATGACAACGTCATAGCGGCCGGACACGGATACAGTATGTCCAATTTAGATAATATCTTACCTTTCGATGAAGCAGTTAATGCCAATATTCCTGTATGGATGACCGAGAACTGTGACAACTTAAAACGTTCGGAGGACTGGAATGATGCCATGAAATGGGCAAGAAACTTCCATTACTATCTGGCACAAGCTAATGTAAATGCTTATATCTGGTGGGCCGGAGCCCGTCCTTGCAGCACGACAGGCGAGAACCTTATCCAGTTGGAAGAAGCCATACCGGGCACTACCTACTACAGAGTCCCCCGCTATTATACATACGGGCAGTTCACCAGATTCATCGAAGCCGGCAGTCATCGTGTAGATGTTGAGGCTATTCCTTCTGAAGAGAATCAATTCCCTGCAGAACTTCTGATGTCAGCTTATGTTAAGGATAATACTTATACCATCGTATTAGTGAACAGTTCGGAGAAGGAGTCATTCTCCACTTTAGTTGAGATTGAAGGAAAAAGTTTTCAGAACATGATTGCATACACATCCAGCGAAGACGTAAAATGGCAGCGCAAGAAGTTCAATCCTTCTTTAAGCGGGTTACGTTCCATTACGGTTCCCAAGCTCAGTGTGGTGACAGTTACTGGTAAGATAAAAGATATTGCAGCAGAATAATAGTCAAAATAATACTAGAATATCATGAAAAAGAATCGATTATATATAGCAGGATTCCTGCTTGCAGCCGTCAATTTGTTCTCCGGTTGCAGTGAAGATGATCCGTCCTATGCCAATCTGGTTGCGGACAAGCAGGAATTGACAATCAATCTAGATGAAAAAGCAGAAGGAGTGATTCAGATTATTCAGGGAAACGGTAACTACAAGGTTACCAGTTCGAACGAAGATGTGGTTACCGCTACAATCGACAATGACCAAATACAAGTGACAGGTTTGAAAGCCGGTGACGCAAATGTGACTATTACCGACTGGGCCAGGATGTCAACCAACGTAAAAGTAATTGTTGACCAATTGGTAGACTTGGTTCTGAAAGTATCTTCTACAGTTATGTATCCGAATGAAGACAAGACCATAGAGGTCTATACAGGCAATGGAGGATACAGTATCACTGTTGATAATCCATCAATAGCAAAGGCTGCGATAAATGATAAAGGGCAGATTCAAATTGAATCGCTGGCTCCGGGTACTGCCACTTTCACCGTAAAAGACAGACGGGACAAAACGACAGAACTCATCGTAAAAGTGAAAAAGAGAATGGTAGTCGACAATAGTGAAAATATCCCTTACTTAGTTATCGGCACTCCGGCTACTATCAAAATCCTGGATGGCAATGGTGGATATACCTGCACAGCAGGCGGTTCTGCAACTTACCTGAAATGCTCCATGTCTGAAGACGGTACAGAAGTGATAATTGAAGGACTTAAAAGATACCGTTACAACAACAAAGTCACTATCGCCGACCAGGACGGTGAAAAGATAGAAGTGACCATTACCGCTATTGACGATCCTTACCTGGAGAACCCGTCATATCGCTATATGCTGGCAGGTTCTTATTCTTACCAAAGCCTTTCTACTTCAAAAGTAGGAGAAATAATGCATTCGGCGGATTTCAACTTGTCGCAATTGCTTGTTAAGAGTTCGACAACTTCATCCGCATCCGGTTACGCGGTTCAGTTTACCGGCGATTTGGGAGTAGGCAGCAAGACGAATGCAACACTTTATAAGGTGACAAGAAACGCAGTAGACAAGAATGTAGGATATCCGATAGAAGATTGCCGGATTGATAAAGTAGAAGACGGCTGGTATTGGGTGAGTTTCCTGGAGCCCGGATACACTGTACGTTCCTATTTTATAACCAAAGAATAATTTATAAACTTGACACACATGTATTTCGGAAGTACCCCCATACTTTTGAAGTGACCAACATAAAAAGAGACTGTCCTTACAACACAGTATATTCCTTATTACTATCTGTATTGTAATCAGTCTCTTTTTATAAATTTTGAACAGATATGAATAGATATGATAACAGATTACGTATTCTTACAGAAGAATATGAAACGCTCATCTCACGTGAAAATAAAAGAATACGATCCAACAATGGCATATTTGAACGCTATAAATATCCTATTCTGACGGCAGCCCATACTCCACTCGAATGGAGATATGACTTTAATCCGGAAACAAACCCTTTTTTGATGGAACGTTTCGGTATTAACGCTGTATTCAATGCAGGAGCTATCAAATATAACGGAAAATATCTCATTATGGCACGAGTGGAAGGTTACGACCGTAAGTCGTTTTTCGCCATAGCCGAAAGTCCGAATGGGATAGATAATTTTCGTTTTTGGGAATATCCAATCCAGCTTCCCGACTTATACCCGGAAGAAACGAATGTCTACGATATGCGCCTTACCCAGCATGAGGACGGATGGATATACGGCATTTTCTGTTCGGAAAGCAAAGATCCGGACGCAGCCGCCGGAGATCTGACTTCTGCCGTTGCGGTAGCAGGCATCATACGCACCAAGGACTTAAGAAATTGGGAGCGTCTGCCTAATCTTATCTCTAAAAGCCAGCAACGCAATGTGGTACTCCATCCGGAGTTTGTCAAAGGGAAATATGCGCTTTACACCCGCCCTCAAGACGGGTTTATTGAAGCAGGCACTGGTGGAGGAATTTGCTGGGCACTAGTAGATGATATCACTCATGCAATAGTTAAAGAAGAGACGGTGGTAGAACAACGTTATTATCACACCATCAAAGAAGTGAAGAACGGTGAAGGGCCTCATCCTATCAAAACGCCACAGGGATGGTTGCACCTCGCGCATGGAGTCCGTGCTTGCGCAGCAGGACTCAGGTATGTGTTGTATTTGTACATGACCTCTTTAGATGCCCCCAATAAAGTGATTGCCCAACCAGGAGGTTACTTCATGGCACCCGTAGAAGAAGAAAGAATCGGAGACGTTTCCAACGTATTATTTTCGAACGGGTGGATTACAGATGAAGACGGAACGGTCTACATCTATTATGCTTCTTCAGATACACGGATGCATGTAGCTACCTCTACAATCGAACGACTTGTAGATTATTGCCTGCATACTCCGGAAGATAAACTTCGATCCGCTACGTCCGTAGATAATATTTATCAACTGATAGAAGCTAATAAGGTGAAAGTATAGTAACTGAATTTTCAATATGGAAAGCACACCATCGCCATTCCTTCCGGAATTTGACAATGGCGTGCTTTTTCTGGTTCTTTCATTTTATTCATAAGATTGAGGCCTCAACAATATTCCTTTTTATAAACGATAAAATCGCATATCTTATCGTTTATACAGGGGAAAACCGACTTTTCAAAGGAAAACCAAAGTTGAAGTAAACACAGATATATTAATATAGTATCAGAATGAGTTAAAATAATATTTGTTTCCCCACTACTTTCGCCCTACTTTTGCATCAAATAAAATAATGATATATAAAAACCTAATCGAAATAACGATATGAAACTACACGAAATCGATATTCTCATCATTTGTGCCTATCTCATTGCCATGATTGTCATCGGACTTATCCTGAAGAAACGGGCTGCCCAAAATATGGATTCTTATTTCCTGGGAGGGAAATCATTGCCATTTTATATGCTCGGACTCTCCAATGCTTCCGGAATGTTTGACATCACAGGAACCATGTTGATGGTATATTGGGCATTTGCCTACGGATTCAAAAGCCTTTGGATTCCCTGGTTGTGGCCAGTATTCAACCAAATCTTTCTAATGGTTTATCTGTCCGTGTGGTT
>ULQG01039679.1_pt1 | contig 10772 bp, 7 predicted proteins | sample 1954251 | NCBI WGS metagenome assembly ULQG01 (sample SAMEA4835649, study PRJEB28245) | human gut metagenome | biome: gut microbiome; material: fecal sample | place: Denmark | collected 2008 | reverse complement strand
AGACGATAAAACCGCTGACGTTGAAAAACAGGCAGGTATCAGACACCTTGCTTTTTCTGTAACTCCGGCGGCTTTTGACGAAATCGTTGCAAAGCTAAAGGCTGATGAAAGAGTTGAAGAAGTACACGATGTATCTGAAAATGCAAAGGGATTAAAGACATATTGGTACAGAGATATTGAAGGCAATTTCTCACACCTTATCTATCGTCCCGAACCGTTAATGTAATTCTTTTTAAGAATTATTAAATCAGTTAATATTTATATTAAATATAAAAATACAAGGAGGAAAAATTTAAGATGAGTGAGTATTTAAACTTTAGTCTTGAAGGTAAAGTTGCACTTGTAACAGGTGCATCATACGGTATCGGCTATGCTATTGCGTCAGCATATGCAAAGTCAGGTGCTAAGATTGTTTTCTGCGATATTAAGCAGGAATTTGTTGATAAGGGTATGGCTGCATATACAGCTGACGGTATCGACGCTAAGGGTTATGTTTGCGACGTAACTAACGAAGAAATGGTACAGGAAATGGTTAAGAAAATCGAGGCTGAAGTAGGCGTTATCGATATTCTTGTAAACAATGCAGGTATCATTAAGAGAATTCCTATGTGCGATATGACTGCTGACGAGTTCAGACAGGTTATTGACGTTGACCTTAACGCTCCGTTTATCGTATCAAAGGCAGTTATTCCTTCAATGATTAAGAAGGGTCACGGTAAGATTATAAACATCTGTTCAATGATGTCAGAGCTTGGCCGTGAAACTGTATCAGCTTATGCTGCTGCTAAGGGTGGTCTAAAGATGCTTACAAGAAACATCTGTTCAGAATACGGTGCTAACAACATTCAATGTAACGGTATCGGCCCTGGTTACATAGCTACACCTCAAACAGCTCCGCTAAGAGAAAAGCAAGCTGACGGATCAAGACATCCGTTCGACCAGTTTATCTGCGGCAGAACTCCTGCAGGCAGATGGCTACAAGCTGAAGAACTTACAGGTCCTGCTGTATTCCTTGCTTCAGACGCATCAAATGCTGTAAACGGTCACATTCTATATGTTGACGGCGGTATCCTTGCTTACATCGGTAAACAACCGTGATGACAGCTTAAATATGTTTTTTAAACCGACGAAAATTTTTCGTCGGTTTTTTTATATAAAAATGAACCAAATGCCGCCCAATATTATCTAACTGATGTACAAACAAAAAGCGCTGATGTTTATACAGAAAGGTAAAATTCAATGGACAGAGAAAAATTTACACAAGAAGTTCTGAAATCTGAAAATACAATGTACCATATTGCAAAGGGTATGCTTAAAAGTGAAAGTGACTGTGAAGATGTTGTTTCGGAGGCTGTTTTAAAGGCATATACGAAAATACACACTCTTAAAGAGGAAAAGTATTTCAAAACGTGGCTTATAAGAATTTTAATAAATGAATGTTATAAAAAGTTGCGTGAATATAAAAGGGTTGTTTCGATAGAGGACTGTAACAACAGTTTTGAATATAAGGACAATTCAAACTACACCGAGCTTTATAATGCGGTTAAAAAGCTGAAACCCAAAATCAGAATAGTAATAATGCTACACTATATAGAAGGTTATTCTGTCGAAGAAGTAGGGAATATATTAAAAATTCCTGTCGGAACGGTTAAAAGCCGTTTGCATATCGGTCGTAAAAATTTAAAGGAGGAACTTGAAGATGAATAAATATGATTGGAAAAATGCCTTTCCGAAACCGAGTGAAAATTTTCATAATAAACTTTGTATGACGTTGGATAGTTTTGAAAAGGAGAATGTAAAAATGAAAAAAGTATCTTTTAAAAAGAGTATCATTATTGCGGCGGCAGTATTGGCTATCGGCACGGCGGCATTTGCGTCAAGAGGTGCGGTTAGTTATGTTGTGGGAAGTACATCGTCAAAGCCGGATTATACAAACATTCCCGCTACGGAAACACTTAATAAAAATGTGGGCTTTTCACCGAAGATTGTCGAACAATTTTCAAACGGCTATACATTTAAAGGCGGACATAACGGAAAAAATAAGTATGTTGACGAAGAAAACGGAACAGAAGAAAAGTATAAATCATTTATGGCTGATTATGAAAAAGACGGTGACAAAGTTATGTTAAGTGCCGACACTTATGCGGATAGTCATAAAGACCAAGGAAACAGTGAAATAAGCGATTATAACGGCATAGCAATAGCATATATATCGTATGTAAATAAGGTTGTTCCGGCTGATTATCAGCAGACTGAACAGGATATGAAAGACGAGGAAAGCGGTAAATATGTATTCAGCTACGGCGCGGAGAAGGTTGAAATTTCACAAGTGCAAGGCGTTGAGTGGGAACAGGACGGAATTTATTACAATATTACGGCAATAGATTCACCGCTTGATAAGCATGGACTTATTAATATGGCTAAGGAAGTTATTGATAATTAATATGTATTTATAAATCAAAAAGGTGTTGCATATTGCAACACCTTTTGATTTAATTATTCTGTTTTTTGCCAAAAATCAACAGGAGTCATATCGTTCCAAATAAACACTTTATCAGGTTCAAATTGAAGTAAAACAGTAGATTGTCCTGTTGTTGTAGGCGTAATATCGACTAAGTCTGTCAAAATACCGTTTGAATATTTTGCGGCATATCCTTTCATATCTGTCAGGCAACCGATGTTTAAAGCAACATTCTGACCGTTTACGGTTATTTCGCTTGTAGTGTAATATCTTGCATTTGCAAATTCAACATTTGATGTTGAGTTTGCGTTGGCTTGATTATAAATCTGAACGTATGTAATAGGTGAAGCCTTGCCAGATGTTGTATCAGAGAAGTTTCTAAGGTTAAGGTCACTCGCCGAGGCAACCGAATTACCCGTTGAATCAATAACAGTCAACGTAACAGTCGCACCGTTTCCGTTGCCGACATTTGTAAAGTTGTAGCGGAAAGTATATGTTTCGCCAAGTTTGATTGTGCCTACGGAAGACGCTCTTGTGTTTTTCCATGCAACATTCAATTCAGTATCAGATTTTTTTGTAAGATACCAGCCGCCGCCTGTTTGCTTGTCAGCCATAAATCTTACGAAAAATCCTGCCGCACTGTTTTTGTCTGTGTTACCGTTTGCAGGGATTGAGTTGATTTTCACTGTATGTTCGAGCGTGAAGTCACCCGCATAACTGCCGATTGGTGCAGTAAACAGTTTTGATGATGTGCTGTTTGTATTATATATATTGTTAAGAGAAGTAATACCCGGTTCAACAACATATATTGTGATTGTATCGGTTTTACCCAAATATGAAACAGTAAGCGTCTGTTCGCCGATTTTATCTTTATCGATTTCGGAAACTGTGTAAGCACTAATTTCCTCTGAAGTGCCGTCCGAATAATTAGCCTTTACAACCATACCTGTTCTGTCAAACGATTCGCCCGGAATGTATGAAGTTTTTGTAGGTTGTGTTGTTACGGCTATGCTTGTAAGTGTTCTTGTGTCAAACACTTCTTTACCCATATAGAAACCGACATGCGGAGGTTGATTGTACGCAGTTTGTTCTGCCGCAACACCGCTGCGGTATACAGGGTCTTGCATAAGTGTTTTGATTTTATAATCTGTCGTATCGGTTGTTGAGAATACTCTAAGAGCCGTTCCGTCACTGGTAGGGTAGACAACTTCTTCTCTCCAGTCACCGAAAAGGTCGGCTTGAAGTGACGGATTTGCCTTTGTACCGTTGATTGAAACACAATCATAATTTCTGGCACTGAATATATTGCTCATATTACGACCGTTCCAATCGGTGATATTTGCACCGTCAAGCAAGTTGTCATATAAATCGCCGTCCCAGAAAATACGGAAATTCATTGAAGGTGTATTTCTGCCTGTAAGCGAAGTGGCAGTTGTGAAATCAGTACCGCCGTTTGACTGTCTTGCAGAGTTTTTTGCACTCCAAATTTGATAGTATCCGCCGGCACCGACATTCGCCATAACACCGCGACCTGTGTCAGCGGACGCACCTTCGTGGAACATAATATTGCCTGTTTCGGCGTCAATAACAGACATACCGAAATCCAGAGTTATGTCATTACCGCTAAGGCTGTTTGTTCCGCTGTCCTCGTGGACTGTGAAAAATTCAAAACCGGTATGTGTAGGGTCGTAGTTTCCTATATGAAGTGCGTCACCGTGCTGTAAATATGTACACCATTTAGGACGGAATTCGTTGTCGTCATTGACTTCCATACACAATGCGCCTGTGATAAATTCGTCTTTGCCGTCATTATCCACATCGGCAACGGTACAGTTGTGGTTGCCGTTTCCGACATATTGATAAGCACCGTCGTAATATCCCTCTTGACCTTTTTGCGTATCAAAACGATAAGTAGGGGATAAAGCTGTACCGTCCCAGCTTATACCGGCAATACTTGTACGCTGTTTGCCGTTTCTGCCGAAATAGTAGCCCCTTAAATATATCGCATACGGCTTTTCACCGTCAAGATAGGCAATGTCGGATACAAAACGATTTGAACGGTTACCGAAATCGTCGCCGTAATCTACACCGTTTTCACTTCCGCGAGTTGTCGGAAGATTAATAGTGTCCATTGCGACACCTGTTTCACCGTTGAATACTGTCAAAAATTCTTTACCTTCGGTAATTCTGCCGTAACCTCTGTAATCGGCAGTTGAATTTTCTTCATCTGTTATTGCTTTAATTTCTTCATCGGTTTGTGCGGCATTTGAAACATATTTGCCTTGTCCGTCCTTTGAACCGAGTGAAGTTTGACACATTACTTCAGATTTGCCGTCGCCGTCAAAGTCGTATACAAGGAACTGAACTGTGTGTGCACTTGAATATACGTTTTTACCGAGTGCAATATCGTTCTTCCAAAGCTTTGTACCGTCTAATTTGTATGCGGCAAGATGTACTGTGCCGGAATATGCAGGGTCACCAGGCGAACCGACGTCATGTTCGGAAGATGTCCATTTCACGATTATTTCGTACTCTCCGTCGCCGTCAACGTCACCCGTTGAACAGTCGGCAGGGAAGAATGAATATGTAGCAAGCTCATTGCCTGATGGGTCATAAATTGTTTCATCATCAGGTTTTAAAAGCGGTATATCAAAATAACTGTTATTGTATACCGTTACGGCATCGCATTTCTCGCCCTCAACGCCGTTTATAACGGGTGCAACACTGTAATTTGTACCAACGGTTGAATCAACATAATTTGTTTTGGTTGCGACTTCGCTTATTTTTTTGCCGTCACGATATACATTAAATGACACATTTTTATCGGCACTGCCGAAAATATTGTCCTCACTGTCAAATAATCGCCAACTTAAATATACACCGCCGTCTGTTTTTATTGCGATAAGACCGCGGTCAAGCTTTTCCATTTGACGTGTGTGCACATTTTCATCGGTATATCCTGTAGAAGAATTATACCAATAGTTGTAGCTTACCTGCTGCGTGTTTGCACTGTCAGCATAAGCAGACATATTTAAAGCCGCTGCCGATGACATAGCAAGCACTGTCGAAAGTACCGTGCATAAAAGTTTTTTCATAAAAATACCTCCAATTCTCCCTCAAATTTTATCATATCATAAATTGGTTAAAATTGATAATTAAATAACAGTGAATTTAGTTTAATATGACGATAAAATTTGTAACGAAAATATAATGAATTTTGTAAAGAATAATGGTTGAAAACTGTTAGTAATGTATGGTATAATGATAAACTGATATAGAGTATTTAAAGTCAGAAGGGATTTTTAATATGAAGAAAAAAATCATGGCGGTTGTTTTATGTACTTCAATGCTGTTTCCGACAGTGTGCGTCAATGCGGAAACAAGTGAAAGCGACATAAAAAGTGCTATAGAAAAAGCAATAGAATGGAAAGCTGATAAGGACAGTCCGTTTTACGGAATCGGATCATACAGTTCTGATTTTTATATTATGGCTTTGAACCGAATGGGTAAAAACTATGATTACAGCAGATATTTGGCTGGTCTTGACGGAGTTGCGGCAGGTTACGGCGAAGAACATAATGCCTCGTCTATGCAAAGAACAGTGCTTGCAACGATAGCGTCAGGCGGTGATCCGAGAAACGTCGGCGGACGTGACTTGGTTGCGGACGGTATTTATTACAGAGATAATGTTTCACCACTCGGAAAAGAGGGTGTAAACGGATATTCGTGGGGACTTATTGCTCTTGATTCAAAGAGTTTTGAAACTCCTGAATGGGCATTGTCAAACAGAAACGATATACTTGCCGGGATATTGTCACATCAAAATACGAACGGCAGTTTTGATGACAGCGTGTACAGTACCGCAATTGCAATTACGGCGCTTGCACCTTATTGCGAAACAAGCGGTGCGTATACGATAACGCAAAATCAGACGGGTTATGTGCTTGATTTAAGCCCTAAAGATGCGGTTGAAGACGCACTTAATTATTTGTCGACAGAACAGGACAAGGACGGTGATTGGGGTGACCTTGAATCAACGGCAATGACTGTTATCGCACTTGATACGTTGGGGGTTAATGCTGACAGTGACGGCAGATTTGTTGCTAAAAACGGCAGTGCGGTAGACGGCTTAATGCAGTATCAGCAAAAAGACGGTGGATTTTCGACCGGTAAGGGAAAGAGTAACAGTGAGGCAACGTCTTTGGCAGTGTGTGCACTTACAAGCCATTTGAGAAAGTTGCAGAATAAAGCGACATTCTTTAATTTTGACGTGAATGATTCGGTTGTGTTTGAAACACCTGCACCGACAAAAGCACAATCTTCAGGCAATACGTCAAATAAGACATCATCAAGTACATCAAAATCAAATAAGACAACAAAGACAACAACGAAACCGAAAACAACAACAAAGCCTAAAACGACAACAAAACCAAAGACAACGACTAAGGTGACGGGAACAATGAAACCGACAAAAACGGCTTCGCCTATGGAATCATCATCACCAAAGCCGTCCCTGACACCAAGACCGACAAAAAAGCCGGCACTTGTAGGACCGGTTGAGATGCCTGGACCAATGCCGTCATTTGAACCGAATGAAGCACTTCCGCAGGAAAAGGGACATCACGACAGAAAGAGCGGAGGAGCGGCAGTTGCGATTGTAAGCATAGTAGCGGTACTTTGCTTGGCGGCAATAGCGGTTGTATTGTATCTCGGTAAAACAAAGAAATTTGAGGGTAAAGGTATATTTAAGTATCTTGCACCGAAAAAGAAAAAGAAGAACGAAATATATAAGGCAAAACAGCATAGAAGGACAGAACAACACAGACGTTATGAAGAACGTGAAAAGTTTAAAAAACGACGTAAATTTGATAAAAGAAGAAGATAAATAAAAGGTGACTGCATTTTTGCAGTCACCTTTTACGTTGCAGGCAACCTTTTCAGCCTTCCATATGCTTGCCTAAAAAGCCGGCGGCGGATTCTGCTAATTTTTCTTCAACTTCAGACGCAGTTTCACCATCTTTTAAAATGAATAAAACAGAGCCGATTGTGTCACCCTCCGATACTATCGGAACAACAACGCCTGCATTGTATTTTTCAACACCCTCAGCGACTGAAACGGGTTTGCCGTCTTTGTAGCTTACAACGATTTTTTCATTCATTACATTTTCAAGCTCACTGCTCACAGGCTTTTCGATAAGCTCTTTCTTAGGTAATCCCGATACTGCAATGACATTGTCGCGGTCGGTTATACAAGCACCGTGTCCGCTTGCTTTGGCAAGTGTTTCAACATAATTTACGGCAAAGTCACCAAGCTCACCGATTGGGGAGTATTTTTTGAAAATAACCTCACCGTCTTTTTCTGTATAAATTTCAAGAGGATCGCCCTCTCTGATTCGCATAGTGCGTCGTATTTCCTTTGGAATAACAACTCTTCCGAGATCATCTATTCTTCTTACAATTCCTGTTGCTTTCATCGCTTTTCCTCCAAAATAAATTTATATTTGTGTTAAATATTATTTGCATTGTTTTTTTGATTTATCCATAATTGATAAAAAAAACAAAAATTTTGGAGTTTTAAAAATTAATGTGTAATATTGCCACAGCTGTATGACCATTGAGGGGAGCAGTCGCGAAACGGCAGAGGTGTGGCAAATGAGCAAAATAAAAGGGCGACCAATGGTCGCCACTAAGAAAGTACATTAAATAATCATATCATCACGGATCGAGGTGGTGAATATCTCTTGGGAACAAGCTTGCCTCACGGATATTTGCAAGACCAAGCATTTTCATAACGACACGTTCAAGACCGATACCAAGTCCGCCGTGCGGTGGCATACCGTACTTAAATATATCGGTATATGCACCGAGGTCGCCCTCCTCCATATGATAACGTTTCATTTTTTCAAGAAGTTCGTTATAATCGTGAATTCTCTGACCGCCTGTTGTGATTTCAAGACCTCTGAAAAGCAAGTCAAAACTTTCGGCAAGTTTAGGGTCGTCTGCCGAATCCATTGCATAGAACGGACGTTTTAATCCCGGGAACTTTTCAACGAATATAAATTCACTGTCATAATTCTCTTTTGCGTATTCGCACAATTTAACTTCATCTGTAGGATCAAGGTCAAATTGATTATGTGACTTGCCGAGAATATCAAGTGCCTCAAAGAATGTTACCGAAGGGATTTCATTGATAACAGGCAATGTTGCACCTAAAAGCTCCAACTCGTCACTGTAATGTTTCGGCAAATACTCAACAACATATTTAAGCATAGCCGTTTCCATAGCCATAACATCATGCATATCGTTGATAAATCCCATTTCAAAATCAAGTCCGATATATTCGTTCAAATGACGTGTAGAGTTGTGTTTTTCGGCTCTGTAAACAGGAGCAATTTCAAACACTCTGTCAAAGAATGCTACGCAAGTCTGTTTGTAGAACTGCGGACTTTGTGCAAGATATGCGTCTTTATCAAAGTATTTCAATTTGAATATATTAGCACCGCCCTCAGCACCTGCCGCAACGATTTTGGGTGAATGTATTTCGGTAAAGTTATTGTTTAACATAAATTCACGAAATGCCGACACAACGCCCTCTGCAATTTTAAATACCGCTCTCTGTTCAGGGTGACGAAGTGCGACACTTCTGTGTGCCATTGAAGTTTCGATTGAACAGCCAAGCTTTTTGCTTGAAACGTGAAGAGGGTATTCCTCTGCGGGTTTTGAAAGTATTTCAAACGAAGAAAGAGTTATTTCATAGCCGTGATTAGCACGTTTTTCTTCTTTTACGTCACCTGTGATTTTGATATAAGCACCCTCACAAAGTGAGTCAAAATCGCCTTTACATTTATCCTTTGAATAAACGGATTGAAGAATATATCTTCCCGTACGAAGTATTACAAATGAGAAACCGCTCATTTTTCTAAGCTTATGCACGCAAGCACAAAAGCTTATTGAACCGCCGACAGCTTTTTGCAAATCGTCAAGAGTGATTTCGCTTATAAGCTGTGAACCATATATTTTCTGCATATTAATTCCACCTTTATTTTAATTTTTCAGTCAATAAGTCCTTAGCAAGTTTAGGGTTTGCACCTTTACCCGCTGTGCGTACCACTTGTCCCATAAGGAAACCGAAAATCTTTTGATTACCGTTTTTGTAGCTTTCAACACTGTCTGCGTTTTCGGCTATAATTTTATCAATAATTTCTTCAAGACCCGATGTGTCATTGTCCATAATAAAGCCGTTTTCTTTGGCAATATCAATAGGCTTACCGCCGTTATTGAACATAATCTTCAAAATATCCTTAGCGGCATTTTTTGAAACAACGCCGTCTGTTGACATTTTAACAAGCTCTGCCAAATCGGCAGGGGAGAATGTTACATCTGAAATAGTCTTTTCGGAATCGTTAAGGTTTCTGTTAAGTTCAACAAGCATCAGATTAGAAATTTGTTTGTAGTCCGGATTTATTTTTACAGACTCATCGTAAAAATCCGAAAATTCCTTGCTTGATATAATAAGATTAGCGTCATCTGTCGGAAGTCCGTACTTTTCCGTATAACGTACAAAACGGTCTTGCGGCATTTCCGGCATTGACTTTCTTATGTCCTCGATTTCTTCGTCCGATAGGAATACCGGAGGAATATCCGGCTCAGGGAAGTAACGATAATCGTGTGCATCCTCTTTTGAACGTAATGCCTTTGTATCGCCGTGGTTGTCGTTGTAACGTCTTGTTTCCTGAATAACAGTACCGCCGTTATCAAGAATTTCCGCTTGACGGTTTATTTCATATTCAATCGCACGACCGATTGCTTTTAATGAGTTCAGATTTTTAAGTTCGGCACGGGTACCGAATTCGGTTGAGCCGACAGGCATAATTGAAATATTAACATCAACACGCATTGAGCCTTGCTCCATTTTTGCGTCACACACGCCTGCATACTTTAAACGCAAAGCAAGTTTTTCAACAAAGTCTTGAACTTCTTCGATTGAACGGAAGTCCGGCTCTGTTACAATTTCAATAAGCGGTACACCGCAACGGTTATAGTCAGCCATTGAAATGCCCTCATAATCGTCATGCACAAGCTTACCTGCGTCCTCCTCAATGTGAATGTGGTTAATTCTGATGTCCTTACCGCCTGTGACGGTTATATAACCGCCTGTACAGATCGGGTGGTCAAATTGTGTTATCTGATATGCTTTAGGCAAGTCGGGATAAAAATAATTCTTTCTGTCGAATGCACTGTAATTATTTACGGTACAGTCAAGTGCAAAACCTGCCTTTGCGGCAAGCCTTACCGCACCTTGATTTAAAAG
>ULQG01016794.1_pt1 | contig 10946 bp, 11 predicted proteins | sample 1954251 | NCBI WGS metagenome assembly ULQG01 (sample SAMEA4835649, study PRJEB28245) | human gut metagenome | biome: gut microbiome; material: fecal sample | place: Denmark | collected 2008 | reverse complement strand
CCAACCGCAGCAGCCGCTGCCGCAAGCTCCACAACATCGCCGACAGCGTCATCATCTTCGACGAGGCGCAGACCCTCCCGGGCGACTACCTTGCCCCCTGCGTCAGTGCCATCGCCCAGCTCATCCAGCATTACCACTCCACGGCCGTCCTCTGCACGGCCACCCAGCCTGCCCTTGAGCCGCTGTTCCGGCGCTTTGCGCCTGAGCTCCACCCGCAGGAGATCACGCCCGACGCGGCCCGCCTCTACGAAGTGCTCCGGCGCACCACACTGCAAGACCTCGGCACCCTGCCGCAGGAGGAGTTCGCCTCCCGGCTGGCAAATCAACCGCAGGTGCTCTGCGTGGTCAACCGCCGCAAGACGGCCCAGCAGCTCTATGAATCCCTGCCCGCCGAGGGCAGCTACTGCCTGACCACCCTGCTCTGCGCCGCCGACCGCCGCCGTCAGCTGGACGCCATCCGCCAGCGACTGAAAGAGGGTCTGCCCTGCCGGGTGGTGTCCACCTCTCTTATCGAGGCGGGCGTGGACGTGGATTTTCCCGTCGCTTACCGCGAGCAGTGCGGTCTTGACTCGCTCTTACAGACTGCCGGGCGCTGCAACCGCGAGGGGCGGCGGGGCGCAGAGGAAAGCATCGTCTACCGGTTCCAGCTGGACGAGTGTTCCACGCCCCAGATGCTCAGGCAAAACGTCAGCGCGCTGGACTACACCGCCCGGCATCAGGACACACTGGACACACCCCGGGCCATTCAGCTCTACTTCAACGAGCTCTCCGACCTGCGCGGCCCCGACGCCGTGGACAAGCACGGCATTCTGGATGCCTTTCTCCGGGGCATCCGGGGCGGCCAGTTCCCCTTTGCACAGGTGGCGGAGGAATTCCGCCTCATCGAGAACGCTGCCCGCACGGTCTATCTGCCCGTCGGCGAGGGCGCAGCCCTCTGTGAGCAGCTGCGCAGCGGTCATGTTACCCGGACGCTGCTGCGGAATCTGGGCGTTTACAGCGTCTCCTGCTATAAGGACCAGTTCGACAAGCTTGACGCCGCCGGGGCGCTGGAACTGCGGCCCGATGGTTCCGCCATCCTCACCGACACCAGCTGCTACAGTGAAAAGACCGGCCTTGCCATGGATGTGGAGACCGGCATCGGCCTTTACTTCTAAAAGAAAGAGGTGGTTTCAATGACCGATATTCATCTTAATCCGAAAGTTCAACTTCACCCGGAAAGGAGGCGATGCTGATGTCCATGCTCATTGAGGTGTGGGGCGACTATGCCTGTTTCACTCGTCCGGAAATGAAGACCGAACGTGTGAGCTATGACATGATCACTCCATCCGCTGCGCGGGGCCTTGTGGAGGCCATCTACTGGCACCCCGGGCTGCGTTATACGGTTGACCGCATCTATCTGCTCAAGCCCTTCGGCCTTGACCCCGAGGATGAAGCGTCCACCGAGGAATACACCCAGCGGCCCATCCGGTTCACCAACATCCGGCGCAACGAGGTCAAGTCCACCCTGCTGTCCTCCGCCGCCCTCAGTGCGGCCAAAGGCGGCACGCCGCCGGTGCTCTACACCTCGGAGGACATCCAGCAGCGGGCCGCGATGGTCCTGCAGGACGTCCACTACGTCATCGAGTGTCACTTTGATTTGACGGACAAGGCCGCCCCCAGCGACAATCCCGGCAAGTTCCAGGACATCCTGCGCCGACGCCTGCGCAAAGGTCAGTGCTATCACCAGCCCTGTTTCGGGTGCCGGGAGTTCCCGGCTAACTTCCGGGAGTGGCCGGGCGGCAGCATTCCGGCGCTGAAGGTCACGCAGGACCTCGGCTTCATGCTCCACAGCCTCGATTACTCTGATTCGGCCAACATCCGCAGCCAGTTCTTCCGCGCAAAACTGGTGGACGGCGTGATGGAATGCCGGGACGTGGAGGTGTTTACATGATACTCCAAGCACTCACCGCCTATTATGAGCAGCTTCTGGCTCAGGGCAAGGTGGAGGCCCCCGGCTGGGACAGCCGCTTCAAGGTCAGCTACGAGCTGCGCCTCGGCCCCGACGGCCAGCTCCTCGCCCTCAACGACCTGCGGCAGGAAGTCCCCAAGGGCAAAAAGACCGTCATCGCCCCCCGTGAGCTCCCTGTCCCTCACCGGGTCAAGCGCGCCTCCGGCGTCGCCGCGAACTTTTTGTGCGACAATACGTCCTATCTGTTGGGCGCAGACGAGAAGGGCAAGCCCGAGCGCTCCCGCCAGTGCTTCGAAGCCTGTGCCGCCCTCCACCACAAGGTGCTCGACGGCGTGGACTCCCCTGCCGCCAAAGCCATCCTCGCCTTTTTTGACAGCTGGGAGCCGGATACAGCCCCCACCCACCCGCTGCTGGCAGAGCAGTGGGCCGACCTGAACAACAACGCGAACCTTGTGTTCGGCTACGAATCCCCCGACGGCGCCCACTGGCTGGCCACCACAGATGACGCCATCCGGGCCGCATGGCAGTCCGCCTTTGACACCTCCGATGCCGACGCCGAGACGGCCCGCTGCCTCATCACCGGCAAAGAGGCCGGCATCGCCCGCATCCACCCCGCCATCAAGGGTGTGATGGGCGCACAGGCCGCCGGTGCGGCGTTGGTCTCCTTCAACGCGCCTGCTTTCTGCTCCTATGGCCATGAGCAGGGTGCCAACGCCCCTGTCAGCGAGTACGCGGCTTTCGCCTACACCACGGCCCTCAATCTGCTGCTGGCCGACCGGAACTGCTGTCAGCGCATCGGCGACACCACCATCGTCTGCTGGGCCGAAAACGCCGCTCCCGCCTACTCAAACGCCATGCTGATGTTTTTCTGCGGCGGTGCCGAGGCGCGCGGCGTCTCTGAAAGTGACCTTGCCGCCGCACTGAAAGCCCTTTCTCAGGGACGCCCCGTCTCCTTCCTCGATGACAAGCTGGACCCGAACCAGAACTTCTATGTGCTGGGCATCTCGCCCAACGCAGCCCGGCTCTCCGTCCGGTTCTTCCTGCGCAACAGCTTCGGACAGTTTGCCAAAAATCTGCAGGACCACGCCGACCGGCTCAGCATCACCCGCCCCGCCTTCGACAAGCGGGAAAACCTGTCGGCCTGGGCGCTGGCGCAGGAGACGGTCAACCAGAAATCCCGGGACAAAAATCCATCGCCCCAGCTGGTGGGCGATCTGCTCCGGGCCATCCTCACCGGCGGACCCTATCCCGCCACCCTGCTCAACGGCGTGACCCTCCGCATCCGGGCCGAACGGGAAGTCACCCGAGGCCGCGCCGCCATCCTGAAAGCCTACTATCTCCGCAACTACCCCACTGAGCTCAACAAGGAGGTATTTACCGTGAGCCTGAACGAAAGCAGCAATGTCCCCTATGTTCTGGGGCGTCTCTTCTCTGTGCTGGAGACGATCCAGAGCGTCGCCAATCCCGGCATCAACGCCACCATCAAAGACCGGTACTTCAACTCGGCCTGTGCCACCCCGGCAACGGCCTTCCCTACGCTGGTCAAGCTGGCTCAGAAGCATCTGCAGAAGATGAGCACCCCCAACGAGGTGCATTTCAGCAAACAGCTCACCGAGCTGATGGCTCAGCTGCCCGAGACAGGCTTCCCGGCGCGGCTCAGCCTGCCGGAGCAGGGTGCCTTTGAGATCGGCTACTACCACCAGACCCAGAAACGCTACGCCAAAAAGAATGAGGAGGAATAAACCATGTCTGAGCCCATCAAGAACCGCTATGATTTCGTCATCCTGTTCGACGTCGAGAACGGCAACCCCAACGGCGACCCCGATGCAGGCAATATGCCCCGCATCGACCCCGAGACGGGCTACGGTCTGGTGACCGATGTCTGCCTCAAGCGGAAGATCCGCAACTATGTCGAGACCCTGAAAGAGGACGAAAAAGGCTATCGTATCTACATCAAGGACGGCGTTCCCCTCAACCGCAGCGATGCCGAGGCCATCAGCACGCTGGGCATCGACCCCGACCTGAAAGCTGCCAAAAAGGCCGACCCCGACATCGATGCCAAGCTGCGGGACTATATGTGTGAGAACTACTTCGACATCCGCACCTTCGGTGCCGTCATGACCACCTTCGTCAAGGGTGCGCTGAACTGCGGTCAGGTGCGCGGCCCCGTCCAGCTGAGCTTTGCCCGGTCGGTAGACCCCATCGTCCCGCAGGAAGTCACCATCACCCGCGTGGCCATCACTACCGAGGCCGATGCCGAGAAGAAGGGTACTGAGATGGGCCGCAAGCACATCGTGCCTTACGCCCTCTACCGCGCCGAGGGCTATGTCTCGGCCAACCTCGCCCGGAAGACCACCGGCTTCTCCGAGGATGATTTGAAACTTCTGTGGACTGCCATTCTGAATATGTTCGAGAACGACCACAGCGCTGCCCGGGGCAAGATGGCCGTGCGGGAGCTCATCGTGTTCAAGCACGATTCTGAGCTGGGCAATGCCCCGGCCTATAAGCTCTTCGACTCCGTCGCCGTCCAGCGCAAGCCCGATGTGGACGCCGCCCGCAGCTACCGCGACTACACCGTCACGGTGGCAGACACTCTGCCGGAAGGAGTCACCTGCGAGAGGCTGTCCTGATGGGCGGCGCAGACGACTGGCTGCCCCTGTCGGGCATCCAGCACTTCTGCTTCTGCCGCCGCCAGTGGGCGCTCATCCATCTGGAACAGCAGTGGGCGGAGAACCGCCGCACCGTCGAAGGCCAGCTCGACCACGCCCGCTGCCATGACGCAGACCAGACCGAACGGCGCGGCGGCCTGCTCATCACCCGAGGGATGCAGGTGGTCAGCCGTCGGCTGGGCCTGAGCGGAAACTGCGATGTCGTCGAGTTCCGGGCCGACCCGGAGGGCATCCCCCTGCAAAGCACGGAAGGGCTCTGGAAGCCCATGCCTGTCGAGTACAAGCATGGCCGCGCCAAGGCCAGCGACGCTGATCGGCTGCAGCTCTGCGCACAGGCCATGGCGCTGGAAGAGATGCTGGTGTGCAGCATCCCGGAGGGTGCGCTCTTCTACGAGGAAACGCGGCGGCGGGAGGTCGTGCCGCTGACCGAAGAACTGCGCCAGGCCACCCAGAAGATGGCCGATGAGATGCACGCCTATTTTGCCCGGGGCTATACCCCCAAGTCAAAGCCCGGCACCCACTGCAACGCCTGCTCCCTCAAAGAGCTCTGCCTCCCCGTGCTGTATCAGCGTGCCGACCCGAAAGCCTATCTCCGCGCCCATCTGGACGAGATGCAGGAGGCCGCGCCATGAGAAAGTTTTTGAATACGCTCTACGTCCTCAACAAGGACGCCTATCTTTCCCTCGAGGGGGAGAACATCGTCCTGCTCTGCAACAAGGCTGAAATTGGCCGGGTCCCGCTCCACACGCTGGAAGGCATCGTCTGCTTCAGCTATCCCGGCGCAAGCCCTGCCCTGATGGGTAAATGTACCAGCCTCGGGGTCGATTTGAGCTTTTTCAGCCCGCAGGGCCGCTTTCTGGCCCGGGCCGTGGGCGAAGAGCGGGGCAACGTCCTGCTGCGGCAGACCCAGTACCGCATCGCAGACAGCGAGGCAGAGAGCTGTCTCTATGCGCGCAATTTCATCCTGGGCAAAGTCTATAACGCCCGCTGGGTGCTGGAACGGGCCACCCGCGACCACCCTCAGCGGGTGCCGGTGGAACAGCTCAAGCGCACCAGCGCCCAGCTGGCGGCGGCGCTGCCCCTCATCGAGCAGTGTGACGACCTCGACCAGCTTCGCGGTCTGGAGGGCGAGGCGGCACAGCGGTATTTCGACTGCTTTGATTCACTCATCCTGCAGCAGCACGATGATTTTGCCTTCACCGGTCGGAGCCGCCGCCCGCCGCTGGACAATGCCAATGCCCTGCTCTCTTTCGCTTATTCGCTTCTGGCCTCCGACTGCACGGCGGCTCTTCAGAGTGTGGGCCTCGACCCCTATGTCGGCTTTCTCCACCGCGCCCGGCCCGGGCGCAGGAGCCTCGCCCTCGACCTCATGGAAGAGCTGCGTGCAGTTTATGCCGACCGCTTCGTGCTCTCCTGCATCAACCAGAAAATCATGACGCCGAAGCATTTCCAGAAGCAGGAGAACGGGGCCGTCCTTCTCACCGATGAGGGCCGCCGCGCCTTTCTGGGCGGGTGGCAGACCCGCAAGCAGGAGACTATCACCCACCCGTTCCTGAACGAAAAGCTTCCGTGGGGCCTCGTGCCTTATGTGCAGGCTCTGCTTCTGGCCCGCACCCTGCGGGGCGATATGGAGCTTTACCCGCCATTTTTCTGGAAGTGAGGGATGTGTATGCTGGTCCTCATCACCTACGACGTCAATACCGAAACTCCTGCCGGGCGCAAACGTCTGCGCAAAGTCGCCAAGCGCTGTGTGGACCACGGCCAGCGGGTGCAGAACTCCGTGTTCGAGTGTCTGCTGGATGCCGCGCAGTATGCCGTTCTCAAGGCGGAGCTGACGTCTCTCATCGACCCTGCGCTGGACAGTCTGCGCTTCTACCAGCTGGGCAACAACTATAAGAGTAAGGTGGAGCATATCGGCGTTCATCCGCCCTTCGAGCAGGACGGCCTGCTGTTGTTCTGAGTTTCCCGCCCCGGTGCGAAGGACGAGTTCTCAGCATTTTTCCGGCACCTTCGCACCGGATTTTTGTGTCATTTTGCATGATTTGGATAGCTCTTTGACCCGTTGTAAATCAAGGCTCTTCTAAATTCGTGCAGAATGTTGTATAATTTGTTTGAAAATAGAGATTTTGTCTCTGTTTTTGCTGTCGCCCTCCTCGCGGAGGGCGTGGATAGAAATTGCAACTGGCCCAAGAGATCGCCGGCCGCCACGGCGTCGCCCTCCTCGCGGAGGGCGTGGATAGAAATTTCACGCCGGCCGCCATCTTCGCCCAGTATGCAAGTCGCCCTCCTCGCGGAGGGCGTGGATAGAAATCAGCAGGGGCACGATCTTGACGCAGCCCTCCAGCGTCGCCCTCCTCGCGGAGGGCGTGGATAGAAATTCGAGCTCCTTGGCGTCCGTGATGACCTGCATCTGTCGCCCTCCTCGCGGAGGGCGTGGATAGAAATATCAATATCCCTCCAGTGGCTTGCGGAGGTATAGCGTCGCCCTCCTCGCGGAGGGCGTGGATAGAAATTTTTGCCCATCTTCCCGCCGCTGGCCATGCTGCCGTCGCCCTCCTCGCGGAGGGCGTGGATAGAAATGCTGCTGGCCTTGTGCTGCCGAAGAACGTGAGCGTGTCGCCCTCCTCGCGGAGGGCGTGGATAGAAATATCTTCCAGCGCGTCACGCTCCCGTTTAAGCAGGTCGCCCTCCTCGCGGAGGGCGTGGATAGAAATACCAAAAAGCCCTTGCTCATGCCGCCCGCGCCGGTCGCCCTCCTCGCGGAGGGCGTGGATAGAAATTCGCTCCGCTTCGGCATTCTACACCTCCAAAAAGGTCGCCCTCCTCGCGGAGGGCGTGGATAGAAATGCCCTCGGTGCTGTCCACATAGCACCCGGCCTTTTGTCGCCCTCCTCGCGGAGGGCGTGGATAGAAATAAACCCGTCTTTGATAACCACATACGGCGCACCGCGTCGCCCTCCTCGCGGAGGGCGTGGATAGAAATTATGCGGCTGACGGCCTCGCGCCCGATGGACAGACGTCGCCCTCCTCGCGGAGGGCGTGGATAGAAATTTTACCAATGTGAAGAAGTCTACCACCGAGCGCGGTCGCCCTCCTCGCGGAGGGCGTGGATAGAAATAGCACGGCGCAGGAGGAAACCGCCACCATGACCGGGTCGCCCTCCTCGCGGAGGGCGTGGATAGAAATATCGGTGTATTTGGTAGCGCCGCTTGCAGTGCTGTCGTCGCCCTCCTCGCGGAGGGCGTGGATAGAAATCACTTTTGACTTCCTCCTTTAATGCCGCTCCTGCAGTCGCCCTCCTCGCGGAGGGCGTGGATAGAAATACATTTATGGGCGTTCCCATCACGGAGGACAGCGCGTCGCCCTCCTCGCGGAGGGCGTGGATAGAAATCCGCCTGTTGTTTTCGAGGTAGTCTTGGAAAAGCGTCGCCCTCCTCGCGGAGGGCGTGGATAGAAATTCCATCCGCTGCTTGCTCTTGTCGGTCGTGTCCGTCGCCCTCCTCGCGGAGGGCGTGGATAGAAATTGCGCCTGCTTGGCAATGTCGAGCTTTGTCTGCGGTCGCCCTCCTCGCGGAGGGCGTGGATAGAAATTGCAAAATGCTGGCCTTAGTGGTGCAGCCGGTCAGTCGCCCTCCTCGCGGAGGGCGTGGATAGAAATCGTCTCTGGCTGCGTCCCGTAGGGCATCCCGCAAGTCGCCCTCCTCGCGGAGGGCGTGGATAGAAATCGATGGCGAACTCGATTATTTCGTTGGCGCGGCTGTCGCCCTCCTCGCGGAGGGCGTGGATAGAAATTGCATAAAGGACAACCGCCGTGCAGTAGAAGCCCTGTCGCCCTCCTCGCGGAGGGCGTGGATAGAAATTGATGGGATTGCCCTTGAAAGAGAAATCATCCAGTCGCCCTCCTCGCGGAGGGCGTGGATAGAAATGGATACAAAGGAATCGCATACTCGAAAACATAGTGTCGCCCTCCTCGCGGAGGGCGTGGATAGAAATAACAGGTTTATGGGGAGTGGAAAATAAATTATCCGTCGCCCTCCTCGCGGAGGGCGTGGATAGAAATAAGTTCGATGCTGCGACCTACCCCGGCGCTACCGTCGCCCTCCTCGCGGAGGGCGTGGATAGAAATTTTTAACGCAGGCCCCGGCAAGGCGCCGGATGAAGGTCGCCCTCCTCGCGGAGGGCGTGGATAGAAATTCCGCTCTGCCGCCCTGCCGCTGCCCTGGGCACGTCGCCCTCCTCGCGGAGGGCGTGGATAGAAATCAACATGACGGATCTGCTGCACCTGCCCCGGCGGGGTCGCCCTCCTCGCGGAGGGCGTGGATAGAAATTCCGCTGGTTGAGCATTCCACATACTCTTTGCCGCGTCGCCCTCCTCGCGGAGGGCGTGGATAGAAATCGCAGGTCTGCAACGAGGAAACGCTGGGCCTGCGTCGCCCTCCTCGCGGAGGGCGTGGATAGAAATTGCAATACGAAGGTTCAAATCACTCATTGCAATTCGTCGCCCTCCTCGCGGAGGGCGTGGATAGAAATACCCTCACCAACCTGCGCGGCAGCGCCAAGGCGGCGGTCGCCCTCCTCGCGGAGGGCGTGGATAGAAATCGACATTGTGACCGATGCTTTGACGGCCTTCGGGGTCGCCCTCCTCGCGGAGGGCGTGGATAGAAATTGGTTTGATTCACCCCGGCGGGGCGTTGGGATCGGGTCGCCCTCCTCGCGGAGGGCGTGGATAGAAATCTGTTCCGTGCGCCCGGTGTTCAGCACCAGAAATGGTCGCCCTCCTCGCGGAGGGCGTGGATAGAAATTTTGGCCGCCTCCGGGGAAAGCCCCAGCACATCCCGTCGCCCTCCTCGCGGAGGGCGTGGATAGAAATTGTGAACGTCCGGGAGCTATGCTTCTGACGGTCAGTCGCCCTCCTCGCGGAGGGCGTGGATAGAAATCCTGAATGGCTGGCAGTTATCTTTATGATCGCCGGGTCGCCCTCCTCGCGGAGGGCGCAGGTAGAAATCGACACAAAAATATGGTAAACTCTTATTAAGTTGTTGCCATGCGCTCTCTAAGGAACCGAGTATTTTGACCTACAATTCCGTCTCTTAAAGACGTTGGTTAAAATCAATTTGTGTTCCCCGGTGCATTCTTCAACTTGAAGTCGCTCCTATTTGAGGGGTGTGGATAGAATAACATAATAATCATATCGCGGTTCTCAAAGGCGTAACCAAGTCGTCCTCTTCACCGAGGGCGTAGATAGAAATGGTCACACCCACGCCGGTCTTTTCAGCATCAAGGTTGCCCTCCCCGCAAAGGGTACGGATAGAAATCAGTTTCCACCTCGAATCGGGCATCGCCACAATTTTTCCAAAAAGGAGTTTTCCATGCATACCGTTCCCCTTACCCATCAGCTCGTCACCATCCAGGACGACTTTGACCTCGACAAGATCATCGAAAGCGGCCAGTGCTTCCGGCCGCAGAAACTGGCCGACGGGCGCTACCGTTTTCTTTCCGGCGGCGCGCTCCTTTATCTGACTCCGCTGGGCGCTGGGCAATACGACGCTGCATGGTATGGCTCAGATTGGGCGTGCTGGGCCAACTACTTTGATTTGGGCCGGAACTATGCCGCGCTGCGGTGCAGCTTGGCGGGACAGAGCAGCTATCTGGACAAATCGCTCGATTTCGGGCAGGGCATCCGAATCCTGCATCAGGATCCATGGGAAATGCTCATCACCTTTCTTATCTCCCAGCGCAAGAGCATTCCGGCCATCCGCACCGCCGTAGAACGCCTTGCCCGGTGCTGCGGCGAACCGCTCAGTGCCGAAGGCGATGAAGTTTTCCTCTTCCCCACCCCGCAGCAGCTCTGCGGCCTCTCTGGGGCGCAGCTGATGGGCTGTGGTCTGGGCTACCGCACCCGTTACATCCAGAACGCTGCCGCACAGGCTTCCAGCGGCATACTCGACCTCGGTGCTCTGGCAGCGCTGCCCGACGACGCTCTCTTTTCCCGCCTCCTCGAGCTGGACGGCGTCGGCAAAAAGGTAGCAAACTGCGTCTGCCTCTTTGGCTATGGCCGTACCGCGATGGCTCCCATTGATGTTTGGATACAGCGACTCATTGATGAGGAATTCGGCGGCCGCGACCCTTTTCCTTCCTATGGTCAGCAGGCTGGCATCGTACAGCAGTACCTGTTCTACTACAAGCGCAGCACCCGCCGCAGCGTCGCTCACAAAAAATGAAAAAGTTATTGACAACTCTCCTTTTGGCTGGTATAATAGTATACGTCGTCAGGGACGGCACACCAGCTATGGGGGATTAGCTCAGCTGGGAGCCCAAGCAGTGCGCTC
>ULQG01007173.1_pt1 | contig 11217 bp, 9 predicted proteins | sample 1954251 | NCBI WGS metagenome assembly ULQG01 (sample SAMEA4835649, study PRJEB28245) | human gut metagenome | biome: gut microbiome; material: fecal sample | place: Denmark | collected 2008 | reverse complement strand
GTCCCTGTTCTGAAAAGAGGGCGCGCGGTTCATCGAATCGTGCGCCCTCTGCATTGCGGTAGAGCGGGGTAGGCCTGTTTTGCGAAAGCTGTCTTTCGTTCAGATGGGGCAGTCTTTGTCCCGCCTTTGCGACGCGAAGGAGGGAGGTCGTCAAATGCAGGCTTGCATCATGACCATGACCATGCGACCGAGTTTCCGACTGTCTGTTCGAAGCTACAGACTTGGGGCAACATGTACCGACCGTGTCATATTTGGGTGCCACAGCGCAGAGGCGCTGAATTCTTGCAAAGCCTGAGGCCCCCAATTCTGTACGAACCCAATCCGAAGCTACGTAGGGGCAGGCGAGTCGTGGACCGCGCTCTTCCCGCAGAGGAAAATCTACAGGACGACGATCGAGAAGAACGGCTTCTTTCCATGGTTGGGATGGCGAAGGAGAGGAGGCTGAACGAGGACGGCCCGCCTGATGCGCTCGCCAGGACGATGAAGGACTGCAACGCGGGTGGCGACAAGGCGTTCGGCAAGGCCAGGGAGTTCCTGAGGCCGTACGGCAAGTCTTCCTTCTCGGCCCGCGTGGTGCCCAAGACGGGCGGAGCTTGTCGGCGGCGTGAAGGCCCACGCCAAGTTCCAGATCGTGAGTGAGGACGGCTGTCTCTTCATCGAGGGCCAATGCGGATGCCATCATGCATGTCAAGTTTGGGCTATAGTGCGCTTGTCAGATATTTCGGCTGGGAGACACGATGGCCAGCAACGAATATGGGACGACCTGGTGGGGTCGTCGCTGGCTCAATGCGCTTTCGGGCATCGACTACGAAAACCGAATTCCGCGCGGCAAGGATTATGCCGATGCCGGCAAGGTGCCCTCGCTTCGCATCGACGAAGAAAAGGGCGAGGTCAAGGCGCGCGTCACGGGACACTACGATCCCTTCTACGGTGTCAAGATCGCGCTTTCGCCGATCGACAAGTCGGACGTGGCACGTCTTGTTGACCGGCTCGCCGAATCTCCTCTCATCGTGGCGCGCCTCGCCGCGGGAGAACTGAGTCCCGAAATTGCCGACATTGCCGAGTCGCTTGGCATTCGCATTTTCCCGACGAGCTGGAAGGATCTGGAGATGTCGTGCACGTGTCCGGATTGGGCAGTGCCGTGCAAGCACATTGCAGCCGCCATCTACAAGCTGAGCGAAGAAATTGATGCCAATCCCTTCCTGCTCTTTACGTTGCGTGGCATCGACCTGATTGCCGAAAGGTGCGAGGCTATTCCTGGCTCATGCGCAATATGCGCGCGGGCATGGGCGCCATCATCGCCGACGACATGGGACTCGGCAAGACGCTTCAAGTCATTACGGTGCTCGAAAAACTGCGCCTCGACGGCGATCTTGACGACAAACAGGTGCTCGTCGTCGTGCCGACCACGCTTCTCGCAAACTGGAAGCGTGAGATCGCGCGGTTTGCGCCGCACTTGACGGTATCGCTCTTCTACGGTCCCAAGCGCGATCTGGCGGAGGCGACGGGGGACGTCGTGCTCACGACCTACGGCAGCCTTCGCGGCTCGATGAAGGAGCTCGAGCACAAGCATTTCCGTCTGATCGGCATCGACGAGGCGCAGGCGATCAAGAATTACAAGACGGCTGCCTTCAGGCATGTCCGCGAGCTCAAGACAGAAGGCTTCATCGCCATGTCGGGTACGCCCGTCGAGAACGGTCTTATGGAATTCTGGTCGATCATGGAGGCATCGAACGCCGGGGATCCTCGGCTCGAGCTCGTCCTTCAGGCAGGACTATGTTTATCCGATCGAAAACGACCACGATGCCGTCACCGCCGAGCGGTTCAAGCGCATAACGGCCCCCTTCATGATGCGCCCCCTCAAGACCGACAAGTCCATCATCGAAGATCTGCCCGAAAAGGTTTCCATCGATGAGTACTGCACGCTCACGAAGGAGCAGGTTGCGCTCTACAACGAGGTGGTCAAGCGTTCCATGCGTCTGGTGGAGGCTAGCAAGGACACCTTCATGCGCCATTCGCTGGTTCTGCAGATGATCATGCAGCTAAAGCAAATCTGCAATTCGCCTGCGCTCTTCGAAACTGCGGGCGGCTTCGAGGATCCGAGGCTTTCCGGCAAGATGTGCCGCCTCTTCGACATTCTTGAGGAAATGCAGGCCGCCGGCCGCAAGGTGCTCGTCTTCACGCAGTTTGCACAGATGGGCATGCTCCTTCAGGAATGGATTGCCAACGAAACGGGTCGCCGCTCGCAGTTCATCCACGGCGGCCTAAAGCCGAATGCGCGCCAGACAATGGTGGACCGATTCCAGAATCGACGCGATGAAAACGTCATGGTGCTGACGCTCAAGGCAGCAGGTTCGGGTCTCAACCTGACGGCTGCGTCCGTCGTCATTCACTACGACCTCTGGTGGAACGCCGCTGTCGAGACTCAGGCTACGGACCACGCCTACCGCATCGGACAACAGTCGACCGTCAATGTCTACCGCTTCATTTCGGCCAATACCTTCGAGGAGAAGATCAACCAGATCATCGAAGAGAAGAGGCGCCTCACTGAAATGACGGTCGCGACCGGTGAAAGTTGGATCGGGGACCTCTCGAACGAGGAGCTCGCCCACGTCTTCAACATGGCCGTCGACGAAGAGGACGAAGAGCACTTTGCCTGACTGCTGCCTTCAAGGGAAGCGCTTCCACGACCAGGCCCGGAAAAACGGCTGACGGCAGCCCCTGAGAAGAGCGTGAGCGTCGAGCAGATACTCTTTTCAGGGGAGCATCACGCACTCTTGTCCCTGATGAGAGCGCCGGGAATCCCGCCGCACGAAAGGAAGATAACATCGACGGCTCGCGTGCAGGCTACGTAGTAGAGGGCCTTCCAGAGTCGCGAGCCCGCATGCGCCTCCGAGACTGCGCACCAAAAGGCGTAAGAGGCCAGTTCCTCGACGCGCTTCTGAACACCGCTGACGCTGTGAAGACGAAGCTCAGTCTGGGGCTTCTCTTCACGCGTGACTTGGTGAACGCGAGCGAACCCGCTGTCGGCACGAAATACGATGGCCGTGCCGGGATAATGCTCGCGGAGGAAGTCGATGGTTTCCTCGCAGACTTCCTCAAGCATGGCGCGTTCGTCCTGACAGCCTCGGTCCAACGTAACGTACACGGGGAAGTTGTTGATGAAAATCACCATGGCGATCAGGCAGTAGTCGCCATAATGACCGGAGAACTCTTTGTATTCCCGGTTCCCGTAAACGTAGATCGGGGTGCGGTCGACGTCGACCCAGAGGATGTCTGGATTCTTTGGAGCGTAATGCACGAACAGGTCTCGTTGCGCCTGCTGCATGGCCGTCAACGTGCGGCACTGCAGAGAGTTTTCGAAGTTGCAGAGCGTCGCGTAGCCGGATGCGGCGCTCACTCAAGCCTACGGCAGGCAAAAGGGCGGGATCATCGTCGACGGTATCGTGGTCATTCAGGTCTTCCTTGCTGATCAAAATGCTGGCAAGACGTTGGATGAAGTTGCCGAACTGAGTGCGCTCGCCCCGGCACTTTTTGTAGGGAGTGTGGGGGCGATGATGTTCCTGAGAAGGTCATAACCACCTGACTGGCGCAGGAAGTCAAAGGCCTTGAAAAGCCCGATACAATTTGTTACGCAACAGTTCTTGTTTCGGATGTGAATTTGACGGTTGAACCCATCTGTGCATGGTGTAGAATTCAGGTACATAAAAGGAACTTACCAATAGAAGATTAGCAAGGTTTGACATTGGTTTGTTCCTTTTATTTTATCATAATTGCTTGATTGCAGGCGTTTTCAGGCATGTATGTGTTGCGTGCTAAAACCTGTGACTTCGGGGAGGTCAAACATAAAAAAGGCGGCCTCCATCGTTGAGAGAGGCCGCCTTGCTGAAAATCCAGGTTAATCTTGGTTTGTTTGTTATCAGAGCAATTCAATATGGCAATGATAGAATATTGTATCATTGGTGCATTAATGTGTGCATTAAGACGCGAATACATGAAACGTCTTGAAAGGCAGGGCAAATGTAAGTAGTAATGGAGGGGCGACTGTGAGCGACAACGGCAATGGCGAAAATGAAGGCATGGTCCACGAGAATAAGGCTGCAGAATGGCCCGATGACATTAAGGCGAAAATCGCTCAGGCAAAAGAACGTTTTGAGACCTTCAAAGCGGAAATGGGTTGCCCAAATACCGACATGGTGGTATATGGAACTGTCGTAAGCTCCTTTGAAGCAGTAGAGCATGAAAAAGGACGTCTGTGGTGGTTGACGGATGTTGTTTCGACAGTTGACGGGGGACGAGTTTATCTGCCTGGAGCGGCACTGTACATTGGGCGTTTAGATCTTGGCGCTTATGCTGGCAAGAGAGTGAAGGCGATCGTTGAGTTGGCTTTCGAAAATGAGATTGCCAAGCGAGGCTTTGCGTTAAGAGCAAGACCGTTGATAACTGATGTGCCTGAACCGGAATGGGAAGAAATCAATAAATCTTTTAAACAATTGGAGAATTTAAAAGAGGAGATTGAGAAGAAATCTCACACGAAAGAGAACGTCAACCAGCAACTTTTCGAGGAAAGAGAGAAGCTCCTAGAGACAGAGAGGAAAAACCGAGAGACGGAAGAAAGTTACGAAACTCTAAAGAGGGAAGTTGGCCTCTTACAGCAGCAATTGGATGTCCTTAAGACCAAGCGTTCCATTCTTGGTTTTGAAGACGCAGAAAATCAATCCGATGAGTCTTCCGTTGCCAATCTATCGCTGAAGGAAATCGCCGAGAAGGCATACGCAGCACTTGTGACCTCGGGAGGTATCTACACGCGGGAATTGATTCGAGACTTCACTGTTCTCCTCGCAACCGGCGATCTTATCGTGTTGGCGGGGTCGTCCGGAAGCGGAAAAACCAGCTTGTGCAGAGAATATGCACGAGTAACGGGCGGGGTGTGTCATGTTATCCCGGTAAAGCCGAACTGGACTAGTGCCGACGATCTTCTGGGCTTCTATAGCCCCATCGAAAAGCGTTTTTTGAGAACCCCCTTTCTGAATGCCTTGATTGAGGCTCAACAAGACCCTGACAGGCTCCATATCATTTGCCTGGACGAAATGAATCTGGCGCGTCCGGAATATTATTTCGCAGACTTTCTCAGCGTCCTTGAGGAACGATCAGAAGCTACTTGTATTGAGCTTAATGTTCCCAACCGACGAAAGTCGATCGACCGTGAACAGGTTCGCAGGATACTGGAAGTCATTCCTGATCAAGTTGGCCCGGAAACGTCGTTGGATGATCTTTTAGCTACTGAAGAGGTGAAGGCCGGACTTCTAAAAGCTTTCAATGTCACGAACGTTGATGATCTTCGAAATGCTTGGACGACGCTTCACCAACAAAGGGGCATGTTGTTTGAGGAAACCGGCGATCTGGTAATTCCAGGCAATGTGCGTTTTGTTGGCACGATGAATGTCGATGAAACGACAAACTTTTTCGCACTGAAAATCCTCGACAGGGCTCAAATTCTCCAATTGACGAATCCCATTTTCGATTCGAAGCTGCAGGAAAAGGTACCTGAGCCAACTGCTCCTTTCCGTGTATCGCCTTGTTCGTTCGGCAGGATCAAGCCGTATCCAAAATATTCGGAACAGAGTCTCGTTGTCAAACACTTGAAGGGAATTGGTGAAAAGTGCTTCCGTCCGCTTCGCGTGGATCTCAGCCTCAGAATGATGCGTCAGGCGCAGCTCTATGAATCGCTTTCGAGGTCTGCCGGCATGAGCGACAGGGAGATATTGTCAAACGTCGTTCGGCATAAGCTCTTCCCGAAGTGCGTTTTTGAAGTCGATATGAACAGCTCAAGTGCGATTGAAAAGCTTCAGACTCTCGTATTGGATTACGAGAATCTGCTGTCTCCGGATTGTACTCAGGATATTCGCACGCTTATTGACATGGGAAGAAAAAACAGAACCATCAATTGGTGGCTACTATGACAATGCCAAAGGTAGCCTACTTTGTGATCGAGCAAACAGGAACTGAGCAATTTCGCGCCGTCTCTGAGAGCCATGACGTCGAAGTCTTTTCTGACGGACTTGGTTTCTTTTCGAATTTACAAGCTTATCCGAGAGTCTTGCCCGGAGCCGTACCAGCCATCAGGTTCACGTCTGGGAAAAAGCCTGTTATTCCTGAGGATACGGATGAGGATCATTGGCATCCTGTTTCTGTCAATGACGAAACCTTTTGGGCCTATTTATACAAGAACCTGCATCGCAACCGTTACGAATCCAAGGCATTCAACACATGTGGGGAGATGTCAATTTCCGATGGCGAACAGCATTTGACTCTAATAATAGAAACCTGCCATTTTTCGATTGAAGACTTGAATGCTGCCCTTGATGATTTCAAGTGTGAACTGCTGAATATCGTACTTGAAGATTCCAACATTTTTGTTCGAGCAAATCGCCAGGACTTTTCGCCTCTGCTTTCCGACATGACCGTAGAGGCCATCAAGCGATTGATCCGAACTATCGAAAACATCTCTCGAAATCCAAAGTCTCGTCTGTCCCATGCAACACGGTTGATGAACGTCGGCAGGGCCAAGCCGACGGCAAAGGGCATTTGCCAATACTTTGTCAACCCGGCAATCAGGCAGGTGGATGGCCATGTTACGGATGCTGACTATGATACGGGGGAGAACCGGTATGTATTCAGTACAGCACAGGGTTTGCAACAATTTCTGCTGACGGTTGATGCCCTTCAGAAACACTGGCTCAGCGCAACAAGAGAAGATCTTGGGTTTCGGGAAGAATCAAATACGAAAAGCATGCCGGCTGATCAGAGGCGGTTCGAGGACTTGTACTGGACTGGGCACCAACGAGTATCACAACTGATCATTAGACAAAATGTACCTGAGCTACTGACAAAAGTAGCATCTGTCATAGGCAAATTCCGACTTTACGGGGTGAAGCAGATTGCAAGCGGCTTCAATCCAATGGTGTTTGCTCAAAATCCTGCATATGCCGAATTTCAAAAGGAAAGGACACATTTCTTTGAGGAAAGACTGTTTTCGTCTGTCGGAATTATCACAAGGCTTGGTACACAGCTCTCAAAATTATCCATCATGAACCTGCCGGATTTTTATGAGCGTTGGTGTCTTGTCCAGATGATTAATGTCCTTGTTAATCGATTTCATTACGAGGTGGTTGGGAATGACTGGCGTCGAAAATTTGTTGCAATGTGTCTGCTCAACCGACGCGGAATCATTATTACGCTTCGTCGCACTGTTGGAAAATGGGGGGAGGAAGAGGAAATAAGCCTCTCATATCAAGAGGAATTCGACATTGATGGGAAGAGAATAAGACCTGATTTTGTCGTTCGAACTTGCGCTGGAACTTGGATAGCTGATGCAAAATTCAGGACTCATAGTACGAATGCGAAACTGATGAAATTGTGCTGGGAGCTTGCACATAACAAAAAATATGACCTCAATAGCAATGTACCGGTTTTCTTGTTCCATTGTGCGAATCGTGCGGGTGATGACTTCTTTAAGAACTTTAAAAATCATTGGCTTCCATACTGCAATTATGGATCATTTTTAGAAAACCTCCAATACGGACATATTTTTCTTACTCCTCGACTAGGGATGAAGGAACTGTGTGTTGATAACCTCATTCGCTGGTTTTTGATGATATTTCAAGAATCAAAACAGCCAGTATGCCCAAATTGTGGGGTCCGTCTTTTAAAGGATACACCAAAACCGTTCTCGGCAGAATATAAGTGTCCGAATTGCAACTTTACTTCTTCTGTTGGCCGTTGTCGAAAGTGTAGTAGAGTATTATGGCGCAATAAATTATATTGGTCGTACAATATTTATGATGCGGCGAAAGGGCAGACAATATGTCCCGATTGCGCGGGGACGATTTGAGAACCTTGTTCAAGCGTCCGAGGCTTGGCGTGCCGTGATGGAGAATTCTGGCAAGCTTGAACGCGTAAAGGTACTGGGTGAGTCAAGGATTTGAGCAAATTTTTTGGTTCATCTCGGAAGTCCGTGGAAAGCGCGTAGCACTGGCGCGCTGCGCTCGTCCTTCAATTCGTGGAACTTCAACTCACAGGCAGAGCCGCGACGGCAGTAGAGGTCTTCGTAGATGGCGGCAGAGGTGGCACGCCAAAGCTGACCGCATTTACCGTCATCCTCTGTGGGAATGTTGGTGATGATGCAGCGCAGGTCCGCTTCCTTCGGGCGATCGCCTTCTTGCTTCTGACGCACCGTAATGGCCGGCTTCGGAGCGTACTGATCGCGAAGAATCAGACGAAGGTTCTTGTGTGCGTTAGCCGTCCACTTCTTCGGCCGATACTCCTCGTACTCTCCCAAGGCGCGCAGCACAAGCATGCCGTCTCCCGGACGGTCATACTGCTTGATGACTTCAGGCGCCCATTCCGTATCGGCGAACTTCTGAATGGCTCTGTTCGGCGCATAGCCGAACAAGTAGTAGGCGCCTTTTTCGACGATCCCACGCACGAGGCTTTCGCGAATAAACCCGCTGTCGGCCCGGAATACGATGGGGGTGTCGGGATAATGCTCACGGATGAAGTCGATGACTTCCTCATAGACTTCCTCGAACATGGCACGTCCATCCTGACAGCCTCGATCCAACGTAACGTACACGGGGAAGTTGTTGATGAAGATCACCATGGCCATCAGGCAGTAGTCACCATAATGACCGGAGAACTCTTTGTTTTCCTGGTTGCCGTAAACGTAGATCGGGGTGCAGTCGACGTCGACCCAAAGGATGTCCGGATGCTTGGGGGCGTAATGCACGAACAGGTCTTGGAGCACCTGCTGCATGGCCGTCAACGTGTGGCGCTGCAGAGAGTTTTCAAAGTTGCAGAGCGTCGCACAGCCGGATGCGGCGCTCAACCCCACGGCAGACAAAAAGGCAGGATCATCGTCGATGGTGTCGTGGTCATTCAGGTCTTCCTTGCCGATCAGAATGCCGGCCAGACGCTGGATGAAGTTGCCGAACTGAGGGCGTCCGCCACGACACTTCTTGTAGGGAAGCGTGGGGGCGATGACGCTCTTGATAATGTCATAACCACCTGACTGGCGCAGGAAGTCAAAGGCTTTGAATAGTCCGATGCAATTTGTTACGTAGCTATTCTTGTTGCGGATATGAACTTGACGGTTGAAGCCGTCTGTGCATGGTGTAGAATTAAGGTACATAAAAGGAACTTACCGATGATTTATGTTTCAAGGTGATCTCGGTTTGTTCCTTTTATTTTATCGTAAATCCAGATTTGCAGGCGTTTTCATACTTGTATTTTCGGTGTATCTATTTGCGTCATGCGGGGTGGTCTGGTATGAAAAAAGCGGCTTCCACCGTTTAGCGGAACCGCCTTATTAAAAATCCAGGTTAGATTATCTTACGGTGGATTGGTCGCCTGAGAAAATAAATTGAAAGTGTTTTTTTGCGATACATGGAAAAGGAGTGAAGCTATGCGAAAAAATGTAGAGGATGAAGAATTACAGAAGATTGTTAGGATACTTACGAAGAGTGTTAGTTTAAAACTTAACAATCTATGGCCGAAAAAATTTGGTTATGACCTTGGTACTAAGGCTGTGGAATTTGTCGAGGGTGGAAAGTGTATTAAGGGGGCTCAGCCATTCGTTGAATCGTTAAGAGATGAGCTTTCTGGGATAAAACACAAAGGCCGATCTATTAAAGAGGTCGATGACTATGAAATTATGTTTGGTGAAGATATAACTTGTGCGCTATATACGTTATATATCGCTTGGTATTATACAAGAAATGTCGTTGATATTGATCTGGATTTCCAAAAGGAGCTTGATCATGGCGCTAAAGATGGCGCTCAATTGAGATTGAGTAGGGATATGTTCGAGCGTTTGTTGGGACAGCCTATTGTATTTCCGATTGGGTATTATGAGCCGTCGGATGATCCCAATTCACCTAGTTATCACTTCTGCTTTGTTGGGGCAGTGTCGGACCAGGATGGAAGATTGTCTGTTTATGGCGCGATTATCCATTACATGGAGAATTTTGGTGACGGCATCAGTATCCCTAAAAATTTTGAGATGGTAGTCCCATTGAGGCTGGCGTACTTTGATCAGGGAGAAGAGTATATTGCTTTTAGGGAGTGTGAGAGTAGAGTAAAGAATTATGAAGAAAATTTGGAAGTTGGTAATGAGGTAGTTATAACAATATTGAGTAGTACAATTTACTCTCTTTGTGATAATGATGAAACGTCTTTATGGCGCTCGACGAGGTATGAACCTGCGATCAGGAAGGTAAAAAAAGGTGTTAAAATGTTCCCGCCTGAGCAGGTGAATTTAATGCGCGTAGGCCAGGATTTTGGTGATGAAATACGAAAGTTTTATAGGGAATATCCAGTGGGAAAAACGGTAACATTGCAGTCTAATTCAAATCGGACGGTCCGTCCGCATATTAGAAGAGGTCATTGGCATTTGTATTGGTTTGGGAACCGTAGTCAACCCGATCTAATGTACACAAAATTGCTCTGGATCTCGCCTACATTTGTGCATAGCCATGAGTAATTATGGCTAGGAGATTTAAACACGAATTGCAACAGGGTGACAGTTGCGTAGTTTTTTTTGCTTGACCAGTCTTCAGGTGATGTTCGGGTCAAGTTTTTGGAAGCTTAATGGAGGGGCACACTTGTTGGAGGGGCCGTTCATCTTCCAAACCTTTACGCGCTACCAGATCATACAATCGCGTTGAGCGATCCTAAAAAAAACTTTCGAAGTATCTTGATATATACCGAGTGTTGGCCCAAGGTACTTTTCCAGCTTTTCAAAAAAAGTGGCGATTGGTAATCCAATACTGGATGGGAATGAGGCCGGCGTTTTTGAGGATTGGAGCCTTTCCTCGCATTACGCGAAGTTCACCCCCAAAACCATCTCGAATTTGGGTGGAATTAATAGACATGGTCCAGTTTGTTGATTTTGTTTGGAAGCTTAAATTATAACAGATATGGACCATTTTTTTGTCTGTTAAACAGGCGTTCTTAGCGAAAAAGCCGATCTGCAACCAGGTCGGCTTTTTCTTTTCGTGCAAAATGCAGGCTAGGCACCGCGCGGGGATTACTCATACAGCGCAAGGCCGATTTGAAAACAAAGGAAGCTCTTCAAAAGTACCCTGAACAATCGTTTGCACAGAAATTTGGCTTGTGTAATAGACAAAAGTTCTCGGGGCGCAAAATTAAAGAGGGCTT
>ULQG01047299.1_pt1 | contig 11231 bp, 8 predicted proteins | sample 1954251 | NCBI WGS metagenome assembly ULQG01 (sample SAMEA4835649, study PRJEB28245) | human gut metagenome | biome: gut microbiome; material: fecal sample | place: Denmark | collected 2008 | reverse complement strand
AGCCTATCGGCAGAAATCCGCAGGACAGAAAGAAAATGGCGGTGACGCAGAAGCACAGCCGCCATGCGGTGACGCATTACCGCGTGATCGAAAGAATGGAGAAATTTACACTGATTGAGGCGCAGCTGGAAACGGGGCGGACGCACCAGATTCGCGTACACATGACCTATATCGGGCATCCGCTTCTGGGTGACATGGTATACGGCCCGAAGAAGCAGCCGATTCACTTAGAGGGACAGGCACTGCATGCCCGTGTGCTGGGCTTTATTCACCCGCGCACAGGGGAATATCTGGAATTTGAGGCACCTTTGCCGCCTTATTTTGAAGCATTACTGGAACGACTGCGGAAATAAGTAGGAGGGAGTAACATGCCGCTGCATAAGAAGGATTTTTTCGGCTTACGGGGAATGTCTGCGGATGATATCCGCTATATTCTTGGGACTGCCGAAACGATGAAATATATTTTGAACCAGAAGGATAAGAAAACACCGCATTTGCAGGGAAAATCTGTTATCATGCTTTTTTATGAGCAGAGTGCCAGAGCGAAGCTGGCGTATGAGCTTGCGGCGCAGTACCTCAGCGCAAATGTGATTGATATGACAAATACGGTACATTCCATTGAGAAGGAAAGCTTGCAGGATATCGGACAGCTGATGGATCAGATGGGGGCGGATTTTATTATTCTGCGTCATTCCATGGCGGGCGCGCCGAGACTGCTGGCAAGCTGTGTGGAGGCTTCTGTCATCAATGCGGGGGATGGCTTTAATGAAAACCCCGGACAGTCTCTGCTTGACCTTCTGACGATTCGGGAGCAAAAGGGCGGCTTTGAGGGGCTGAAGGTTGCCATCATTGGGGATTTGCTGCATAGCCGCGTTTCCAAAAGCAACATCTGGGGTCTGACGAAGCTGGGCGCGGAGGTCTGCGTTTCGGGACCGCCGACGCTGATGCTGCCTGCCATCGAGAATTTCGGGGTGGAGGTATATTATGATGCCAGAGAGGCGGTCAATAATGCGGATGTTATCCTGACAACACGCATGCGGATGGAGAAGCAGGATAAGAAATCCCTGCCTTCGCTGGATGAATATAAACGCCTGTTCCGTATTGATGAAAATCTTTTGCGCTATGCAAAGAAGGATGCCATTGTGATGCATCCCGGCCCGATTCAGAGGGGGATTGAGATTTCCTCCGGAGTGATTGACAGCAAGCAGTGTATCATCAATGACCAAATCGGGAACTCTGTTGCGGTGCGTATGGCAATGTTCTATATCCTTTCTCAGGTGGGAGGTGCGTTCAGATGAAGACAGTTCTGAAAAATTGCAGAGTGCTTGGAACAACCCATGATAAGGATATGCTCCATGATATTTATGTGGAGAATGGGATTATTGAAAAAATCGGTCTGAATCTTGAGGTTGAGGGGGCGAAGCAGATTGATGTCGGCGGACATACGGTGATGTCCGGATTGATTGACATGCACTGCAACATCTGCGACCCCGGACATGAATATATCGAGGATATCGCAACGGCTTCCCGTGCGGCACTGCGCGGCGGCTTTACAACGATTACCTGCGAACCGAATACAGACCCTGTCATTGATAATAAAACGGTTGTGGAATATATTGTTTCCAAATCGAAGGAAAAATCTCTGGTAAATATTTATCCCTACGGCAGCATGTCTATCGGCTGTAAGGGACAGGAGATTGCGGAAATCGGGGAAATGTACGATGCAGGGATTGTCGGTATTTCCGATGGGGATGAATTTACGGATTCTGCCGCATTCCTGAGAAATGTAATGATTTATACGAAGATGTTTGATTTGCCCGTGCTGACACATTGCGAGGATCGGTCGCTTTCGGGCGTGGGTGTCATGAATGAGGGCTATACGGCGGCATGCCTTGGACTGACGGGGATGCCGCGAGAGGCGGAGGAAGTGATTGTTGCAAGAAATCTGAACCTTGCGGAGCGGACAGGCGTGCATCTGCATTTATCGCACATCAGCACAAAGGGCTCTGTGCAGCTGATTCGTGAGGCGAAGGGCAGAGGGGTTCCTGTGACCTGCGAAACGTGCCCGCATTATTTTATTCTGACGGAGGACGCCATCGGGGATTATGATACATTTGCGAAGGTGAATCCGCCGCTCAGGGCAAAGGAGGATGTCTACGCCATTATTGAGGGGATTATGGATGGGACGATTGATGTTATTGCATCGGGTCACAGCCCTACAAATATGACAGAAAAGGAACGGGAATTTGATGTTGCGGCGTATGGCATTTCTGCACTGGAAACGGCACTTTCTCTGAGCTATACGCATCTGGTGGAGACGGGATATATTACGGTGGAGCATCTGATTCGGCTGATGTCCGCGAAGCCGGCGGAGATTTTGAAATTATATAATAAGGGAAGCCTGGCAGAGGGAAAGGATGCCGATATTATCGTGGTAGATTTTCTGGAAACCCACCGCATTGACCCGGAGCATTTTGCATCCAAGGCGAAATTTTCTCCCTTTGCGGCGGAGGAGGTGCGCGGCAAGGTGCTTTATACCATGGTTGGCGGCAGACTGCTGACCTAAATGAATAAATGAGGTGTAAATGAATGTATTTGAAACGATTGGATTTACAGGGTTTCAAATCCTTTCCCGAAAAAGTGAAGCTGGAATTTAACCCGGGGGTGACGGCGGTTGTCGGCCCGAACGGGAGCGGCAAGAGCAATGTTTCCGATGCGGTGCGTTGGGTGCTTGGGGAGCAGAGAGCCAGAAGTCTGCGCGGCGATAAGATGGAGGATATTATATTCGCCGGAACGGAGAACAGAAAGCCCCTTGGCTTTGCTGAGGTTTCCATTCTGATTGATAATCAGGATGGCAGACTGCCTTTGGCATACAGCGAGGTGCAGGTGACGCGGCGTGTGTTTCGCTCGGGTGAGAGCGAATACCGCATTAACGGAACGGCGTGCCGCCTAAAGGATATTCAGGAATTATTTATGGATACGGGCGTGGGCCGAGAGGGCTATTCCATCATCGGACAGGGACGTATTGATGAAATTCTGAGTGCAAAGGGAGAGGAACGCCGCCGGATTTTTGAGGAAGCGGCAGGCATTGTAAAATATAAAACAAGGAAAAACGAAGCGGTCAATAAGCTGGAAAAGGAACAGCAGAATCTGCTGCGTGTGGATGATATCATCAGCGAATTAGAGGTGCAGGTGGAGCCGCTGGAGAAGCAGAGCGAGAAGGCGAGGGAATACCTTCGTCTGAAGGAGCGGCTGAAGCAGGCGGAAATGACTGCCTTTTGCAGGGATGCGGCGCGGATTGCAAAAGAAACGGAAATGCTTTTGCAGGCGGAGGAGACTGCGGCGGAGCAGCTTGCACAAAGCCTTGCCGAAAGCGACCGGGAAAAGACGCAGGCAGCTTCCTTCCGAGAGAAAAATGAGGAACTGGATGCCCTTTTGCAGCAGCAGAATGGCAAAATGACAGAGTTGCGCGCGGAACTGGAAAAGACAGAGGGCGAGATTCGCCTGCGCGAGGAGCAGCGTGCCAATGACGAGGCAAACCGCAGCCGTATTGCCGGAGAAATGGCGGAAAAGGCGAAAAAGCAGACGGAAAATGAAGCGGAGCAGGAGCTTTGCCGCAGCAAAATGGCAGGACTGAAGCTGGAAATGGACGCAAGACAGGAGGAACTGGATGCCTTGCAGGAAGAATATGCATCCCTGAGCACTGTGCTGAGTCAGGATGAAACGAAGGTGGAGTCCTTTAAGGATGAAATTTTTGAGCAGATTCGGATTGGCACCGAGGCGAAGGGGGAAATCTCCAAGCGAGAGGCCATGCAGGAGCAATTTCTTGCCAGAAAGGCACAGCTTCTGGGCGAAAAGGAGCATACGGAAAGCAGACTGCATCAATTTGCGGTGCATTTGCAGGCATTGGAGAAGCAGGAGAATGACCGAAAGGAGCAGATTCGCTATCTGGAGCAGGAGCTGACTGCTCTGGAGCAGGACAAAAGGCATGCGCTGCAGGAAAAGCAGAAGGCGGAGACAAGCCTTTCCGTACAGGAAAGACGCGGCTCTGAGCTGCAATCGCGATTAGCACTGCTTTCTGAAATGGAACGGGAGCATGAGGGCTATTACAACAGCGTAAAAAGCCTGCTGAACTTGCCGGATGCGAAGGAAAGAGGTATCTGCGGTGCAGTCGGACAGCTTTTGAAGGTGGATGAGACCTACGAAACTGCCATTGAAGCGGCGTTAGGCGGCGCATTACAGAACATCGTTACCGAAACAGAGGAGGATGCAAGGGATGCCATTGGCTATCTGAAAAGGCGGAACCTCGGCAGGGCAACCTTTCTGCCTGTGACCGCCATTAAGGGCAGACCGCTCGAGGGCAGACAGGCGATTCTGGCGGAGGTCGGCGTGATTGGTACAGCGTATGAGCTGGTTTCCTTTGAGGAAAAATTCAGACAGCTTGCAATGTATCTCTTAGGGCGGATTCTGGTTGTGGAAAATCTGGACAAAGCGGTACAGCTGGCGAAAAAATATCACCATCAGTATAAGCTGGTTACACTGGAAGGGGACATTTTGAACCCCGGCGGCGCAATGACGGGCGGCTCACAGCAGAAAAAGGCACTGCATGTTTTCGGCAGGAGCAGAGAAATCCGCAGCCTGCAGGAGGCTTTGCAGACGGCAAACCGAACCATTGCGGAGATGCGCGACAGGCTTGCGCTTGCAAATGAGGATTTGCAAGAGATTGAGCAGGAAACGGTTGAGAAAAAAATGGAGCTGCAAAGGGTCATGGTGACGCAAAGCAGTGACAGCGGCGAAAAGGAAAAAACACTGGCGGAGAAGCAGGAGGCTGCCGAAAAGCTTTCCCTTCTGGAGCTGGAGGAAAAGCAGCTGACGGAGCAGACGGAAAATGCCGAGAAGGAAATTGCGGCACTGCGCGAAAGGGCGGCTTCCTCGGAAACGGCAATGGAAGCGGCAAATGCACAGCTGACTGCCTTTCAGGACAGCCTGACGGGCGGCAAGGAAGAAAAGGACATGCTGATGGAGGAGATTACGCAGAAGAAAATTGCGCTTTCTTCCATCGGGCAGAATGTATACAGCATGGAGGAAAAGCTGCTGCGCTTGCAGGAGGAACAGAATGCCCTCCGGACAGAGCAGAAAAAAGCAGAGGAGCAGGCGGCACTGTATGAAAAAAATACGGGTCTGCGGCTGGAGCAGCAGGAAACCCTGCAGCAGAGGGCGGCGGAGCTGGAGCAGCAGGCGGAGACCCTGCAAAGCCGACTGAATGAAACGGCGGCAGAGAAGCAGGAGACTGCGGAAAAAGCCGCAAAAGCCGAGGAAACGGCGGCAGAATGGAAGGAAACGGCAAACAAGCTGGAGAATGAGCAGCTGCGCATTTTGGCGAAAAAGGAAAAGCTGGAAGAAGAAAAGCAGCGCATTACCGCCCAGATGTGGGAGGAATACGAAATGACGCTGCGGATGGCGCAGGAATATACGGCAGGACTGCCACAGGAGCAGGAGCAGCTTTCCGTGAAGGAATGGAAAGGGAAAATCCGCGCACTGGGGGATGTGAATGTTGGTGCGATTGAGCAGTATAAGGAAGTGAAGGAGCGGTTTGAATTTCTGACGGCGCAGAGAGAGGATATTCTTGCGGCGGAGGAAAAGCTACGGCAGATCATTGAGGAGCTTTCGATTTTGATGGAGCAGCAGTTCCGCGAGCAGTTCAAGGTGATTTCCGAGAATTTCAGCGAGGTATTCCGCGAAATGTTTGGCGGCGGCAGAGCACAGCTCAGACTGACCGATGCAGCGCATGTTCTGGAATCCCCGATTGAGATTGTAGCGCAGCCGCCCGGGAAAAATTTGCAGAACATGCAGCTGCTTTCCGGTGGGGAGCGTGCATTGACCGCGATTGCGATTTTATTTTCCATTCTGAAAATGAAGCCCTCTCCCTTTTGTATTTTGGACGAGATTGAGGCGGCGTTGGACGATGCGAATGTCAGCAGATATGCACAGTATCTGAAAAAATTTGCAGAGGAAACGCAGTTTATTGTCATTACCCACAGAAAGGGCACGATGGAGCATGCAGATGTGCTTTATGGCGTGACGATGCAGGAGAAGGGCATTTCCAAATTGATTTCCGTTGACTTTTCGGAGGCGGAAAAAAGTATTACAGCGTAAGAAAGAAAAGGAGACCGAATATGGGTTTATTTGATTTTTTTAAGAAGAAAGCCACGGAGGAGCAGCCGCAGACAGAGGAACAGCAGGAAGGCGTTCTGGAGCTGGACGGCGTGGAAGTGGAAACGGACGCGCAGGATGCGGATATTGTTCTGGATGTGGAGGACGGTCAGGATATGAACCGGGCTGTCCATGCAGTGATGGATGAGGAGGAAATCCAGATTGACCGCGCAGGAGAGGATATTCTGTATCGGGAGGAGGCAGAAGAAGCGCCTGCGGAAGCGGAAATCGAGATTACCTTCGAGGACGCGGACGGAGAGGAAATCCTGACGGCAGAGGATGCGGCGGAGGCCGAAGCAGTTCTGGATGAGCTGACAGAGATTGCAGGAGAAATTCTTGCGGAAAAGCCCCTTGCGGAGGATGAGGTTATCGTTGCGACAGAGGACGGCGAGATTTTTACGGCGGACAATGATGCGGACGGCAGGGCCTTTGTAGAGGAACCGGCGGACGAGGTTGCAGAGGAGCTGAATCAGGAGGAACCGACAGAGGAAGCACAGGAAACACCTGCGGAGGAAAGCGCGGAGGAGGAAAAGCCTGCGAAGATGGGCTTTTTTGCAAAGCTGAAGGCAGGTCTGGATAAGACAAGAAAGAACATCCTTGGCGGTGTGGATGGCGTTCTGGGCGCGTTTACGAAGATTGATGAGGATCTGTTTGAGGAACTGGAAGAAGCACTTATCATGGCGGATATGGGCGTGCAGACAACAATGGATATCGTGGAAAACCTGCGAAAAAGAGTTAAGAGAGAGCATGCGACCGACCCTGCGGTAATCAAGGATATGCTGATTGATGAGATTACGGCGATTTTGCAGGAGGGCGCGCAGGAGGACGAAAATTTGCCCTCTCCTTCCGTTCTGCTGGTCATTGGTGTAAATGGTGTCGGCAAGACAACGACCATCGGCAAGCTGGCGCATAATTTCAAGGAGGACGGGAAATCCGTACTTCTGGCGGCGGCGGATACCTTCCGTGCGGCGGCAATCGACCAGCTGGAAATCTGGGGGGAACGTTCTGATATTCCTGTTATCAAGCATGAGGAAAATTCCGACCCTGCGGCGGTGGTATATGACGCAGTGCATGAGGCAAGAAAGCAGAATACCGACCTTTTAATCTGCGATACAGCAGGGCGTTTGCACAACAAGAAAAATCTGATGGAGGAATTGAAGAAGATTGCGCGTGTGATCGAGAGAGAATACCCTGCGGCACACAGAGAGGTATATCTGGTGCTGGATGCCACAACGGGACAGAACGCACTGCAGCAGGCAAAGCTGTTTCAGGAAGTGACGGATATCACGGGAATTGTGCTGACAAAGCTGGACGGCACAGCCAAGGGCGGCATTGTGGTTGCAATTAAGAGCGAATTACAGATCCCTGTACGCTATATTGGGGTCGGGGAAGGGATTCACGATTTGCAGAAATTTGATGCGGCTGAATTTGCAGGCGCATTGTTCGGAAGGGAGGCATAAGAGATGGCGGAGGAAAAGAAAATCGAAAATGCCGTTTATGAATATGATGTATTAGAGGAAAGAACGGAACGCCGTCCGGCGGCAGTGACCCCCTATGAACGGGAAATCTGTCAGCACATGGAGGGGCTGTTTCCACATCGTGTGACGAGAGTGTATCGGGAGATAGATTCCGAATTTCTGAGCGTGAATGTTTTCGTGATGAAAGCACCCACGAAGAAGGATTTTCATGTGCTGTATACCACAGGGATGAGCGCGATGCCGATGAAGCTGCCGCAGGAATTTCTGCCGAAATATAAGGATTTGGAGCGCGCGGAGCTGCTGCTGTTTCTGCCGGCGGAATGGGATATTCTGACAGGATACGAAACAGATGCGGATGTGCCTGACCGCCTTTGGTGGCCTGTACGGCTGATGAAATATCTGGCAAGATTTCCGCACGAATTCAAGACATGGCTGGGCTGGGGGCATACACTGCCGAATTCAGCCGATTGTGTGCCGTATGACGAAAGTACGAAGCTTTGCGGCGCGATGCTCGGAGCATTGCAGGAAAATATCAGCATGTTCCGTACGGAGGATGATACGCAGATTAACATGTACTGCGTGATTCCGCTGTATAAAGAGGAAATGGAGTACCAGAAAACTGCGGGCACAGAGGCGTTGATGCAGAAGCTTTCTGTACTGAATGGGTATGGGATGATTGTATTTCCGGACAGACCGAATGTCTGCGCAGAGGAAGAATAAAAGAAAAAGGCGTATGGAAAGATTTGAACCGAGCTGTTTTGTGCTGTCTGCACAAAATGACTCGGTTCAAAGTTTCTGTACGCCTTTTAAATATAGACTGTTTTTTATCACCGGTGTGATTTAGATGTCATTCCTTGCGGTATGCCACAGGCTTCTGTGCTGCCTTCTGGATGGTATTTTTTAATTCGTAATCCTCATATTTCAGGTCGGGAATTGCCTTCATGCGGTTTTGTCGTTCAACCAGAAATTCCATATACAGCAGTAAATCCGCCTTACTATCCTCTTCCAGCAGGGTGTAATATCGACGAAATTCGTTGAACGCAGCGGTTTCGTCATCAATCACATAGGGATAGCGGATATCATTGACACCCAAAAGATAATCCATAGAGACATTGAAGATGGAGGCAATTTTTTTTAAATCGGAAATAGAGGGCTGATTTCGACCGGATTCATAGTTTGCAATCGCTGTATAGCCATAGTTGAGCATTTCGCCTAACTTGACCTGTGTCAGCTTTTTTTCTTTTCTCAATGCTTTCAAGCGGTCTTTAAATTCCATGTCATACACCTCTTCTTTTATTTGAATTTTTACAGACAAAGCCGAAAAAGTTTGCGCTTTTGGTCGGTTTTGGAAATGTATAAAGTATCCCCCAAATAACAATATTTATTATACGGATAAATTTTCACGGGGAAAAGGCTGAACCACAGATGCAATGAAAATCTTGATAAAAATTTGCGATGCGTGAAGTTGAGTGTTTTTTCTCAAAAAAAGCAAGAAATTTTTATTTTTTTGGAAAAATGTGAAGAAATTTATTGACATATATCAGAAATGGTGCTATATTCAAATCACATAAAACATATAAAGATACTATGATATATAAAGAGATTGAGAGGAGTATTCTTATGCCGACAAAATATTATTTTGATAACGCAGCAACAACATCCGTAAGGGAGGAGGTATTGCAGGAGATTCTTCCTTACTTCAGAGAATATTACGGCAATGCATCCAGCATTTACAGCATTGCGAAGGAAAGCAAAAAGGCACTGGAGGCAGCAAGGGCAAAGGTAGCGGCTGCGATTGGTGCGACACCCGATGAAATTTATTTCACAGCAGGCGGTTCTGAAAGCGACAATATGGCACTGCGTGGCGTGGTAAACGCAAGCAAGAAAGAGAAAAAACATATTATTACAACAAAAATTGAACATCATGCGATTCTGCATACCGCAGAATTTCTGGAAACAAAGGGTGTGGATGTGACTTATCTGAACGTAGACGAATTCGGGAAGATTTCTTTGGAGGAGCTGGAAAATGCCATCCGTCCCGAAACCGTTCTGATTTCCGTTATGTTTGCGAATAACGAAATCGGTACGATTCAGCCTATCGCAGAGATTGCTGAAATCGCGAAAAAGCACGACGTTCTGTTCCACACAGATGCGGTACAGGCTGTCGGTCATGTGCCTATTGATGTAGAAAAGCTGCATGTTGATTTGCTGTCCATGAGTGGGCATAAGCTGGGCGCACCGAAGGGCATCGGCGCGATTTATATCCGCAAGGGAACAAGGATTTCTCCGCTGATTTTCGGCGGCGCACAGGAAAAGAAGCTGCGTGCGGGTACAGAAAATATTGCAGGTATCGTTGGTCTGGGCAAGGCTGCGGAGCTGGCAGTGGCTGAAATGGAGGAAACAACAAAGAAGCTGACTGCACTGCGGGATAAGCTGATTCATGGGATTCTGGAAAGCATTCCCGATAGCCGCCTGAACGGACATCCGACAGATCGTCTGCCCGGCAACTGCAACATTTCCTTCTCCTATATTGAAGGCGAATCTCTGCTGCTGCTGCTGGATGCACTGGGCATTGCGGCTTCCAGTGGTTCTGCGTGCACATCCGGCTCTCTGGACCCTTCTCATGTGCTGATGGCGATTGGTCTGCCTCATGAGATTGCACATGGCTCTCTGAGACTGACAATAGACAGAGAAAACACGGAGGAACAGGTAGACTTTATTCTGGAAAAGCTGCCCGGTCTGGTACAGCGGCTGAGAGATATGTCTCCCGTTTATCCTGGCAAAAAGGCTTGATAGAAGAAAAACAGACGTTTACTTTAGACATTCATATAAATTGGAACACCAAGGAGGAACTTTGAAATGGAATATAGCGAAAAGGTAATGGATCATTTTATGAACCCAAGAAATGTAGGCGAAATTGAAAACGCAAGCGGCGTTGGACAGGTCGGTAATATGAAATGCGGCGATATCATGAAGGTATATTTGCAGATTGAGGATGGCAAAATCGTTGATGCAAAATTCAAAACCTTTGGCTGTGGTGCCGCAGTTGCGACAAGCTCCATGGCGACAGAGCTGGTAAAGGGCAAGAGTATTCAGGAAGCATTGGAGGTAACCAATAAAGCGGTCATGGAAGCATTGGATGGTCTGCCTCCCGTAAAGGTACACTGTTCCTGTCTGGCAGAGGAGGCGCTGCGTGCCGCTCTGTGGGATTATGCACAGAAGAACAATATTGTCATTGATGGACTGGAACCTCCCGTAAATGACATTGACGAAAGACATCATCAGGCTGAATGATAGAAGCACCAAAGAAAAAGGAAACGAAACAGAACACAGAAGATAAAACTCATAAAAACTCAGAAATTTTCAAAAAACTCTCAAAAACTCATTTTATTACATCCCTCTAAACCAATAAAAATCCCTTTCCGAAAGGAAGGGGATTTTTTATGTATGGATTTCTTATTTCAAAAGGGCTTCATAGCTCTGCAGGACAGCTGAGAGACCTTCTTCAAGGGTGCCGTTATTATCTGCAATGGCTTCTGC
>ULQG01018413.1_pt1 | contig 11231 bp, 8 predicted proteins | sample 1954251 | NCBI WGS metagenome assembly ULQG01 (sample SAMEA4835649, study PRJEB28245) | human gut metagenome | biome: gut microbiome; material: fecal sample | place: Denmark | collected 2008 | reverse complement strand
CAGCCGACGGCATTCGCGATAATATTGGCAAGCGTCGTCTTCCCCAGGCCCGGGGGACCGCTCAACAGGATGTGATCCAGCACGTCGTCGCGCTGTCTGGCGGCTTCCACCATCAGCATCAGGCGGTCCTTAATCTTCTCCTGCCCGCAGAACTCGCTGAAAGCGGGTGGTCTGAGGGACAAATCAAAAGCGGAGGAGGGGGCCTCCGTGGTGCGTGTGTAAAAGGACTCTCCCATGCGCAGGACTAGCAAACCTGTCTTTGGGGCATCCGTCAAGGGGGAAGTGCGGTCGGGAAACGCCTTTTCCGGGACATTCCGGAAGCCTTTGGCCTTTTTTGAGGACGGGAGGAATGCGGAGCCGCGGAAATGATGATACGCGGAGAAACGGCATGTTCCGCCTTCTCTTCTTACAGCATGGATTCCCATTTTTGCCGCGCCTTCCCGGAAACTCTCGGAACCCTGGGCTTCCGGAATCCTTCAGTCTTCTCTCCCCGTCTCGCTCCTGAAACTTCTCAAACGGCTGCTGGTCAATCCTGGAGCCAGGACGGAAAGAAGCTTATCAATAGAGGTTCTTACCTGAACCTTCCCCGATTGCCCGGAAGCCGTAAAGGGTAAAGGTGGAGAAAGAGAAAAATTCTTATTTGCTCCGCGGGAAAAACAGGGCAGGGAGGGCGAAAATCTGCCATGCCCTCATGGATAATTTTTGTGAACCACGGAAACCTGTTCCTTTCAAAACTTCTGAAAATACGCTTCGTTGTTGTTTATGCCCGTTGAAGATTTCCTCGCGCTGCCGAGGCTCTTTTCATCCTTTTCGAGCAACAGCCGGAAACGTGAAAAAACTCGGGGAAAACGGAAAATCCCTTCCGGATGAAAAAAAGATTGCCAAACCTCCCTTCTGCCGTTATTCTATCCCTGCTTTCCTATCTAGCACAATCTCCAACGGGCAGGTGTCAGAGTGGTCGAATGAGCACGCCTGGAAAGTGTGTGTACCGCAAACCGGTACCGAGGGTTCGAATCCCTCCCTGTCCGCCATCAATTTTCCGCCGCAATATATTCGTCATGAGTATATTGCGGTTTTTGTTTGCAGAGTCATGGGGAAGAAATGGGGGAAATGAGTAATCCTTTTATTGCTGCCTCCATCAGAAATCCTACAGGAGGTATCAGCAATAGGAAGGCCTGAGACACAATCTATTTGGGAGGTATTCCAAGCGTATGACTCAGGAACACTGGATGACCTACAGGGTATCCGGCAATATGTTGGAGATTATTTCCCTGAAAACTCATTATGAGATTTGAGGATATTCCTGTCTGCCATCAATATTCTACTGTAATATATTCGTCATGAGCATGTTGTGGTGTTTGTTTGCAGAAGTATGGGGAAGAAAATGGGGGAAATATTAGATTTTCAGCTTTATGCTTTTTCTTGAGTTTGCTACCATTTTCTACGGTCGAATATAATTCTTATGAGAATAGTTGATCATCAGACAAAGAACCATCTCATCACTTTATTTGATTCTCGAAACATACATTTTATATGTGTTGAGATTGATGACATACCAAGTTATGCGAAAGAATTAATAGAATCTATAAAAAATACATCATGGATTGACAAGTTAGATAAGATAGGAAAACTAGCTTACACTGAAACGACTCTTGAGACAATTAAAAAATTAATTTCAATATTTTCTTATTCAGAAGATCCAATTAGTACTGATTTTGGCGAATATTTAATATCTATGACAGCAGGATCAAGCCTTGAAGAATTATTATCGCATGACATTCTTCCTTTATCCGAATTATGGAAAGAAAAAAAATCAGGAAATCCAGGATTTGATTTTCACACCATTACGCCGCAAAAATACATTTCTTTTGGGGAAGCGAAGTATAGTGCTATTAGAAACACATATAAGGCGGCTATTAAACAAATAGTATCCTTTATAAATCAGAAAAAAGGGAATCGGGATTTACCGCATTTACGAATAATAGCAGAAAAAGAAGCTGTTGATAATTATATGAACGGATATAAATGTTATTGCGCGGCTTTTTCTCTGAAAAGTGTACAGTCATTTAATGCGATTATTAAAAGCATAACATCTTTAGCAGAATTCGAAAAAATAATTCATGATGGAAATGAAGCATTTATCATAGGAATAAAAATATGCCGACCATAGAAACACTAGATGAACGAGAAGTGCATCGGTTATTGAATGACATAATCATACAATTACACGAAGATGGTCCGTCAAATGCAGTTCTACTAGAAAATTTGGCTCACTTAAAATACTATCATCCGAGCATTTTTCTTCAATACGAGCAAAAAATACTATATATCCTAGGCATTTTTTATAAAGTAAAGAAGCCACATGATGTTATTTCTTTGGTATATTCTTCTTTTAAAGAAGCAATAAAAAAAGAAACAAATCACCATTATACACCTTCACAAGCATCCATTTATTTAGAAATACACAGCAATAATATATTCTCATTTTCAGCACCAACAAGCACAGGAAAATCTCATTTGTTTCGAGATCTTTTAAGAGAAGAAAAAAAAGATATTGTTATTGTAGTTCCTTCTCGTGCTCTTATAGCAGAATATTTAATGAATATAAGAAATTCTTTTCGGAATATAAAAAACATTTTAATATTAGATCATATAGACAATGTTAATACAAAAAACATATCTAGAAAAATATTTGTCGTAACTCCTGAACGTGCTTCTGAAATTTTTAAAGGGAATTATAGCCTAGACATATCTTTGTTTTTATTTGATGAAGCTCAAATATCCGAAGAAGAACAAAGAGGTATCAAATTTGACGCATTAGTCAGGAGAATTCTTTTGAAATTTCCAGATGCTAGAAAAGTTTTCGCACATCCGTTCATAGATAATCCCCAGGCTCAACTTTCTAAACATCATATTAATGATGAAAATTCATCTGCTCAGGTGTATACTCAAAATACCGTAGGAAAGATTTTTCTTTCATTGGATTCTAAGAAAGATCGTCTATATGCTTTTTCGCCATATAAGAAAGATTGTCATCTCAAGAAAAATCAATTTATTTTTGATTCAGAAATTATAGAAAAACTCATACAGGAAAATAAATGCATACTTATATATGTATCAAAAAAATCAATATATGAAAGAAAAATAAGATACAAATTTGAGAAATATATAAATATTTGTCCCAAAGTAGAAAATGATGTAGCCTTATCAATAATAGACAAAATCCAAGATGATATTGGAAACTCTAAAATTTATTCAGAATTTATCGAATTATTAAAATATGGAATAGTTATACACCATGGATCGATACCTCTTAGAGTAAGATTTTTGATAGAAAAATTCATTAGTGCAGGTTTTGCTAGAATTTGTTTTGCTACATCAACTTTATTGCAAGGGGTTAATCTTCCTTTTGATGCTGTTTTGATTGATTCTTTTAGATTCAGTAACGCTAAAAACGGAATAACTCCTTTAGATTTAAAAAATCTAATTGGTCGATCAGGAAGATCTCAGGTAAGTAAACTAAATTTATTTGATTATGGATTTGTAATTGTTCACAAGACTTGCGTAAAGAAATTTTCTGATTATATCAATTCACCTAGCAAAATAGATTCCGTTTCTCGTCTTGAAAAAGAAGAGGTAGAGTATATAAATCATAATAATGATGATTATGAATTTATAGATTCAATCAAAAATAATAGTATAAATGATGAATTTGGATTGCCAGAATCACAAGTCTCTAGATTGAAATCTGAAATCTTAGAAAAAACGATTAAAGATTTATTGGATTTATTATTCAATGATGGAAATATTATAACAGCAAATGAATATAGAAAATTAGATAACGGAAAACGTGATAAAATAAAAAAATCATTTTCTCTGATATTTGAAACATATCTTAATCGTGAATTATTAAAATATGAACGGGGTGTATTATCTACAGCAATTACTATTTTATTATGGAAGATACAACATAAAACATTTAGGGAAATAGTTAGCTTGAGATATAAACTATTAACAAAAGGAGAAGATGTCTCTTCTTTGAAAAAGCTATTGAAAAATGAAGAAATTAATCAGAATGAGTTTGATAATTTAATTTCCAAATTACATCCTCCAGTGACACCTGCTGCTTCTTTTTTACCTAATAAAATAAATTATTATATATCTCTATATGAAAAAAAATCAACCATTGAAGACGTTAATTATGATGTGGTCGTATTTGATACCTATGATTATTTAGACAAAGTTATTTCAATTTCACTATCGGATAAATTTATAGTTTCTTTCAAAGGCTATTATGACAAGTATAAAGATATTCGAGCAAAATCAATGGTTAATTATTTTAAATATGGTTCTAATGATGAAAAGGAAATAATGTTGTTGAGATATGGATTTACATTTGAAGACATTGTAAAAATTTATGATTGTGTTGATTTTATATCCGAAGAACAAATAGTTTTTAATTCAGAAATTGATTCTATCGACGATTCGTATTTGCTCGAACTCATATCAAGATATAAATAGAAGACGCATTAGTTTATTGTCCACTATCAATCGCTCTCATATGACCTGCCCCATAAGGATTCTCTCCTTCCGATATATTTGTTCATAGTTGATTGTTCTGTAGTTCTAGTGCTCCTTTGGGTATTTTATTCCATTTTTCTCTGTAGGATCTTGAATAATTTCAACTGGAATTATTTTAGGATTAATTACTTGAGATTATTTAAATTAAAAATGCCTTCGAACAAAGCTGATTGACCTTGAACTCTCTGGAATTTGGTCATACATAATCATGCATTTGGTAATACCTTCATTCATTATATTCACACATTGAGTAAGACCAATTTTCTTATAACTCATTTATTTCCTTTCACTTATGTGTTTAGTGAAATTTTCCCGGAAACAATACTAGGTATACAGCGGTATACATTAAAAATTCTCTCTTTTATCTTTAGTATACATCGTATGAGACCATATTTTTCATAACTTACTCATTACGATATATTTTTAAATATTAAACCCGTTTTATATCCCTTCATTACACCATTGTACAGGATCATTTGGGAAACACATGTTTTAAGAAATGCAGATAGTAGTATATGGAGAATCATCTATACTCAGGATATTTTATTCTGAATACTCCCAGAATTGATTGTACGGATATTCCAACGTCCCCCCCTTACCAATTACCTTCTTTCCTGAATAATCCCCGTAGGAATCAATTTAGAATTAATTACTCTGTATTCCTTTGAATACAAGGAATGAGGATTATTAGCATGACCATAGGAAAATGTTTAATTAAAAATGGCTTCGTACAAAATCTTCATGGAAGGATGATACCGAGTTTTTGATCAATCGTACGCTGTTTTCTTTGTCCGTGGAGGGTAATTTATTCTGAATGTCTCCAGGATCATTTGTAAGGATTTCAGAGGAGTGATGGATATTAACCTACGTAAATCTAAAAAATTACCGACAAAATTATTTTTGCCTTACAAATGGCTAAATGGACTTTCCTCTTTTCCCATTTGGTACATTTCTTAATGGAGAAAAAGTTTTCCATTTTTCGGAAAAACAATTTTGAAGCATTGGAGAAAGTACCCCCTTCATTTGAAAGTCTTTCCGTATATGTTGAGACCTAATGGGGAGAGATTGTCAATTTGGGGAGTGCGTTTGATTTGGTGGGGTTGCCTTGCCATTTGCTGTGCCCTGTATGGCTAGGAATAGCATATGGGCGTAAAAATGAAAAAGGATGGAACCATTGCTGATTCCATCCTTGGGTGACTGTTATTTGTCTAATTAGAAGCTGTACCTTGCCGAAAGTGAGGCGGATTGGTTCACCTGGCTGCTTCTGGCTTCCAGAGTGTAGAATGCTCCAACGCTCCAGTTCTGGTTAATAACCCAGTTGATCCTGGCATTCATCATGAAAACGCTTTTGCCCGGATTGCTTCCTTCGTGTTTGTTGTCGATTCCGTAGATGGTGGATTTGACCGAAGGATTCGTTCTGGAGATATCCCCGACATAGGCGAGCGTCAGTTCTGGGAGAAGAAGCTGTCCGCCTCCTACCGATACTTCCTTTTTGACCGTAATGCCTACCGGAACACTCCATACCTGCATGTTGCCGTCCCTATACTGGCGGCTTCCATTGTCGTATGTTTTCGTGAAGCTTTCCTGTGCTCCATGGACATAATCAATTCCAATGAACGGTGTCAGCGTTGCCTTGTCGGTGACTTTGATGTTCCAGTCTGCTTTAAGACCAAAGAAGAACACGTCGTCATTCCATTTTGCATGACCGGGAAGGTATGAGGAATTACCAATGAGAGTATCGGCCCTGTTTTCCACCGATCCATAGGAGAAGTATCCTCTCAATCCAACGCTCTGCTTGTCGCACAACGTTTCAAGGTAATTGGCATAAAGACCGGTCATGATGCTATCCTGCTTGATGGATGCCTGGTTGTCATCGGATTTGAAGGTTCCGAATGTTTGACCAAAGGCAATACCAGCACGGAATTTCTTCATCCAGGCGTAGTCAATCCCTGCCGCATATCCACCTCCGTTGTACTGGAACCCGTCCGCATGGGAAGTGGAGTTCATGGTAACGAAATCACCCAGACCGCTTACCCATACATTGGAATCTCCCGGTTGGGCAACCTTGAATTGAGAAACAACCGTTTGACCGAAGCTTTTGACGACGCTGGTACTTGACCACAGGGAATTGGCGATATTGGAGCCGTCCTTGCCGACCAGAGCGGCCGCTACGGCTTTGTCCACCTGTCCTGTGAAACTGAGTATGCCTGTAGTAGAATCCCATAGAAGACTGCCTTCCTTCAGGAGGTGGTTTTCATCATTCAGGGAAAGGACAAAATCACCATTACCGGAAACCGTTTCTTCCGTTTTGATAAGATCCAGAGTAAACGCTTCCATCCCTGCGGCTAAAATACCTAAGCCTACTTCTACTTCGGCATTCACTGTTCCATTCAAATTCAATGTGTTGGTCACGGAAATATTGGAATATGTACCTGAACCGTGATTCTCCAATGTCGCAGCGGTAATGCCGTCCAGATAAAAACCGAGCCTTGAGCCGTCATTTAGCATCAAATCCCCATGTCATTGGAATTCAGGACTATTGTCGACATAGAGAAGAGCATTAGATTGGAGGATGGTTAAACTGGCGTAGAAGTAGATGCCGCTTTGATTTTGACTGTGAAATTGTCTCCTGAACTCTATGATAAATGGAAACCAAGGCTTCCAAGTAGAATAAAACAATTGGAGATATGGTTGTTCAAACAATTTCCAATCTGGTAAAAGGAGATTAGAATTTTCATTTATCAATATTATATCTCCGTTCAAGATTAATGGAAAAATTATGAGTATCTACATTTTCTCCCAATTTTATTTCTTTACCATCTAAGGTATCATATGGAATTTTGCCTTGTAAGAATGGATCTAAAGAAACAGAAAAAATGGAATTCTTTTCTTTGATATTAATTAATCGCAGATCAAAAAGCGTGTGTATATCAGCTCTTAACAAGAGGCCGTTTTCTAAGTCGTAGTTTTCTTCTTCAGAATAAGGAACAATATGAGCAGCTTCTAGAGCTTCCTCTGCGTCACACCCAGTAATTGCGCATTTATACTTATATGCCTTAAGAAGATTTTTTCTGAATTCTGGCTGTCCTCTTCGTGCTTCTATCTGCCGCCTAAGACTTTTGGGAATAAAAGGTTTTTTAGTAATAGGTTCAGTTTCTTTTTCTGAGTATTTTTCTCTGACCCAATTTATTTTTTTTAAAATATGCTGTATATTCTCATGAATTTCATACCTATCTTTTATATATTTGAATGGACGAATTGCATATGTATTTCCTTGTTTTGATTTCTCAGATGTATTCCCAGTCAAAGAACCAAGATGATCTATTTTTTTATCTGGATTTCTTTCGTGAAAAACTCTTCTAATTCCATCAATTGATAGTCTCCCACTTAATCCTACTTTTTGTATAAAAGCATCTAGTATTAATGCCCCTTTATGGGTTTTCTCTTTCAGAGAGGCTTGCCATTTTTCTAAGATCTCTTTTGATGTTGACGGTTTTCTTCCCATAACATTTATTAGAAAATACTATTAAACATATTTTGTCAACTAACCTGTTTTTGGCGGTAAAAAATAACTGATTATCATTGCGTTTTGCTGTGTGTAAACCCAATGTTTCACGACATGGTGGATTTATGATACGGAATCGCATACCAACAAGGAACACATATCCGCGCAATATTCCCTGAAGGACGCATCCTGTTCTCCCAAAAAAGGAAAACTGCTGGGATTCTCTTCTGAGGTTGTTTCCATACTCAAGGGAAATGCCCTCTTCATTTGCGACTATCAGGGAAATACGTTATCCACCTGGCGTTATACGGAAAACCAACCAGCCCAAACTGATTCATCGAAAAGTATCCTTTTTTGTTTCCTGTTTGGATGTTTGATCAAAAGGAGACTTATGCCAATTATATCAATTCCTGGATAGGCTATCAAATGGGGGAATACATTTAATCTTGGGGTACCATGCCTTTTGCCGTACCCAGTATGGCTGGGGATAGAAGGATGGATGTAGAAATGAAAAAGGGTGGAATCAGCAAAGATTCCACCCTTTGGTGAGGGAGTTTAACTTCTTAATAATCTTCCATCATCAAAAATACTTTCAAAAGAATTGAACTTGAGCCCCTGTTTTTCTTATCCGTTTGCAGCATATTTGATGATTAAAGGTAATCGTCGGGATTGCCGAATCACATTACTCGCTTAGTTCGGTGATGTCGGTTTCAGGTTTCGGGTAGCCTTTGCCGGCAATCCATTTTTTTGTTTCCGCCGCCATTTCGGGGGTGACGTTAAAGTCGTACTGGGCATAGTCGCCGATGTGGAATTTTCCGGGTTTGAAGAATCCCCATTTCTCAAAGAAGTCTGTCAGGTCGGTTTTTGTGACATCACAGCATGCCTTGACGAATTCGAACTGGTATTTGACGGTGTCGTTCCCTCCGTAGTTTCCCGCGTTGTTGCGCAGGTACTCCATGACGTCAGGATAGAAGTCGGGGTGTCCGTTTTTGGTAAAGTAAAGATGGAGCTGCCACAGGGGAACCAGCTTGTTGAAAACGTCCTTAGATTGCAGGTAGGCGATTTCCCCTTCGATGATTTCCTTGCGCGCTTTGTCGTAGCTGCCCTGGCGCTTCAGGCGGCTTTCATTGCCTGTTTTGGCTGCGGCCTGCAGGGAAAAGATGTTGTTGCTGACTTCCGTCATGCCGCCCCAGGTCATCGGGCGCATTTGCATGACGTGGCCTACTTCGTGGGAGAATCCCCAGCAGGCATCGCCCTTGAGAACGTTTTCAGGGTCGGTTACCATGCGCATTGTCCCGTCGTTTCCGAGGTAGGCGACTCCGTCTCCGTCGCGGAACATGTAGTAGTTGAAGTTCACGCGGGCCAGGACGCGGTTTTCCGGGATTTTGCCGTATTTATCCAGGCCCATCAGCTGGTATTGGATGCCGATGAGCTTGTCATAGGAGTTGATGAGTTCGGTTCCGCGGTCTTTGGTGAATTTTTTCAGGAATTTTACGGGGTAGGCAACCTGGATGTATTTTCCCCGGGCATCCATGATCGGAGAGACGGCCTGGTCAAGCAGGCGAACCCAGTCCTTGTTGGTGTCGCCCCGGGTGGTGTCAAAGTAACCGTTGGCTTTGCCGGTTACGAAATGGACGGGGATTTTCGGCGCCTTGCCGGCGTCTTCGGTGAAATAGCTGATATAGGCGTTGGCGGGCGTTTCCACGTCAATGATGTTGATTCCTTCCTTGAGCGGAATCTGCTTTTTGTGCAATCCCCAGCCGTTGGGGTCTTTTGTGGGCTGCACTCCTTCGGCCGGCTTGCGCATCAGGTTTGGCAGCAGGAGGCTGATTTCCTGCCCCTCCGTCTTGCCGACCAGGACGACATGCCGCCCTTTTTCCAGATAGACGCCCGTCATGTTGTCGTACTTGCTGAATCCGTCGCCGATTCTGAGATTTTTCCCCGTCTGGCGCGGTGAGGGGAGGGCCCGGTATTCGGCATACAGGTAGTCCGGCTTGTAATGGCCCGCCAGGATTTTGGCCGCGAGTTCCTTCATCGCGTCAGACTGGAAGGCGGAGGTGTCTTTGACATCCGGCTTCAGGGAGGTGCAGGAGGAGTCTTTGAACAGTTTGAGGTCGTTGCCGATGTGTTCCGGCGTGTTGGCGGCAAATACCGCTGCGAGCGACAGCAGGGGAAGGGATAGTAATGGAAGGATTCGGTTCATGACAGTACGGGAAGCAGGTGATTCTGCGATGTTACAAGATACAGGTTCCGTTTTCTTCTTCTTTCACCATTTTTCTCTTGATGAATAAATAGGCAAGCGGTTTGTCCGGAGAGAGGCCGGGCGGTTGATGTGTGGAATGGCTTTGGCGGTTCGGCAGGGATTTTTTCAGCCGATTTCGCGTTTCCGGATATTTTCCCCGGTTCCGGCGGGCGCTTTTCCGGGGCTCCGTATTCGGATGGGCACGTTTCTTGCTGGCTTGAATTTTGGGCCGAAGCCTTCCGGGTTTCCCGGCGGCGGTATCGCGTTCCTGCCGCGCGTTCCTCTTTATGCTCCTTTTCCTCTGGTCTTGGCGCACATGCATGACATGGTTGTTGTGCGGCAGGGGAAAATGGAATAAGGTGAAGAGGATGATGAATTCCGTATTCAAATGTTTGATGAGTGCCGTATGCGCCGTGGCATTGCCGGTGTTCGGGCAGGAAGAGAAAACCGATTTCCCTACGGACAGGGCTGTGACCGTATTCAACGCCGGGGAGGGTAATCCCTATGCGTCCATCCGTATTCCCGCCCTGCTCAGTATCGGCAAGGGCCAGCTCCTGGCATTCGCCGAAGGACGGTACAAAAATACCGACCAGGGGGAAAACGATATTATCATGAGCGTCAGCAAGAATGGCGGGAAGACCTGGTCCCGTCCCCGGGCGATTGCCAAGGCCCATGGCGCCACGTTTAATAATCCGTGCCCCGTTTATGACGCCAAAACCAGGACCGTGACTGTCGTATTCCAGCGTTACCCTGCCGGGGTCAAGGAGCGGCAGCCCAATATCCCGGACGGATGGGATGATGAAAAGTGCATCCGCAATTTTATGATTCAGAGCAGGAACGGAGGTTCTTCCTGGACGAAGCCGCAGGAGATCACGAAGACGACCAAGCGTTCTTCAGGAGTGG
>ULQG01035370.1_pt1 | contig 11245 bp, 2 predicted proteins | sample 1954251 | NCBI WGS metagenome assembly ULQG01 (sample SAMEA4835649, study PRJEB28245) | human gut metagenome | biome: gut microbiome; material: fecal sample | place: Denmark | collected 2008 | reverse complement strand
ATGCAGGCGGTGCAATAGGAATTTTCAGTCCGTCACGGATATAAAATTCGATTTTATCCGGTACTATAACATCTTTATTTTTTACATTAACTTCTTTAAATGCAAGTATACCCTCACATTCAATAATCTTGATATTAAGACCTGCATTTAATTCGTATACATTGTCTATTGTGTTTATGGTAACGCTTGCATATATACCCGGTGCATTTGAAACAAGTGAACCTAAAACGTCTTTAGGCAATGCAAGCGACATTTTCGCGTCTATTCCTATAAAACCTGTACCTTCAACCTTTACAGCCTTTTCCTCAATCTTGCCTTTTTCACCGAAAAGTACATTATTTACTTCCGCAGATAAACTTCCCTCTGAAAGTTTGGTATCTTTTTTGATTTTGTCACCTGTAGACGTTTGTTTGGGTGTTTCATCAAAAAGACTTTCCATATCACCCGAAATATCTTCTTGGTCTGCCGTCAGACTTTCGTCAAACAAACTCTGCATTTCATCGGAAATATCCTCTTGATCTGCCGTCAAATCTTTGGTTTCTTGATTATTATTCTTCTTTGCTTTAATCGGCAGGCTGATGCTTCCGCCAAATCCTATACCGTATGTAACCATACCGTCAGAATTGTCATACCACTGTGAACTCATTTCACCGTATTTTAAATCTACCAAAAATCCGCCGACCGACTGAATCATAGTTGCCGCACCGTCAAGAGAAAGTTTTACGGGTTTATTGTCATTAGCAAAATAATCCGTCAATCTCTCACTGTCCAAAGTATACACAATGCCTTTATTAACGGTAAAGCTCCATTTACTTCTCCAAACGTTGATAGAATTTACAACCTTTAAAAGTCCGTCACCGTTTATTGTGTATGCACCGTTTTTCTCATAAATTTCAAGCGGTGTATCACCCTCGTATGACAGCATATTATTGATTACAACATCGCCGTCTGCCGTACTTGCCTGCCAATATCTCTCTTTATTATTGCCATCACCGCGTTCCATTTCTCGAACATTCGCACGAACGGTAAGCAATATTTCATTATCACGAATTGACTCTTTTTTCTCACCGAAATTATATTTAATCTTTGTCTTATTTAATTCGCCTGTTTTTTCAACTTCACCGTTATAAAACTTTAAATATTCACCCTCATTTGCAAAAGTGAAAAAGTCATAATCGGTATTATTCGATTTATCGGTTGTACGAACGAGTGCTATTGTTCCGTAAGATTTAAGTCTGTATTTTTCGTCTGCCGACACTTGAAGTTTATGTTCACAAGTTATTGATTTGCCGAATTCCTCTATTAAAATCGGATCTGTAAATTCAAACACTAATTCATAATATCCCACTTCAAGTTCTTCATCTGTCGTAAAACTCATATTTTCATACTCTTCGTCAAGAAAAGCTATCTTCTTCTTTTCTATCAAAACAGAATGATCGCTTGTTGTATGTTTAAGTCTTAAATCCCAGCCTTGATTTGCCGAAAGTGCTTTAAATGCCGACATATTACCCGATACAGTAACTGCTTTTTCACCACCGGTCCATACGGCTTCGGGATTAACTTTATTCATCTGCACTATCGGCACATTGCCTGTTACGGACTGCAATATAACATTTTTCTCTGCAGCCGTTTCGACTGTTTTTTGTGTTCCGTCCTCAAGGTTAGCCGTTGCGGTAAGTGATACATATATTCCTCCTGCCGTTAAGTCCGTCTGTGGAACAGCTTTAAACGTATACTTTTTTGTTATTATCTCTTTGCCTATTTCATCAAATGTGACTGTATCGTCGCCTGAAACAATCTCAAATTGACTGTTATCAACAGTTATATTGAGCATTGCCGAGCTTAGCATAACAGCGTCGTTACCTGTATTGTCAATTTCAACCGTCACATCAAATTGACCGTCATTTTTATATGTCTTTTTATCATCGGAAAGTTCAACTCTGCCTGCTGTTATATTTATTTGAGTTGCATCGTCTTTATCGTTCGAGAAGTTACCTACACCGTAAAGCATTTCACCTATATAACTTCCGCCGCTTGCGATTGTTCTGTTTTCCCAATAAATTGCCGCCGCACTGTCCGGCTCTCTGTAATCGTTTGAATAATTAGTGAAATCGCAATAATTATCCGGTGTATATGTATATCTTGTATTTGCAAGATTTGCCCAATGACCGACTATGATACGATTTGCTTCACTGCCGCCGTTCCAGCCTTTTGTAAGAATATATGCAAGCTTTGTCGGGTTTGCAAGTGAATCGACACATCTTATTTGTGACGGTACATCATCACCCGAAAATTCAGTTTCCGTCATTGTCGGTCGAATTGCCTCATCTACAACAAAATACGGTGCGTCAATTTCATTTCCGAGTGCCGTATCCAAAAGCAAACGAACGCTTATATCTTCTTCAATGCCACTGTTATTCGTAACTTCAAACGAAATACCCGCATTACCTGTTATATCATTGTTTTCGTCAGTGCTGAGTGCAATTTTTAATGTCACCGTAACCCCCTTTATCGTCCAAGGTATAGTGATTAATCTGCCTTCTTCACTGACTACGGGAGTATCAAGATGTGAACTCATTCCGAAAAAGCCGTAATCCTGACCGAATATATAATCCTTATTACCTATTCTTACCGTAATAAAAGATGTTCCGTTGCTTCTTTCTTTATCGTCAGAATACAAAAGCGGAATATTGTTATCAAGAATTTTTTTGGGATTACCCTCTTCGGTTTCTATTGCAAATCCGCCCGTATCGGCATTAAACGAATATGTAAGATAGCCGTTAGTTATGCTGTATATATTATCGTTTTCCCCCTCGGCAAATACGCCGAGAGGAAAAATCGATACAAACATAACCAGTGCTAACATTGATGAAATAATTCTTTTAAATGCTTTCATCGCTTTATACCATTCCTTTCTGTACCTTATAGGTACATTTTAAAATCCCCTAATTATACAGATAAACCTGTAAATTAAAATAATCACGTTTATCCGTCTGAACATAGAATGTATACCAACCTTTTTCAAGATTTGATACTTTAAATTCACCGTTCTCGTCCTTTGAAACCATAATTCCTTTTTTCTTCATCTGTCCTATTGTTTTAAGACCTTTTTGGTAACGTACATATGCCGTTGACGTATCGGAAAAATTTTTTAGACTGATTGATATTTCATCACCCTCTACTTCACTTCGACCTGCATAATCAGGCAATTTGCCGTTTACAAGTGCCACCGTATCATACATACCTACAAGTCTTACACTACGTTTTACCTCTGTCGTATTATGCGCATTATCCGATACTTCGTATGTTATCGTATACGGAATACTTGAATCGAACACGTTTTGAGTTATATCATCGGGATTAAATCCACCCCAATCTTTTATTATAACTCTGTCATTCAAATCAGTGCCTTTTGCAAATTCATCATACGCCTTAAACGCAACATTCGGTTTTGTTAAATAATCTTTACTGTACGTTTCACCCATTGTGGTATTTTCATAGAATATAAGTTCATTTTTTTCGAGTAAATCAATAACAGGCGGTGTTTTATCAATAACTTCAACGTCAACTCCGTATATATCCGTTAAACGATTGTTCTTTTCCATATTGAATATATACATTCCGTTGTCAGTATACACCTTTTCGTTTTCAGTCTTATATTCATCATTGCTGCCCAACTGGTGTGTATCGGAATCCGTTACAACCGTCACAGTAACGTCTTGATTTGTTATCGGATGTATATCGGAAGCAAAAACATATCCCGCTTCACCGTTCGGAGTAACAGTCTTTTGCATTGATTTTTTCTGCCATACACCGTTTTCCAATACATCATACGCATAACTCCATCTGATTTCCGTAATCTTCGGAGCAACAGTATCTATATCTTTTATTTCCAATGTCAAGTATGACGATATACCTTCATCATCATAAACTTTAAACGTGTAAATACCGTTTTCGTAGAATACATATTCCGCTTTATCCGCAACTTGTGCTATACCGCCGTAATTTACTGTCACATCTGCAAGTTCACGTCTTTTATCTATCACATTACCGGCAGTGTCAACGGCTTTTTCAAATTTAACCGTAACCTCCGTTTTTTCCGGATTTACTTCGGTTATCGCGGTAAGTGACGGAGGTGTTTTGTCGATATTATCAACAGTTACAATATCACTGCCCTCATTGCCGTAATCGTCTTTAAAGAACACACTTATCGAACCCGATTCTGTAAATGTGATAACCGATGTCGAATAGTTAATACTGTATTGTGAATTTGTTATACTTCCAATTGGCTCTGCCGATGTTATGTGAACATTCGGTTTTGAGAACTGCAATGTCGCACTCACACTCTTTGAAGTGATTTCATTCGTGCTGAGCGTGCAGCTTGTAACCGTCGGTGCGTTATTGTCAATATTACTTACATTAAAGTTTTTAACCGCTTTGTTGCCGACTTTATCATACATTACAATACTGTAAGCACCGTTCTCGGATATTGGAGCGGTATACTCGCCGCCGCTATCTGTAACGCTTATTTCACCTTTCTTACTTAAAAGCTTAACTTCACCGACACCGCTTTGGTCATCTGTTGCGGTAATAGTCAAGGTAACGGGTTTGTTTGTCTTTGCCGTACTTGAAAGAGCATATTCAATCGTTCCGCTTGTTTCGTCAAAGTTTTCGTATTCGATATTCACTTCCGACTTATAACCATATTTATCTTTTAAATTGAATGTGAAATGTTCTTCATATGAATCAAGTATTTTTTCAAAAGAACCGTTGTTATTTCTAACTCTAAGCTCTCTTTCCACACCTCGGTCTTGAGGAGTTATTACGGCTTTAACCCGTCTGTAATACGCCGTTGTATCAGTAATTTCCTGCCACTCGCCGTTATTATCTTCATAATAATATTGAAGTGTATAGTCCTTATCTTCGCCTTGCTCTATCGGCATTTTGTAGATACAGTCAAGAGTTGTAATACTTTCCAATTCCGTCACGAATACAAACGAACAATCACCTGCGCCGTTATAGCACCTTATTGCATCCATAGAGTCATTGTCGGTAAACGTATACTTTATCGTCTTTACACCTTTAGGATCACTGTCGCCGAAAAATTCAACAGTTACAGGGTGTCCGTATTCATTTCCGTCCCAAGTCCATGAATTTTCCGTATAATCAATATAGTTACCTTCTGAATCCTTTAAAGGAACTTTGATAGACACAGGCACTTCATTCTTTTCGTCCCATATTTCGCCCAATACAATTTTTTCTATTCCCGAATCTTTATCTTGCAAAGTTGCGGTAAATGTTACATTACCCGGAGTATACGTTTTTAATATTCGGTCATTGTCATATAGACTATTGTTGACCTTTATAATTTCAGGACTGTACTGAAATTCAAAATCGGGCGGTGTATTGTCGATGTTGTCTATTATCGCCGTTACTATGCTCCAAGTAGACTCATCACTGCCTTCTTCAAATAAATTGACGTCTACAGTTCTTTCGTTACTTGTTACTATTTCACCGGCTGTACCCGGTTCGTACATTGTATTTACAAAATAAACAAGTTTTGTATAACCCTCACCACTTTGTGATTTATATTGTTCAGAGTCATATTCGTTAAAATTCAATCCGTTGTTTACAGAATCGTCCTCAATAGGTTTTAAAAGCATACCTGCATCAATAGGTTCAACCACAACGGTAGTGCTGTAAGAATTCCAATCTTCATCAACTACATTACATCCTGTCATTTTACCGTCGGCAATCGGTTTATCCCCCGTATAAGTAGTCGCTTTAACGCCGCTAAGATTACCGAACTCAACCTTATCGCTCGTGATTTCTAAATCAAAGACTTTCCCTCTGCCTATATCGTCAACCGCATATACTTTATAATTGCCGTTTGCGGTTATAGAAAATGATTGCGATTGTGCAAATATCAATGCATTTTGCTTTGCTATTTCAAGATTTGTTTCATCTAAGGTCTTACCGTCATCACTGTCGGCAACCGACACAATTTTTGATTGCGGAAGTATATACACCGGCATATTGAAGTTTAGTTTTACAATAGATTTTTGCCCTGCTTTTTTCGGTGCAACCGTATAATCAAGTTTTAATTCAGTGTCTTGCACTGACATTATTTTATCAAAAATAACATCTGTACTGTTTCCTACGCTGTCCGTCATACGAACACCGACATAATAATTCTCGGTTGTTCCTGCAATATTAACAGTATAAGTCAGGTTCTTTTCATTCTCCCACTTTGCATCAACCGAACTTGTTTGACTTACATTAATTATGCTGTTATCATAGCTTTCAAGATAGCTGTCTTTTATCTTTCCGTCAGACATTGCACTGCTGTATTCGCTTTCAGGAATAAACGCAAACTGTACTTCGTCTTCTTTTGCGTCATTAATGTTTACTACCGCTTTACTGTCTTTTCTGTCACCGCTCATAACTTCGCTAACTTCAATATTAGCGGTCGGTGCATCGGTATCAATACCGTTTATAACAAGCGGTATATCGGTTTTGTTACCTGCTAAATCAATCGCTGTAAGAGTTGTATCAACATTTTTGTTTACGGTTATATCGAAAACGTTATCTTCTTCCGAATTGCTTACTTCAACGTCACTGCTGTTGCTTACAAGTTTCAAATCGGAATCAATATTATCTGCAAGATAAACTTTGCCTTTTATACTTTCGGAGATATGTTCGTTGTTTATAACCGTTCTTGTTTGTGGCGGTGTTTCATCAAAGAAGAATGTAAATTCACTTGTCTGTACAGTGTTTATATTAATATTGGCTGTGTCGATATTATCCGCACAAATTGCAGTCTGTACATAGAAAGTATTTTCACCGTCAGCCAACGCTATAATCGGTGAATCAGATTCAATGCTTGCAGTCAAACCGGTATCGGTTTTATTAACCGCTCCTGCCTTTATCCATTCACCATATGTATCAATCGTATTGCTTACTCTGTAATATAAATTCTGATTTTCTGTATTGTCTGCATTTTTGAAATCTTCGCTTACATCAATCTTTAATTTATAATCTTCCGACGAAATTAAAGGCTTATCTCTATACGTCAAATCGGTAATCAAACTTACGTCTGTTGTCGGCATTGAATTTCTGATATAGAATGTATCTGATTTTGCCGTAGCCTCTAAACCGTTTTTATCCGTCATTCTTACAGAAAGTGCATATGCGCCGCTCGGAATATCGCTGATATTGATATTTTGCGAAATAGCGTCATCTGTCACATCAAGCTTAAATTCCTCTAAACCATCTATCGCAGAACCGTCCGAGTTCACCACTTTCGCATATCCGTCTTTAATTCCCGACAAGTCACTTCCTATAACGGAAATCGTTTGATTTTCACTGTATGTACCGACATTCAACGGCTTAATACTGATTTTAGGTGCTGAATTGTCAAACGCAAAATATCGTTCTACTTCCACCTTATTAGCCTTACCAGACGGAGGTATAACTGTACATATCAATTTATATGTTCCGTCTAAATTTGACGTTTGAATATCGGCTGATGTATCTATACTTTTGCCGTTATACTTCGTATCAGTCGTAATAAACTCGCCTTTACTATCCTGCCATTTGTAATAAACAGTATTTTGAGATTTTGTTGTAAGAACTATATTATAATTTGAATGCGGAATTGATGTATCGCTTGTGGTATCAATACTGCATTTAGTCGTTTCGTTTGTGATATTTATATCTTTGTAGGACATTTCCGTTTTATTACCGAAATCATCTTCGGCAAAATAAATTAATGTACCTTCAAAGTTACTGCCTTCTTCAACCTCAATATACGCTGACGCAGTTTTGCCGTTTTCTGTGTCACTCTGATTTATAAATGCCCACTTATCAAGTAAACTGCTTATTGTACCGCTCGTTTGCTGTTCGGCTTTGCTCTTATCAAAAGCAGGTGCATTTATACGGTCTTTTGTAAAGCAATAATAAAGTTTACCCGTTCCCGACATATCGGTAATTGTTACATCATAGGTATTGCCCTTACTTCCGTCCGAATTCTGCAAACCTCCTTTTTCTGTAATTGTAATTTCAGGGGCTTTGTTGTCAAGGTGAATATTTTCTACGACTGTAGACAGTTCGTTACCCGCATTATCCCGACCTGTAAGTTTAAGATTAAATATTCCCTCTATCTTTTCACCTAATGCCAATGTTACGTTTCCTGTGCTTGATTCTGTTGCAGGTACCTCCTGCTTGGTTGACACATTACTCTTGCCTTTATAATCACAAATCTTTACGGCATTGCCTTTACTGTCACGCAATTCCATTGAATAACTTCCATCAGTCGCTTTACCGTCTGATGATGTTGTGTTTAATGTTTCTGATGGTGTTGAACTGAATGTTACAGTCTTGTGCCAATCTTCTACCTTATCATTGTTTAAAGCCGATAATTTCACTGTCGGATCTACCGCGTCAATTTTATGCTTTGATGACAAATAGCTGTATTCCACCTTTTTATTAGCCTCATCCCACAACATAAATTGTGAATCGCTTATAGTTTTTAATTTTGCATTACTTAATTCAAGTTTTAATCCGCCGTTAGCCGAATCCATACCGCTTGTATATGGGAACGTCAATTTAAACTTACCGTTACTTATCCTTACTTTCTTTGCTGTTGACTCTATCTTTTTACCTGTATTACCAAGCGTTAGAGTTGCTTTGTCAAATGTGATACTTGCACCTGTAAGACTGACTGACGATAAATTGTTATTATGACCGCCTGTCTTAATTGACGCAGTAACGGTAATTGTCTGCTTTCCTTCAGAATTCTTTTTTACATTATTATAAAACAGATTATCTGCATTATAATTTTTATCAGCTGTATTAGGTATTTGATAGTTACCGCTAAATTCAACACTGCCGATTGAAAACGCATTTCTGACAATCGTTAAGGTTTTGACATAATCTTCATAGCTGTAATATTTAAGCCATGGAATGTTTTTAACTGTTCTTTCCTTGTTACATGTGGTATCTTCTGGGAATTTCAATGTTGATTTAATAGTAATTTTGTTTATATTATTGTTATTCATATACGACATAAGTTTTGATTTGTTTATATCAAAACCACGATTGCTGCTTTTTTCCGTAATGCAACCATTACTGATCAGTGCTTTTTTATTAACTGTTATATTCTCGCCTTTTCCCGAAACGTCAAATGTAAACGTAGGTGCGTCACTCATATCCATACAGTAATATTCTTTATTATCGTTTAAGATACCATTGTATTGGTCACCTACATATCCGTTATATTCATATGTAACGCTGTCTTTTTCACCTGACGGATTAAGATACATTGTACTTCCGAAATCATCAAAGTTTCCGACAGTTTTCAAGCGTCTTTTTGTATTAACATTAATACTGTATGTGGTACTTCTCTTTTTATTTTTTTCAATCCAAAGACCGTCTTTTGTACCGTTTCCGTCCGGATAAACCTCATCTATAATCCATCTATATGAGTCGCTTCCCTTTTTAGCCACTCCCAGACTCACATATAATATTTTAAATGCGTCCGCTGTAACGTTTTCAATAGTCACTTTATCAAGAGTCCAAGGAGCTCTTGAAGATGTGTGTGTAGTTTCTGACATTTCGCCAGATGTTTTTGTATTCTGCAAAGTAAAAACTTCTTCATCTTCCCCATTGAAATACAAATATCCTTTAATATTTCCGTCCTTACTTTTTGAATCCTTTGCGTCACTTATTTGTACTTTAAGGCAATATGTCCACTCTTGAGCAGCAGCCGATACAGGCATACACGTTATCAAAGACATAAATATGCACATTGCCATAATTGTACTTAACCATCTTTTGATTTTCATAAAATTCCCCGCCTTTCAATTTTATTTTTTAGACAATACCGAAAGCACCGATAATTTTAACGCCTCCATTTCCGCTTTCAAGTAATATTCATCTTCAAACATTGCATAATGCACTGTTGCCCGAACAAAAATAAATATGAAACCCGTAAGTATGTCAACAGGTATTCCGAGTTTTGGAGATAATTGTTTGGCGTATTCGGTATATCGCATACTAACGCCCTTAAAAAATTTTTTCCCATACTCAACATATTGGGGATGTGTGTATACTTGATACATAAGGCGATATTTTTTTCCGTGTTTTTGAGCCGACCATTTTGGAATTTCACTTATGAACCGCATTATATCCTGCGGATTTTTCGGTGACAGTTCCATAAAATCGTCCTCGACTTTTGTCATACAATACGCAGTTGACTGAATTATAAGTTCATCAACGTTATTGAAATAGCTGTACAAATTAGCCGACGTCATACCACAATACTTACCAAGTTCCTTAATCCCTGTGTTTCTGAGTCCGTTGTCACAATAACATTCAAAACACTTTTCCATAATTTCCTTTTTCTTTTCTTCTTTATATTCTTGTGTTCTCATATTAAATTTTTCCCCTAAAAAATATTAATCAGTTACTGATTGATAAGTAAATTATATCTTATTTTTATTCCATTGTCAATATTTACAATAAATAATATAGCACAAAACAGCAATTATACCATTCTATGCTATTATACAAAAAAGCGACACTCATTAATACAAGTGTCGCTAAAACCTGTCGACATTTTGTTGACAGGCTCTTTTTATCTTTCAACAGTCTTACTTTCTACATTACACAACGGTTTTAAATTTCTGTTCCACAACATCGCCTTTATCGTGTAACTCTTGCTTTCGTTTTTGATATTTATATTATCTCTGTTTTTGTCGCTTATCGCAACCACATTACCTCTGTCATCATATACGGCAACATAAAACTTTGCATTTGCAATATCTGTTCTGTATTCAACATCATACTTTAACATTGAATTTTCTATCGTACCGTCTACTTTTGAGATATAGTTCTTACTGTCGGCTTCTGTTCCGTCAGCATATGTTTCAAAATTAATATTCTCTACAAATACGCCGTAATACGGTGCGTCCGGCGTATATTTTTCCGTATAGCCTTTAGCCGAAATATTAAATTTATTCTCTTTTGGGTACGGCACAGACACAATATATTTGCCGAATCTGTCAGTGGAAACGTTATATTTTTCACCGTTTACCGTAAATGTTATTTCTGTATTTTTAACAATGCCTTTATCATTGCTGACTGTACCTGTTATATTAATTTTGTCGCTTGCGTTTGTATTGTATTTCATCGCCTTTTGTCCTTCAACTGCTTTTCCGTCAAAATCAAATATAGTCGAATTCGG
>ULQG01035968.1_pt1 | contig 11473 bp, 10 predicted proteins | sample 1954251 | NCBI WGS metagenome assembly ULQG01 (sample SAMEA4835649, study PRJEB28245) | human gut metagenome | biome: gut microbiome; material: fecal sample | place: Denmark | collected 2008 | reverse complement strand
CGTATGTGTTTCACTGTTTAGTTATCAAGGTTGTCTGTCTTTGTCTCTCGGCTGACAGCTCATTCATTATATCACTTGCTTTTTGCTTTGTCAAGAACTTTTTTATTTTATTAAGTTCTTTTTCATCTGCATCAGCAACTCTGATATAATATCATGTCTTCAGTTTCCTGTCAACACTTTTTTTATATTTTTTTCAACTTTATTCAACCAAATCTCTGTTGTCTGTCAAAAAAAATCCGCCTCACTCAGAAGCGGATTTATCATATCATTATTTTCTTTTTGCGTCAAGTATTATTTTACATTTTTTTACATATTTTTTACACTATCTCCGATATCACTATAATATCCTCATTTTTAACGACCCAATATCAGAGCAAAGATAATCGTTCGCATTTGCGCAGGAAGACATTTGGATCCGATACCTACGGTCCACAAATACCAAACCTTTCTAATAGAAGATACTCATAAATATCCTGATCAGGATATCTCTGTCATATATGAAACTCAGAATGCAATCTTTCTTAATGATCTGAAGGGCCGCCTCACCAGCCTTTGTATTGCACACAATGGTGAGAGCCAGAAAGATAATCCATATTACTATAAGGAATTTAACTGCCCCCAGCAACGCTCCTGCTACCTTGTTCATGCCATGCAGCACAGGTAATCTCGTCACAAGATTCAGCATCCATGTGATACTCCTCACCATAATCGTCGACATCAGCAGAGAAATCAGGAAAGAAATTCCGTTCACTGCCATTCTCGCCAGATATTGAGCAATATAATCCGAAAATGTAGTTACAGCCAAATACTGGTAACTGTCAGAATTATTATTCTGAACCAGTCCATTCCTCAGCAGTTCCGGGAGATTCATTTCATTTATAAATTCAGTCTGGCTTTCTCCACTGCCTGTCCATGTGCTGTATTCCTCTCCTACAAACTCCCGGCAGCTTTCCTGTACTTTTTCATAAATTGATGTATTTTCCCGAATAAACTCATTTACATAAGGATTTATAAACCACACGATCGCCATCGACAGAAAAACACATACAAGCGAAACCAGTTCTTTTATCAGTCCCCGCCTATAACCTCTGACACATGCAGCCGCCAGAAAAAGTATCGTAATGACTCCGGCCCACGTTAAAGCCATTTTCATCCTCCTAACTAAGTTTTATTATCTCTACACCGCTGTCCAATACCAGAAGATATCTGTTCATTCCGATTTTGAAGAAATCTTTGATCGTTCCATCCACACTGCCAAGATATTTCTGTACTCCCCTGCTGTTCATTACACACATCTGGGAACTGTTGTACATCAGAATATTTCCACCGCTTAATTTAATCGTCGTATATGGAATATTGAAGTTTTCTTTGAATTTCAATTTGCCATCTGTAGTATAAACTTCCATTGTATACTGTTTGTCTTTACTGTCATTCTTAAACACAAGACCAATCATATCATTATCATAAAAAGTACTGACAATTTCTTTATCTACTTTTACTGTTTTTACTTCCTTCGGAATCTGGCTTCCATGATAAATTGTAAATCCATTATCTTTAAGTGCTACAGACCGGTTATTATCAAGATACTGGATCTGCGGAACTACCACGCCTTCATACTTATATCCACTGACAATTCTGTCATCCTCGTTCTGTCCTACATCTCCAAAATTGTAAAATGCCACATAACTGGTCGTATCACTTCCATCTACGAACTGATAGGTTACCATCATGATCACTCCGTCTTCAGATACAGCAATATCAAGGGGATATCCCGGATCATCTATCTTCGTCTGATTTTCAGCAATCAGACTTCCATCTGTACCATAAAAATCAATCCATGTATCATCTCCGCCATCCAGGATTGCCGCAACAAGACCGCTTTTGGATACTTTTGCTTTGACAATACTGTAAGAAGTAGTTACACTGCCTGTTTTTCCGGATTTATCATAAATCTCCAAAGTTGTTCCATCTTTATCCGCAATCACCGCACGAGTTCCATTGACATCTGCCACAGGATTCTGCATCTGATAGGTTTCACTCCATAATGTACTCATCTTATCAGAAACAAGCGAAACTCCGTCCGGACTGTATCGAAGGATATTTCCGTCCATTTCAACATAATTTGTAGAAACAATATCCTCCTGCTCACTTGTCTGGACTACTTTATAAGTATGATAGCTTCTCTTCTCTATGTAAAATCCCACAGCCGTTACAGCAGCAGCTATCGCCACCACTGTAATAACTGTCTTTTTCACTACACTTCTTTTGTGGCGGGACAATCTGCGCTCATAATCATCTGCATATTCCTCTTCAGCTCTCTCCCGGGCTTTCGCTTTTCTGTTTCTCTCTGCCTGAAGCTTTTTCTTTTTATGTTTTTTTATTATTTTCTTAAATGTATTTGCCATTTTAGCCTTTACCTTATTTCTCACTTTCATTTTGTTGATTATCAGGTTTCAGTTTTTGCCATTTATTATAGCACAGTTTTCTAAGGTAATACAATTACTTGTCCCGGATAAATGATTTCGTCCGCTGACATCCCATTCAATTTGCAGATCTGACTTATGGCTTCGATACTTCCGTATCTGTCCATACTTATCTGAAAAAGAGTATCGCCGGGCTGAATCACATATGACTCATGGGCTTTTCCCGCTGCTTCGCTGTTTTCCTTCTGCACAGCTTCCCTGACACGTTTCTGTGCTTTACGTTCATCTGCTTCCTGCTGGTAGATTTGTTCGGTTTTATCTGCTTTTTCTGTCTTTACATCCGGAAGCTGTTCTGTTTTGTCCGATTTTTGTTCTGTATCTGTCTGCTCTGCTGATATTTTTTTCTCTGAAGTATTGTTTTTCTTTTCAGAATTTTCTTTTTCACTGGTGCTTTGATTATTCTCTTCATCATTCTCTTCATTATTCTTTTTATTCTTCCCTGCATCATTTTGTATAGTATCTGTCCGGTATTGTTTATGCTGCCTGACAGCTTCATTGTTCGAAGTCCCGACAACAGGAGACGGCGTTATCTCCTCAACGATCACCGAAGAAACCGTCGCGCTCTCCTTTTCGTTCTGTTTTACATTCTGGTAACTTCTGTAAAAATTAACACCCACTGTCAGTACTGCAATTGCCAGACATGCAGTTAATCCATATGAAAAAACAGAAGGAGCTGCCGGCTCCTTCCTGGTTTCCTTTTTATCTGCAATTATTTTGCGAAAATCTTTCACAGCCTGATCTTCATATTTTTCCTGAGGTTCCGGCTGAAGTTCTTCATTTTTGTCGATCATATACGTCTGCATACCGGGATTTTTTTCATAATAAAGATAATACCCTCCCAGACGCACCATTTCATTGTTTTCATAACGGAAAAAAGCATCTTCCCTTTCCTGAGGTTCCATAAGCATCAGGACTTTTTCTCCTCCAAAATGTTTCATGTGTACTTTTGACATCACTTCCGATACTTTCAGGAGAAGCTGAGGCTGTGAAAAGAACCATCCCACAATCTCCTGATCTTCGAAGTACTCCTTCTGGGCTTCCTGTATCTGCTTCCATTGATTTTCCGAAAAATCGATATGATCAGGTGCTGCCTCCATCTCCTCCGCTATAATAGCACCTTTGATAAACAGATAAGCTGTCTGAGAACGCCATTTAAGATTTCCTGTAAGAACTGCCACTCTGGTTTTTGCTTCTCCCAGAGAGTCTTCCGTTCTGGCAAGTCTTACCAGAAATGTGTACACATAGTCCTCCATATAAATCCTGTAATCTTCGGCTGCCAGGCCGATCTGGCGTATATTTCTGGGTAATCCAAACGGTTCCTCACCATTTTGTCCTTCCTGAGATTCGTCCTTATAGATTACTTCTATCATCTCTCATCACCCCTTCGGGTATCAGGATAACACAGATAAATTGCAGATTTTATCACATTGTAAGAGGAATTTACCAGAATTTGGCGACAGATTTTGCACAGTGCATATTTTTATCCCGGTAAGGATATGATGTTATCAGAAGCCTCTTCGCAGCTTGTTGTTATGAAGCAAAGGGACTATAGCAATTAAAAGATATAATCAATAATGTGCTCTCGAAATCTTTTTGTGCAGGTACAATAGAGACTCTGCGAGTACATAATACGATCAGGGAGGTTTTATGGTATTTTATGTGGACTCACAGAAAAGCAGTTCTGCTGAGGAAATCGCTTTTCTTTTAAATAAATGTATTCTTCAATATCCCGGCAGATGGTCGGAACTGGTTTTTCTGTGTATCGGAAGTGACCGCGTGACAGGAGACTGTCTCGGTCCCTATATCGGACACCAGTTACTTGAACATCTGAATACGGACACTCATGGCGTTTATGTTTACGGTACCCTGAAAAGCCCCGTACATGCTTTAAATCTTTCCAGAATTTCCCGCCAGATCAAAATTCTGCATCCCGAAGGTCTGGTTATTGCAGTGGATGCCTCTCTTGGACAAAAAAAGCACCTGGGGTATGTGACCATCGCAGATGGTGCACTTTACCCAGGTGCTGCAGTTCAGAAAGAACTTCCTCCTGTTGGTGATATCCATATCACAGGGATTGTAAACATTGCAGGTGTACTGGAACAGCTAACCCTTCAGACTACCCGCCTGTCTACGGTAATCTCTCTGGCAGATACCATCACACAGGGAATCGTAAATTATACAAATTCTTTGATCTGTTTGTAGATGCCTTCTGCATCAAGACCATATTTCTCAAGAAGAGCTGTGGCAGGACCGGATTCTCCGAATACATCATTTACACCGATACGTTTTACAGGTACAGGTGCTTTCTCAGACAGGCATTCGCATACTGCTCCGCCAAGTCCGCCGATTACTGAATGCTCTTCTACAGTTACAACCTTTCCTGTTTCTTTGGCTGCTGCAACTACAAGTTCTTCATCCAGAGGCTTAATCGTATGGATATTGATTACTTTTGCATCTACGCCGTCTGCCGCAAGCTTCTCTGCAGCTTCAAGAGCAGGAGCTACGCAGAGACCGTTTGCAATGATCGTAAGGTCTTTTCCTTCACGAAGGACAATACCTTTACCTAATTCAAATTTATAGTCCGGTCTGTCATTGATAACCGGAACTGCCAGACGTCCAAATCTCATATATACAGGACCAACATGCTCATAAGCTGCTTCTACCATAGCTTTTGCTTCAATATCATCAGAAGGGCAGGCAACAACCATTCCCGGAATTACTCTCATAAGAGCAAAATCCTCACAACACTGATGGGTAGCACCATCTTCACCTACAGAAATTCCGCCATGAGTAGCGCCAATTTTTACATTGATCTTCGGATATGCAATAGAGTTACGAACCTGCTCAAAAGCACGTCCTGCTGCAAACATTGCAAATGTGCTGGCAAATGGAACTTTTCCTGTAGTAGCCAGACCTGCGGCAATGCCCATCATATTACACTCGGCAATACCACAGTCAATATGACGCTCCGGAAATTCTTTTTTGAATACGCCAGTCTGAGTAGCTGCAGCAAGGTCAGCGTCCAGAACGACCAGGTTCTCATGTTTCTTACCTAATTCAACCAGCGCAGCACCGTAGCTTGCTCTTGTTGCGATCTTCTTTACTTCTGACATAATGCTTCACCTGCCTTTTCTAACTCTTCCATTGCCTGTGCATACTGCTCGTCATTCGGAGCTTTTCCATGCCATCCAACCTGATTTTCCATAAAGGAAACACCTTTTCCTTTTACAGTTTTCATAATGATAGCTGTAGGCATTCCCTTAGTAGCTTTTGCTTCATCAAAAGCAGCTCTTAACTGATCCATATCATTTCCGTCTGCAACGTTAATCACATGGAAGTTAAATGCCTCAAATTTATTATCAATCGGGTATGGAGAACATACTTCATCAACCTTACCGTCGATCTGAAGTCCATTATTATCCACGATCACTACAAGATTGTCCAGTTTTCTGAAGCCTGCAAACATAGCAGCTTCCCAAACCTGGCCTTCCTGAATTTCGCCGTCGCCTAATAAGGTATATACACGATAGCTTTCATTGCTTAATTTGGCAGAAAGCGCCATACCAACTGCTGCAGAGATTCCCTGTCCCAGAGAACCGCTGGACATATCAACACCCGGGATATGTTTCATATCCGGATGTCCCTGTAAATAGGAACCCAGATGACGAAGAGTCTTCAGATCTTCTTTTGGGAAAAAGCCTCTTTCTGCAAGTGCAGAATAGTATCCCGGTGCTGTGTGGCCTTTGGAAAGTACGAAACGGTCACGATCAGCCTTCTTAGGATCCTTTGGATCAATATTCATTTCTTCAAAATATAAATAAGTGAATACATCTGCTGCAGACAGAGATCCGCCCGGATGTCCTGCTTTTGCAGAATGTAATGCAGTAACGATGTCTTTACGGACTTCGTTTGCAATTTTCTGAAGTTCTAATTTTTCCATTGTGGTAAATTCTCCTTATTCGCCGAATACTGCTTTATAATCTTTCTGGAATTTCTCAATACCTGCATCTGTCAGAGGATGTTTTGTCATCTGTACGATTACATTGTACGGAACAGTTGCAATGTCAGCACCTGCAAGTGCACAGTCTGTTACATGAATCGGATTTCTTACGCTTGCTGCGATGATTTCTGTCTCGATTCCTGCCACTTCAAAAATCTCAGCGATCTCGCGGATCAGATCAACACCTCTTGTAGAAATGTCATCCAGTCTTCCAAGAAACGGAGATACATAAGTAGCACCTGCTCTTGCAGCCAGAAGTGCCTGGTTAGCAGTGAAGATCAGAGTAACGTTTGTCTTGATTCCTTCTGCATGAAGAACCTTAACTGCTTTCAGACCTTCTACTGTCATAGGAATCTTAACAACCATATTCGGATGAATGGCTGCAATCTCACGTCCCTCTTTGATCATTCCTTCTGCATCTGTTGTAGTAGCTTTTACTTCACCGCTGATCGGTCCGTCTACGATAGATGTGATCTCTTTGATTACTTCCTTGAAATCTCTTCCTTCTTTTGCGATAAGAGACGGATTTGTGGTAACACCACAGATTACACCCATATCATTAGCTGCCTTAATATCTTCTACTTTTGCTGTGTCAATAAAAAATTTCATGTTCTTAACCCTCCTGATTTTTGCTTGTCATAATCGTTCATTGATCTGATGGTTTCATTATAACAGACTTTACATTCAGGTCAAGCGTGGCAAAAGATTATTAATAATTTCTTTATTAATAATCGCATGTCTTATTAATTCTTTATTTTTCAGTCAAAGCATATATTCGTTGTTATCAACATGCAATATACAATATGTTTTATAACCATTTCTTTTCGTAACTGTTCGCTGTCTTTGCTGTTGCAGGAAACCTCCGTCAGAAATCATTTCTGATATCGGATTTCAGCCGCACATCCTGAAATTTTGGTACGTTTCCAGAAAATGCCTGCCGGGTAGATATTCGCAATCTACCTCGCCACACAGCTCTATACCAAATAACTGTTCTGCAGTTTCGATAAATTATTATTAATAATTTTCATTCGACGTATTTAATTATTTTTTTTGGTTCTGACATACCCCGTAGTGCGTCTCGCTATCAGCTTGGGGGTATATTCAATATTATAGAGACTGGCAGGAGCAGAATCTGTGAGAAAACGGTCCTGCTCATCGATTTTGCGCAGTATAATATCACAGGCATCTCTGCCTTTAAGGGCTACGAAATGATCGATCGTAGTAAGAGAGATCTTCCGTATTCCCGAATAAAAGATATTATCGCACCCAATCACCGATACATCCTTGGGTACATGAATCCTTGCTTCATGGAGAGCATCCAGCGCACCAATAGCCATCATATCATTCTGGCCTGCAATAGCTGTAAATTCCCTGCCTTCATCCAGAAGCTCCATAGTAAGCTCATAACCCATCGAATATTCCGAATCCATCCGTGGGATCTGCATATCGATAGCTTCATCCGCAGCCTTAATGATCACATGATCCTTCAGGCCTTCTTTCTCAAACTCTTTCACAAAACCATTTACACGTTTTGTTCTCTGCCATTGTCTCCTTGTCAGGGGCGGAGTGATAAACGCTACATCTCTGTGCCCCAGATCAAGCAGATGTCTTGCCATCATCCTTCCTACAACTGTATTATCCTGATTAATGGCATCTATAGTTGTAGTTTTCTCTTTATTACTGATGATAACCAGTGGGATTGTCTGCGCCAGTTCCTCTACCTGCTGCTGAAAATCCGGATTTGGATTACAGCAGTAGATAATGCCAAGCGGCTCTATTGTACCCATCATGCGCAGATACTTCTCCTCCAGACGGGGATCTCTCTGTGTATTACAGATAAAGACACCATATCCCTGCTTGTTCGCCACTGCTTCAATCCCCTGCAGAAGCAATACATAATACGGGCTTGTAAGCGTAGGGCAAAAAACAACGATCAGCTTCTCTTTCCGGCTTTCTTTTCTGTTCTTTCGTCCGGGAAGATGATAGCCTAATTCTCTGGCTGCCTGCTCTACCTTCTCCACTGTTTCTCTGGAAAAAGAAACATTATATTTCTTATTCAGGACCATGGAAACAGTTGCCTGGGAGACTCCTGCCCTCTTTGCCACGTCAGAAGAAGTTGCTTTCTTTTTAGACAAAGTGATGCCTCCTTTTCCGATGATCTTTTGTCAGAACAGTAACCTTAAAGCTCCACACGCCCCTCAAGAGCACGTAAAAGAGTCACTTCGTCAATATATTCCAGATCTCCTCCTACCGGAACTCCGCTTGCGATCCTGCTGACTTTGATCCCGGTAGGTTTGATCAGCTTACTGATATACATTGCCGTTGTTTCCCCCTCCAGACTGGAGTTGGTAGCAATGATCACTTCCTTTATCTCATCCTTTGCCAGACGCTGCATGAGTTCTTTCAGTTTGATATCATCCGGCCCGATTCCAAGCATTGGAGAGATTGCGCCATGAAGAACATGATAAACGCCATCAAACTTGCCTGTTTTTTCATAAGCTGCAAGATCTCTTGTATTCTCTACCACCATAATCACTGAATGATCTCGCTTATCATTGCTACAGATGGGACAGATCTCTCTGTCTGTCAGAGTACAGCAGCACTTGCAATACTGTACATTCTCTCTGGCACCGGTAATGGAAGAGGTAAGCTGCTCTACCTGATCCTTTGGCATATTCATGATGTGAAATGCCAGTCTCTGTGCTGATTTCGCACCGATTCCCGGAAGATGGGAAAGTTGCTCGATCAGCTTATTGATATGACTGCTGTAGTATTCCATCAGAATGGAAGACCTCCGCCAAGTCCGCCCAGACCACCTGTCAGTTTAGACATAACAGCTGTAGATTCTTCTTCCACTTTGCGAAGTGCTTCGTTTGTAGCTGCAACGATGAGATCTTCCAGCATTTCGATGTCATCCGGATCTACAACTTCCTCCTGAAGCTTTACTTTTGTCACCTCTCTCTTACCGGAGATAGTTACCTCTACAGCTCCACCTCCTGCAGTAGCCGTAAATTCTTTCTCTTCCAGAGCTTTCTGGTTCTCTTCCATCTGGCGCTGCATTTTCTGCGCCTGTTTCATAAGATTATTCATATTTCCCGGCATACCCATTCCCGGGAATCCTCCACGTTTTGCCATTTGTGATGTCCTCCTTGCTATTTATTGCCTTATTATTTACTGCCTTTTCCTGTCCGGAGAATATTTAGTTACTGTTCACTCCGTTCACAGTAACGTAACCAAAATTCATTCCAGATTGCCTGCGGCAATGGAATTTTGGCTTGTATGTCTCGGGATTTTGGCATATTCATGCCAAAACACCTCGCGGGATAGTGGTGTGTGAACAGTAACAATATTTATTCTCCTTTTTCCTCATCAGGATCTTCCTCTATCACAACATCCATGTGGATATTATTCTTTATCGCCTGGTCCACTGTGATATTTGCCAGATTTGTATGCTGATGCTTATCTGCCACCAGCATCTGGATCTCTACTGTTTTTCCTGTCTGGGCAGTGATGATGTCCTGAAGCTCTTTCTTCGCTTCCGGATTGTCCACATAGGACTGCCCCAGAAAATCCTGAAATTCCACATAAAGAACAGGTTCTCCTGTCTCACTGTTATACTTCGGAACAGATTTCTGAAGCATCTGTTTAAACATCCCTGTTGTCTGTCCTGTGATCACTCTCCAGCCTGCCACGATCTTCTGCAAATCTTCCGGTGCAGCTTTCGCCGGTGCTTTGTTTCCCGCCGGTTCCTGAACTGCTCCGGTTTCTGCCGGCATTTTCCCTGAACCCTGCTGCACGATCACCTGCTGTACCGGACGTTCATCCATCCGCTGTTCCAGCACACGCAGTCTGTCCAGAACAGAATCCAGATTAGTCTCCATTGCAGGACGGCACAACTTGATCAGTGCAATCTCCACGAGAACCCTTTTCTGGGTTGCATATCGGATCTGGTTGGACAAATCCGAAAAAATACGGATATACCGCATCAGCGTCTCCACATCCAGCATGGTGCTCTCTTCTTTCAGAAGCTTCATGTTGTCGGATGAGACATCGATTGCTTCCTCCGGATTCTCAGAAGTCTTAACGAGAAGAAGATTTCTCATATACCAGGTAAAATCTCCCACAAACTGGCTCAGTTCCCTGCCTCCTACGATCAGTTCCTCCAGGATATGAATGGAACCTGTCACATCTCCCCGGATCACTTTTCGCAAAAGCTTGCTAAACACTTCGGTGTCAACGGCTCCCAGAACCTCCAGAACTTTATCATAGGTAAGTTCCTGTCCAAGATAAAAAGCAATACACTGGTCGAGAAGGCTGAGCGCATCTCGCATGGAACCATCTCCCGCTTTCGCTACATATCGGACTGCTTTTTCCTCAGCTTCTACACCTTCAACTTTGAGCAGTTCATCCAGTCTGGCCGCGATAGTGTCTATGGTGATTCTGTGGAAATCATATCTCTGGCATCTGGATAAAATCGTAATCGGAATCTTGTGCGCCTCTGTAGTTGCCAGGATAAACATAACATAAGACGGTGGTTCCTCCAGTGTTTTCAGCAGGGCATTGAAGGCACCTGTGGAAAGCATATGAACCTCATCAATAATATATACTTTATATTTACCTTCTGTAGGGCGGTAAGAAACCTCTTCTCTGATCTCACGTATATTATCCACACCATTGTTGGATGCAGCATCGATCTCGATCACATTCATTGCAGTTCCTGCCTGGATTGCCTTGCACATGGCACATTCATTACAGGGGCTGCCATTTACGGGATGCTCACAGTTGACTGCCTTCGCCAGAATTTTGGCTACTGTTGTTTTACCGGTTCCTCTGGTGCCGCAGAACAGATACGCATGGCCGATACGGTTATGCTTAATCTGATTTGTCAGAGTAGTCACTATGTGATCCTGACCTTTGACATCCGCGAAATTATCCGGTCTGAACTTTCTGTAAAGAGCAGTGTAACTCATGAGTAAACTCCTATCGTAAC
>ULQG01035193.1_pt1 | contig 11680 bp, 9 predicted proteins | sample 1954251 | NCBI WGS metagenome assembly ULQG01 (sample SAMEA4835649, study PRJEB28245) | human gut metagenome | biome: gut microbiome; material: fecal sample | place: Denmark | collected 2008 | reverse complement strand
GTACAGCCCCTTTCAGAGGGGCGCACCACCAGAAAGAGAAAACAAATGAGTGAAACGATACTGACAGCAGAAAACTTAAAGTTCCGCTACGACTCGGAGCAGCCCGGCTACGCGCTCAACGGCGTCTCCATGCAGGTCAAGCGGGGCGAGTTCGTGGCCGTGCTGGGCGCAAACGGCTGCGGCAAATCCACCCTTGCCAAGCACTTCAACGCCATCCTCCTGCCGGAGGAGGGCAAGGTGTACGTCGAGGACATGGACACCGCCGATGATGGCAAGCTCTATGACATCCGCCAGACCGTGGGCATGGTGTTCCAAAGCCCCGATAACCAGATCGTCGCCACGGTGGTAGAGGAAGACGTGGCTTTCGCGCTGGAAAACCTCGGTGTTCCGCCGGAAGAGATGCGCCGCCGCGTCGATGACGCCATGAAGATGGCGGGCATCTACGAGTTCCGGGAGCGCGCACCCCACAACCTCTCGGGCGGCCAGAAGCAGCGCGTCGCCATTGCGGGCGTCGTCGCCATGCGTCCCGACTGTCTCATCCTCGACGAGGCCACCGCCATGCTCGACCCTCGCGGCCGTGAGCAGGTGATGCAGACCATCCACCACCTCAACAAGGATCTGGGCATCACCGTTGTGTCCATCACCCACTACATGGAAGAGGCTGCGCAGGCCGACCGTGTGCTGGTGATGAGCCAGGGCAATGTGGTGATGGAAGGCACCCCGAAAGAGGTGTTCAGTCAGACCGAAAAAGTCCGTTCTCTCCGCCTCGACGTGCCGCAGGCCGCAGAGCTGCGGGATGAGCTGGTCAAGGCCGGCATCCCCATGCCCGAAGGCATCATCGACACCGGCGAGTGCGCACAGGCTCTGTATGAGCTGCTGAAGTAAGGGGGACGGAAACATGGCAAGTATTATCAAAGTAGAACACCTGAGCTATGTCTACAACCCCGGTATGCCGAACGCAGTCACCGCGCTGGACGACGTGAGCTTTGAGGTGGAAGAGGGCGATTTCGTGGGCATCATCGGAGCCACCGGCTCCGGCAAGAGCACCCTCATCACCCACATGAACGGTCTGAACAAACCCACCAGCGGCAAGATCATCATTGATGGCCGCGACCTCTGGGCCGAACCGGAAAAGATCCGGGATTTCCGTTTCTTGACGGGTCTGGTGTTCCAGTACCCAGAGTACCAGCTCTTTGAGGAAACATGCTATAAGGACATCGCCTTCGGCCCGAAGAATATGGGCCTCGACGAGGCGGAGGTCGATAAGCGCGTCCACGAGGCGGCAGAATTCGTCGGCCTCGATGAAGCACTGTTGGAGCGCAGCCCCTTTGAGCTGTCCGGCGGACAGAAGCGCCGCGTAGCCGTGGCGGGCGTTATGGCCATGAAGCCCCGTATCCTCGTCCTGGATGAGCCTGCGGCCGGCCTCGACCCCGAGGGACGGGATGAGATCCTGTCCGAGGTGAAGGACTACCACAAAAAGACCGGCACCACGGTGCTTCTGGTCTCCCACAGCATGGAGGACATTGCCAAGTACGCCGACAAGGTGCTGGTGATGAGCCGGAAGAAGATCGCCATGTACGACACGGTGGAGAAGGTCTTTGCCCGCGCTCCCGAGCTGCTGGAACTGGGCCTCTCCGTGCCGCAGGTGACGAAGATCTTCCTCAAGCTGCGGGAGATGGGCGTGGACGTCCCGGCGGACGTCTACACCATCCCCTACGCCGTCAAGATGATCCTGGCGGCAAAAGCCCGGCGGGATGCAGGGGAGACCCTCGTCTTACCCCGGAATGATGATCAGAAAGGGGGTGCAGCCGAATGCTGAGAGATATTACCATCGGCCAACACTTCCCCGGCAACAGCCTCGTCCATCGTTTTGACCCCCGGCTCAAGCTGGTGCTGACCATCCTGTATATCGTGCTGCTCTTTGCGGCGTCCAACCCGCTGGGCCTTGCGCTTTCGCTGATTTTTCTCGCCGTGATGTACGCGGTAGCGAAAATTCCCTTTAAGCTCATCCTCAAGAGCCTGAAGCCCATTTTCCCCATCATCGTTTTTACGGCGGTGCTGAACCTCTTCTTTGTCTCGGGCGAGGGCGACCCGGTGTTCAAGCTCGGATTTCTGACCGTTTACGCGGAGGGCATCCGGTATGCTGTACTGATGGCGGTGCGCGTCATGGCCCTCATCGCAGGCACGAGCCTTTTGACCTACACCACCAGTCCCATCGTCCTGACGGACGCCATCGAGCAGCTGCTCAAGCCTCTTGGCAGGCTCCACTTCCCGGTGCATGAGCTGGCCATGATGATGAGCATCGCCCTGCGGTTCATTCCTACCCTCATCGAGGAGACCGACAAGATCATGAACGCCCAGAAAGCCCGTGGTGCGCAACTGGACAACGGCAAGATGACCGAGCGCATCAAGGCGCTGGTCCCGGTGCTGGTGCCGCTGTTCATCTCGGCTTTCCGCCGCGCCGACGAGCTGGCCATGGCTATGGAGTGCCGCTGCTATCGCGGCGGCGACGGACGCACCCGCCTCAAGGTGCTGCGGTGCGAAAAGCAGGATTATATCGACCTTGCAGTGTGCATTGCGTGTTTTGCGGTGATCCTCGCTTCGAGATTGGTGTTCCCGAATTTCTAAGGTGCGATAGATATGTTCTCTTTTGATGTCAAAAGAGAACCAGAAAACCACCAGCGATTTCGACGCGCTGGATCCACGAATCAAGGGCTGCTCGCCCTTGATAATCCCAAAGAGGATGTCGAAACGGAAAAAAGCTAGCCGCTTCGCTAAACGCTTTTTTCTCGTTTCTCCGATTTTGAATGATACGGACGGGAAAGTTGTAATTTCATTGATGAACTATCTTCTTACTTTAGCATACGACGGCACGAACTACTGCGGGTTTCAGGTGCAGCCCAACGGGCGGAGCGTAGCTGCTGTGTTTCAGGACGCCCTGGAGGCGGTGCTGGGCTGTCGGCCCGACATCAAGGGCTGCAGCCGCACCGACGCCGGCGTCCACGCGCTGGGCTTCATGCTCAACTTCCACGCCGACACCCGCATCCCGGCGGCAAAGCTGCCGCTGGCGCTGAACCAGCATCTGCCCCCGGACATCCGGGCGCTGGAAGCGCGGGTGGTGCCGGACGATTTCCACGCCCGCTATGCGGCCCACACCAAGACCTATCTCTACCGCATCCACAACAGCCCGATCGACTCGCCCTTTGCAGCGCGGTATTACACCAAAGTGCCGGGGCGGCTGGACGCGGACAAGATGCAGCAGGCGGCGCAGTATTTTGTGGGAAAGCACGATTTCCTCGCCCTCTGCGCCTCGGGCAGCTCGGCTGCGGCTCACGGCGACACCGTGCGCACCATCACGGCCTGTGACGTTCAGCGCCGGGGCGACGACATCGACATCACGGTGACGGCGGACGGCTACCTCTACAACATGGTGCGCATCCTTGCAGGCACCCTCTGTGAGGCCGGTGCGGGGCGTCTTGCGCCTGAGGCCGTGCCGGGCATCCTCGCCAGCCGCGACCGCAAAAACGCTGGGCCGACGCTGGCGGCGAAAGGGCTTTTCCTCAAGAGCGTGGACTACGACACGCCCATAGAATAACGCAAACATGACCGATGCTCCCGGAGGGAAAACGCCCCTTTGGGAGCACTGTCATTGCACAAAGGGGACAGGAGAGTATGAGAAAAAGACAGCGCGGCACCCGGCCTGTGTCGGACGAGCCGCTTTCGGCGGGACGGGTCGAATACCTCGAGCAGGCCCGCGAGCGGGTGCGGAACCGGCGCATCCGCCGCACGGCACTCATCGTCGTGGCATTGACGCTGGTGGTGCTGTTCACCACCGGCATCGTGGGCAGCTCTGTTGCCATGGCCAAGGACTGGGCCGATACTGCCCGCATCCTGCTCTTCCCCGGCACGGGCTGGCCCCAGCAGACCGGCGTCATGGAGGTGAAACAGCTTGCCGCCATGAACAGCAGCTTTGTGGAGCTGGGCGAGGAAGGGTGCGTGGTCTGGTCCCGCACCGGCACCCGGCTCAACTCCATCCAGAGCGGCTACGCCCGCCCTGCGCTGGCTGCGGGCAAGAACCGCTTTGTGCTCTACAACCGCTCGGGCAATGAGCTGCGGGTGGAGAGCCGAACCCAGAATCTCTACACCAAGACGATGGAGAGCAGCATCACCCTCTGTGCCATGGCCGACAACGGCACGCTGGCCGCCGTCACAGAGGACCCCGGCAGCGCGGCCCGGCTTCGGGTCTACTCGTCCTCAATGGAGCAGCTGCTGAGCTGGAGCCTCACCATCACCGACGGCACCCCGCTGCGGCTGGCCTTTTCGCCGGATGGGCGGCGGCTGGCAGTGGCGGCGGTGACGGTAAACGGCGGCCAGATGGTCACGAATTTCTATGTCGTCACCCTGGCGCAGGGTGACCCCATGCTGGTGGGCAGCGGAAGCGGCGCGGCCCAGTGGCTGAGCTGGACCGGTTCCCAGAGCATCCTGGCCGTCTGCGACAGCCGCGCTGTCCTCTACAACGCATCGGGCGGAGAGCGGGCAGCCTATGACTTTACCGGGCAGACCCTCCGCGACATCTCGGTGGACGCTTCGGGCAATACTGCCCTTCTGCTGGCCTCCGGCCAGCTCTGTCAGGCCGTGATGCTGGGCCGTGACCTTGGTGTCGAGAACACCACGCAGGTGCAGGCGTCCAACCGCATCGTCCGGGCAGGAGACACCTTTTATCTGCTCACCGATACAGGGGTGGAGTGCCTTTCCACCGACGGCACCTCCCAGTGGACCCAGAGCCTTTCGGCCCGCCCACAGGGTCTGCTGGCCGACCGCAGGCAGCTGCTGGTCTTCTGCGGCAATACGGTGCAGGTATTGACCCCGCCTGCGGCGGAAAACAACGCTCAAAGCAATACATAATAAGGAAAACAAGGTATGTTCAAGAATCCGTCATTTCTTTTTGATATAGTATGTACCGTGGTCTGGCTGCTTCTGGCTGTGCGCTATGCCCGCAAGGGCTTTCTCGCAGCCAGTGTCCAGCTGGGCGGGAATGTCTTCAGCCTCGTGGGCGCCCGGGTCTTTTCGGGCTGGGCGGCTGCCGAGGTGTTCCAGCGCTTTCTGGCCGGGAGCTTCCGTACCCAGATCGCCGAGAGCATCTCGGCCGGAGGGGTCGTGGACCTGACCGGCATCGCGGACAAGTACGCGGGCTTTCTGCCCGAGAGCTTCCGCGCCTCCATCGTGGAGACCTGCGAGCGCTCCATCTCGGCTGTGCTCAGCGACAACGCCGTGGTGCTGGCGGACGCCATCGTCCAGAAGGTGCTGGCTCCGCTGCTCACGCCGGTCATCTCGGTCGTGCTCTTTTTCGTGGCCTTTGCCCTGCTGCGGATGCTGGTGAGTATGCTGGTCACCGTGCTGGGCCTCGTCAACCGGCTGCCGGTCATCGGCACCGTCAACCGCTGGCTGGGCTGGGTCACCGGCTGTGTCGCCAGCACCATGGACATCTATCTGGTGCTCTGTGTGGTGTGGGCCGTCATCGTCATCACCGGCGGCAATCTGACCGTCCTGAACGATACGGTCATGAGCAGCAGCCTTTACTATAAAGCATTCAATCTGTTGAACCCCTTCCTGTAAAAGGAAGTTTTAGGAGGAACCTATATGGTCTGCAATCGCTGTCAGAAACGTCCGGCCATCATCTTCGTCCAGCGGATGGAGAACGGTCAGATGAAAAATGAGGGCTTTTGCCTGCACTGTGCGCGTGAGCTGCACATCAAGCCGGTGGAAGACCTGATGAAGCAGTTCGGTATGTCCGACGAGGACATGGATAACATGGAAAACCGGATGGAGAGCATGATGGATGAGATGGGGGACGCGAACCCCCTCTCCCTCATGATGAATATGGGCCAGCCCATGGGCGGCGAGGAGAACGAAGGGGACGACGACCTTGTCCCCGGCTCCAGCGCTACCTTCCCGCTGGGCGTCAAGGCGGAGGGCGATGCCGGAAACAGCAAAAAGGCCCAGAAGAACGGCAAAAAGCCGCCCCGCCGCAAATTCCTCGACACCTACTGCGAGAACCTGACCCGCAAAGCCCGGGAGGGAAAGCTCGACGACATCGTGGGCCGCGACCGCGAGATTTACCGCACCATCCAGATTTTGAGCCGCCGCCAGAAGAACAACCCCTGCCTCATCGGTGAGGCGGGCGTCGGCAAGACGGCCATCGCCGAGGGCATCGCGGAGCGCATCGCCAAGGGCAATGTCCCTGTGGGCCTGAAGGATAAGGAGATCTTCCTGCTGGATCTGACCAGCCTCGTGGCCGGCACCCAGTTCCGGGGCCAGTTCGAGCAGCGGGTCAAGGGCCTGCTGAGCGAGGTCAAGGCCGCTGGTAACATCATCCTGTTCATTGATGAGATCCACACCATCACCTCCGCCGGTGAGAGCGAGGGTGCCATGAACGCGGGCAACATCCTCAAGCCTGCCCTCTCCCGCGGTGAGATACAGGTCATCGGCGCCACTACCTTCAACGAGTACCGCAAGTATATCGAGAAGGACCAGGCCCTTGAGCGCCGCTTCCAGCCTGTCCGCGTGGAAGAGCCCAGCGTGGCCGATACGCTGGCCGTCATGAACGGCATCAAGAAGTATTACGAGGAGCACCACCATGTGCAGGTGGATGCCGATGTGCTGAGCGCCATCGTCACCCTCAGTGAGCGGTATATCACGGACCGCTACCTGCCCGATAAGGCCATCGACCTGCTGGACGAAGCCTGCGCCTGCTGCAATCTCGCCCACCCGGTCATCTCGGAGTATCTCGAGATGCAGAAGGAGCTGGACGGCCTCAGACAGGAAGAGGCAGACATGGAGTCCTCCGACGTCAATGAGGCCATCGACTATGAGCAGGTGGCCCAGCGGAAGACCCGCATCGCCAAGCTCGAGGCAGAGCTGCCCGCAAAGCAGGCTGCTGCCAGCGAGATAAAAGTGACCATGGACGATGTGGCCAAGGTCATTGAGCTGTGGACGGGCATCCCGGCGGTGAAGATCCAGGAGACGGAGTTCGTCAAACTGGCCGGGCTGGAAGCCGAGCTGAAAAAGAAGATTATCGGTCAGGACGAGGCCGTCCATCTGGTGGCACAGGCCGTCAAGCGGAGCCGCGCCGACCTGTCGGGCCGCCGCCGTCCCGCAAGCTTCATCTTCGTCGGCCCCACTGGCGTCGGCAAGACGGAGCTGGTCAAGCAGCTGGCAAACCAGCTCTTCGACGGCCCCGACCCGCTTATCCGTCTCGACATGAGCGAGTATATGGAGAAATATGCGGTGTCCCGCATGATCGGTTCGCCTCCGGGCTATGTGGGCTACGAAGAGGCCGGCCAGCTCACCGAAAAGGTGCGCCGCCGCCCCTACAGCGTGGTGCTGTTCGATGAGATCGAAAAGGCCCACCCCGACGTTATGAACATCCTGCTCCAGATCCTCGACGAGGGCAAGATCAACGATGCACAGGGCCGGACGGTGGACTTCTCCAATACGGTCATCTGCATGACCTCCAACGCCGGCAGCAGCGACAAGACGACCTCCGGCCTCGGCTTCAACAAGAGCGAGGAGCAGCTGAGTGAGGAAAAGACTCGCAAGGCTCTGAGCCAGTTCCTGCGGCCTGAGTTCCTTGGCCGTGTGGATGAGGTCATCGCCTTCAAGCCGCTGAACCAGCAGACGCTGGAAGGCATCGCGGCTCTCATGCTGGATGAGTACAAGCCCAGCATGGAGGCCAAGGGCATCGCTTACAGCTACACTCCGGCGGCTCTCTCTGCCCTCGTGGCCAAGAGTCAGGGCGGCAAATTCGGCGCCCGCGACCTGCGCCGCGTCATCCGCAAGGCCGTGGAGGACCCCGCCGCCGAGCGCATCATCGACGGCACCCTGAAAGCGGGCAGCAGCCTGACGGTGGATGCCGAAAATGGTGAAGTTATCTTGAAGTGAATGCTTGACTTTTCTGTACTATCGCATATAATAAAGACAGAAAGACAATGAATTCGTGCATAGAATTCACACCAAAAGAAGAAAACCCCTTCCTGGAGTTGCAGCTCCAAAGAAGGGGTCTTCTTTTTAGTGCTTACAGTCCTTGTTCAGCATTCTGTCAAGCCACTTGCTGATGAGATTAGAAGTCACACCAGCTGCGACAGATACCATGAAAGACAACATCTCGTGCATAGGACACACCTCCCTTCCCAATGAAATTGGGTCGGTAAGGACCGTGAGACAATTATAACATATAATTCGACCAAAAGATACAGTAAACGGCACTCCGAAGCAGTTCGGAGTGCCGTTTGTCATAGGCAGACTTAGTCGAGGGAGACCGGGAACTCGGGCTTGTTGGCCATACGGGCATTGGTGCGGCCCTCAGGGAAGATCTCGCCGGCGGCGGTCAGCGCCAGCTTGGTGAGGGTGGGGCCTACCAGCTCATACACCAGCACCGAGAAGAGCACGACGTTGCGCACCATGTGGCCGTCGGAAAGCTCAGCGGCCTCGGCTGCCATGCCCAGCGCCACGCCAGCCTGCGGAAGCAGGGTGATGCCGAGGTACTTCTGGATGTTGTGGCTGCAGTGGGTGGCCCGGCCGCTGACGAAGGCGCCGGAAATTTTGCCCAGAGAGCGGAAGGCGATGTACACTACGCCGATGAGGAGCACCAGCGGGTCGGAGAGGATGTTCAGATCCAGCTCTGCACCGCTGAGCACGAAGAAGAGGATGTTCACCGGCGACACCCAGCGGTCGAGGCGGTCCATCAGCTCATCGGAAGTGGGGCAGATGTTGCAGAACACCGTACCGGTCATCATGCAGACCAGCAGCAGCGAGAAGCCGCAGTGTATCGGCCCGATGTCGAAGGTGACCATGGACAGGCCCACCGTCAGCAGCACGAAGGCCACGGAAAGGCAGATGAGAAGCTGTTCCATGCGATATTGCGGGCAGCAGCACGATACCGACGCGCAGCCGCCCTTTCCTCCTTTTTCTCAGTCGGGCGCGTTTCCTTACTGCTTGCCAAAAGCCCAAAAAACACAGCACAGTAATAAATTATACTATTCAACTTTCTAAAAAGCAACATCCTTTCAGGCGGCAAAATTGAAGATTCCTTAACAAATGGCCGAAAAGGGCAAAAAAACAGGGCCGCTGCCGATGCAGTAGCCCTGTTGTATGCAACAATCGTGAATTTAGTTGAACTTGAAGATCTTCCGTGCGATGCGGTAGCCGCCCACCACGATGGCGTCGCCCTTGGGGAAGGGCAGGTTGGTCACGCCGCCGAAGCCGAAGCGGATGGAGCGGTAGACTGCGGCGCTGGTGTGTTCGCGCAGATACTGCCACAGGCCCTTCTGCTTTTCTTTCGCCTCGGCGCTGCCGTCCAGCAGCAGGAAGATGTCGCTGACGGCCATCATCATGGAGAGGTAGTGGAGCATATAGGCCCGCAGTTTCTTCTCGCCCTTGAGGGCGTCGAGGTCCTGACAGTCGATCATATGCTTGGTAACGCGGAGCTGCTGGTCCACGCGCTTGACCATGATGCTCTCGTTGACACTCTGGTCGGCGCGGCCGATGAAGTAGCGGTAAAGGTCAAGGTTCATATAATACATGGTCTTGACGAAAGGAAGAGGCTGGTAGACGAAGATGTTGTCCACGTAGAAGGTATGCTTGGGCAGCACCATGCCGCACTTGCGCAGCACCTCAGTGCGGTACATGACCGAGTGCATCAGCAGGTTCTGGTCGGGGCGGAAGTGGCCGACATGCATCCAGGTGAACAGACGCTCCTGCGGGAAGATGTTGGTGTACCGCACAGTGTGGCTGGTGCCGTCCTCGGTGTGCTCGTAGACATAGTTGCAGATCATGAGGTCGGGGGCGGTGCCGCGGGTCACGAGGGTGTGCAGGCGGGCCAGCACCTTCTGGAGGGCGTCGGTGTCCAGCCAGTCGTCGCTGTCCACGACCTTGTAGTAGAGGCCGGTGGCGTTGCGGATGCCCTGGTTGACGCCCTCGCCGTGGCCGCCGTTCTCCTGATGGATGGCCTTGACGATGGTGGGGTACTTGGCAGCGTACTCGTCGCAGATGGCCGGGGTCTCGTCCTTCACGGAACCGTCGTCCACGAGGATGATCTCAGCCTGCTCCCCGGCGGAGAGCAGCGTTTCGATGCAGTGGCGCATATATGCCGCCGAGTTGTAGCACGGGACGGCAAAAGTAATGAGTTTCTGTTGCATAAAAATAAGCTCCTTATCGTGCTTGCCCGGCCATGTTCAGAACAAAATGGACCGGAGATGGAGATATGTATTCTTATTATAGCATTTTCGCGCACAAAAAGCTAGGAACACCAGCAAATACCTGCCAAAAAACGACGACAGAAGAGCAATCTGATACCATTTCGGGCCGGGCTGTGCTATAATAATACGGATACAGATTTGAAAAACGCAGGAGGCACCCATGGCAGACCCGCATTCTATCTTGAAAAAAGTTTTTGGCTACGACAGTTTCCGCCCCGGACAGGAGGACATCGTCCGGCGGCTGCTGGACGGGCAGGATGTGCTGGCGGTGATGCCCACCGGTGCGGGCAAATCCATCTGCTATCAGGTGCCGGCACTGCTTCTGCCGGGCATCACCATCGTGGTGTCGCCGCTGGTCAGCCTGATGAAAGACCAGGTGGGGGCGCTGGTGCAGGCCGGTGTGGCGGCGGCTTTCCTCAACAACAGCCTCACCGACAACCAGAAGGCCCTCATGCTCCGCCGCGCCCGGGAGGGCTGGTATAAGATCATCTATGTGGCCCCGGAGCGGCTGGAAATGCCGGGCTTCCAGCGCTTCGCGCAGGAAAAGCTCATCAGCATGGTGACGGTGGACGAGGCCCACTGCATCAGCCAGTGGGGGCAGGACTTCCGCCCCAGCTATCTCCGTATCAAGGAGTTCGTGGACAGCCTGCCGAATCGCCCGGTGGTGGGCGCGTTCACGGCCACGGCGACGGCCCGGGTGCGGGACGACATCCGCAGCCACCTCGAGCTCCATCAGCCCTATGAGGTGACGACCGGCTTCGACCGGCCCAACCTCTACTTCGAGACGCGCCGCGCCCTGCCCAGCCAGAAGCCGAAGGAGCTGCTGGACCTTGTGCTCCGGGAGGGCGACAACGCGGGCATCGTCTATTGCAGCACTACGAAGCAGGTGGACGAGACGGCCCGCCTGCTCCAGAGCCGGGGCATCCGGGCGGCGGCCTACCACGCCAAGCTGGACGCCGAGGTGCGCCGGAAGAATCAGGACGACTTCCTCTACGACCGCGTTCAAATCATGGTGGCGACCAACGCCTTCGGCATGGGCATCGACAAGCCCAACGTCCGGTTCGTCATCCATTACAATATGCCCAAGGATCTGGAGAGCTATTATCAGGAGGCGGGCCGCGCGGGCCGCGACGGTCTGCCGTCCCGCTGCATCCTGCTCTATTCCGGTACGGATGTGCGAACCATCCGCTTCTTCATCGACAAAGAGATGGAGGCGGATAACGGCCTGCCCGCCGACGTCAAGGCCGAGGCGGCCCGCAAGGCGGAAGAGCGGCTCAAGTATATGACTTTCTACTCCACCACCCAGAAGTGCCTGCGGAGGTTCATGCTGAACTATTTCGGCGAGGCTGCACCTGAAAAGTGCGGCAACTGTTCCTGCTGCCTCTTTGCCGAGCAGAACGCGCAGGAGGTGGAACAGCGCGCTG
>ULQG01059451.1_pt1 | contig 11806 bp, 10 predicted proteins | sample 1954251 | NCBI WGS metagenome assembly ULQG01 (sample SAMEA4835649, study PRJEB28245) | human gut metagenome | biome: gut microbiome; material: fecal sample | place: Denmark | collected 2008 | reverse complement strand
CCGCCGCATTCACCACATCCAGACCAACCCCTCTGCCGGAAAACATCGTGGCACTTGCCTTTGTGGTAAAGCCGGGGCGCAGCAGAAAGGCGTAAATCTCACTGTCCTCATATTCGCTTTCAGGCTTTTTCAGAAGCCCTTTTTCCTTCGCCTTCTGCAAAATCTGATCACGGTTCAGACCACGTCCGTCATCGCGGAACGCAACAAAAACCTTCTGCGCCGCCTTACTGATTTCCACAGAAATCTCCCCGACAGGGGTTTTCCCCATCTGCTCGCGGTCTGCCTTGGATTCCAGACCATGATCCATGCTGTTTTTCATCATCTGCAAAACTGCCATGGAAACCTTATCATAAATATCTCTGGGCACCTCCGTATCCGCACCGGAAATTTTTACAGTAAATTCCTTCTGCAATTCCCTGCTCATTACCTTTGCCAGACGATCCATCTGCGGCAGAAGTGCCTCAAAATTCGTATAGGGAATCCGCTTTTTTCCCTTTCTGGTATAGGCAATCTGATAGCTTGGGCCCTCCGGCTCATTCTCACTGTCCACATGAGAAAGGAAATTCTTGATGCGGCGCACCACTGCCCATCCGAAATCCGTTACCTCGTCATCCGTTTCCAGACGGCGCAGCTCCCGCTTCAAAAAGCCGGAAACCATACGCAAAAGCTGCAAAATCGACTGCAAATCCTTCTGCGCAGGCGCGGATTCCTCTCGCAGGTAGGAAAATAAATCCTCCGCCGCGTGCGCTGTTTCGGAAATGGCAGGATAGCCCATCATCGCCGCAGAGCCCTTGATGCTGTGCATCGTGCGGTACAGGCTGTTGACCTCCTCCGCCGTCACCTCAAATTCCTCTGCATTTGCCTTGGATTCAATAAATCCATCAATTTTATCTACATTTTTCCATGCTTCCTCCAGAAAAAGTTCCTGCAGGAAATCCGGATTTTCAACAAACCGCTCCACCTAATCATCCTCTTATCATAAAAGAATTTTCATCCTGTTTTTGATTTTACCCCTGTGCATGGAGACGCAGAAACGAGAAATCCCATTTCTCCGCCCATGTTATCACAAGTATAGACCTAAATTGAGAAAATTGCCATACGATTTTTTTAAAAAAACAGAAAAAATATGGTATACTTTATTTTAATCAGAAATTGAACATCAGAAAGGAGACTTTCTTATGAAAACCCTTGGTATCATTACCGAATATAACCCCTTTCATCAGGGGCATGCCTATATGCTGGAGCGAGCAAAACGAAAGGCCGATGCCGACCGCGTGGTTGTCATCATGAGCGGCAGCTTTGTACAGCGGGGGGAGCCTGCCATTTTCGATAAATGGACAAGAACCGCCGCCGCGCTGAAAAACGGCGCAGATTTAGTATTGGAGCTGCCTGTGCTTTTTGCCGCAGCCAATGCGGAAGCCTTTGCCAGAGGGGCAGTGCGCCTGCTGACAGAAAGTGGCATTGTGGATACGCTTGCCTTTGGCTCCGAAAGCGGCAACTTACAGGAATTGCAGGAGGCGGCGAAAATTCTTGCAAACGAAACAGAGGAATTTCAACGGCTATTAAAGGAGCTGCTCGGTGAGGGGCTTTCCTATCCTGCCGCGCGCGCGAAGGTTCTGGAAACGCTTTCGCAGATTAACAGTGACATCCTTTCCAAGCCAAATGACATTTTAGGCTTGGAATATCTCAAGGCGTTGGACTATTATTCCTCTCCCATTCTGCCGCTGACCATCCGACGCAAGGGTGATTACAACAGCCTTTCCCTTTCAAATGGCTATGCATCCGCAAGCGCAGTGCGGAAGGCATTGACAGAGGAGAACAGCACCGAAGCCATGCTGCATCTGCCCGAAAATACGCATGACCTCTATAATAAAGCACTTTCCATCGGCACAGCACCCGTTTTCTGGGATGCACTCATGCCTGCCCTGCATTATAAGCTACGCACCACCTCGATTGAGGAGCTGAAGGAGATTGCAGAGGTGACAGAGGGTCTGGAAAATCGGATTCTCCATTCCATTGACAGCTGCTATTCCTTTGAGGAAATGATGGATTTCATCAAAACAAAGCGCTACACGCGCACGAAAATTCAGCGTATCCTGCTTCATATTCTTCTGGATATCAAGGAATCCGAGGTTTCGTATTTCCTCAATCTGCCGAAAATGCCCTATGTGCGTGTACTGGGCTTTCAGAAGGATCATTCCGATATTCTCGCAGATTTAACGGAGCAGGCAAAATGCCCCGTTCTGACAAATCTGAAAAAAGCCCCCGCGCTTCTGAATGAGGACGGGCTTGCCATGCTTGCTCTGGAAAAAACAGCGACCGATTTGCACGCTCTGGCGTACCCCAACCCGATTTATCGCGCGCCGAATCAGGATTTCACAAAACCCCTTGTCATTCTCTGACCGACAGCGGCATAAAATAGAATCAAACAGGAAAAGCCGAAGAATTCAGATTTCCTCGGCTTTTTTATTTTATGGGAGGGATTGCATGAAAAAGGGGGCTTTGCTGTTGGGCGGCTGTGCCTGCTTTCTGATTTTTGCCCTGCTTTGCTTTCCCGCAGAAATGCTTGCCGCTTCCGCAGAAGGGGTGCAGCTCTGGCTGACAAAGGTATTCCCCTCCTTGTTTCCGTTTCTGGTTGCCTGCGGTATCCTACTGCGCATTGGTGCGGCACAGCGGATGGGTGCGGCTCTGCGCCCTCTGATGCAGCCCTTGTTTCACCTGCCGGGTATTGCCGCCTTTCCCTTCTTTTTCGGACTTCTTTCCGGATACCCCATGGGAGCAAAGCTGACCGCGCAGCTTTATGAGCAAAGACAGCTTTCCCTCGCCGATGCGCAACAGCTTCTTGCCTTTTCCAACTGCCCCGGACCCTTGTTTCTGATTGGCACGGTTGGCGTTGGCTTTTTCGGCATGCCTGCCTTTGGGTATCTGCTTTGGCTCTCCGCTTTTCTCGGCGCAGTCGCCACAGGTATTCTCTTTCGCAGGAAAAAATCCGTTCCCGCCTTTCATTCTGTTTCCGTTCCTTCCTGCCAAACTCTGACAGAGGTGCTTTCCGCTTCTGTTGCGGATGCACTTCGCACCATTCTGCTAATTGGAGGTTATCTTATTTTGTTTGCGGTGCTTTCCGCTGCAATGGAGCAGGCAGGGCTATTTTCTCTGCTCTCCCGTCTGCTGTTTTTTCTGCCGCTTTCCACGGAAACACTGCACGGCCTTTGCAGTGGTATTCTGGAAATGACAAACGGAGCGCATCTCCTAAGCCTCTCCCCCGATGGTCTGCGTCTGCGGCTGACGCTGGTCGCATTTCTCGTTTCCTTCGGCGGTCTTTCCATTCTGGGACAGACCTTCGGCGTGCTTGCCGCCATGCCCATATCAAAAAAAGACTACGTCAAAGGGAAGCTTATCAATGCCCTTTTCAGCAGCCTTTCTTTCTTTTTGCTCTATCCGTCTTTTTATCCATACGCACAAAAAGAAGTTCCTGTGTTTTTTTCGCTCACAGAAACCTCTTTTACACTCTCTTTTCTCTGGCTTTTGCCAAGCCTGTTTTTCCTTGTGGTGCTTTGCTATGCAATTTCCCGCAGAGGATAAGGGAAATCATTTGCCCATACGCAGCTCCTGAATATTTTCCGCCAGAACATCCAGTGTCTGCGCGAAGTAATCATCTGTCTTGATGCTTTCGCTGTAAACAACGGATTTCAGCTCCTTCAGCTTACCTTCCGCATCCGCCAGAACGCTTTCCGCATATTCCATTGCGCCCAGACGCATATCCTTGGAGGTCTTCTTTGCAGAATCAATGATTGCCGCCGCCTGTTCATAAGCCTTCTTTGTTACTTCGTTTTCATCCACAAGGCGCACCATACGGTCTTCCGCATTCTTTACGATTTCATCCGCTTCTCTCTGCGCATCAATCAGGATTTTATTTCTTTCCTCGATAACCCATTTGGACTGCTTCAGCTCATTGGGCAGCTTCATGCGGATTTCGCTGATAATATCGTAAATTTCCTCTTTATTTACAGTAACCTTACTGCTGAACGGCACAGCCTTGCTGCTGTCCATAACATCTTCCAATTCATCTAATAACTGCAATACAGAATCCATTCTATCTCCCTCACTTCTGATATTTTTCTATAATAAAAGGTTTAATCTCAGCGGGTACCATAAAGCTGATATCTCCGCCAAACACAGCAACTTCCTTCACATTCGTGGAGCTCAGGGCAAGATGCTCCTCATCCGCCGCCAGATAAACCGTTTCGATTTTATCATACAGCTTGCGATTGATAAGAAACATGGGATATTCCGCGGAAAAATCCAGTGTGTTACGCAGCCCTCTGACTGCGATATTCGCGCCGATTTCCTTTGCAAAATCCACCAGAAGCCCCTGAAAGGAAGCGACCTCTACGTTTTCAATATGCTTTGTTGCCAATTCCAGATGATGCTTTCTCTCCTCTACAGTGAAAAGAGATTTTTTGTTGGGATTTTCCAACACTGCCACCACAAGACAGTCAAATAAATTTGCGGCTCTTTCAATGATATCCATGTGCCCTAAGGTAACAGGATCAAAGCTGCCTGCATAAATTGCTTTTTTCATACGTTTTCTTCCTCCGCGCACAGGAACGTCAGGGTTGTTGTCTTATACACCTTTTCACGAAAAATTTTCATACCCTTCGGAATTGTGAGCGCAATCTGCGAGGAGCCTTCTGCAATGAGATACCCCTCCGCCTTTAACAAACCATTTTCCGCAATTCTTTCCAGTACAGACGTATACAGCCCCGCTTCATAGGGCGGGTCCATGAAAATAATGTCGAATTTCTTTCCTTCCGCCGCAAGCCTGTCCAGCGCAGAAAGCACATCCGTTTGCAAAAGCCTTGCTCTTCCCTGCAGCTTGGTATGCACAAGGTTTGCCTGAATAACCTTCTGACATTCTGCCGCATTTTCCACAAAAACAGCCTCCGCCGCTCCTCTGGAAAGTGCCTCAATCCCAATCGCACCGCTGCCGGAAAATAAATCCAGAAAGCTTGCCTCGGGCAAGTCGAACGCTATGATATTAAAGAGGGTTTCCTTTATTCTGTCCGTCGTCGGTCTGGTTGCCAGCCCTTCGATGGTTTGCAGATTATGACCCTTTGCTGCTCCTGCGATGACACGCATACTGTCTGCACCACCCAAAAAACCTAATTTTACATGATATCGTTTAGAGTATAGCAAAAAAAATTTCAGTTGACAACCAAAAAGAGAAAAAACACAGAAAAACTCACATTTCCAGACGTTTTCCGCCCAAATATCCCGCGATTCGCGCTTTCAGGGGCTGATGCTCCGTCTGCTCCAGATTCCTGTCCTTTCGCAAAAGCTCTGCCGCTGCTGCCTGCGCCTCCTTCAGAATCGGCAAATCCCGACAGAGGTCTGCAATCTTCAGCTCCGGCAGACCATGCTGACGGATGCCGAAAAATTCCCCCGGTCCGCGCAGCTTTAAGTCCTTCTCGGAAATGACAAAGCCATCCTCCGATTCCGTCATGGTTTTCATGCGCTCCTTCGCGACCCTTGTTTTTGTATCGCTCACCAGAATACAATACGATTTTTCCGCGCCACGCCCAACGCGCCCGCGCAGCTGATGCAGCTGTGCCAAGCCGAACCGCTCCGCATTTTCAATCAGCATAATGGTTGCATTCGGCACATTGATGCCAACCTCAACGACTGTTGTGGATACAAGAACATCAATCTCCCCCGCCGCAAAGCTGTCCATGATTGTCTGCTTTTCCTTCGCCTTCATTTTTCCATGCACACAGGCAACGTGGCAATGCGGCAGTTCCTCTGTCAGCTCCGCGGTATACTCCAGAACGGACTGCACCTCTAATTTCTCATTTTCCTCAATCATCGGGCAGATGACATACGCCTGTCTGCCTGCCACAACGTGCTTTTCGATAAAGGCATAAATCCGCGGATGATATCTGCTGTCTACCGCCAAGGTGTCAATTTTCTGCCTGCCGGGCGGCAGCTCATCAATCATAGAAATATCCAAATCGCCATATAGAATCAGTGCTAGGGTGCGTGGAATCGGCGTTGCCGTCATGACAAGGGTATGCACATTTTCGCCCTTTTCCGCCAAGGTGCTTCTCTGGCGTACACCAAAGCGATGCTGTTCATCCGTAATCGCCAGACCTAATTTTTGAAATTCGACTCCCTTTTGAATCACGGCATGGGTGCCAATCACCATCTGCGCCGTACCATCAGCGACCTGCGCCAGACGTTCCCGTTTTTCCTTCGCCGTCAGGCTGCCCGTCAGCAAAACAACCGTAATCCCTGCCGGCTCCAGCAGCTCACGGAAGGATGCCGCATGCTGCCTTGCCAGAACCTCTGTCGGTGCCATCATTGCCGCCTGATAGCCATTCTGTATTGTCCAATACGCCGCAAGCAACGCTACCGCCGTTTTGCCGCTGCCGACATCCCCCTGCACCAGACGGTTCATGATTTTGCCCGATGTCATGTCCTGCACGATTTCCGCAAGAACGCGCTTCTGCGCATCTGTCAGGGCAAAGGGAAGAAGCGTTTCACCATCCTGCAAGGCTTTTTTCTTTTTCAGCCGAATCCCTTCGCCCCTCTCCTCTAGCGTGCTTTTCAGCTGATAGAGTGTCGTCTGCAAAAGAAACAGTTCCTCAAAAACAAGCCTTTTCCTTGCATCATGAAAGCCTTGCTCCGTTTTGGGAAAATGGATGTTTTCTATTGCAAAATTGCGTTCCGCCAAATGATATTCCTTTCTCAGCCAGAGGGGCAGCTCCTCCTGCATGCCGCCGCTCATTTCCTTCAAGGCCTCCTCCATCAGATTGCGGAGCATTTTCTGCGAAAGCCCCTCTACGGAAGGATAAACCGGAAGGATGCGCCCCCCTGCGAAATTCTCCCCAATCCGCTCACATTCAGGGGAAACCACCTCTGTTCTGCCGTATTTTTTTTGCAGCCTGCCGGAAAAAAGATACCATTCGCCGATTTTCAGACTGCTTTTCATGTAGGGCTGATTATACCACAGCACCCCAACCGCGCCCGTTTCATCGTAGACCTTCATTCTGGTATACACAAGCCTGCCGTGGCGGCTGTTTTGCCCCTCCTCCTTTATCTGCGCCAGAAAAGTAGCAGGTTCATCCGGCGGCAGGTCTGCAATTTTCAGTATTTCGCTTCTGTCCTTATATTCTCTGGGGTAATGCGTCAGCAAATCCTCCACTGTCACAATGCCCAGCCTATGCAGCCTTTTTTCTCTCTGCTCGCCAACGCCCTTGAGCACGGAAACCGTATCCTGTCCTCGCATGAGACACACCTCCCTTCTTTTTTCCGCAAAGATTTCTACAAAGAAACAGGGAGATTTCATCTAAGAATCTCCCCATTTTGTTTTGTTATTTTTATTCAATAGAAATAATGTAGTAATACAAAGGCTGCCCGCCGTCCTGCACCTCTACCTCGCAATCGGGGAATTCTTCCTCGATAAAGGCAGACAATTCCTTCGCGTCCTCCTCTGCTGTGTCCGCACCGTAATAAATGCTGACAACCTCGCTTTCCTCTGTGATGGCATTGCGCAAAAGCTCCTTCGTGCCCTCCATCACATCCTCTGCGACTACCTCGATTTCATCATTCAGCATCCCAAGGATATTACCTTCCTTGATTTGCTTATCACCGATGGAGGTATCTCTGACCGCAAAGGTTACGGTTGCGGTATCCACCTGCTGAATGGCATCCTTCATTGCCGCTTCCATTTCATCGGGGTCTGCGTCATGCTCATAGCAGAACATCGCGCTAATCCCTTCGGGAACGGAACGGGAAGGAATGACATGCAGCTTTTTCTCCTCGCTCAGCTTTGCCGCCTGCTCTGCCGCCAAAATGATGTTTTTATTATTCGGCAGAATAAAGATATGCTCTGCATTGATTTTATCCACCGCATTGAGGATATCCTCTGTGCTGGGGTTCATGGTCTGTCCGCCCTCGATAACCTCATCCACACCAAGGTTTTTGAAAATCTTCGTCAGCCCCTCGCCTGCGGAAATAGAAACAAAGCCGACATCCTTCTTAGGCTGCTCCGCCTTGGGTGCTTCTGCCTTGGGTGCTTCTGCGCTGAAATTGATTTTATTTGTATGCTGTTCTCTCATGTTGTCAATCTTCAAGCCGCTCAGACTGCCGATAGTCAGTGCCTTTTCGATTGCCAGACCGGGGTGGTCTGTATGCACATGAATTTTGATGATATCATCATCGGCAACACATACGATGGAATCCCCAATCGTACCCAGATAAGCCTTCAGCCCTGTGGTTACGGCTTCATCCGGATGGTCTACATTGATGAAAAATTCCGTGCAGTAGCCAAAGGTAATGCTTTCATTTTCTACAGATGCCAGAGAAGCGAAATTCGTTTCGGGTGCGGCTGCTGTGCTCTGTCCGTCCTGCAAAGTCACAGGCAAATCGCCGCCCAGCTGCTTGAGTGCGCCCTCCAGAATATACAGCAGACCTCTGCCGCCTGCATCCACAACGCCTGCCTGCTTCAACACAGGGAGCATTTCGGGTGTCTGCGCCAGAACCTTGTGTCCGTCCTCGATAATGCCCTTCAGGAATACCTCGATTTCGTCTGTTTCCTCTGCCAGCCTTACCGCAGCCTCCGCACAGCCTCTTGCAACTGTCAGAATCGTACCTTCCTTCGGCTTCATCACTGCCTTATATGCTGTTTTCACTGCCTGCTCTGCCGCCGCAGCCAGCTCCTGCACACCTGCTTCCTCCAAGCCCTCCAATGCCTTTGCAAAGCCACGGAAGATCTGAGAAGTAATTACGCCGGAGTTCCCTCTTGCGCCTCTCAGGGCTCCGCCGGATGCCGCCTTTGCGATATCCGCCACCTGTAAGGAGCCGTTTTTCTCTGCTTCTCTTGCCGCCGCCATAACGGTCAGAGACATATTTGTGCCGGTATCCCCATCTGGTACGGGGAATACATTCATTGCGTCTACCAGCTGTTTATTTGATGCCAATTCATTCGCACCGGCAATCATCATTCTGCCTAAGCGAACACCGTTCAATTTCGTTGTACTGCTCACCAATAGTTCCTCCTCTTGCTCAGTTGTCGACCCTTACGCCGTCAACAAAAATATTTACATCCTCAACCTCAACCCCTGTAAATTCCTCCACAGAATATTTCACAGTGCTGATGATATTATCTGCAATGGCGGAAATATTGGTACCATATTCCACAATAATATGCAAATCAATACTTACCTTATTTGCATCAATGCGCATTTTGATTCCCTTTGTCAGGCTTTCCAGCTTCAAAAGCTGCACCAAGCCATCCTTCACATTTTTTGCAGCCATGCCGACAATGCCGTAACATTCAATCGCCGCATAGCCTGCAATCCTTGCAATCACTTCGCGATCAATACTGATAACGCCATATTCGTTTTCTAATTTTGCTGCCATACTGACCAGCCTCCTATTCTAAAAACCTTCGGCTATTTTTTTACAGATGTATAGATGTTAATAGTATACCATTGTATATGCAATTTTGAAAGCTATTTTTCTCTTTTCCATAAAAAAGAAGAAGAATCTGCATGCAAATTCTTCCTCTCTCCAAGCTATTTATTTTTTGCTCCGCGGCTTTTCAATCACCACATCATAGGAGCCGCCAACCCAATAGGAGGGGTTTTTCAGCGTAAGGGTGATATTTTCCCGTTTTCCTCTGGGTAGGTAGAAAATATCCTCCTGCACTAAAATCCCATCCTTTTCTTCCTCACTGCTGTCATACGGAATACGTCCAAATTCCTGCTCATCATCGGCATAGTCCAGATTGACCGCGTACATCTTTCGGATTCCCTTTGCAGGTAGCGTCCGATAGCGCACCGTTATCTTCGTTGCCTCTTTGGGTTCCTCAATTTCATCATAGGGATTATCATAAATAGTATCCTCCTGTACGGCAGATAAAAATTCAACCGTTCCATAATGGAATTTCACCCACGGCAGCTCCGCCCCTTCCGTCAAGGGAATCTCCACGTCGTGCGTTTCCTTGTCCGTTCCCGTATAGGCTGTACGATGTAATGTCAGAGGAAAATCCCTTTCCGTTCCTTCTAATATAAACTTTCCACCGTTTTCCAGCGAATCATATTGCATGCTCATCCGTTCTCCCGCTGCATTCAAAATATAGACATACGAATCCTTTTCAAACTGATACGGATAAATGTTAATTCCCGTATGAAACCAATCCTTCATTGCCTGCGCCACCTCAGCAGAGGGAATCAGGTAATATTCCACCGCAATCGTATTTCCATCTACATCAGCATTTGCAACCACCGAAGTTTTATTTTTCGTTACCGAATATCCAAGGTCTTTGGGATTTTCCGTTGTTTTCGCTTTCACTACCTTCAAATGAATTTTCTCATCGAAGCCCTTAATCGAAAACGCGTAGTCATAACAGCCATCCTTCAGATAAAGCCGTTCCGAGCAGTGCGGCGTATACTGCAGCACCTTGCCTTCATTGCTTATATGCCAGCCACAACCGGAAAACCAAATCACCCTGCTTTTTTCTCCATAATAATAGGTGACTTCATATTTTTTAGACAATTCATCGACAATTTCATCTTTGCCATTTTTTTCTGTCGGCAAGCCCTCTCCGGTGAATACAAAATCCCCTTTCAGCATATTGTTTTCGCAATAAAAGCCTTTCAGCTCCACGCGCACACCATCCTTCTCCTGCACAGGGTTGTCAATCTGCACCTCATAAATTTCCGCGTCTGTATCATTGATATAAACCCCGACACCTGGCAGATAATGCAGGATACGCTGGAAATATGCTGCAATCGGCTTGCGTGCAAATGCCCCGACCGCAACCAGACAGCAGACCGCCGCAATCAAAATACGCCTTTTCTGCCATTTTTTCTGCTGCTTCGCTTCCGCCTGCAGCTTCTCCAGTGCCATTTTCTCTATCCGCTTTGCCGCTGTTTCATCCTCCATCTGCGGCAGTGCTTCCGACAAATTCCGCAGGAGATCTTCCTCCTCCAGATAATCAAATACATCCTTCATAAAATCCCCCTCCTTCCAATGCTTTTCTCAGCTTTTCCAAGCCACGCCGCACCTTCTGGTCCACTGTGTTCTCCTTTAACCCTAACGCAGACGCAATCGTTTTTGTCGGATAGCCATAATAAAATTTCCAAATCAATATTTTTTCATCCGGTTCTCCCAAGGAACGAATTGCTTGAAGCAGCACTTCCCTGTCCTCAAAGGATACCTCCTTCGGATTCTCCTGTATTTCTTCGTGCAGAGGCAGATTTTCTGCCTTTTTCCTGTAGCAATCTGCCGCCCTCCGCCGCGCAAGCGTTGCTAAAAATACACGAAATCCGCCTTTTTCCAAATCAATCTTTTCCCGATAACGATACGCGTCCACAAAAACATCACTCACACATTCCTCGATGTCTTCCTGCGGAAATTCCGCCAGCTTGTTTCTCACAATGTAATAGCAATACCCCATATATTGCCGCATCAATTCCTTCATGCCCTCATTCGGCCTTTTCTGTAATAAGGTCAGCAGACTTCTTTCGTCCATGCAATCCCTCCTCCCTTTATCTATCTATTCTCCGAAAAATAATGAAATCTGACAACTGTTTTGAAAAAAGTTTTGGAAAAAACGCAAAAAATCGTCGAAATTTCTTCTGACGATTCCATAAATCTGTTTTTATGCAAAGAAAAAGAGAGCCTTTTCAGACTCTCTTAAACTAGGGTAGCAGGATTCGAACCTGCGAATGACGGAATCAGAATCCGTTGCCTTACCGCTTGGCGATAGCCCATTATACCAACCATCAGCTGGATTTGAGAC